>Ga0187855_10003965_pt1 | contig 10769 bp, 14 predicted proteins | sample June2016WEW_8_10_2_FD_132969 | JGI IMG/M metagenome (GOLD analysis project Ga0187855, IMG submission 132969) | Peatland microbial communities from SPRUCE experiment site at the Marcell Experimental Forest, Minnesota, USA - June2016WEW_8_10 | ecosystem: Environmental > Terrestrial > Soil >... | reverse complement strand
TCCGTTCCGTCAAATACGACGTTACGACGATTTCGCTCCTGGCTGAAAAAAGGAGCCGCTGGGGAGGTGGTTGCAACACCTCCGCGGCAAACCCAGACCTCCCTGCGTCGGTCGTGGAAAGTCTCTAGCATCGAACCCTTCCCAGAATTCACCTCTCTAGTGGAGAAGCCGCTTCTCCACCGTCCGCATCGCCTCCTCTTTCACGTCAAAGGGGGTCTGCGCGTACTCGTTCTCGTGGACGTCAACGCTGTGTCCCATAATATCGGATCGCGTCTTGGCGTCCACGCGCAATCCTGAGTACGTTTCGCAGAATCAGGTAAAGGAAGCCGATTTTCTGGGTGGATACGTCCCATTAGAACGTGATGATGCGTAGACAAGCTGTTCTGGTTTTCGTCGCAACAGCGGCTGAACCCCGCCTGCCTCGGCCAACTCACGGCCGGAAGGCGAACACCGTGCCGGCATTGCCCCCAACCACGCCCTGCGTGGTTCCATAAAGGGTGCCATCGGGGCCTGGCGTGAGGCCATTTGGGTTGCCGCTATCGCTGCCGCCAGTGAAGGAGTAGAGCTGCGAATAGGTCCAAGATCCTTCCGGCGAAGTTGGAGGAGTCAACGAAAACAAGGTGCCGTAACCGAAAGTCCCGCCGCTATATGTCGAGCCATACAGCACGCCGCCTGGACCCACTATCAGAGGATTCGGAAACGCGCCATCGGGGTTGCTGGTGAAGGTGTGGAGCACAGTCTCGGTCCACGCGCCGCCCGGCGAGGCGGGTGGCGTGAGCGCGAACGCCACGCCACAACCGGAGGGATTACAGTTGGCATCGGTGGTGTCTCCGCCCAGCGCGGTCGAGCCATAGAGCATCCCTCCCCCGCCCATGGCCAATCCGTCCGGGTTGACGCCGTCGGCGATGGCGGGAAAGTCAAAGAGAGTAGCCGCCGTCCAGCTATCGCCCGGCGCGGCCGGCGGCGTCAGCGAAAACACAGAACCTCCGCTTGAAACGGCGCCGTTGGTCGTGCTGTAAACAACTCCTTCGCGGCCAAGGATCAGATCGCTGTAATTATTGCTACCGCCGGAGTTGGGGCTATACAGTACGGTTTCGCTCCACCCGTCTCCCGAAGACGCCGGCGGAGCGCAGGAGAACACTCCGCCGCGATCCGAGGTGCCATAGAGCACGCCCTTGCTGCCCTTCGCGATAGCCACTGGGCCCTGCCCCGGGGTAAAGCCGCACAGCACCTTTCGGGTCCAAGGATCGCCGGAGGCGGAAGGCGGCCGTAAAGCGTACACCGTACCATTGATGGAATGGTAATCGCCAAGTTGCCCCATCGTACTGCCGTAGAGAATACCATCGGCGCCCGCGACTAAGGTGCCGGCCGGATTCTCCCGGACAACGCTGCCGCCCTCGAAATTGTAAAGCACATCTTCCGTCCATGATCCTCCCGGGGATGCCGGCGGCGTGAGTGAATACACTACACCCCAACCGTACGCTCCACCGCCGATAGTGGTGCCGTAGAGGGCGCCGCCGCTGCCTAACGTAACGTTGTTGTTGGGGACCACGCCCTCGCCACCCGCGGTAAAGGTGTATAGCGTTCTCAATTCAGGTGACGACTGCGCCCAGACGGCAGCGATAGTGCCGGTCCACAGTAGCGCCAGTAATATACGAGTGTTCGTTTTGTTCGACATTTCATCTTTCCTCTTCGCCGCCTCCGAACGGTCGAGACTGTCCAGGAATGCCACGTCCAACGATTGTATCTCGACCACTTCCAACGCCTCTCGCCCGTTAGCGGCCACACCTTGATAATTTGGTTTGCGGCGTTTTCGCCGCTCACTCATACATGCGCGAAGCGAAGCAAAAACAGCTCAAGCTTTTTTCGGTTATCTTGGATCCCCTGGAGTTCCACTCCCGCATCGGCTTCGTCCGTGAGTTTCGGCCTTTGGCCGCCGGGGAGGTCCGCGAATTATTCGACCGCCGTCGACTTGACGAGATTAACATCGCGATGCTTCTGCGAACGCCAGGCGTTCTCCTCGGAGTGCGAATATAAAGTGAAGTGTGTCTCAGCCTCGCGAGCCTGAGCGGGCGACATGGTAGGATTGGTCTTTCGCGGCGGACGTCGACAGACTTGTGTGAGTAATAAAGTGAGCAAAGACCTGATGAATTACTCTGATTTCTGTCGGTTTTTGGTTTCGCTGGGGGTGCTGTTAATGGGCATGGCGTTCGTACTCCCCTGGCTCCTTCTTCGTGAATCGTCCAATCTGCTTCTCGACGCATCCAAAATCGCGGCGCTCACGCCCGCAGCCCAGCACATGCTCGCCGTACGCCAACAGTGGCTGGACTTCGCCTACTTCCACTACGACGGCGACGATCCGGCGCAGCCGTAACCGGCGGAGTTGAACGTCGGCAGTTTCAATCGGCGCAGTATATCGTCCTGAAGTCCGGTTCGTGAAACGGCGCCGCCGTCATGTGGCGTTCTCGGCCTCAGGACGTTTTGAACTACATCGCCGACGATTAGACGGCGTCCGCAGTTGGTTTCGGGCAAGCCCGCGGCCAGCCCCGCCGCCACGTCACCGGGATGCCGACGCGCAGCCTGCGCGCCCGTGGCGCGGTTGCGCCGGACAATACTTCCGGGTGCCCGAGATCGGTGGCATAACGCGCTTCGCGCCGCCCGTCGCCGCGACCGCCGGCGTGCGGGTGGGGACGCGCGGCGGGGGAAGGACGCGGCGTTCAGGGACGTCGCTGGGCGGCCACTTCACCGGGATGGCGATGCGTAGCTTACACGCCCGTGGCGTGGTTGCGGCGGGCGATGACAATCCAGGTGCCGGGTTGGGTGGCATGGCACGCCGCGCCGTGGTCCGTCGCCGCGACCGCCGCGGGCGGGTGGGAATGGGCGCCGGGCGGAGGGCACTGCATCCATCATCAGCCATCGCTACGCCTGCGCGTTTTCCGAAAAACGCGCGCCCGAACGCACTGTAGGCGCGGCCTTCGCTCGCCGTACCGTGGGCCGTGGCTGGTGGTTGGCGAATTGTAGAATGGTCCTGCTCTCTTACAATAACTTGGATATGACGTTCTTCCTCGACCCGGTGACGCCGCCGGAGGGCCGGAAGCAAGTGCATCGCGCGGGTGCTCTCGCGGAGTCGGTTGCCGCGCGTTTTTCCGTCTTGCCACAGGTCACGGCCATCACACTGGCCGGATCGGAAGGCGCTGGCGAAGCCGACGGGCTTTCGGATATCGACCTGTACGTGTACGCGGACGCGGAGATCCCCGTAACGGCGCGGCACGCGCTCGCCGGCGAGTTCGCGGACCGCATGGAGATCGACAACCGCTTCTGGGAGCCGGGCGATGAGTGGATCGACCGCGACTCCGGCTTGAGTATCGATATCATGTATCGCAGCCCGGCGTGGATTCAGGAGCAAATGGCGCGCGTGCTGGAGCGCCACGAGGCTTCCATCGGCTACTCGACGTGTTTCTGGTGGAATGTGCTGCACTCGCGTGCGCTGTACGATCCCACGGGTTGGTACGCGAACCTGCGGCAGACCGCGCGCCAACCGTATCCGGCGGAGTTGCGGCGCGCAATCGTCGCCAAGAACTTCCCGATCCTGCGCGACAACATTTCCTCGTACCGCCGCCAGGTCGTGGCAGCCATCGAGCGCGGCGATTGGGCCAGCGTACATCACCGCGTGAATGCATTCCTGGCCAGCTACTGGGACATCCTTTTCGCCGTGAACGGCGTGCCGCATCCGGGCGAGAAGCGCACGGTGGAGTATGCCCGGCGCCTCTGTAAAAGACTCCCTCCCGGCTGGGAGGAAGCTGCCCAAGCCGTGCTGCGCCGGCCGGCCCTGGCGGACCTCGACCGACTGGCCGATGGGCTGGAACAGATCCTTCGTTAGATTGAAAGGCATCCCCAATGAACAAGACCATTCTGGCCGTACACGCCCATCCGGACGGCGGTCGTAGACCCCGTGGCCCGACGACCGGCGCCATTGGCCGACGCCCTCGCCGCCCGTTGTCCGCCGCCGCGACCGCCGGTGGGCGGATGGGGTGCGCGCGGGGCGGATGGGCGGCCACTTCACCGGGATGGCGTTGCGCAGCCCGCACGCCCGTGCCGCAGTTGCGCCGGGCGGAGCGCAGCGCATCCACGGTTTGCAGGGTGTCGGTCGGCTGCCAGGGCGTCGAGGCGCGGACCGTCGCCAATGCCGGGCCGCCGAAAAGTACGCCGTGCGGATCCATGTGGTACGTGCGGTACCGCGAGGGATTGACACACAGGTCCCGCCGGAGCAGACTATAGCAGTGCGCTGGATTGTACGTGTCTTGAGGACCATTCCGCTGACGCCCTGGTGGGTGCACGCCCGCCGCCAGCGAAATCGGCGAGAGATGCGAGAACACCTCCGCCGCTGCTACGCGCCAGGACAGTAGGACTCTTCCAGTTCGCCATCCTAATGCCGCCGGCCCGTTCCGGCACCCGCCTCGCCGTGTCCGCCGCCGCGACCGCCGGCGTGCGGACGGGGATGCGCGCCGGGCGGAGGCGCCCGGTTCATGGGGGTCCCGACGCGCAGCCGCGCGCCCGTGGCGCAGGTGCGCCGGCGGGATGCTCTGGAGTCATCTTGCGAAATGCTCTGTGATGTTCAGTATACAATTAAGCCCCATTACCGTTTTGACCCTTCGTTGCGAGCGATGGCAGGCCACACAGGGCGTCCGGGGGGAATCGAGCGATATGACGAATAAGGCCCGCGGGGTGGCGCGGAAGTGCCAAACGATCCTCGAATGCGCTATTCTCTAAGCACAATGCCAGTACGAGGCGAGGGAGCCCCTCGCGTTTTCATGCCGAAAGGCGAGACCCGCGCCGATGCCTGACCTTGAAGGCGGGGAACGCCCTTTCTTTCATTTTCCAGGGCCTGCAATTTCGGCGTCGATTTCGGATGCCCCGCTGGTTCACGGAAATTGCTGGCCAACTGGATTGGATAGGAGAAAGGCTATGACCACCAACCGACGTTTCTCAATTGCGCCACTTCTGTTCTCAGCAGCGTGCATCACAACCTCTTTTTCCCTGACAGTGTCGTTACGGGCGGAAAGCTTTTCACTTGAGGCGTCACCGAGTACCGTGTACGTCAACCGGGACGAGAAAGCGACCAGCACGATCACCGTTCACCCTTCGGGCGCCTTCAACGGCAGCGTCACACTCTTGGTGTCGCGCTTGCCGCCGGGAGTCTCAGCATCATTCGATCCGGATAGCACAACCAGCGCGAGCAAACTGGTTTTCGTAGCGACCAAGGTGGCGGATACGGGATTGTTCTCGATTACCGTCACCGGCAAGTCGGGCAGTCTTACGCAGTCGGCTACCATCACGCTGGTGGTGAGCGCCGCAACTACCGCGCTGGAGCAGTGGTCGATCTGTTCTCGACAGGCAACGTGTCTGGATGGCACAACCTTCGATGTCGTCCAGAACTTCAGCGATTGGTTCACATCCCAAAACTATCCTCGCTTCAAGGGAACGCCGACGAACGCACCGGGGAAGACGCATGCGGTCGATAATGCGACACAAGGCCGTTCGTTCGCCTGTGTCTACACCACAGGGACCTCGCGAGCGATCATGTCGGTCGGTCAGGCCCTCCAGTCAGCGCGCTGTTGAATGGTGCTCGATCACCATCAATGTGAACGATCCGGGTAGCACCCGTGGCCTGCCCCCGGGTACCGTCACTGCCTGAGACTGCCACGATAAAGGGCTGGGCCAAGCCGCCGAAGGCCGTCCTGCCTAGCGATCTGTCGCCGGCAGCAATGCTGGTTTTTGCCGCCTTGGCGGCCGAGCTCTTCCACCGAGATGCGGTCGAGATGATTCGTGCAGAAATCGGTGCGTGTTGCGGAATCGGCGAACGCCAGGTCCGACGGAGCCTGCGAGTATTTGCGGAATTCGGCACTCGGGCGCATCCTCAGCCGCCCGCTACCGATATGAGCCTGGCGCCGCCGACCGCCACGTCCGAGTCCCTCGCCATGCCTATTTGTGGGCAGTGCCATCTTCCACGGAAGCGCCTGCATCGATCCGGCATTTGCCGCGGGTGCACGGCAGATCTGGACTTGGCGGCGCACGTGCGCGAAGTGCGTGTGGAACTGGGGCCGGACGCCTCGCCCGAGCAGATAGCGGAGCGCATGAAGCAAATCGCCGAGGAGCATTGGGTGGCGGCGCCTCGCAGCCCGCGTGCGGCGGTACTATGCGGGCGGGGAAATGGCCCCGGTCTGGTAAAAAATACTTGGTGCCCCAGACGACCGAGTAACAGAAACGGCCGATTCTACAGGACTTGTGTGAGTGCTAGAGAGATGGAGACTCAAATGCTTACCTATCTCTGCAAAGGAGCGATTCTCCCAAGACGCTGGGACGATAGGAACCGGCGACGCATAGCTGGCGACTGAACCAGGGGACGGTCGTTCGTAACATCACTGCCATAGCGTGTCCGCAAACATAGCGATTGGAGGCTCAATGACGGAAAAATCGGAACTTCTGGCGGGACTCTATCTTAGCAGCCTTAATACTGGCACGGCCGTCGATCTTGAGACCAAGAGCCGCCACTATCGGATCGAGTACTTGGAAGGGGATCGGATACGTATTTCCGGTCACCCGCGGTGGTGCCCAACGCCTGTACTGGCCCGCCTTTACGGGTCAAGGGCGGGTTCGGCAGGGATCGAAGAGGGCTACGTTGGATGCGGGATGCATCTAGTGTTTGAACCGGTGGATAGTCACATTCCGATCACTACTTCGGAGATTACGGACATTCGAGTGGTCGACCTGCACTAAGGTGCTCGAACTGCACCTAAGAGGGATACTCAAAACGTGCCCTAGGGTTTACCAATCCTGCCGTCCGAGTTAGCCAGGACAAGGACTCAAGGTCTTTAGTCACTGCTGTCCGGCTATAAGTCGAACAGAATCAACTGGTTGCAGAATTCGTCTAAATCGTTCTCGGAGTCCGACGCCTGAAGTGCCCGTAAAATGGGCGTTCTCTCAAAAAGCGTCAGGCTCAAAATCTGTAGAATCTGGTAAAGGCTGGCATCAAGGCTGAGGCGCTTGCGGATGATGGCCACGAGTACGTAAACCGAGACGGCGATCCAGATCTGGGTCTTCACCGCGTTCTCGCTGGTGCCATAGAAGGCTTTGATCCGGAGATGCTGTTTGATCCACTTGAAGAACAATTCTACCTGCCAGCGACACTTGTAGATCTGGGCGATGGTAAGTGCTGGAAGGGTGAAGTTATTAGTGAGGAACTTGAACCGCTTCCTGGTTTCCACATCGAGATAACTCACCCGCCGCAGTGGGTCCGGATACGCTTTCGCGGAGTCGATGGCGGTGAGGATGACGGTGTGATCAGAACGTACGCCGGTGGCCTTATCTACCGGTTGCGAATAGCGGCGTTGCAACAGCACGTTGGACTTGGTGCGAACAACGAAGAACGCCGCACTGAGCGTGAAGGTGTACAGACGCTCGAAGTCCACGTAGCCGCGGTCCATAACGTAGAACGCCCCGGCCTCCGGCACCTGGGCGAAGTCGGCGTAAATGCGCCAGTCGTGCGCGTCGTTGGCGTCGGCCAAGGTGGATCGCGCCACAGGACCGCGGAAGCCCATATGGTACAGGTTGCCGCTCATCGCGCGCAGGCAAGCCTCGATATCGCGAAGACTCTCGCGGTAAGTCAACTGAGCGAAGGCCATTGCCAGATACTGGTCGCGACATGAGAAGCCTCTGTCGTGAGAATCGCCCCGGTAGCGGGCGACACACTTCTGAAACTCGTAGGAGGGCAGATGCTCCATCAGTTGGGTGAAAACAGTCTGGCCGAGATTCACCTCTCATTGTCGGTAATCGCAACCGGCATGTGTCGAGTCAAATTCCGAACCGTTTTCGATGGAAACAGTTCAAATCGAAAAAAACGGAAACTCCCCCTAGCTCGCTGATTCGAAGCCGGTTACCGAATCGAAGAAAAGTTTAGCCGGACAGCAGTGGTCTTTAGTGCATGATGCCCGGAGGCCACAATATCCGCCGCCACATCTCAAGATCGTCGACGATGCAGGGCGCATGAGGGCGGCACTGGAAACTGGAGGCAATTCAATGATGGAAGGCAAAGGTAAAGTAGGTTTGATCGCCGCCGTCGGCCTGGGCAGCGGCTTAATGTATGTTTTCGACCCGGTACTTGGAAAGCGGCGGCGCGCGCTAATACGCGACAGAGCAAATCGCGTGAAACGCATGTCGCGGCGGCTGGCAGAATCTGTCGAGAGGACGGCGCGCGATCTTGCCAACCGCACCCACGGCCAAGTCTAAAAGCACCGTCGTCATCGTTGCTGGCAAGCGCAACTCGCCTACTTCGGCCCGACCGTAATCTCCAGCAAATCCGGGTCGTCCGGCTCCGCCGCCGATATCGGTCCGCTGCAGACGCCCGCATCCACAAACACCCTCGCCAATGCCGTGGCGAACTGCCGCCGGTGAGCTCCCACCTCCCAGGCGAGCCCCCGTTGTGGTTTGCCGAATACCAGAGCTGGCGCCATCGTCACCGCCATGCCGGCCGCTGCGAGTGTCGCTCTGATCTCATTGGCGAACGCCGCAATCTCCGGATCGCCCGGATGCATGATAATAGAGACCTTCTGCCCTTGAAAGGCGGCCAGCGCGGAGGCAATCGTTGTCCTCTGCGCCGCGCCGAGGTGCCTGGGGCCGAGCCGCTGCTCAAGCTGCAGGCGCACCGCCCGCTCCTTCTCCACCGCCAATTGCAGCTCGAGGTTTTCCTTCCGCAACTCCTCGTGATGCGCCTTGGCTTGCGCTATATCGGCTTCCAGACGTCGCTGCTCCTTGTTGGCTATAGCGGCCTGCGCCACAGCCTCGGCTGACCTACTTTGGAGCGTCTTAAGTTCAGCGTCCTTTGCGGACGTGACCCGGCCCGCAAAAAGGGCCAGCAGGAAGCTGGCCGCCGCCGCCAGGCATACAAACACGATGTAGGCAAGCGTAGACCAGTTCAGCCCCCTTTCCAGAAAATGCACATTGGAGAGGTCTGGCAAATCCCTTATAGAATGCCAGCCCATATGTCCTTTGGCAATTCCCAGCCGTACCTGCGGTCCCAGAAAATGGCTGGTACCCGGATCGCTCCCACGTTCTCTCCAGCCAACCGGCGCCTCCCACACCATGGACGCGGCGCCCTTCCGCGCGGCCATCCGCACGCCGGCGGTCGCGGCGACGGACCGCGGGCGGCGGCGCCGAGCCGGCCGGGGGCGTCGAGGTGCGGCAGCGGATTGTCGGCACTCGGAGAAAGGGTGCCTTGCGCGTCGTTCGGCCATCAGTCCCGGTTAAGTCCGCGCCACGTCAGTTGGCCGGGAAGCTACTCGTGGGAGCGGAGGTAGAGGGATGGGAGAGGTCTCGTGTCGCAGGCATAACGGTGTACGACATTCTGGACGAGAAGAAAATGGATCTGCCGGCGGCCCGTTAGCAACGAGACATCGTTGCGTATTGTCTGATCTTCTGCGGGTTCATTTCACCCGATAACGGTCGCTCCCGCTTCGTTGTCGCCCACTCGGAACTTGCCGCAGACGGCATTCCAGACGGCCTGGCGCGGGCCGCGTGCCAAAGGGCCGCGCAAAGCAGGACGTTGTGTCGCATTATCGTCGTATTTCCCGATTCGTGTCGTGCGCCCCTACCCAGCCGGCCCTTTCGTGATCAAACGCGCACCGCGATTGCGCGTAATGTAGTCATACACCCATTCCACCAACACGAGCAGCCGGTTATCGAATTCCACCAGGTACATCAGGTGCACAAATAGCCAGACGATCCAGGCGAGAAACCCGGAGATGTGCACCCGACCGAATGCGGCGACCGCCTTGTTGCGTCCGATGGTGGCCAGCGCCCCTTTATCGACGTAGTGGAACGGCGGCATTGGTTCACCCCGCAGCCGGGCGCGAATGGTGCGCGCCACATAGCGGCCTTGCGCCATGGCCACCGGCGCCACGCCGGGAAGTGGCTGGCCGGTCTGATGGCTGAAGTTCGCGAGGTCGCCGATGACGAAAATCTCGGGGTGGCCGGGTACCGTGAGGTCGGGTAGCACGATCACACGGCCGCTGCGATCGATCGGCGCTTCGGTGTGTTCGGCGAGAATCCGGCCCAGGCTGGAAGCCTGCACGCCGGCGGCCCACAGCACTGTCTTCGCCGCGATTCGTTCGGTACGGTCACCGGCGTGCACCGTGACACCGCCGTTGTCCAGCCCGATGACCACCGCGCCGGTGCGGGAGCGCACGCCCAGTTTCACCAGGTCCCGTTCCGCGATTATGCCCAGGTCCGGCGGAAACGATGGCAGCACGCGCTCCCCGCCTTCCAGCAGCAAGATGTTGGCTTCCGCCGGGTTGATACGGCGAAAGTCGTGGCGCAACGTATCGTTGGCGATTTCTCCTAAGGCACCCGCCAGTTCCACTCCAGTCGGACCCGCGCCGATGATGACGAAGGTTAGCCAAGCGCGGCGCTCGTCTGAGTCTGGCTCGCGCTCAGCGGATTCAAACGCCTGTAGAATACGGCTCCGAATCGCGGTCGCGTCCTCGATGGTCTTCAGTCCCGGCGCAAGCGCCTCCCAATCGTCGTGGCCGAAGTAATGATGGTGTGCGCCGGTGGCCAGGATGAGCGTGTCGTATTCGATCTCGCCTGCATCCAGTAGCAGGCGGCGGTGCTCCACTTGAATATCCCGGACTTCCGCCAGCCACACGCGCGCGTGCCGGTTTCCACTGAGCACGTGGCGAATGGGGGAAGCGATCTCGCCGGGAGACAGGGATCCG
>Ga0187855_10003963_pt1 | contig 10772 bp, 7 predicted proteins | sample June2016WEW_8_10_2_FD_132969 | JGI IMG/M metagenome (GOLD analysis project Ga0187855, IMG submission 132969) | Peatland microbial communities from SPRUCE experiment site at the Marcell Experimental Forest, Minnesota, USA - June2016WEW_8_10 | ecosystem: Environmental > Terrestrial > Soil >... | reverse complement strand
GGCGAATTTTGAAAATAACCTAGACTCATAGAGAGACCTCCTTAGGCACGCTTCGGGTGGTGGCCCAGAAGAATCCCAGCATTCAGGATTCAAAGAGTGGACAATCATATTGTCGTGCCCTTCTTCACACCTGGCTTCTTGATCAGGTGCAGATCGTTGCGATGGACGCCGAGCATGGCGGTCAGCTTAGGCGCAGTTCGACCCGAAATGGTTCCCCTTGTGCGGAAGGTTATCCAGCCGCTCAATTTGAGCCTGGTACTTCCTGCCGGCGCCCCACCCAAGCCGGTTTGCTTGGGTGGGATTTTTCCTTCCGAGTCGCATCCAAAACCGGCGAATGGCTAGTAGAGTCTTATGAAGCTTCCTTGTGGACACTCGTCCGGAATGGGCCTCGGTATTAGCCCCGTCCCAGATTGATTGATCGGTAATTGCACGCCCCAGGTCGTTTCGTTGGTATCCAAATCGTAGAGGCCGGTTCTGGAATCGTAAGTGGAGTGTCCTTCGCGCACTCGCCCCAGATCTTTTACGTAGAAGTAGCGTTCGGCTTCCCTCGGCGGACCAATTGAAAAGGTGTCCACCACAACCGCATCCTGCGTTCCGATGCTTCCTGGGTTGTCCCCACCCTGCACGTCACCGAACGGCACGTTGGGCACGTACGCGACGAGAACCTTAGTCTCGTAATTGTTCCCCGCGGACGTCTGAACGCACGGAGGCGGATAAGCCATGTTCCAGGTTTCAAACAGCCAGTAGTTGCCGTCTCCCGAGTTGGGAGTGGTGAGCATTGCGCCAGGAATCGGCGAACTGGGGCTGAGGTCGGCATTCGATGCCGACAGCACCGTGCTGTAGCTCACTACTGGAAGCGCAGAGATCTGGTATGGAACGCCCTCGGGCATCATGAGGCTGTTCACAGGCGCCGAGCACAACTCATTGTTTGTAGAGAAGCATCTAAGGCCGTTATAGTTCGGCCCCGGCTGGTTTCGCGCCACCCCAATGTAGTAGACGGGTGACGCTACGCTGCCATGATTGTAGCTGCTGATAGCGATGTAGTCGACGATCCCGAGGCTGGTCGAGTAAACGATTTGGGTTTCGCCCGCATTGTCCCGCAGGCTGGTGAGGCAGAAGTTGTAATTGTCGCTTCGACACAGCTTCGTTCCCGGATCGTCTAACGTCCCACCGATCACAGGTGCCATATAGTGCCTCATGTCTACCGATTCCGTACTCGGTTGGGTGAAGGTGTTGTTACCGCCACTGATGTTGTTTTGCCCTGAGGCAATCGAAACCAGCAACAGGGTGGAAAAAGCAAGAGCGATGCTGAAGCGGCGCATGCGCATGGTGCGCTCCTTTCGCGGGTTGGAATTTATAGGCACCTGTGGGGGCGGCCCGATGGCTATTGACGCCGTTCTCTCAAAGTAATGTTGACTCATAGATCGACCTCCTTTGGTCATTGGTTGTGGCGGCGACTAGTCTTGAAAAATGAGGGAACAACTTCACCGCGTTAGCTGACCCTTGCCGGCCTTGCTCGTCTCGTTATCCGGAGGCGGGATTGTTGCGCCACCGCAGGAAGCGCTCCCTGAAAGGAGATCGTCGAGCTGTGCCCGATCTCCTTGCTCTCATGGGCGCACAGTAGGCCGGCTCGCCCCGCGCAAGCAATGCCCAATGGGTCACTTGTAGGTGGATTGTTTGTAACCGTCTAAGTGGCTATTCGGACGAGGTTTAGGTGGCGAGGTAACCAAGAAAAAGAAGTATCGCCAGCCCAAGTGGGTATAATCCTGCGCACAGGCTTTGCCAATCCATCTCATAGCGACCTCCTTTTGGTCCCGAGTTGTGGCGGCAATTAATCGTGTTTGGTGAGGAAGAACTTCACTGCGTTAGCTGTTCCTCACTTTGTCGCTGGGCTGAGGCACCAACTTCGCGCTGGGGCTGCAGTGCCCAGTAGCTTTCCTTGTGGGAGGCTCGCGATGGTATTATTCCCATCGCGAGCCTGGTGCCCTGCAAGCTGTTACGGTCAAATGTCAGTTATCTTCCCGGAAGCAATATCCGGTTAGGATGGAAGTTTGTGGGCTGCTTCCGGCGGTGTCGTAGACTTTCAACGTCCCATTCTTCAGCCCCGGACCCTGACAGTCGAATTTCACCTTGATCGTGCAAAACTGGTGGGCATGTAGCCAACCAGGGTCTGAGCAAGTGGTGGAGGCCACCGAAAACGGCGGATCACCCTGCGCCGAGATACTGAAGATCCAGATGGCATCCGACCGGCCATTTGTCAGAAAAAAAGTCTCATAGTTAGCCTGGCCAACTGGTACTGAGCCGAAGTTCCAATAGTCTGGAGTCAGGTTCACGCCGTTAGGTGGTAGGACGGAGCCGGTTTGAGCGAAAGCGAGCATGGAAGCCATGCACAAGATAAGCAACAGAGATAGTTTTTTCATATTGACCTCCTTATGGTCATTGGTTGTGGCGGCAATCTAACCTTGAAAAATGAGGAGCACCTTTACCGCGTAGCTGCTCCTCACCAGCCTTGCTTGTTTCGTTATCCCGGAGGTGGGATTGCTGCCCACCGACGGAAGCGCTCCCTGAAAGCAGATCGTCGAGCTGCCAAGAACCTGGTTGCATCGGGCAGTGAACTGATTTGCATTGTTGGAATAGGAGCCAAGCTTGGTGCTGCTCGGCCCGCTAGTTCTTCTGTCATCTGTAGTGGTAATTGTGCTCAAGACATTACATGGGGCGGCGTTTCGCCGATAAGTGATAGGAGAATCGGCGTTAACGCAATCACATATAGTGTGCACGGGTGAAACTAAACTGACATTTGGGTCAGAAGCTGACGCAGTGGAGAAGCCCGGTGTCGTGCGACTCGACCGTAAGATGATCCTTGTGGACGATCGAGTTGAAGTATTACATCGAGTTGCAAGATTGCTTGCGGCTAGACTTGGTGCGCTGGCAAAACGAGACTTAGGAGGGCTTGATAATCGGCCCAGGGAAGTGTCACAAAACCGTAAGGTAATACCTAAGTCGCATGGCTCTCTCGGAAGTCGAACTGTTAGTGACGCAAGGTGGCTACCTGCCGGTTACACTCAGAGCCGGGGGATTCGATACCGGCTCTTTTGGAATAGACCGCGAGGTCTTCTTCAGTGTCACTTCGTCAAACAAGAGCGAAGGAACGACGTACGAGGCTATAGGCAGGCTCGTTACGGCACTAATATCGTCCATTTTAAGGTTCATGAGCAAAGTGGATCCAGGAAGAAAAGTGGAGTTATAAACAACTGGTTTATCGCCCACTGCCAAAATGTTCTTAAATGACGCCACCGTCATTGAGGACAGTTGCTCGCCGTGCATCAAGTCGTCGTGGCCATCAGCGTATACCCTATAAACCTCGAGCAGGTTGTTTTCGGGTGCGGAGAGACCCATCCACACGGACGCCTTAGGCTCGGGTATTCTTGCGTGGCGCACGACGATTCCGTAATCGTATCCACGAGCCTTGGCATGCTCCAGCAGCATGCGGCGAAGTTCCTGTTCGCTCGCTAATTTGCTGGACGTGAAGATCAGATTGCTTGGTGAAGCGGAGATTCCGCGGAAATTTCCCGTGCTCTCCGTTGATCCGGGAGCGGGTACCCGAGAGGCAAGAACCAACTTTAGGACTCCTGACTGAACAACCGGGTTAACTCGCCCTGGGACACCATCATCGTCAACTGAATACGCGCCCATCAGCCGCTGTCCCTGGAACGAATTGATTCTAGGATTATCCACCACATCAACGGAGTCGGGCAGAACACGACCGCCTATTAGATCATTCAGCGTGCCGCCTCCGAAGCGACCTGATTCTTGTTCAACAAAGTCGTGAAGTTGCGGATGGTCGGAAAGCGGTTCGCGTGAGGCAATCAGTGCAGGTGCAAAAACCTGGGCGAAGATTTCACCTGCGGCTTCGCCTTCAAAGAGTACAGGGCCGTTGTATCGGTCAAACGATCCAGCCGTTCGGAGCTTTTGTAGTCGGGCAATGATCTGCTGCGCCCTGGTTGATAGTTCCTGCGCGGAGAGCTCGGAAGGCGAGTTTACAAAGATTTGCTCGGTGTCTTCAAGCGGAACGCCATCTTTGGCCGCAGCCCTTGCCTGGATCTCAACCTTTGTCACCACATTCGCCTTGGTGTATTCAGTACCTTCGCTATTGATATAGCGGGTATATACGTTGTGTACATGGATTGACACCTGGGATGATCGAATCTCCGGGACTTGGCGGAACACTGAGGAGACTTGCCGCGCTACTTCCTCCAAAGTCGAGGCGTCGACGGATGTAGCCTTTGCGCTTTCGAAATATGTATTTGGGTGCTCTCGACTGAAATCAGGAACGTCGTCGGCCTGATCCTGGCTCTGCAGTGCCGCCTTTTTTGCGGCGAACTGCTCGACTGCCTTCTTGTATTCGGGATCAGTGGCCAGCCAGATCTCGCGGCGGATCTGGTTGTAGTCGTCGTCGATCGTGATTTGCTGTCTTCCGAAAAGCCAGCCAGGAGGGAGAGCGCTCAAAGAGTCCAGGGAATCCTTGAAAGAAACGAAATTGGTGTTGTCGAGCTTGTAGTCGCCAACGCGAAGCCCCACATACAGAGCCCGCGAGCGGCTGTCTCTAGACGATACCAGGCTACCCAGATAAGCGGAGACGGAGACTTCAGTAATCTCCCGCATGCGGTACGCCAGAAAGTAAGGCTGGGGCAGACCAGTAAGCTGCATACCCATAGACCTTGTCATTTCATCTCGCATAGCTTTCATGGGAACATCTTCCGCCGCACCGGACGGATGCGACAGCCCAAGCGTGCAGAGTAGTAACAGCAGCGATGTTGTTCGACCGATGATTCGATCCATAAGCTTGCTCCCAAATCCAGATCAGGCGCGTTCTACGGCTTAGCGGAGGGCGCCGGCAGAACCGGCGTCCGATCGGGTAATTTCTCTTTTAACTGCACTTCGATTTGCGAAACCAGCAAGCCGGGAGAAACAGCGGAAACGGGGATATCGAAGTCGCAGATGCCGTCAAACACGCCGACCTCGTCGTCGGCCGCTACAATCTTGCTGAACGCCATCAATGGAGTGCCGATCAGGTCAAAGCCTCGAACCAGTTCCTCCCGGCCGTCGGGATAGATCCTATACACCACCGTCGGACGCACATTAAACGCATTGGGAACTAATCGCTGGGTGAGGGTGTCACCCTCCACGTCTTCGAAATACAAACCGTAGGGTCTGTTTGCTGCCTTCACGAGTTCGATAAGCCTCTTCTTCAACTCCGTGCGTGAGACTTGTTGACTCGCCTGCACAATCAGGTTTGACTGGTGGGCCGCGGGAAAGCCGAATTGGCGCCGACCGTGCCCGTTTGATTGAGGAAAACCTTTGATGGGAGAGCGCGACATCAGTAAATTCTTCAAAACCCCGTTCTCCACGACTGTGACTCGGACCGCCCGTACTCCTTCATCGTCATACTTGTAATACCCTGCGAGGTCTTCCTTTCCTAAATGCAGTTGAGTCGGGTCCGAGTACACGGAGAGAAAATCCGGCAGCACGTGCTGGTTGACCCGCTTCTCGAAGGTTTGAGCGTCCTCTTGACGTTTCTGCCGTGCACCCTCGATACGATGCCCGAAGATCTCGTGGAAAAATACAGCGCTGGCGCGGCTGGAGAGGATCGCTGGACCCGTGTAGGGTTCCGCAACCGGAGCGTTGCGCAACTGAGCAAGTTTTTCGCTTAACTGGTCGATGTCTGCGATGACTGCTTCTTCGCTTGGCAGCGTCCCGGGGCTGAATGCCAAGTAGGTAAGATGCAGCGGTAATCGCATGCCGTCCGCGGCCTTGGTAGAAGCACTAACCATGATTCTGCAATAGGGCGTAGAGGTCTTGATTACGCTGCCTTCGCTGTTCACGAATCGGCGTGTCTCAATTTCTTCAGATATCTCTACCGTGCCTTCGAGTATGTCGGAATGTTTAACAAATTGGGAGCTGTAACGACGCGCTTGCTCCTCAGCCGCGTTGCGGTCGAAGTGGAAATAAGCTTCGGATTCGATGTACTGCCGCGGCGGCTCACGAGAAAAGTCGGCTGATCCGTCCTCTTGCGGGGCTTTGACCGCGGTGACGGTTTTGACATTCTGCCAACTCTCCAGAGCAATCTTGTACTGGAGATCGGTTCCCGCCCAAACGGCCCGTTGAAAGACATCAACAGCTCCCTCGATGGGCATGGGAGTGTCGTCAAGCGAATCATCACCAAGGTTCAACCAGTCCACGCTTATTCCAGGATGTGTATTGTCGAGGCTGTAGTCCCCGATACGGAGATCGACACCAAGTACGCGCGTGCGCTCGTCGGTGCTGGACATCAATGCCCCAAACGAAGCGCTGACCTTAATCGCACGATTATCTGTAAGTTGGTATGCCAGGAAGTAGACCGGAGTCCGGAGTTTACTCAAATTATCGAAAGACCGGTGTAACTCCTGTTGCAGGCCAGACAGAACCGGATCGGAGCCCATGTCTCCGGAAGCTTGGATTGGCGCCGTGGGATGCTCGGGGGGACTGGCACTTTGTTTCGCTGGCTTGCCGTTGAGACGGAAGTTAGCCCCGAGATTGGCCATCGCTGGTACGGGCTGGCCATTCAAGGTCACGGGCGGTAAGAGCACCAGGGCAATTAGGACCGCAAGCAGGTGAAAGCTTCTAACTGTTGCGGGATGTTGCCGCCAGTTGCTCGGATTGAGCCTTATAGCCCTGCTGGAAGCGTCTCTCGAGATTGACCACAACAGCGCGGAGTGTGACATGTGCTGACGGCTCCGACCCTTAAATTTTATTTCGCCTTGTTTCCCCATTGGCAAGGCTGTATTGTGCGCCATTATCTGCGTTTTGGCCAAGCCAAAACTAATGCCGCTTTTATCTTCGTCAACTGATCCGGCATCGCCGCTCGTGTGCATCGATTCTCTCTCCATCGTGACTGCTTTGAGATAGGCTCGGGATTCTCCTGACTACGGCGGTTAGACCTGAGAATTGTCCAGGTGAACTGATGGGGTCATCAATAAAGGCATAGACGGGCCTCCATGTTGTTATGGTTCCCGGCGCAGATCCTTGACCTCTCGCTGAATCGGCCATTCACGAAACAGCAAGAAGTACAAGCCGATAAGGCTAAATAAGGGAACGTGCATGAGCAAGCCCCAGCCCCACCATTTCGAGAATCCGGCTTTGCAGAATACGACCATCCAGATGGCGATTGAGGTAAGCAACACTACAACGAGGAACAGTAGAAATCCGGAAGGCACGGTGGCAAGTATCAGGCCAAAACCGGACTCCAGATGCGGGCCGGAAAGTTCTTGCATGTGTTTTCTCCTCACTCGTTTATGTTTTGAACAGCAAGAAGGCTATTGTGCTTGCCCACACCACATCACCCGAACATCGCAATCAAATCATCTGGTGGGCGCGGCACCTGCCTATGCGCTGGGCTTCACCCTCATCTCCTAGTGGCACTTTCCCTTAGGACATTACAAATCCGGCCATCGAGTGGGTTCCCGGCCACATTAATTGCACTGGATTCTGGGGCGACAAACGCAGTAATATGGCCGGACTGATCGCATAGATGGGGTTCTCGTGGCATTGCAATTTGTTCTCGGCGTGCTTCCCCGGCTTCCAAGAACTACGCGAGAATTGCTGAAACACAGCCGTCGCGCCGCGCGAAATAGCCACTTCCGAACGCGCATCGTAATCTGCCGCACGCGAGGCGCAAGAATTACTTGCTTCAGCGTGACGCTGCTCGCAACTTTGTTTTTCTGGCCCAGAACTGTGAGCGCATTCTGCGCTAGTGCTGGTTCGGAAAGAGAACGAACCAACGCTGGTTCGACCTCCACAGTCAACGCCGACAGTGACGTACGTAAACTGGACTTGGGCAAGCCCGTCGAACGGGAGTTTGCGGGGGGGCAGCGGCACTCCTACCAGGTGACGTTAGCCTCCGGCCAGTTTCTGCACGCAGTCGTGGAGCCGCGGGGCGTCGGCGTGACCGTCAGGTTATTTGGACCGAACGGCGAGGCGATAATGTCGCTGAACGTAACAGCTGGGTCATCCGAGCCCATGTTCCTGATAGCGAAAGAGCAAGGAATCTACCGCATTGAAATACGGTCCCCGGAAAGCGCCGCTGTCAGCAGCTACCGCCTACGAGTCGAAGAGCTGCGGGTTGCTGGTTCCCAAGATAGCAATCGCGCTCTTGCCGAGAGCGCTCTTGCCGAGGGCGAGCAGCTTCCTCAGGAAGGAATGGCAGAAGATAGCAATCGCGCTCTTGCTGAGAGCGCTCTTGACGAGGGCGAGCAGCTTCCTCAGGAAGGGATGGGAGAATCGACGCGGAAGAAGTTGGAAAAGTATGAGCAAGCTCTTCGGCTCTGGCGAGCCGCGGGTGACCGTAGAGGTGAGGCCGAAACGCTTTATCAGATGGGGAGTGTGTACCACGATCTGGGGGAGAATCAGAAGGCGCTCGACTACTACAATCAGGCGCTGCCATTGTTGCGGGCCGCCGAGGAACATGCCAAAGAAGGCGCGACGCTCAACAGAATTGGCTTGGTTTACCACGATCTGGGTGAGCATCAGAATGCGCTCGACTATTTCAGACAAGCCCTCGCCCTCAGGAGCACGGCAGGGGATCTCGGCGGGGAAGGCCAGACCCTCAACAACATTGGCCTGGTTTACCACTCGCTCGCGCTTCCGCGGATCGGGGATCTGGTCGATGAGAGCTCGACGCTCATCCTTATTCCCTCGGCCTTGGAAAAAGAAGCGCTGGACTATTACAATCGGGCACTCCCGCTTCGGCGCATGGCAGGGGACCTGGCCGGGGAAAGTAAGACGCTCAGCAACATTGGCTTGCTTTACCAATCGCAGGGGGAGAATCAGAAGGCGCTCGATTATCTCAAACAGGCTGTAGCGCTTCAGCGCGGCCGCGCCCGGGAAGGTGTGACACTCAACCGCATTGGGTGGATTTACGAGTCGCTGGGGGAAAGGCAGGAGGCGCTGAACTATTTCAAGCAAGCCCTCGCCGCGCGGCGCGGCCGCGTCGGGGAAGGTGCGATGCTCTACAACATCGGCTTGTTTTACCAATCGCTAGGGGAGTACCAAAAGGCGCTCGACTACTACGACCAGGCCCTGCCGCTCTCGCGCGCTGTGAGGAACCTCTTGGGGGAAGGCGCGATACTCAACCATATTGCGTTAGTGTACGAGTCGCTGGGCGAACGACAGAAGGCGCTGAACTCTTACAATCTGGCTCTGACCATCTCCCGTGCGGTGGGGAACCGTGTTGGAGAAGGCGCGATACTCAACCGTATTGGAGAGGTTAACCACTCGCTGGGTGAGAATCAGAGGGCGCTCGACTACTACAATCAAGCCCTCGAGCTTCGGCGTGGCCGTTCCGGGGAAGGCGAGACACTTTATAATATCGCCGGAATCTATGCCTCGCTGGGTCAGAATCAGAAGGCGCTCGACTATTACAACCAGTCCCTGCCGCTTTCCCGCGCGTTGGGGAACCGGAGAATGGAAGCGGCAACGCTTGCAAGTATTGCTATGGTTGAGCAGGAACAGGGCAGTCTTGTCGAAGCGTTGGCCCACGCAAAGGCGGCAATCAAGCTCTTCGAATTCCTGGGAACCGAGGAGCCCAATGAGGACCTACGCGCCGCTTATTTTTCCGGTGTGCAATCGTATTACACCCTCTACATTGATTTATTGATGCAGCTGCATCAACAGCAGCCCGGGGACGAGAAGGAAGCGCGGGCGTTAGAGGCCAGCGAGCGGAGGCGGGCCCGGAGCCTACTGGAGACCCTGGGCGAAGCCCAAGCCGACATTCGCCAGGGGGTTGATCCGACCTTGCTGCAGCGCGAGCGCAGCCTGAAATTGTCGCTCAAGGACGCTGAAAAGGCTCAGGTCGAGCCGCCGAACGGCAAGCATACGGAAGAGCAGTCAGCCGCTCTCAAAAAGCAGATTGAAGAGATTCTCATCCAATACGAACAAATAGAAGCACAGATTCGAGTCAGCAGTCCTCGTTACGCCGCCCTAACCCAGCCCCAGCCCCTGCGTGCTCAGCAGATACAGCAGCAGCTGGATGGAAATACCTTGCTTCTGGAATACTCTCTTGGTGATTCGTACAGCTATTTCTGGGCCGTCGATCCGGACTCGCTGCGCAGCTTTCAATTGCCCAAACGTTCGGAGGTTGAGGCCGCAGCGCGGCGCTGCTATGAGTTGCTGACAGCGCGCAACCGGCAACTTAAGGGCGAAACGGAGGCGCAGCGACAGGCCCGCGTGGAGCAAGCCGAGACGCAGTACCCGCAGGCAGCCCGGGCCTTAAGCAACATGCTGTTGGGGCCGGTGGCCTCGCTGCTGAAGGGGAAACGATTGGTGATTGTGGCCGACGGCGCGCTGCAGTATATGCCATTTTCTGCACTACCGGAGCCGGGCGTCGAGAGCGCCGATCCCCACCGCAGCACAACCACGGGCGATCAAGCGTCGTTCGTTCCGCTGGTGGTCGACCACGAAATCATCAGTCTGCCTTCCATGTCGGTGCTAGCTGTGCTACGGCGCGAGATCAAGGAACGCCACGTCCCGGCAAGGCGCAAGGTCGTGGCGGTACTAGCGGACCCGGTTTTCGACTCGCAGGATCCTCGGGTGCGACGCGCCGCTAGGAATGAGGAGTCCGGAATTCAGCGTCAAGTGCAGAAGGGCGGGGGAACGCGAGGGCTAGAAGAGACGGACTCCCTCTCCGACTCATTAACACAGGACCGGCTTACTCGTTCGGCCTCCGAAGTGGGTTCAAG
>Ga0187855_10003956_pt1 | contig 10776 bp, 7 predicted proteins | sample June2016WEW_8_10_2_FD_132969 | JGI IMG/M metagenome (GOLD analysis project Ga0187855, IMG submission 132969) | Peatland microbial communities from SPRUCE experiment site at the Marcell Experimental Forest, Minnesota, USA - June2016WEW_8_10 | ecosystem: Environmental > Terrestrial > Soil >... | reverse complement strand
GTTGTTTTTGAGTGGCTTCAATCTGTTCGATTTTGACCGCCAAGTCTTTGTGGGTGGCCAGCAGTTCGCGGAGCTTGACGAAAGCCCGAACGATAAGGATGCTCATGGATACGGCTCGCCTGCTGTTGAGCACCGATGAGAGCATGGCCACGCCGTGCTCGGTGAAGACATACGGCAGGGTACGCCGGCCGCCACGGCCCTCCGGCTTTGATATTCCAATTTGGAATTTCAAAGGTTCGACCTCCTCAGGGGAGAGCTGAAACATGAAGTCTTCAGGGAAGCGGCGGGGGTTGCGCTTCACGGCTTTGTTGAGGTTGAACGTTTCGACTTGGTAGATCTCCGCCAGGTCGCTATCGAGCATGACCTTCTGGCCACGGATGAAGTAGATTCTGCGTTCAATCAGTTCAGAAGGAACGGGGAGATTGCCGGCGGGAGTGGGTTTCTTTGGCATTCGATGCCTTTCGGAGAGATTGAGACCTTACGGAAGGTAGTAGCTGAAGTTCCGAAATTTCTTAGCCCTTCCAAAGTCGAATGAACCATTTCTTTCAGAAACGACTCCGGAATCCTACCCCACCCCTACCACCGCCCCACCCACCGGCTGCTCCCCCACGGGGATCATGGTGAATAGTGGCGGAGGGTCCTGGCGGTGCCGCCGTGCGGTGAACGAAGCAATCTGGATCACCGCCATGTCCCCCGAGCGGCGGTTCAAGACCAGCGCGTACCGCTCGTCCGGCGTGATCAGAATGCGCCGCGGTTCCTGGCCCACCGCCACCACCGCCACCAGCTTGCGCGTGTCGATATCCAGCACTGTGATGCTTCCCGATGACGGGTTGGCCACGAACAGATACGGGGGATTGGCGGTGACCGCCATGCCATCAGGCCCTCGCCCGGCCAGGATCGTCTCCCCCACTTCGGTCCGATACGGAAACACGATCGCCACGGCATCCATCCCAGGGCCGGTAACAAACATCTGGCCGCCGTCGGAGTTGAAACAGAAGTTCGCAGGTTCCACCGGCAGCGGCAGCCGCACCACGGTCCGGCCGCTCGCGGCGTCGAAGATGGTCAGGCTGCGATCCGCGCGGCTTCCCGCCATCACCTGCTTGCCGTCGGACTGGAAGCGCACCAGGGACGGCTCCGGCCCGGCGGCGGCCAGGTGCTCCATTGCCCCCCTATCGAGCCGTAACAGCGCCAACTGGCGCTCCGGGCCAAATCCGATGGCCGCGCGCCCGTCTTTGCTCAGATCGAAATCCTCGGCAGTGGCCGGCAACCGGATCGACTGAACGGCCCGCAGCCGGTCGCGGTCGAGCCGCACCAGCGCGCGCGCCTGCAACACCCATAACGCCTCCCCGTCCGGAGACAGCCGCATCGAAATCGCGGGGGCGCCCAAGCGCACCGTTCGGGCGACTTTCAGGGTGGCGGCGTCGATCTCGCATACCGCACCGCTCTCGGCTATCAAAACATACACCGCGGGCCGTACCGGATGCGGAATCACCGTGTCCGGAGCGCCTTCCATCCCGATCCGCTTCGCCAGCGTGAACGTGTTTAGATCCACCACCGCCACCGCGCGGCCGCCCGCAGTGGCGACGAATGCATACCCCGGAAATCCGCGGCCTTTGCGGCGGCTGCAGCCAAAGGCCGCCGCCGTCCCCACCAGCAACGTGCGCCGGCTGATCGAATCCCCCCCATGCGGAACTGGCGCGGCAACGGGGTCGGCAGGCGAAAGCGCCTGCCCCACAGGTTTAGCGCCGTCACCCTGCGTGAAGTATGCTAGCATCTATATGGACTTTCTCCTCGACGACAGAGTTGACGTCCTTTCTGCCTGATACCGAACATCTGTAATGAATCTACGCTCTCTTTTTAGTCTATTCTCATCGGACCTCGCCATCGACCTGGGGACCGCCAACACCCTGGTATTCGCCAAGGGCAAGGGCATCGTGGTCAACGAACCCTCCATTGTGGCCCTCAACAAGAACACGGGTGAAGTGGAGGCCGTGGGCAAGGAAGCCAAGGAGATGCTGGGCCGCACGCCCGGCAATATCGTCGCCATCAAGCCCATGAAGGACGGAGTGATCGCGGACTTCAAGGTCACCGAGCGCATGCTGAATTACTTCATCCAGAAGGCGCACGGCCGCAAAGTGCTTGTGCATCCGCGCATCGTTATCGGCGTACCCAGCGAGATCACCCAGGTCGAAAAACGCGCGGTCATGGACTCCGCCTATCGCGCCAAGGCCAGCGAGGTGCACCTGGTGGAACAGGCCATGGTGGCGGCCATCGGCGCAGGCCTCCCGATTACGGAGCCTTCGGGAAACATGGTAGTGGATATCGGCGGCGGCACCACCGACGTGGCGGTCATCTCTCTGTCTGGCATCGTCTATTCGCGCTCGGTCCGCGTGGCCGGTAATGAGATGGACGACGCCGTCATGCAGTACCTGAAACGCAAGTACAACCTGCTGATCGGAGAGCGCACCGCCGAAGCCATCAAGATGGAGATCGGCTCGGCCTATCCATTGGACAAGCCCCTCACAATGGAAATCAAGGGCCGTAACCTGATCGAAGGCGTCCCTAAGACGTTGACCATCGACGACAGCGAGATACGGGAGGCCTTGGGAGAATGCGTCGCCACCATCGTGAACGCCATTCGTGTTGCTCTGGAACGTACGCCGCCTGAGTTGAGCGCGGACATCAGCGACCGCGGGATCGTCCTGACCGGCGGCGGCGCCTTGCTGAAGAATCTCGACAAGCGGATTCGGGAAGAGACCGGGCTGCCTGTCTCCATTGCCGACGATCCGCTGGCTTCTGTCGTCCTGGGCACCGGCAGAATGCTCAGCGATTTCCGGCTGCTCAGAAAGATATCGATCGATTAAAGGGATGTCATGAAATAACTGTGAAAGCCCATCTGTAGCCAACGATTGGCAGCCTACCAGACGACACAGTTATTTCATCACAATTCCTAAGGAGGCCCTCGGCCCGCCCGGAGCCCGGTCATGGAAACGTTGCTCCATCGCCACCGCGACAAGACCGTCCTGGTGCTGGTTATTTTCGCGCAGCTTGTGCTGATTGCCGTACAAGTGCGCAACGACCAGGACGTGCGCATGATCCGGGTATGGTCGGTGACCGCCGTAACCCCGCTGGCCCGGGTATTGGAGACCGTTCGCGGCGGTGGTGTGGGTTTCTTCCATAACTACATTCGGGTGCACGACGCGCGTGAGGAGAACCGCCACTTGCAGGCCGAGCTGGACCGCTTGAAGATGGAGAACCTGTTTCTCAAGTCGGAGTTGTCCACGGCCGATCGCGCCAAGGCGCTGGTAGCGTTCCAGGCGCGCACGCCCTCGAAAACCATTGCCGCCCGCGTGATCGCCAGCGGAGCGGGCGCGAATTCGAAGGTGGTTTTCTTGGACCGTGGTTCCGGCTCCGGGGTGGAAAAGGGCATGCCCGTGGTGACCCCGGACGGCATTGTCGGCAAGGTGATCGCGGCCTATCCCACGGCTTCGGAAGTGATGCTGGTCACAGATCCCGACTTTGCCGCTGGCGTGATCTCCCAGAAGAATCACGTCGCCGGCACGCTGAAGGGCCAGGGCTACGCCAACTGCAAGGTGGATTACGTGCCCAGCGAGGAGAAGATCGAAGTGGGCGACTTGTTCTACACGTCCGGAGACGACCGCGTATTTCCAAGGGGCTTTCCGGTGGGCGCGGTCCTTTCGGTGCGGAGCGCCTCGCCGTACAAAGAAATTATCGTCGAACCCAGCGGCCTCGAGCGGGGTCTGGACGCCGTATTGATCATGCTGGAGGGCGTGCATCAAGCCATCCCCGAAGTGCCGCCCGCCAATGCGCCTGTGTATCTCGGCCCGCCACTCCCTCCCGCCCCCGGTGAACAAGTCACCCAGCCGTCAGGTCCCGCCGGAACGGATGCCGATAGGCTGCGGCAGCGCTATCAGCAGCTCGGCGACGCCCAGGGCCACAAGTTCGGCGAAGGCTTGCCGGGCTCCAAGCCGCCGGATTTCAACTTGAAACTGCCGGCCGGCGCTTCCGCTAAGGGGACACCGCAATCGGAGGCTACAGAGGGGGCGAGCGGGCGAGCGGGCGAGCGGGCGAACAGCCCCGGCGCATCATCGCAAAAAAAAGCGGCGCCTCCTGCGGGCGACGAACACACCACGGACAAGCCTGCGAACGGGGTCGCCCGCTCGCCCGCTCGCCCACTCGCCGGTTCGCAGTCCGCCCAGCCCTCTCGACAATGACCGAGTCCGGCGATCGCATCCTGGTGGGCAACCAGCGCGAACAAGTGTCGCGCTTCCGGGCGCGGGTTTTGTTGTTTGTCCCCCTGGCCGCCATCCTCTTCCAGGTATACGTTCCGCGGTTCTTTGTGTTCCTGGGCTACCTGGAATTGCCGCTGCTCGTCACCATCTATTTCGCGTTGATGCGCCGCAGCCAGATAGGCGGACTCTTTGTAGGCGCGTGCATCGGACTGGCCCAGGATTCCTTGTCCACCAAACCGCTGGGCATGTTCGGCATCGTCAAGACCCTAGTGGGCTATTTTGCCGCTTCGGTCGGTTTGCGCATTGACGTGGAGCACCCCGCCATCCGGCTCATGCTGACGTTCTTCTTCTACTTCTTCCACCAGTTTCTTTACTGGGTTCTGTCGCGCGGCCTGCTGGGCGAACAAATCGCTTTTGAGATCCAACGAACGCTCGTGCTCGGGCTGCTGAACGCCATTGTCGGCGTGGCTGTGTTTCATTTCTTGGATAAACTAAGAGAACAAGCATGACCAGTAAGAACGGGAGCATGAAGCCGGAAGAGCGCTTCAACTACATCGAGGCCGTGTTGGCCGAGATCGTCGAAATTCAGCGCGAGACGACCAACACGATGCGCCAGCAGGCTAAAGTCCTTAAGGCGCACGCGCAAGCCGTTGTGAAGCACCACGGGCGCAGGCTGGAGTCCGACGAGCGCATGAACCGCATCGAGCGCCATCTGGAAGCCCTAAGAAAGCGCCGGCGGCGCAGCTCTTCCTGATAAACTAACAGAGAGGGGCGTGAGCGTCTAACCCGTCGTGAATTCGCCAGTCGTAGGTCCGGAGCTCGAGCCGCAGCCAAAGCTACCAAAGGAACAGCTCCGGCGCGAGGACGTCAAGTTCGCCGCCGGAAAAATCGCAATTTTCCAGTATGCCGGCGTCGCCATATTCCTGTTTCTGATCACCGGTTTCTGGAACCTGCAGGTGCAAAACCCGCAGATCTACAACGAGCAGGCCGAGCGCAATCGGATTAAAGCCCTCCCCATCCCCGCGCCGCGCGGCAAAATCCTGGACCGCGACGGCCGGGTGATTGTCGACAACCATTCGTCCTACAGTCTCATCCTGACCCGCGAAAACCTCAACACGGAACACCTCCGTACAATTGCGGACGGATTGAACCTGGATTACAAGGACTTGGTTGCGCGCGTGAACCGCTATACCTCAAGGCCCAAATACGACCCCATCATCATCAAAGAGGAATTGACCCCCGGCGACCTGGCTTTCGTCGAGTCCCACCGAGATTTTTTTCCGGAAATGGAGTTGATCCGCTCCCAGCGCCGCCTCTACCCGCAAAACGGATTTGCAGCGCACGTCATCGGCTATACCGGTGAAATCAGCGAGCAGGAATTGGATGCGCCCGAGTTCGCAAAGTACAACTCCGGCGACGTGATCGGGAAGTTTGGCCTCGAACGCCAGTACAACGATACCCTCATGGGCGTGGATGGCCAGCGGCAAGTCGTGGTGGACAACCGCGGTAAGACCCACGAGGTGCTCGGCATCAAGGAAGCCGTTCCGGGCAAGGATCTCCAAACCACGCTCGATCTGGATTTGCAGGCGGTGGCCGAGCTGGCCATGGAGGGCAAGAACGGCGCAGTGGTGGCGCTCGACCCGCGCACCGGCGAAGTATTGGCCATGGTAAGCCGGCCCACCTTCGATCCCAACAAGTTCGCGGTGCGCATCAAGTCCTCGGACTGGAAGGAAATCGCCGACAACCCCGACCATCCCTTGCTGAATCGCGCCATACAGGCGCAGGATGCGCCTGGGTCCACTTTTAAGCCGTTCGTGGCCATCGCCGGCCTGGAATCCGGCGCGATCGACGACCAGTTCACCGTGCATTGTTCGGGCGGCGCCAGCTTTTACGGCCACTATCACAAATGCTGGTGGAAACCCGGGCACGGCGCGGTCTCCCTGCACAGGGGTATTGTGCAGTCCTGCGACGTTTTCTTCTATAACGTGGGCGACCGCACGAAGATCGAAAAGTTGGCCTTTTACGCCAACCAGGCCGGGCTCGGACAGAGGACCGGCATCGACCTGCCGCATGAGGCCGAGGGCATCGTGCCTTCCCCGGAGTGGAAGATCCGCAACTTCCGCGAGAAATGGTACGCGGGCGAAACCATTTCGGTGGCGATCGGGCAGGGCGCGCTGACCGTAACGCCGCTGCAATTGGCTCGCGGATATACCTGGCTGGCCAATGGCGGCACCTGGCATCAGCCACATCTCGTCAAAGGCGGCACGTATCAGGAACACAGTTGGCCGCTTTCGCCGGACAACGTGGAAAAAGTGATTTACGGGACCTACGGAGTAGTTAACGAAGGCGGCACCGGCGGCCGGGCGCGCCTCCCCGGCGTCGATGTGTGCGGCAAAACCGGCACCGCGCAACTCGCCTCCAACGAGTTTCTGAAGGGCAAAACGGGAAAGGAGTTTGCGGATAACGCCTGGTTCGTCGGTTTCGCCCCGCGCCAAGCGCCCGAAATCGTAGTCGTAGCCCTCTTCGAGCACGGCTCTCACGGCCAGTTCGCGGCACCCATCGTGCGGGACGTGCTTAAGTCCTATTTCGATAAGAAAGCCCGGCTGGCGGCCGAGCGGGCGAGCGGGCGAGCGGGCGAGTGGGCGACTCGTGTCGGGAGTTTTGTCCGCTTTGGGTTGCCTCTGCCCCAGATGACGGAAACAGCTCAACCAGAACCGCCCGCTCAACCAGAATCGCCGGTAATCGAAGCAGCGCTGTTCACCTCAGCCGACGATGAAATCGGGATCGCCCGCTCGCCCGCTCGCCCACTCGCCCGCTCGGCAGCCTTCGCCCGCTCGCCCGCTCGCCCCCTCGCCCGCTCACTTCCCGCGCACCGCGCCGCCGCACTACGTCCATGAGCCCCCCCCACTCACTCCGCGACCTCGACTGGACCCTGCTGATCATCTCCATGGTCATCTGCGGCGTCGGTGTCCTCCAGATCTACAGCGCTACCCGCGACACCGTCTGGCAAGACGCCTGGTGGAAGCAGATCGTTTACATCGGCTTGGGCCTGCTGCTGGTCTGGGTGACGGTCTCCATCGACTACCACACCATGATGAACTGGGTTTTCCCCATGTATGGCCTGTCGGTGGTGGCCCTCCTCGCGGTGCTGTTGGTAGGCAAGCAGGCATTCGGTTCGCGGCGTTGGATTCCGGTGGCCGGCGGTTTTCACTTGCAAGTGTCGGAATTCGTCAAACTGGTGATAATATTGTTGGTAGCCCGCTTCCTGACGGAATTGAAAACCGAAGAGCTGGAGGCCCGCGACATGGGTAAAATCGCGGGGCTGGTGGTCGTTCCCATGGCCTTGGTCATGAAACAGCCGGACCTGGGAACGGCTCTGACTTATCTTCCCATTCCTCTGGTCGGTATGTTCCTGGCGGGAATGCGCCGGAAGTATATAGTTGCTCTTGCCGTCGTGATTTTGCTGGTCCTTCCGGCCGGGTGGATGGTGTTGAAAGATTATCAGAAGGCGAGATTGGTGAGCTTCTTGGATCCCGACCGCGATCCGCGCGGCACCGGGTACCAGATGATCCAATCCAAGATTGCAGTAGGCGCCGGCGGTATGTGGGGTAAAGGGGTGACCAAGGGTTCTCAGACGCAGCTTCGGTTCCTCCCGGTTCCTCACACCGATTTCATCTTCTCCGCCTTCGCGGAAGAGCATGGATTCGTCGGCGTGATCGTGGTATTGGCTTTGTACTTCGTGCTGATCATGCAGATCGTGCAGAACGCCCAAACGGCTCCGGATAAGGCCGGCATGTATATCTGCATGGGAGTAGCCGCGTTGCTGTTGTTCCATGTGCTGGTGAACGTCGGGATGGTGGTCGGCCGTATGCCTGTAACCGGTATCCCGCTGCCCCTGATGAGCGCCGGCGGATCGAGTGTGTTGTCGAATTTCCTGATGTTGGGGCTGGTCAATAACGTCCGGCTCAGAAGGTTTGTGAATTAATTCGGTGGCCGGTGCGTACGCCGGCAGCCGCGAAAGAAAATTTGTTGGGAGCCGTTGAGACTCTCGGAGGGCAAACGTGCTGGATGCGCACCCTCCGGAACGAGGAGTGGTTCCCCGGCCGCGAGGGTGTTATGGAAGTTGCGCCCCGGCCAGCGTGAGCTTCGTACAATCAGATCGCCCGTTCCCCCTGGCTCGGGGCGGGCGGAAACCCACGCAGGGTACCCACCTTCCTCCCTTAACGGGCCGCCACTGGCTCCCGCTGGAGGACATTGCATGTCAAAAGAGTTGGTTGTATCGTCCAATCGCCATGAAACGCGCGTGGCGGTCCTGGAAGACGATCAGGTAGTCGAAGTCTTTCATCAACGTGAGAAAGAGTACTCGCTGGCCGGCAGTATCCACAAGGGACGCGTCACACGCGTGCTGCCCGGGATGCAGTCCGCCTTCGTGGATATCGGTCTGGACCGGGATGCGTTTCTCTACGTGTCGGATTTCTTCGAGGACAACGAGGAATACGACAAGATCGTAACGAGCGTCGAGGAGAAGGTCCTGAAAATGGACAAAGGGGTCGCCGGACCACAGGCAGCCCCGGCCGCCAGTATAGCGCCGCCATCCCCGCCGCCCGCGCCCGAGCCGGTAGCCGAACTGCCAGCCGCTCCCCCAGCGCCCGCGCCGGTGTCCGCAGCCGCACCGCCGTTTGCGCGGCGAAACGAGGATCGCGATCGCGACCGTCGCGGCCGCCGCTCTCGCAGGCGCCGTCCCGGAGGCCGTGGTTTACCCGACTCGAAATATTCGTCGCCAGCGCCGCGCATCGAGGCCGCCCCGCCACCGCCGCAGCCGCCGCCCGAAGCGGCCGTCGAGGCCGAGGGCGATGAAGAGATGATGGTGCTCCCCGGCGAGTCGCTCGCCAAATACTCCCAACCCGGCGAGCCGGTTCCGGAACCGCGCAGCGATCATGAGCCATCGACCCGCGATGATGAACCATGGAGCCGCCCTGAGGAAGAGAGCCGCCCTGAGGAACGCAGCCGCGACGAGGAATGGAACCGCGGCGAGCAACGGAGCCGCGACCGTGAGGGAGCGGTATTCGCCGGACCCGCCGACGCCGAAGTCTCCGCCGAGCCGCTGGCAGCCGCTCGAATTGTAGAACGACCCGAGGAGCAGCCCGCTGCGGCGAGCGCTCTCGAAACCTCCAGCGCGCCCTTCGCCGAGGTGCCGGCGCCGCCGGAACCTGAGCTGCAACTCTCCGCTGTCTCGGAAGCCTCCGCCGTCGAAGAAACCGCCGGGGAAAGTGTTCCCGAGGAAGCCGCCGAAACCGCCGGCACGCCCGAGGTCTCCGAGAACCTGGAGCCCTACCCCGGCGAACCCGTCGCGGAAGAGCCGTCCGAGGAGCCCCTGGGGCCCGAGCCTGCCCGCATTCCCACCAGCCTTACCGCCGCCCTACGCGAGCAGGGCCCGCGATTCCAGCACCGCATCTCGCGCCGCATGCGCCGCCGGGGACGCGGCGAGGGAGCCCCCGATTTCCAGCAGCGCGGCGAGCCCGCCCGCGAATCGCGCCCCCAGGAATCCAGACCCGACCCGCGCGCCGTGTCGCGACCGGAAACCGCTCGTCCGGAAGCTGCCAGACCGGAAAGATCCGCCGCGCCTTCCATCTCGGACCTCCTGCGCGAAGGCCAGGAAATCATCGTGCAGATCGCCAAGGAACCCCTGGGGCAGAAAGGCGCCCGCATTACTTCACACATCGCCCTGCCCGGCCGCTTCCTGGTCTACATGCCGACCGTGGAACACATCGGCGTTTCGCGTAAAATCCCGTCCGACGACGAGCGCCTGCGCCTGAAGCGCATTCTTCAGTCCAACCGCGCGGGCATCCCCGGCGGCTACATCGTCCGCACCGCCGGCGAAGGCCACACCGAAGAAGAGTTGCGCGCCGACATGATGTTCCTCTACAACCTCTGGCTGGACCTCCGCCAGAAGGCCGAAAAAAGGCCGGCACCCGCGCTCATTCACCACGATCTGGATGTCGTCGAACGCATCCTGCGGGATCAGCTTACGTCGTCGTTCAAAAGCGTCTGGGTCGATAACGAAGAGGTCTACGAGAACGTGCTGCGCTTCGTGCAGCGTTTTCAGCCGGCCCTGGTTGGCCGCGTCAAGCTGTATACCCGGTCCACCCCTATCTTCGACGAATTCAACATCACCCAGGAGCTCGAAAAGGCCCTGCGCCCCAAAGTATGGCTCAAGACCGGGGGCTATATCGTCATCAATCAGACCGAGGCCCTGGTGGCTATCGACGTCAACACAGGCAAGTTCGTGGGTAAGTCCAACCGCCTCGAAGACACCATCGTCAAAACCAACACCGACGCCATCAAAGAGATCGTGCGGCAGATCCGGTTGCGCGATTTGGGCGGCATTATCGTGGTGGACTTCATCGACATGGATGAGCGTAAGAACCGCCAGAAGGTGATGCAGACGCTCGAAGAGACCATGCGCGCCGATCGCGCTCCTTACAAGATTCTGCAGTTCAACGATTTCGGACTGGTGGCTATC
>Ga0187855_10003955_pt1 | contig 10778 bp, 11 predicted proteins | sample June2016WEW_8_10_2_FD_132969 | JGI IMG/M metagenome (GOLD analysis project Ga0187855, IMG submission 132969) | Peatland microbial communities from SPRUCE experiment site at the Marcell Experimental Forest, Minnesota, USA - June2016WEW_8_10 | ecosystem: Environmental > Terrestrial > Soil >... | reverse complement strand
GATGCCCGACCAGCTTTGGCGAGCCGCCCAATACCAACGTGTGCCCGGTGTGCCTGGGTCTGCCCGGCGCGCTGCCGGTGCTCAGCCGGCAGGCCGTGGACCTGGCGATCAAGGGCGCGCTGGCGCTCAACTGCCGCATCCGCCCGGTGTCGCGCTTCGCGCGCAAGAACTACTTTTACCCCGATCTTCCCAAAGGCTATCAAATCTCGCAATACGATCAACCAGTGGCCGAACACGGCTGGGTCGAAGTGAACGTCGACGGCGTGAAACGCATCGGCATCACGCGCGTGCACATGGAGGACGACGCCGGCAAGAGCATGCACGAGGGTTTTCGCGATTCCGCATCATATACCTATGTCGACCTGAACCGCAGCGGCACCCCTCTCATCGAGATTGTCACCGAGCCGGACATGCGGTCATCGGACGAGGCCCACGCTTTTCTAACCGAACTGAAGCAGGTGCTGCAGTACATCGGCGTTTCCGAGTGCGACATGGAGAAGGGCCAGTTGCGCTGCGACGCGAATATTTCGGTGCGTCCGCGCGGCCAGAAGGAATTCGGCGCGAAGGCGGAGGTGAAGAACCTCAATTCATTTCGTTTCGCGAAAATGGCGCTCGATTACGAGATCGCCCGCCAGGTGAAGCTGCTCGAACGGGGCGGCAAAGTGGAGCAGGAGACTCGCCTCTACAATTCCGCGACAGGCGAGACCGCCGGCATGCGCTCCAAGGAGCACGCGCACGACTATCGTTATTTCCCCGAGCCCGATCTGCTGCCTCTGCGTGTGGGCAACGAATGGCTGAGCGCGATCCGTGAGACGATGCCTGAGCTGCCCGCCGAACGCCGCCAGCGCTTCATCGAGAGCTACGGCCTGCGCGAGTACGATGCGCAGGTGCTGACATCGTCGCGTCAGCTGGGCGATTATTTCGAGCGCGTGGCATCGGTGTCCGGCGACGCGAAGTCGTCTGCGAATTGGGTGATCACGGATTTGCTCGGTCTGCTTGCCGGGCGCGACGTAGCCGAATCGCCGGTAAGCGCCGAACGTCTGGGTGAACTGGTCAGCCTGGTGGCGAAGGGCGAGCTTTCCGGAAAAATGGCCCGTGAGATCTTCCCGAAAATGGCCGAGACCGGCGACTCCGCGCCCGCCATCATGGAACGTGAAGGCCTGAAGCAGATCAGCGACAGCGGCGCGCTGACGAAAATCGTGGACGACGTGATCGCAGCGAACCCAAAACAGGTGGCCGAATACAAGGCGGGCAAAGCCGTGGTGCTGAAATTCCTGGTTGGCCAAGTGATGAAGCTGAGCCGCGGCCAGGCTAACCCGGCGGCGGTCAATGAGCTGTTTGGGGAAAAGCTGAAGTAGACCTTGCTCGTTGTTGTCCGCGCTAAGCCCTGATGCTGTTCTCCGCCTCGGACCTCCGCCATGACCATTCCGAGAGGAACTTCTGAAAACCGTCAACGTCGTCCGCTGGCTCCTTCGGAGATGCTCCGGCATAGAATGCTTGTACGGCATCGGAGAACTCACAGACTGCTCTCGTCCAATCGACGACGGCAACCCGATGCTGCCTCCCATCTGGCGCGGTCAAGAGGAATTCGTCCCCTATCTGAACGACTTCGAGGTCGACCCCGCTATTGCAGCCGAGGATTAGCACATCATCGTGGCCGTCCACATCGAACATCCCGTGGCCACAGCAAGGGAAGAGGAACTCTGTAATCGGCTCGCTCTTTGTGTGCGGTCGAGACAACGTCCGCAGCAGGTAGAGCGCCGCCGCACTCACCGTCCAATTGCCTCCCTGGACCAGCACATCGCCATCAATTTCAAGCTCAACACCACCGTGGGCACAAAGGTCCGCCGCATCGTCAGTCGACCCATTAATCCAATGAAGATTCGTGGGGCGCAAGGTAATCATGGCGATGTCGGCCTGTCAAACCATCCTATCGGAAAGCACAGATGCTAAACTTGCACCATGGAAGTGCCCCTCGCGTCCGAATTGGAGAGGAAAGTCCAGCAAATCGCCGCCGAATCGGGGCGCGACGCCGCGCAGTATATCTCGGAGCTGGTTGCCAACTATGTTGACCATGATCGGTGGTTCCGCGAGGAAGTGCGCAAGGGCCTTGACCAACTCGATCGCGGTGAGTCCATCGCGCATGATGCAGTGGTTGCGCGGGTCGAACGAATCTTCCGCTCCTGATGCAGGTCCGCTGGTCCCCGGAAGCCGGCGACGACTTTATTCGTATCGTTGAATACGTGCGCGAACGCAGCCCCGTCGCGTCCTCGCGGCTCGCGCGCAGAATGTATCAAACGATCATGAGCCTAAGAGACCACCCGGAACGTGGTCGCTCAGGCCGCGTCGATGGAACTCGAGAGCTGGTGCTTGCACCACTGCCCTATGTCGTCGTTTACCGCGTTTTCATAGATACGGTCGAGGTCGCCAGAGTGCTGCATGGCGCGCAACGCTGGCCGTAAGCCCAGCCCGGCAGTGATGAAACCGCGCGCTGTGGATGTTTAACTAAAGTGGGTGCGTTCCAGTGAGTACGCCGGGCAGGCAGAGCACCAAGGTGCGTGCGTCATGCCGTATGCCCTCATTGGGCACCAAAAAAGGGCGAGCTCGCGCCCGCCCGTGCCTTATTTCCCAACTCCCGGCTAAAACTCTTTGAAGCTCTCATCCAGCGGGAATGTCTCGCGGCCCGTCTTCACGGGTTCGTACTTCGACCGTCCACCTACGTTCGCGAACGCCCGCTGCGGCGCACTGGCCACTCGCCGGGCTGGACGATGTTCGATCAAATCCGCCGAATCCAGATTCCCGCCTACCATCTCGCGCAGACGCAGCACCACCTCAGCCATCGATTCGGACTGCTTGTTCAGCTCCTGGCTGGCCATGGTGCTTTCCTCGGCGCTCGCCGCGGTCTTCTGCGTCACCTGTTCAATCTGCACGAATGCCTGGGAAATCTGCTCGATGCCGCGCGCCTGTTCCTGGCTGCTGAGGTTTACTTCCTCTACCAGCACCTTTACCTTGCGCTCGTTGTCGGTTACGTCGTGAATCGCCGTGGCCACCTGATCCAGCGTGGCCGCGCCTTCGTTCGTCTTGGCGATCGATTCGTCAATCAGCACCGCCGTGTCCTTGGCCGCCTGCGCGCATTTCTGCGCAAGGTTCCGGACCTCATCGGCAACCACCGCGAATCCCATTCCCGCTTCACCGGCGCGCGCCGCTTCCACCGCCGCGTTCAGCGCCAGGATATTCGTCTGGAACGCGATCTCGTCAATCACTTTGAGGATCTTCGAAATCTTGTTGCTCGACGAATTGATCTCGCTCATCGAGGTGACCATGTGGTTCAGGCTTTCGTTGGCCCGTTGCACCTTTAGATCCACGTCCGATACCAGGTCCGTCGCCGCGCGCGTGTTCTCGGTGTTTTTTCGCGTCATCGACGCCATCTCCTGGCTCGATGCCGATGTTTCCTCCAGCGACGCCGCTTGTTGGCTGGCGCCCTGCGCTAATGACTGGCTCGCGCTCGATACCTGGCCGGCCACCGCGGATAGCTGGTGCGCTCCATCGGCGAGTCTGGCCGCAATCTGCCGCAAGCCTCCGCTCACCTGAATCACCACCCACAAAACGGCCGCGCCCACCGCCAGCGCGAGTGCCAGCATTCCCCAACTGATCCAACTGCTCCACGTGACGCTGGATTCCGCGCGCTGTCCGTCCTGACGATCGGCGGCAGTCTGGATGTCCAGGAGCTCCGTCGTGGCTTTTTCCACTTTCTGTACTTCCGGCACCGCCTGCTTTGACAACATGTCGATAGCTTCAGTCGGCTTCTGCTGCGCGCAAAGCTGCAACATGCTCTGGAAGTATTGCGCCATCGCCGTCTGGCTGTTCTGCAAATCCTGCGCGAGCGCGCGGCTGCGGTCGTCCTGCAACAGCGGCTGCAGATTCTTCAGCGCCTGGTCGGCCGATATTGTCGCGCTGTCGAATTCCTGCTTGTGCGCTTCTAGTTGCGCGTTGTCGCTGATAGAGAAAAACAGAATGGTGCCCTGCATCGCGGCGGACATGTGCGCAACCGCGGAGCCCAATTGCCCCAGCGCCACTGTCCGGTTCACGGAAACGGCGAGCGCGTGATCCAGATTCCGGCCTTCGGAGCGGATGGTGGTCATGCCGGTGAACGCCAGCACCAGCATCAGAACCAGCAACGCCGAAAAGCCGCTGATCAGCTTCGCACCAATCGTCATCTTTTTCATCGCAACGATACCCTCACTCTCTGGCCAGCCGACGAAGGTGGCAGTGCGGCGCAACAGGACGCGCAACCGCCCTTCAGCGGTACCAGGTCAGTACAACGCTTATATCGTGAGGTCTTCGCCCGAATTCTAAGGAATGTGAACGCCGTAGCCGGGGACTACGGCCGGCCCCGCCCGGAAAAGTTACGACGGCGACCAGCGCGTGTTCGATTTCCATAATTCGGTCGACAAGGACCTGGGGGAATTCTCCGCTACCCTCCATGTCCGTCCACACCTCGGCAAGAATGCCATGTGCGGCGCGAGTGTACTCGAACGCAGCATGCGGGTTAACACGGATTGCCGAGGCCGCGAGACGCTGAAATGATGCCGCTTCGGAAGTCAGACCCGCAACGTGCCCTGGATGATCATCGAACCTCTGCCCCCGCGCCCGCATTGGCCATGGCCAGCGTTTCAGTGATTCGTTCCAGCGGCATCACCGCTTCCGCCGCACCCAGCAAAATGGCTTCACGAGGCATGCCGAACACAACACACGATGCCTCGTCCTGCGCGGCCGTCCACGCGCCTGCCTTGCGCATCTCCAGCAGTCCCCGGGCGCCATCATTGCCCATCCCGGTGAGCAGCACTCCCATGGCATTCCGGCCCGCCGCCACGGCCACGGAGGAGAACAGAACATCCACCGACGGCCGCTGGTAACAAACCGGCGGACCATCCGCCACGCTCACATAATAGCCGCGCGCGTTCTTCTTCACCATCATATGGAGATTACCCGGCGCAACCAGCACGTTTCCGGGCAACACCGCGTCTCCATCCCGCGCTTCCTTCACCTCCAGCGAACAGATGCGGCTCAGGCCATGGGCAAAGGCGGCGGAAAAATGTGCCGGGATGTGTTGAGTAATGACAAAGCTCGCGCTGTCCTGCTCCAGTCCGCGCAGAATGTGCCGGATCGCTTCGGTTCCGCCGGTCGAAGCCCCAATCGCGATGAGTGGCGAAGGAATGGCCGCCGCTGCCCGCGCCACCGGTGCTTTCTTCGGGCGAACCTCGGCGGTTCCCGGGACATTCACCGGCTCCGCCCGCGATGGCCCCCGCACCCTCGCTATGGCTGCCGCACGCACCCGCCGCGCCAGCGACGCTTGCAGCTCGCCCACCGAGTACGGCCCACCCGGTTTCGTAAGAACGTCCAGCGCGCCTAATTCCAGTGCGCGCACCGCGGCCTTGCAACTCGATTCACCCACCGAGCTCACTACGATCACCGGCATCGGATGATGCTCCATCAGATTTCGCAGAAAGGTTAGCCCGTCCATGCGCGGCATCTCGATGTCGAGCGTCAGCACGTCCGGCTTCAGCGCCAGAATCTTGTCGCGTGCGACGTACGGGTCGGGCGCGGTCCCCACTACTTCAAAATCTGTTTCGCTGGATAGCGTCTCGGTCAAAATCTTCCGCACGATCGCGGAATCGTCCACTACCAGTACACGAATCCGTCGCTCCGGCACGCTCGCCATAACGGTCCTCAGTTGAACTGAATCGCGACGGCCATCTGGCCGCGATCGATCTCGAACGCCTTGCACACCATAGCTTCGGAGAACGCTCCGGCGTCCTCCACCATTTCCGGCGCGCCAAGCTGGATGTCGGCGTGCGCATCGAGGGTGCTCAACATCGATCCGCAAATCATGTTGGTCAGCTCGCAGATCACGCTGGCCATCTGCGCGGAAGGCACGTCCTCGTCCACGCCCAAAAACGTCGTGGCCAGGGACCGCCCGGCATCTTCGGTAATCTCCAGGTGAAAGACTCCCGAATAAGTGCCCCGAAAGGGCAGTTTGGCGCGAAGAAACGCCTGCCCCTCTTCCAGACCGGTAATTGGCAACGGCTCCGCGTAGCACATCGTTTCCAGAACGCGTCCGGTGGAACGCATCAGCGCCCGGTCCACTTCAATTGGCGACATTGACTTCCCCCAGCACGCGCTCCACTTCGCTGCGCAGCGTCTCCGGCTGGAACGGCTTGATCACGTAACCCGCCGCGCCCAGCTTCAACATGCGTTGCATGCGCATCGATGTCGCATCGGTTGAGATCACCAGCACCGGAATCTCGCACAGTGCCGCGTCTTTCTTGAGCTCTTCCAGCAACTCCTCGCCATTCATCTCCGGCATGTTGATGTCGCTGAGAATCAGATCCACGCGCTCCGTGCGCAGAGTTTCCAGCGCCGCGCGGCCATGGCACGCCGTCAGGCAGGTCTCCACCGGAACACCCGACAAATCGATCACCCTCCGCAACACCGCGCGCATTCCCGGAGAATCGTCCACAATCAGAATGCGGTAAGACAAGTCGCACCTCCTGACATTCTTCCAACAGGCAGCTCATGCTCCACTCCGCCTGAGTGAATCACCAGCCGCCCGGAAACCGCCTCCATCCGAACCATTCGCGAAGACTTTCCGCCCACGTCTTCATTGCTTACGAACAAGCCGCTCTTCCACAGGATCTTTCTCATCGCTAGATGGTTCCGCTTGCCAATCTCAAAGCAGCTCTCCTTGTTGAGCACCTGCGCTCCACCCACTGCACGGATGTTGAGCCTCTTCCTGTTGGCGCCCGCCGCACATACTTCCTCGATCAGCCGCGGAATTCCCGTGTCCGCGAAGATGTATGGATTCTCCCCCGCTCTGGCCTGATCGATACTCGAATCGGGCAGCATGAAGTGCAGCATTCCCGAGATCTTCGCGGCCGGATCGTGGACCGCCAGCGCGATGCACGACCCGAGCCCGTAGGTCACCAGCGTCGTGTCCCGGTCGGCGGTCACTTTGCAGTCCGCGGTCCCCACCACCACCGTATTCATTCGGCTCTCCTCAATGAGTTCGAGCGCGCCATTCCTCTGTTCGCGGAAGCGTAAATGCAGTGTCCAGCCGGTTGTCACTTGGCCCTCCCGCTGCAGCGCTTATAAACCGCCGGCTGAATGTAGCGCAGCGGATGCTCCACGCCCGCCAGCCCTTCGGCATGGCCGATGAACAAATAGCCGTTCGGTTCCAAAAGCGGCGCAAGCCGGTTCACCACGCTCTCCTGGCCAGCCTGATCGAAATAGATCATCACGTTCCGGCAGAAGATCACGGAAAAAGGAAGTTGGGCCGGCAGCGGCGCCATCAGGTTGATCCGCCGGAATTCGATCAGCGCGCGAACCGCCGGCTTCACCCGATACCATCCGTTCCATTGGCCTTCGCCCTTCAGAAAATACTTGCGCACCAGCGGCCGTGGAACGGTAGCCAGCTGTCCCGCCTCATAGAGGCCTTCCTCGGCCCGCTTCAGCGCGCGGGAGGAAACGTCGCTGGCCACCACTTGTATGGAACGCCCGGGCTGATCCGCCAGCGCTTCCAGCAACGCGATGGCGATCGAATACGGCTCTTCCCCCGTGGAACACGCCGCGCTCCACACGCGCAGCGGATCGTGCTGCCGGTGCTCCCCGGCGATCTTGTATCGCAGCACGTCGAAATGCTCCGGTTCCCGGAAGAAGCTGGTGAAGTTCGTGGTGAGCGCATCCACCATGTCCTTCAGCGCCGCGCCGGAAGCGTCGGAGGTCACATGCGCGTAATATTCCTTGAAGCTGGCGTACTGGAGCTCGCGCAGTTTCCTCGAAAGGCGCAGGTTCACCATGTGTTCCTTGGTGTCCAGAACCAGGCCGAAGCGTTCCTTCACCAGCGTGGACAGGTGATGAAATTCCCGTGGCGATATCCGCGCGCGGTTCAGCTCAGCCATTCCGCGACCCCTTGTATAAGCCGTCCACATCGAGGATCAATCCCACCCGGCCATCGCCAAGAATCGCCCCGCCAGCCACGCCCGGCACATCCTGAAATGTCTCGCCCAGCGTCTTGATCACCACTTCCTGTTTGCCGATCAATTCATCCACGGCCAGGCTGAACGTGCGCCCGTGCGTTTCCAGCAGCATCAGCAGTCCGTCCATGAGATTTGTCGAGCGCGGCTGAACGCCGAAACGCTGGTGCAGGCGCACGATGGGGAACAACTGATCGCGCACCACCGCCACCTCGGCGCGATTCTCCATGGTGGTGATCATGCCTTCCTTGGGCTGCAGCACCTCCCGCACCGACGCCAGCGGGATGATGAAGCGTTCCGCGCCCACCTTCACGATGAGCCCGTCGATGATCGCCAGCGTCAGCGGCAGCTTCAACAGAAAGTTGGTTCCCTTGCCCGGCCGCGATGCAATCTCAATCCTGCCGCGCAGTTTGTGGATCTGTTTTTTCACTACATCCATGCCCACGCCACGCCCGGAAAGGTCGGTTACCTTTTCCGCCGTCGAAAAACCCGGCTCGAAGATCAGATGGAACACCTCGTCGTCGGAGAGAACCGCGGTGGATTCAACCAGCCCCATCCGCACGGCCTTATCGAAAATCCTCTGCCGGCTGATCCCGCGCCCATCGTCGGAAACAGTGATCAGAATCTGCCCGGCCTGATGCTGCGCCCGTAACTGGATCTTCGCTACCGCCGGTTTTCCGCTGGCCTCGCGCTCCTTTGCGCTTTCGATGCCGTGGTCCGCCGCGTTGCGCACCATGTGCATCAGCGGATCGCCGAGTTCTTCCACCATGTTGCGATCCATCTCGATGTCGCGGCCTTGCGTTTCCAGCTCGATTCTCTTGCCCTGCTTACGCGATAGGTCGCGAATCAGCCGGTCCATTTTCTGGAACAACTGGCCGATGGGCACCATGCGCATGGCCATTGACGCACGCTGCACTTCGTCGGTGATGCGGCCCAGTTGCAGCAGATTGCGTTGCAGCCGCATGTCCGTGGTGGATTTGAACGCCGGGTCGTGCCGGATCAGCGATTGCGCAACCACCAGCTCGCCCACCATGTCCACCAGGTAGTCGAGCTTCCCGGTGTCCACCTTTACCAGCCGGTCGCCACGCACGCGTGCCGGACCTGCGGCGACAGCCACGGTCTCTCCCGGACCCGTGACGTCCGGACCTGCGGCTTCGGGACCTGCGGCGACAGCCGCGGTCTCTTCCGCCTTCGTCTCCGTTCGCTCGTTCAGTACGGCGCGCACCTTCGCCAGCACCGCCGCCGGACTCGCCGGAGCGGCCTCGCCATCGCCCAGGCTGCAATGTTCGATGCGTCCGATTTCCCGCGTCAAATAGTCGCCGCTTTCCAGCAGCAGGTCGGTAATCGCGGAGGTAATCGTCAGTTCGTTATTGCGGGCGCGGTCCAGCAGCGTCTCCACGTCATGGCAGACCTCCTGCACCTCGTGAAACTCGAGGAATCCCGCCAGCCCTTTAATGCTGTGAAAGCTGCGGAACAGCGATTGCAATGGGCCGCTCTGCGATGGGTCCTGCTCAATCGCCAGCACTTGCATCTCGACGTTACCCAGGTGCTCGCGCGCTTCGACGATGAACTCAGAGACAAGCTCCTTATCCTGCGCGAGGCTCGCGAAAGTGTTCGGCGGGGCGGGAGCGGGCGCTGTCACGGCCGCGATCGTCCCCAGGGCCTGTTGCAACGCCTCGATACCCGACTGCACTTTTCCGCGCGCGGGCCTGCCTCTCTTCGGTTGCAGTGTACGCGCGAGCTCTCCGGTAGCCTTCAGCAGTTCCTCGGATCCGGTTGCCCGTGCAGCCTCCGAGATCCGGCTAAGGGTGCCCAGCATCTGCGCAATCGAGTCCGGGCCTCCCTGCTCGCCGGCCAACACGAATTGCGTCGCCAGCTCCTGAACGGATTGTTCGAGAGCGGCGGTTTCCGGTTGCATCCTGTCTCTCCCTCAGCGTCTATACGAGGACGCCGTCCGCCTGCTCGCTTCCCGCCGCCTGTCTGGTGGAGGCCTCCACGACATCCTGCAGCCCGCCCACTTCATGGCTGGCCAGCACCTGATTGATGTCCAGCAAAATACGGATCTTTCCTTTGGTCTTTGCCACGCCCAGCAGATAAGGCGATCGCGAGGCCGATCCGAAATCCGGGACGTCCTGAATATCGGCCTGCGCCAGGCTCAGTACCTCGGCGACTCCGTCAACAATCAGGCCCATGTACAGCGAGGTCCGCGCTTCGGTCAGAATCTCCACGATGATCACGCAGGTGCGCTGATCGTATTCCGTTTCGGGGAAGCCGAGCTTCGTGCGCAGGTCCATCACCGGAATCACTTTGCCGCGCAGGTTGATCACGCCTTTCATGTGCGGCGGCGTGTGCGGCACCTTCGTGATGTCCTGCGTGCGAATGATCTCGCGCACGCTCAGCACCCCGATGGCGAATTCCTCCTGGGCGAGCTGGAACACCAGATACTTGCCCGCCTGTGCGCCGCTCGTCTTTGCTTGCTCGCTCTGCATGGTTTCTCCTTCGTTAATCCACGAGCGGTTAATCCACGGCGTACGGCGCGTGCCCCCGCGGCATTTGCCGCTTCGGCCGGGGCGCCAGGCATACCTTCACGGTCATGACTTCGCCTCCACACTCGAACGGCACGGCGATCCAGTCGTTCTCCGCCGCGCTGCGCGCCACGAAGTTCCTTCCGAAAATCACCGTTGGGATGCTCAGCCCCAGGTTCCCTAAGTGCGTTTCCATCTCGTTCTTGAAATTACCGATGAT
>Ga0187855_10003946_pt1 | contig 10789 bp, 4 predicted proteins | sample June2016WEW_8_10_2_FD_132969 | JGI IMG/M metagenome (GOLD analysis project Ga0187855, IMG submission 132969) | Peatland microbial communities from SPRUCE experiment site at the Marcell Experimental Forest, Minnesota, USA - June2016WEW_8_10 | ecosystem: Environmental > Terrestrial > Soil >... | reverse complement strand
TTTACAGCCCGCGTAGAGGCGCAGCGCCTGATCCAGTGGAAAAACCGCACGCGGCTGGCGGAAGTCCGGCGCGCGGCTGGGGTGACGGTCGAGTGGCGGGAAGCTGCCCGGCAAGACGCCGTACTGGTCGCGGCGGTCAGCTCCGATCAGGTCACGGGCGACTCGGCTTTATGCCTGTGCCTGGCCAACGCCAAGGACCGGCGCTTCACCATTCCGCCCATTTCGCTCAGTAACCTGCCATACACGGGGGACGACGACCTGGAGCCCAGCTTCCTGCTGTTGGCGGAACTACCGCTGGAGCCGCCGGTCCGGATTCAAGCCAGCGGTCTGGATGCGGCTTTCGCCACATTCCTCTCCGCGAATGTGCGCCTCGTCAAATTCCGGTAGGGCGGGCAATTCTGGCCGCCCTCCAAATCCAAACCAAACTCACCCACTACCGCGCTCACTGCACGGTGATCAGCGTGGTGGACGGCGAAGAGGCTCCGCCGACGGTGGCTACGATGGGTTGATCCCCGCTGGGGGCCGATGTGGGCACCTGGATGGCAACCTGGTAGAGGCCCGCAAATCCGGGCGCCAGCGCCGCGCCATAGACGGTGGCGGCGATGCCGCCAATAGTTACGGTCACAGGGTCCGTCGTCGAGTAAGTCGTCGCGCTTACAGGAACCTCCCCGCCGACGGGCGCGGCAGGTGTGGTGGGTCCGAAGCCTGTGCCCCACAGGATCAGGACGTCGCCGGGCTTGGCCGGAACCGTAGTAAGGCCCGCGATCGCGCCATTCTTTACGGCGTAGGTGTAGTCCTGGTATGTGGCCACCGCATATTGATTCGCCCACAGGAAAAAGGCCGGCCCAAAAATCGCGGCAGTGGCGGAGGCCGCGGGACTCGTGCCCGCGCTGTTGGTGACGGTAACCTGCATCGTGCCCGCGCCCGTATCGGGTGCAATCATGTTGATCTGCCCGGAGCTAATGAACTCAATGTAGGCGGGCTGACCGTTGACGGATACGCTCACGCCATCCAGCTTAGTAGGAAGCTCGCCATTCACAACGGTCCAAAAATCGGTTGTGGGCGAGAGATTCGTTCCAAATACGCTGACCCAGGAGTTCAGCACGAGGCCGGGCAGATAGCTGGCGCCGCTGACCACCGCCGCAATCGCCGGGCCTGGCTGGGAGGCAGTCGCGAGCCCGGCCACCTTGGCTACGAAGCCGTCTCCTAACGTCTCGGTGAACTGCGCGGCGCCGCCAAAGCCATGCTGCACGGCGTTCGAAGTCACTGGCAGGTTGGTTGACACCGTAACACCGGCAAGATAGACGTTGCCTTGCCCGTCCAATGCCACCGCGGAAACGGCGTCGTCCGACGACCCGCCATAGTAAGTGCTGAAAAGGATGGTGCTCCCGTCCGGACTGATTTGGCAAAGGAAGCCATCGCCGGTTGGGTCGGTGGCGCCGCTTTCGGAGCCACCAAACGTGCCTTGCAGCGCGGTCTTACTCGTAATCGGGAAGTTGGTCGAAGCGGAGAATCCGCCGACGTAAGCGTTGCCTACGGAATCCACCGCGATGGCCATTCCGGCATCGTCGTCGCTGCCGCCGATAAACGTGGAATAGACCAGGCTCTTGCCGGAGGGCGCGAACTTCGTCACGAAGGCATCGCCCCAGAGAAATCCTCGCTCGCCCGTCAGCGTCGCCGGGCCGGCGAACTTGGATTGCGCCGCGCCCGCAGTCACCGGAAAATCCGCCGAGGAGGTGAAGCCGGTCACATACACCGCGCCCGTGCTGTCGATCGCCAGGCCCATGACCGCGTCATCGGAACTTCCGCCGAGGTAAGTCGAATACACCGGTTGGCCCGCGGAGTTGAACTTCGCCACCCAGCCGTCGCCCATGGTGATGACCGGCTGAATGTCCGCGTTGGCTTCGCCCGCGAAGCGGCTCTGATAGGCATTCAGCACTGGAAAGTCGGTCGATAGGGTCGATCCGCCCAGGTACACGTCTCCGGCGCCGTCGATCGCCAGCGCAGTTACAGTATCGTCCAGCGATCCGCCGAAATAGGTGGAGAAAACCAGACCCGTGCCGGCCGGGTTCAGCTTGGTGAGGAAACCGTCTCCAGTGCTCATGAACGGCGCGGGACTGCCGCAGCAGAAGGATGGCGAACCGCCGCCGCCTTTGTAAGTCGCCTGGTACGGATTCAGGACGGGGAAGTTCGTGGAGAGCGTCACGCCGCCGACATAGGCGTTGCCGGCGCTATCTACGGCGATGGCCGTACCGCGGTCGTCCAGCGTGCCGCCCAGGTAAGTTGAATAAACCAGCGCGCTGCCGGCCGCGTTGAGCTTGGCCACAAAGGCGTCGCCCGCGGGCCCGAGGTATCCGTTATTTCCGCCGGAGCCATGGTAGGCCGTCTGGAAGGAGCCGGCCACGATCGGAAAATCCGTCGAGTCGGTGTAACCGGTGATGTAGGCGTTGCCGCTTGCATCCACGGCGATGGCCGAGCCCACGTCGTCCATGGCGCCGCCGATGTAAGTCACGTAAGCCAGAGCTCCCGCGGCCGTGAATTTTGCCACATAGACATCGCCGCCCAGATCGGCGCCGGCGCTCCCGCCGTGGTAGGCAGTCTGAAAAGCGCCGCTGGTGACCGGCAGGTTGTTGGAGACCGTGGAGCCGGTGATATAAATGTTCCCGGAAGCGTCTACCGCCATGCCGCGCGCGGAGTCGTCGCTGGAACCTCCAAAATAGCTGGCATAGCTGAGAGTCGGGTCGATGATCAGGGTGCGGCTGTGGTCGTATGGACCCAGCGCGAAGGCCACGCGGTGGCCATGGCGCACAAAGCGTCCAGCCACCTCGCGCCGGACGCCGTCGACCGTTTGGTAGACGTCCGGTTTCCGCCAGCGAATCTCTCCGGCGGATGTGGCGATCTCGAGCGTGCCATCCGGACCCAGCCGTAGCGCCGATGCCCCTGAAATATCGAACGCGATCGGGCGGGCGCTGGCCCCGGGCTGGACCACGAAGTCATACTCCAGGGCGCCGTCCGTTCCGTGGAACACCAGATCGACGCCAGGATAGAGGCCGCGATAAATGGCGCGCTCAAACAGAGGCACTCCTGCCCGCCATTGCGCCGGATTATCGCCGAGCATGTAATTGGCCCGGGCGCCCAGCGGTGCGGCGCCCTCCGGCCGCACGCGCGGGTTGGCGCCCACCATCCTGCTGGTCACCGAGACGCGCCGGCGCGCGGCCACATCGGTGATCGTCGCGGTAATGCGGCCCGCGGCCAAGGTCACTTCGGGGGACCCCTGCCGGGCGATGAGTTGCCCCCCCGCCAGCGCCTCGAAGGTCAGCGGCACGCGCCCCCGCGCAGCCTGACGACTTGGGACACCCATCGACTCCGGAACGGAAACGAATAGGAAAAACAGCGGAAAGGCCCAGCGTGTACTTGTCATAAGACACCCGGAAACTCAGCCAGTATATCACGCCCATGCACGCACCGCCGCAGCCAGCGATGGCTGAAAATGGGCTGAAGGCCGAAAGATAGATGCCTGCCCACGCGGAGATGCGCGGTGCGTTAGGGCACCCGGAAGGGCACATTGCTCGAAAGCGTGCCGCTGGGTGTTACCACCTTGACAGTTCCGGTGGTTGCGGCGGCGGGCACGGTGGTCGAGATAGCGGTACCCGTCGAGTTAACGGTAAATGCCGCCATGACGCCGTTAAATGCTACGCGGGTGGCGCCGGTCAGATCCGATCCCAGGATCGTGACGGCCGTGCCTGCCTTGCCGGAGGTAGGCATCGTTTTCACGAACGCGCCAAGCCCCACCGAAAGCTTGAACACCGTGCCATTGTTGCTGCTCCCACCTTCCTCCGTCACCCCATAAAAACTCCCGTCGGTGCCTTGCACCAGTCCGTCGTAGACGTAGGCGCCGTCGGTGTCGGCGAAGGTGTGCAGCGTGGTGAACGTGCCGCCCGCGGTCATTCGGAAGACGGTCCCATAGCCGCTGCCGCCGCTGCCGGTAGTCGTGGTGGTCCCGTAAAGGTTTCCATCGGTCGCTTGAATCACTCCGGAAACCGGGTCGCTGCCGCCGTTTGAAGTGAAGCTGTGCACTGGCGTCACAGCGCCCGCCAGGGTGGCGTCGAAGATGGCACCGTCGCCGCCGGAACCGCCTTTGTAGGTGGTCCCGCAAAGCTTGCCGCTGGTGGTTTCGATCAGCCCCCCTTCCGGATACGCGCCATCGGTCGAGTCGAAGGTGTACAGGGTGTTCAGCGTGCCATTTGCCGCGATCTCGAACAAGGTACCATAGCCGGTGGCCCCACCCTCATAGGTTGTCCCGTAGAGGTTCCCGTTGGAGGCTTCGAGCAGCGCGCCGTAGGGGAATGCGCCGTCGGTGGTGTAGCCAAAGCTGTGCAGTGTAGTCAATGTCCCGCTCGGTGTGATCTGGAACACGGTGCCATCGTCGCTGGCCCCACCCCCGTAAGTTGTCCCGAAAAAGTTCCCGCTGCCGCCTTGAACCAGCCCGGTTACGGGTTCGGCCCCGTTCGTGCCGTCGAAGCTGATGAGTGTCGTTAGTTCGCCCGCCGAAGTAATTTTGAAAACCGTGCCGTCGTCCTTCGCCCCGCCGCCATATTCGGTTGTGCCGTAGAAGTTTCCGTCGGTCCCCAGCACTAGCGAGCCAGTGGGAGCGCGGCCGTCGGGGCAGTTCGATTTGGCACAGAAGCTGTGCAAGGTAGTCACCACACCGGATGTGCTCACCTTGAATACCGTGCCGGAGCCGTAGGCGCCGCCTATCCGGGTTGTCCCATAAAACATCCCATCGGTACCCTGGACGAGGGACAATAAGTAAGGCTCACTGCCATTACTGCCGTCGAAACTCGCCAAAGGGGTAAAGGTCTGTGCCGGCGACGGGACCGTCGGCGCCGCACAAAGCGTCAAGGCCATCAACACCCGATATGCAGTCATTGGTTCCCTCCCGGATCGCGGTTCGCAGGCCCAAGTTCTGGGCCGTGCACACACACTAACGCCACCGGAATTCCTACCGTGGCTCCCGGATTTCAGCGAGTATACCACCAAAGCGCGAACCCTGTGCACGCGCCGCCAAGGGGCTTAACCGCTCCCTGAGGCCGGAACCGACGAATCTACGCGCTCGATTCGGAAGCACCGTGAGGCTCGCGTAGTCGAGCGGACAGCCGGGAGGCCCCTCCTACCGCGACCGCGGCATGGGCAGCGTGGTGGCCAGCGCAGCCTCGCTGACCCTTCAATTGGCGATTAATTGGCGATGGTTGTGCGCGTCCAACTCTTTCTTGCTCAGAACCGCACGCATCAAACCATCGGGCCTCACCCGATAATGTGTAGGCACCGAGAGCAAAATTAGGGCTTCTGCGCCGCGGCGGCGCGCTCTTTGGCGTCGGCCACCAGAGTAGCGAAGCGCGGGTCGCCATGGAGCGATTTGAGATCGGGATCGTTTTCAATGGCGAGGTCGAAACCGGGGGCCAGGCCGTGGTCAACCGCCTCTTGTAAAAGCAACAATGCCTCATCAAGGTGGCCTTCACGGACCCGAATGCAAGCCATGTTGTATGTGGAGATTGCCGTGGACGGATGCTCCGGCCCCAAGACACGACGTTGAATATCCCATGTCTCACGATTCAACTTCTCTGCCTCCGCGTAGCGGCCTTGGTGATTGAGGTCATCGGCCAGGTTAGCCATCGACTTCAGTGTGTCCGGATGCTCCGGCCCCAAGATTCGACGTTGAATATCCAGTGTCTCGCGATACAACTGCTCGGCCTCTGCGTAGCGGCCCTCGTTACCGACAACGATAGCCAGGTTATTCATCGACCACAGTGTGTGCGGGTCCTCCGGCCCCAAGACACGACGTTGAATATTCAGTGTTTCGCGATCCATCCTCTCGGCCTCGGCATGGCGGCCCTCGTCGTCTAGAACCATCGCCAGGTTATGCATCGACGTCAGCGTGTCCGGGTGCTCCGGCCCCAAAACACGACGCTTAATATCCAGTGTCTCGCGATCCAGCTTCTCTTCCTCGGCGAAGCGGCCCTCCCTATTGAGAACGATAGCCAGGTTATTCATGGACGCCAACGCGTCCGGATGCTCCGGACCCAATACACGACGTCGAATATCCAGTGTGTCGCGGTCCAACTTCTCGGCCTCGGCGTACCGGCCGCTATCGAAAAGATTCCGGCCCAGACTGCTCATCGAGGTGAGGGTTTCAGGATTCCGTGGCCCGCGCAGGCGTCGCCGGATATCGACCGCGCGCGTGAGCAGCGACTGCGCTTGAGGGTAGAGTCCGAGGCTGCCATACACTTCCCCCATGGTCTGCATCATGTGGGCCTGCAGCTCGGGATCCTTGGACAGCCCGGTGTCAATCTCCTTCGAGGCTTTGTCCAGGATTTCCCGGGCCGTGATGCTGTTGCCCCGCGCGGCGCTGGGGTCCGACACCTTGAACATGCCGGTCATGAAGGCCGCGATGCGGTCCGCCCGGTCCCGCTCGCGCGTGGTCCGGCGCAGTTGCAGCCTCTGGACCACCCCAAACGAGACCAGCACGGCCGCCAGCCCAGCCGCGACCGCCACGCCCATCCGATGGCGGCGTATGTACTTGCGCGCGCGATGCGCGGCGCTCGCCGGTCGAGCCATGACCGGCTCATGGCGCAGATATCTGCCGATATCGGCGGCCAGCTCGGTTGGCGTGGCATATCGCCGCGTGCGCTCTTTTTCGAGAGCTTTCAGCGCGATGGCGTCCAGATCGCCGCGCAGTTGCCGGGCCAACGCTGGGAGCTCGGAGCCTCGGTTTTTGGCCGCGGCGCCGGACTGCCCGCCCAGAGTGCGCAGCTTCGTGCTGGGACGAGGCGCTTCGTCCTCCCGCAACCGCCGCAGGATTTCGGCAAATGCCAGATTGTGGAATTCCAGCGGCAGTGCCCCTGCCAGCAGCTCATACAGCACCACCCCCAGCGAGTACACGTCCGTACGCGTGTCCACATCCACCCCGGTCGAATCCGCCTGCTCCGGGCTCATGTATCCCGGCGTCCCCACGATCGCCCCCACCCGCGTGAACAGGGTTTCGGCTGTTAAGTGCTGCGAGGTGGCTTTGGCCAGACCAAAATCGATGATTCGCGGCTGCGGCTTCCCGTCCACTTCGCCTACCAGAATGTTGGATGGCTTCAGATCGCGATGGATGACGGCTTTCTGGTGTGCATGCTGTACGCCGTCGCAGACGTGCACGAAAAGCTCCAGGCGCTCGCGCAGGGTCATCCGGTGCTTGTCACAGTACTGCGTGATGGGAATACCGGTGACGTACTCCATCGCGAAGTACGGCCGGCCTTGCGGTGTCGCGCCCGCGTCGAAGACTTTGGCGATGTTGGGGTGCTCCATCAGCGCCAGCGCCTGCCGCTCGGAATCGAAGCGCGACACCACTTCGCGCGTGTCCATACCGGCTTTGATCAGTTTCAGGGCGACGCGGCGGCGCACCGGCTGCTTCTGCTCGGCTAGCCACACCTCGCCCATGCCGCCTTTGCCGATGGGCTCGAGCAGATGGTAGGAACCGATGACGGCGCCGGGTTGCGCCTCACCAGGTTCCATTGGGAGAGTGGCGAATTGTGCGTCGCCGCTCTTGGGGCGTGCAGGGCCTTCGGCGTCTGAAACGCCTTTCTCGCAAGCTCCGTATTCCTCGCCAGGCATACCGGATGTGCCTCCTAGTGACCTTTTCAGTCTAGCGGATCGTTCTTTCCGCAGGGCGCCACCAAGATAGTGAAAGATCCAGGCAACTCGTTACACCTGGGGGGGCAGTTGGCGTTTCTGGCAGGCCGCATTCCCCTGCCGGCTGCACGCTCGCAGGAGAAAAAATGACCCTGGAGCCAATGAACTCACGCTGCGCGTGACCGGCTGGTATAGCTACTGAGGGGGGACGCGGCTTTGCGCGACCCATCACACCCTGCGCTGCGGGCGAACCCAGCCGGACCATTCGGGTGTTGCACAATCCTATACCGGCCGGAGGTAATGGTCACTTGGCCATCCTTCTGAGTCCTGACGGTGCGCTCAAGAAGTGGGTTGGTGCGGATGAAGGATTTCAGGCGGTGGCTAGAGAGCCAGGGGATGACCGCCGGCCAAAACTTCGCGCACCTTTCCCAGCAAGCTGGCCGGCGTGAAGGGCTTCGCGATGAACGGCACGGAACTCTCCAGGCCGTTTCGGGTTTCGGAGTAGCCGGAGGTGAACAGGACTCTGGTCCCAGGGTGAACCGATGCGAGCCGCCGCGCCAATTCCGGCCCGGGCATGCCCGGCATCACCACGTCGGTGATCATGAGGTGCAGCACCTCCGGGTGGCGCGCGGCCTCGTCGAGCGCCTGGTAGCCGTTGGCTGCCTCCAGGACACGATAGCCTTGCGCTTGCAGAATCTGAACGATCAGCTTTCGGACGTTGACCTGGTCCTCCACGACAAGGATTGTCTCCGACCCGCCAAGCGGATCCGGAGAGGCCGGCTCGCCGGCCGGGACCGGCGCCTTGCTAGCAGGCAGATAGACCCGGAAGGTGCTCCCTTTGCCTACTTGGCTGTCCACAGTGATAGCGCCACGACTTTGCTGCACGACGCCGTAGACCGTCGCGAGCCCGAGCCCTGTTCCCTTGCCCACTTCTTTTGTCGTAAAAAACGGCTCAAACAGGCGCCGGCGCACCGTTTCATCGATCCCCTCGCCTTCATCGCTCACGGAGAGCACCACATACAATCCAGGCCGCAGATCGGGAAGCGCATCCGCATCGCCGGAGTCCAGGGCTAAAACCGTGGTCTCGACAATCAGTTTGCCGCCCTTGGGCATCGCGTCGCGCGCGTTGGTGACCAGGTTCACAATCACTTGGTGCATGTGGGTGGGGTCCGCTTCGATTGAAGGCAAGGCTGTGGCCAGCCGCGGTAACAGCTCGATCTCTTCGTTAACCAAGCTCCGCAGCATGGGTTGCATGTCCACCAACAGGACATTCAGGTCCAGAAGCTGGGGTTGAGCGATCTGCTTCCGGCTGAACGCCAGTAACTGCTGAGTCAAGGCGGCGGCCCGATCGCCCGCCTTGCGGATCTCCTCCAAGGCCACCCAATTCGCGTCGCCTGGCGGCAACCGGTCAAGAACCAATTGACTGAAGCCGTTGATTACGGTCAACAGGTTATTGAAGTCATGCGCCACGCCACCAGCCAGTCTACCCACGGTCTCCAGCCTTTGCGCCTGCCGGATGCGGTCCTCCAGTTTGGAGCGCTCCAACTCGGCCGCTTTCCGTTCCGAGACATCGCGAAATACACCCACCAGGAGCCGCCGGTCCTCGCTTAACGCAACCACTGCCGATGAAAGCTCAACTGGCGTCGAGTCTCCTTCGCTCCGTGTGACCTTGGCTTCGACGAGCCCGGAGACGTCGCGCGGCGCCGTGCGCCCCAATTCAGACGTCAGCAGGCTTTGCAGTTCTTCGATGCGGTTCCCGGCGAGACGCTCCGCAGCCGGGTTAATGCTGAGGATCTGTCCGGTTTGTCCGTCGGCGACTACAATTCCGTCGCGCACGGACTCCAGGATGGCACGGTATCGAGCTTCGCTTTCGCGCAAAGACTCGCCGGAAGTGCGGAGCGCATCCAGTTGCCGCTGTACGATATCCAGAGATTCCCTCAGGAAGCGGAGCAATTCGTTCAGAGGCAGAGCCGCGATGAGGACGGTCACCGGGACCCCTATCCAGAGCACCAGCGGCGGCAGAGGGGAATACGCCGGCGCGTGCAGGCCGGTCGTCTCGATGACAGCCAGCGACAGGGTGAATGCCAAAAACCCCAGGGCGCTCCACATCGCCACCTTCTTTCCCAACAGGATCGCGGCGGTCACGAAGCCGGGCACAAAGCTGATCAGGGCCACGCTGTGGATGCCCCCGAACAGCACAGCCATGACCGCCCCCCAGCACCACAGAGCGATGATGAAGACCCAGGTCGCCGTGCGCACGTGTCCGCGCCAGAGGAGGCCGAGCGACACGAGCAAGGCGACGCCCACGCTGCTGCTGAGCACGGCGCTGGGCACTTTTGGCAACCGCGGGACCAGACCGTACCACAGCCCCACCCACGCCAGTGAAACCACCACAATAGGGTGCAACGCCCTGGCCGCGAGTTGCTCGCTAGGACTCAATGCACTCCATGACGGTATTGTCGGCCGGTAAAGACTATAGATCCTGCGTCGTAGCGTTTCCAAGAGGTCGGACCCGGTCAAAGCCCGCCCGAGGCTCGATTTGCTGAATTGCTGGAACCCTCAGCGGACACACGTCTCGATTCCGATGGCCCTGACCAAACTATACCAGAGATTCGCCGAATATCGGAAAAACTGTCTTTGGCGGAACCAGGGCCACGAGTGCTTAACCGGAAACCGCTTCCTGACGGTCGCGGCTCGGTAACGGTCGTGTTGATTTCGCGAGGTTCGGCACCCGATCTCGATTGGCGCAGCCTCTAGGCTAGTGGTCCTCGTAGGAGGTATCGTAGTGACTGCGGGGGCGAAGCTGGGCAGCTTCGAGATTGTGGACTTGCTCGGCCGCGGCGGAATGGCCGAAGGGTGGCGCGCAATCCGGATCGTATCGCCCGTTTCGAGCGGGAAGCCCGCGCGGCCGGCGCACTCAATCATCCCAACTTCGTCGCCGTTTACGACATCGGCTGCGACAACGGCACTTACTGGATCGCTTCCGAACTGTGTGTCCTTTCGGTGGGGATGCGTAGGGTGGATTTGAAACAGCGAAATTTATGATCTGGTTCGCTTTTTGTTCGTCTAAGGGAAACAGCTTAAGCTGACGAAGTATTATGGATGCGAACAGTTC
>Ga0187855_10003942_pt1 | contig 10799 bp, 6 predicted proteins | sample June2016WEW_8_10_2_FD_132969 | JGI IMG/M metagenome (GOLD analysis project Ga0187855, IMG submission 132969) | Peatland microbial communities from SPRUCE experiment site at the Marcell Experimental Forest, Minnesota, USA - June2016WEW_8_10 | ecosystem: Environmental > Terrestrial > Soil >... | reverse complement strand
CGGTGCCCATGGATCCGATGGGCTCCTGCCCGTTCTCCGCCATCGGGGCGAGGATCAGGCGAAGATCTTCGTCGGTGTAGCCGAAGGCCCGCTGGCGGCAGAGGATCGTAGCGTGATCGGTGCCGTGCTCGCGGGGAGGTTCGGCAAGTTGTTCGAGCGTGACCTGGTTCTCGGCGAGCCATTGGGCGTAAGGGTGACGCGAGTACAGGCGCTCCTTGATTTCTTTGTCGGAGACGATGCGGCCGGCTACGGTATCCACCAGAAGCATCTTGCCAGGCTGGAGGCGGCCCTTCCTCTTGACGTTTTCAGGTTTCACGGGCAGCACGCCGGCTTCCGACGACATGACGATCAAGTCGTCATGCGTGACCAGGTAGCGGGCGGGCCGCAGGCCGTTGCGATCGAGCGTTGCGCCGATGACGCGGCCGTCGGTGAAAGCGATGGCGGCGGGGCCGTCCCAGGGCTCCATCAGGGAGGCGTGATATTCGTAAAAAGCCCGCTTCTCCGGGTTCATGTGGGGATTGCTGGCCCAAGCTTCGGGAATGAGCATGGCCATGGCGTGCGGCAGTTCGCGGCCGGCCATCAGGAGCAGTTCGAGGGCGTTGTCGAAGCTGGCGGAATCGCTGCCGCCCGGGGCGATGATGGGGAAAAGCTTCTGGATGTTGGATCCGAATGCCGGTGAAGCCAGGATGGATTGGCGCGCGTGCATCCAGTTGACATTGCCGCGGACCGTGTTGATTTCGCCGTTATGCGCGACGTAGCGGTAGGGATGGGCGAGTTGCCAGGTTGGAAAAGTGTTCGTCGAAAAGCGCTGGTGTACCAGGCAGAGGGCGCTCATAACATCCGGATCGGACAGTTCGCCGTAGAAGGCCGCCATCTGGGGCGCGAGTAGCAGGCCTTTGTAAACAATGGTACGCGCGGAGAGCGACGGGATATAGAAATCGCCCTTGTTGGCTAGCGCGGTCCGGGCGACTTCGGTTTCGGCGCGTTTGCGGACGATATAGAGTTTGCGCTCCAGGGCGTCGGGGTCGCAGCGCTCGGGGCAGCCGACGAAGATCTGCTGAATGTAGGGCTGGGAGGCGCGCGCAACGCGGCCGATGGCGTCGCCGTCGACCGGGGTATCGCGCCAGCCGAGGACGGTCAGGCCCTCCTCGCGGACAATCCGTTCCAGGATCCCTTCGCATGAGAGGCGTTGGTGGGGCTCAACGGGCAGAAAAGTCATGCCGACGCCGTACTCGCCTTCGGCGGGTAAGGTGAAGCCAAGGGCAGCGCATTCGCGGGCGAAGAATTGATGCGGAATCTGAATGAGAATGCCGGCGCCGTCGCCGGTTTCGGGGTCGCAGCCGCATGCGCCGCGGTGGGTCAGGTTGATGAGTACCTGGATGCCCTTGGCAATGATGTCGTGGGATTTGTGGCCTTTGATGCTGGCGACGAAGCCAATACCGCAGGCGTCATGTTCGTTGCGGGGATCGTAGAGTCCCTGGGCCGCCGGCAACTGGCCGCGGGTGACTGATGGGTGGTCTAAACCGGAGATACACTTCGATTCAGTCATGTTCTCTCCCTGGAAGTCTTCAGTGTAGCAGGCGCGCTAGTATCACGCAACATGGGGTTTACAATTATACAGTATTAGTTTTGCTAATATGTGCGGAGGCGTTTTCTGTCTTTCATTTATAATGCTTTCAGCCAGATATGGGCTATAGTGAAGTCGCTAACCCGATTGGTGCCAGGGTGGCATGGCGTTTGGTGCGTAACAGCACCGCGAGGAGGTGGCACATGGAGGGACGGAGAGAGGGCAATAGATTCGGGAGGAGGCATTGAGGCCAAACCCTATGCCAGGAGCCACAGGGTTTGGCCGGTTTTCATCCGAACGAAGCCAACGCTTAGCGGCCGAAGTGACGCCAGCCACCGACGCCAATGACGACGCCCGCGCCGACTGCGGGCGCGGCGTACACATACGAGTTGGGATAGTATCCGTACCCCGGGTAGTCGTAAGGATCGCCGTAGCCGCCGTAGTAGTAGGGGTTATATCCGTAAGAATAGGGATAACCGTAGCCGTAATACCCGGGCCAATATCCCAACCCGAGGCCCCAGCCTCCCCAACCCCAACCGCCCCAGCCACCCCAACCATAGCCGCGATAACCGCCATAACCATAGCCGCCGCGATACGCGCCGCCATAACCATAGCCGCCGCGATACGCGCCGCCATAGCCATAGCCCCGGGCGCCACCTGCAAAGCCGCCGCCACCATAGCCACGGCCACCGCCACCCACCATCGCGTGACCGCCACCGCCGCCCACGCCCCCATGGCCGCCGCCCCCACCGTGACCCGGCGCGGCGAAGGCCACACTAGCCAACAGCAAACAAGCCAACATAATGAGTGTATTTTTCATAAAATCACCTGCATCTTAGACTACCACCGCCGCATTATAGTTTCTAGTGGCTGAAAAGCACCAGCGGCGGTGCTTTGCGGCCACGGAATACGAATCGATTCATCCCATTGTTTCATACACATAGGAGTGCTTTTCGGTTTGGAGAAACGGGTGCATAGTGGCAGCCGTCGTGAAGTAGTGAGGCAGCTTATATTATGAAGACTAACTCGGTAAATCCGATCCGAACTGCGATGTATTCTTTGGCACTTGGCGCTTTAGTGGGATCGGGCGCAATGTTCGCCCAGGACCAACCCGTACCGCCGCCACCTCCCGCCGATTCGCAACAGCAGAGCGCTCCAGCCAACGGGGGCTGGCGCAAAGCAGACGATGCGGCGCCGGCCCAATCGGCGCAGTCCGCGCAGCCTGCGCAGCCAGGTCAGCCCATGCCTCCGCAGGGCGGGGCTCCGCCCGCGCCGGCTCCTCCGCAGGCGACGATGGATCCAAACTATTCGCAAGGCGCGCCCGCGGCCCAATATCCGGGCCAAGGCGGACCGGGTTATCCCGGCCAAGGTTATCCCGCCCAAGGTTATCCCGCACAAGGTTATCCCGCACAAGGTTATCCCGCACAAGGTTATCCCAACCAAGGCTACCCCAACCAAGGGTATCCCCAACAATATCCGAATCAAGGTCAGCCCTATCCCGGGCAACGGTATGGCGGACCGCCGCCGGCGAACTCTTACAACTATAATCGCGGTCCAATTCCAGCGAATTTAACGCTTAAACCCGGAACGTACGTCACCGTGCGTCTGAACCAGGGTTTATCGTCCGACCGTAACCAGGCGGGCGACGCCTTTGCGGCGACCCTGGCGAAACCCATAATCGTAGATGGCGTCGTGGTGGCGGAACGTGGCCAGACGGTCGGCGGAAAGGTGATCGAAGCCAAGAAGGCAGGACGCATCGAAGGTGTCTCGCATCTGAAAGTTCAATTAACTGACCTCACGCTTTCGGATGGCCAACCGGTTCCGATCCAGACCGTGCTATTCACCAAGAACGGCCCGACATCGGTCGGCCGCGACGTGGGTGCGGTGGGTGCGACTACCGCGACCGGCGCAGCCATCGGTGCCGCAGCCGGTTGGGGCACTGGCGCGGCGATTGGCGCCGGCGCGGGAGCGGTGGCAGGTATCGTCGGCGTGCTGGTCACCCGAGGCCGTCCGACTTATCTCTATCCGGAGCAGATTCTGACCTTCCAGGTGCAAGCCCCGGTGGCCATTTCGACCGAGAAGGCGACGCAAGCCTTCCGGTGGGTGAATCCGAGCGATTACGAGCGCCCATACGATGTACAGAATCGCCCCGGCCCGCCTAACGGAGCCTATTACGGCAATGGCTATCCGTACCCCTATGCCTATTCTTACCCCTACGCTTACGGATACGGCCTGGGATATCCCTACTGGGGGCCCGGGGTCGGCTTTTATTGGGGCCGAGGATATTGGGGCCGATGGCGGCGGTAGCTGAATTGCTAGACTCACTGTAGGAGAGTTCAAGTCCATGTCGATAAATGCGATTCCGCGGGCGGGTGTGATTGCCGGTGCGTTGTCGATTGCGCTGATGGCACAAGCTCCGCCCCCTCCACCGCAACAGGGGTACCCACCACAGCAGCAGCAAACGTATCCGCAGCAGCCGGGGTACCCGCCGCAACAACAAGGCTATCCGGCACAGCAAGGCTATCCGCCGCCGCAACAGCCGGGCTATCCGCCGCCACAGCAGCAGGGTTATCCGCCGGCGCAAGGCTATCCGCAACAGGCGCCACCCTTAATGGGACCGCAGCAACTCGATGGCCTCGTGGAGCGCATTGCCCTGTATCCCGACCCACTGTTGGCCCAGGTGCTCACCGGCGCCACTTACTGGAACGAGATACCCGATGCGGCTAGCTGGGCGAATCAACATACTTATCTGCACGGAGACGAACTCTCTCGCGCGATGTATGAGGACAATCTTTCGTTCGACCCCAGCGTGCTGGCGCTGATCCCGTTTCCTAGCGTACTGGACATGATGGCACGGGATCCGGGATGGACGCAGGCGCTAGGTAACGCCGTCCTGAACCAGCGTCCGGATGTGATGGACGCCGTGCAACGGATGCGCCAGAAAGCCATGGATTACGGCTACCTGCAGACGAACGCGCAAGACCGGGTGATGGTCGGCGGCCCAGGCGATATCGAGATCCTACCGGTGAACCCAGGTTACGTGGTCGTACCTTACTACAATCCGTCGTTGGTTTTTGTCGCGCCGCGCCCCGGATTCTATGCGGGTGTAGGCATCACCTTCGGACCGGGCATCTTTGTAGGAGCGTTCGCGCCGTTTGGCTGGGCCGGCCCAGGATTTGGGTGGCGCACGCACGATATTCTGATCGACCATCGCCCCTGGGCGCGCACCTGGGTCAATCGCGACAGATACGTACACTCGTATGCGGTACCGGTTGCGCGGCCAGTGGGCCCGCGGGTGGAGCGGCACGTGGAACGTCACGTAGAGCGCAGAGAAGATCGGCATTAGACGGCGGTGTTACTCTGCGTACTTCTGGGCGATGGGGAAACGGCGGCCGATGCCGAAAGCCTTGGTGGTAACCTTTAAGCCCGGCGCGGCCTGCTGCCTTTTGTACTCATTGCGATCGACCTTGTTCACGATATCCACTACAATTTCCAGCGGAAGGGATAGCTCCCCGGCAATCTGCCGGGGAGCTTCATATTCTTCCACGTAGGCGCGCAAGACTTGATCCAGGATTTCATACGGGGGAAGCGAATCGCTGTCGTTTTGATCGGGACGCAGTTCCGCGGACGGCGGTTTTACGAATACGCTCTCGGGTATGGCGCCTGGATGCCTGCGGTTTGCGACGCGGGAGAGTTCGTATACCAGGGTCTTGGGTACATCGCTGATGACTGCCAAACCGCCGCACATATCGCCGTATAAGGTGCAGTAGCCTACAGCCAGTTCGCTCTTGTTGCCCGTGGTCAACACCAACGCGCCCGACTTGTTCGAGAGCGCCATGAGGGTGACCCCGCGCAGGCGGGCCTGCAGATTCTCCTCGGTGACGTCGCGCCGCGCGCCGGCGAATAAAGGATCGAGGACGCGCAGAAATTCGTCGTAGATGGGTGAGATAGGTGTCAACTCGAAGCGCAGGCCGAGGTTCTGTGCCAGGGCGCGTGCATCGCAAATGCTGCCTTCCGATGAGAACGGGCCCGGCATGCCGATTCCGGTGACGTTGGCAGCGCCCAGCGCGTCCACCGCGATCGCCGCAGTGAGAGAAGAATCTATGCCGCCGCTCAACCCGATCAGCACGCGGGTGAAGCCGCATTTGTGGATATAGTCGCGCGTGCCCAGAACCAGGGCTTCGTAGACCGCTTCGCATACGTCCGGCAGGTTATCGTGTTGGCCGCCATCGCCCGATTCGGAATCGAACAGCACCAGATCTTCGGCGAAGGATGCGGCGGAAGCGGACACGCGGCCCGTGGCGTCCATGGCAAAACTGGAGCCATCGAATACCAGTTGATCGTTGCCGCCGACCTGGTTGACGTATACGACCGGAATGCCGTGGCGGCGCGCGGTAGCGGCGAAGATTTCGCGGCGCTGCGCGCGCTTGCCCATGTGATAGGGCGAGGCGTTAATGCTGATGAGCAACTCGGCGCCGGAATGCGCTAACTCCTGCACCGGATCGCGGCGGTAGAGCGGCCGCTCCCAAAACTGCTTGTCGTTCCAGGCATCCTCGCAGATGGTCAGCGCGATTTTGCGGCCATCGAGGAGCAACAACGTTTGAGACTCCGCCGGGACGAAATAGCGGGCTTCGTCAAAGACGTCGTAGGTGGGCAGCAGCATCTTGGTTTGGCGGAACAGGATCTTGCCGCCCGCCAGCACGGCCGCGCTATTGGTAGCCCGCTTGCCGGTGGAAGAATGCGAGGGACCTACATAGCCTGCGATCAGGCTCAATGGCAGCGCGGCGGTTTCCGCCGCCAGACGTTCCAACTGCTGTACGGAGCGTTCCACGAAGGTGGGCTTCTCCACCAGGTCGCGCGGCGGGTATCCGGTAACGGAGAGTTCGGGAAACACCACCAAATGCGCGCCGGCGGCAGCGGCCTCGCGCGCGTTGCGGATCATGCGGTCCACATTGCCGGTAAGGTCGCCAACGGTGGTATTGATTTGGGCCAGGGCGATTTTCATCGTCTGACACTATTATCGTCAATCCGCCGGAAATGGGCAGGCTGAAATCAGCTCCGGTAGCGCACTACGGTCGGCACTTGATTGGTGTCCACCGCCTTAATGCCGGTCGACTGTTCGAGCGCCGCCAGAAAGTCGCGATACTCGCCGCGGCTCAATTTCAAGAGGACTTGCGCGGTCGCGGTATTTCCATTCGCTCCGGCCCAGGAAACCCCGATATAGTGATCTTCACTTTCGCCCAGGTGCATCAATGGCACAACCGACAGAACAGACGCGCCCATTCGGCGGCGCACTTCGGTACCGCACGAAATTTCAGTGATGCTCTTGACCGGAACAGCGATGCGACGGCCGCCCTGGATGAAAACAACTTCATCTTTGCCGAGAGCGGCGCGCACCTTATGATGGTCCAGCGGCAGGCTGCCGCCGGCGTAAGTGGCGGGATAGTCCGTAGGAGCTTTCTGCGCAAGCGCGGCGGCAGGAAGCAAAGCTATTGAAAAGAAAAGGAAAGCAGACAAGGATTTCATCATTGGATTACGATGTGCGTATCTGATTTGATGCCGGACATGTGCCCGAGGTTACACTTGCGACGAAAAAATACGCTTTCCGGACCTGTAGGTGCGCAGAACGAAAGACCTTTCATCCCCGGCAGCCAACGCGTTAGCAGGTTTCTGGTGAGGCGTAGATTATTCCATCGCCAGGCATCCGGAGAGCTTCGATGGGGTTGAGACCGGCCTGCAAGGTAGTGGGTCAATTTGTTTTTTTGGAGGGCGGGCAATTCTTGCGGCCAAGATTGGCCGCCCTCCAAAAACCAACGGGATTGTTCAAGCGTTTTGGAGCCGCCGAAACGCCGGATAACCGGCTGGCGCCGCGCGTTCGGCATTAAAACTTGTAGTTCGCCTCCACAAAACTAAGCTTGGCGTTGCTGTCACCCGGGAAGATATGCTCCACCACCGCGCCGCCGCGGGCATAGCCGAAATATACACCCAGCGAGAGGGCCCGCAGCATCTGATAGTCCGCGCTGATATCGTAGAGCGTAGCTAATCCGGTGGCGCCGTTCGACGGCCGGCCACTGAAGCCGAAGGTCCACGGCTGAAAGGCTCCGCCGCCGGAATACCAGAGATCGTGGCTATTGGCGAGCCACAGCCCATGGATATCGGACCGTAGCGTAAGACGCTTGGCGGGACGCAGCATCAGCTCGCCGAACAGATCGCGATTGTTCATTTCGTTGAAAAACGGAAAGCGGGCGTAGACACGCGGTGTGGGCAGGATGGCGAAGAAGGTCCCGTGAGTGCCGTCGTTGGGGTTGTTGTCGCCGGTCGAATAGAAGTAGCCGCCGCGCAGCCAGGGACGGACTGCTTTCAGAATCTTGGGCTGGTAGCCGGCTTCCACGGCTCCCGCCCCCGAACGTTGGGTGAGCACGCCCCACTTGCCGGTCTGCAGCGCGCCCCAACCCAGCACGTCGAAGATGCCGGCCGCGGTGGGAACCGCCTGGATGTAATTGCCGCCAAAAGTGCCGATGTCGATCCCGCCTAAGTCGTTGGCGCGAACCGCGGCGGAACGGTTGTCTGTCTTGAGGACACCGCGGTCGTCGTTGTAGTAGATGCCAAAGACGCGCCACTCGGCCTTACTGGATCCAAAAGCGGTTTGCCGGGTGAGTGCCGCATAAGTGACTGGAGTCTTGACCCATCCCCAGCCGTCCACCTGGAAAACGCCCCGGTCCGGGATCGCGCTGAAAGCGGTAAAGTTCCAGGGACCGTTCGCATAGTTATACTGCGCGCCGTCGAAGCTACGCTGCACATCGGAAAAGCCGAAGGTGCCGATCAGCCTTTGGGATATGCCATCGCGCTTGACGATAGCCAACGTCTCGTCTTTGGGAGTGACTTCGCCGCCGTCGGTGAATTCGAAGCGGCCGAACTTCACGTTCGAGTGCTCGCCCTTCAGATGCAGATAGGCCTGCTTGACAAAAACGCCGGCGGCATTCTGGCCGTTGTGATTCGCCGCGTAGTAGTTTCCACCCAGGCCGAGTTGTCCCTGCGGCGCGGCTACGACCGCATGATCCGGTAATCCCAAGAGGATGGGCGCGGCCAGTTCTACGCCCCAGTCATAGCTTTGCTCGTTCTGGCTGAACATCAGACGCAGCAGCGAGCCGGAGTATCCGTAATTGCTTTCACCTTTTGAGGGGAAGAAGTTCCAATCCTCGTAGCGCTCGTGAATCGATCCGGAGACCGTTACGGAGCCGATATGCAGCGGATCGGTGGTATCGGATTGCGCCGGCAATCCTTCTGTGACGGCGAGAAAAGCCACTACGCAGACAAACACACGCATTCTTAACGACCCCCTCGGAACGGAATGAGGCGAGTGTATCGGCAGGCGGGCGTGGCGTCAATAATGCAGATGCATTAGACACACCCACCGACCTCTAGCAGATTACTATTAGTTACAAAATGCTATAGAGCCGTGTCGCACGGAATGTTATGCTGTTAGCCAACCTTGAGGGGCAAAGCAATAAGATCGGACAAGCTTGGCCGGTATGCCGGCGTCCTGCTCATCACGCTACTCCTCAACACGGCCTATATCGCGGCGTTCGCTTCGCCCACCATCTTCTACATGGGGAATGTGGTGTTGCACCTGGCGCTGGGGGTGGCGCTGGCGATCTTGGTTTTCCGGTTGATCCGGCGCATGCCCGTGGCGGGCGGTCTGTTCCTCGCCGCGGCATTGGCCGGCGTGTTTCTAGCGGTGCGCGGCAATACCATGGCGCATCGCTGGGTGTTGCAGGCCCACATCGCGGTGGCCGCCCTGGCACTGCTGGCGCTCCTTCCGTACGTCTGGCGCTACAGCGGCGCCGGATTTCGCAATGCCTACGTGGCGTGCCTGGCCTTGTTGGTTTTAGGCCCAGCCACGGCCGCGCTCTACCGGAAGGTCCATCCAGAGCCCAACGACCGCATCCGGAATCCGTCGATCGTGCCCACGTCCATGGATCAGGAAGGCGGCGGCCCACGCTCGCCGTTCTTTCCGTCGTCGGCCAAAACGAACGTCGGGGGCATCATTCCTTCGAACTTCTTTATGGATTCAGAAGCGTGTGGACGCTGCCACAAAGATATCTACAACCAGTGGAAGAGCTCGATGCACCACTTCGCGTCGTTCAATAATCAGTTCTATCGCAAGTCCATCGAATATATGCAGAGCGTGGTCGGCACGCAGCCGAGTAAGTGGTGCGCGGGCTGCCACGATCACGCGGTCTTCTTCAACGGCCGTTTCGATCGGCCGATCAAGGAACAGATCGATACGCCGGAAGCCCGCGCGGGCTTGTCGTGTACTTCATGCCACGCCATCACGCACGTGGATAGCTCCATGGGAAACGGCAGTTATACGATCGAGTACCCACCGCTGCACGAGTTATTGAGCAGTAAGAATAAATTCATCCAGGACGCGGACTACTTCATGACCTACCTGAATCCCGAGCCGCACCGGCGCACGTTCATGAAGCCGTTCATGCGCCAGGACGTCGCGGAGTACTGCTCGGCGTGTCACAAGGTGCATCTGGATGTGCCGGTCAATAAATATCGCTGGTTCCGCGGATTCAACGAGTACGACAACTGGCAGGCCAGCGGGGTCTCAGGGTTTGGCGCGCGGTCGTTCTATTATCCGAAACAGAGCCAGAACTGCGCGGATTGCCACATGCCGATGGTGGCTTCGGGCGATCCGGGCAACATCGGCGGAAAGGTCCACTCACATCGCTTCCCCGGCGCTAATACGGCCGTACCGTATGCCAATGAGGATCGGGAGCAGTTGGAGATGACCGAGAAGTTTCTCAAGTCGGGCCTCGTTTCCGTGGATATCTTCGCGGTCTCTCCGGTGAAGGACCAGGGGACCGCCATGGTGCGGCGCACCGGCGAAGGGCCGCGCACGATGACGGGTTTCGCGGTGGGCGAGGAAGCGGAACAATCCGGCAGCGCCGTGATCCGCGATGTGGGCCAGGTAGCCGCGCCGATCGATCACTCCGGCATCAGTCTTGAGGCGGGTTCCACGGCGCGCGTGGATGTGGTGGTGCGCACCCGTAAAGTGGGCCACTTCTTCCCGGGCGGCACCGTAGACGCCCCCGATGTGTGGCTGGAACTCCAGGGCAAGGACGCCGAAGGCCGCGTGATTTTCTGGAGCGGCGAGGCGCAGGATGGCGGTAAGGGCCCGGTGGAACCGGGGGCGCACTTCTATCGCGCGTTTCAGATCGAT
>Ga0187855_10003934_pt1 | contig 10815 bp, 9 predicted proteins | sample June2016WEW_8_10_2_FD_132969 | JGI IMG/M metagenome (GOLD analysis project Ga0187855, IMG submission 132969) | Peatland microbial communities from SPRUCE experiment site at the Marcell Experimental Forest, Minnesota, USA - June2016WEW_8_10 | ecosystem: Environmental > Terrestrial > Soil >... | reverse complement strand
TTGAGCAGTTCGCCGGCCCGCATCGGGTGTGCCCGTGCCTCGAGACCCAGAGCGACCGCGCGTCCGTAAAGACAGGCGGCGGCTTGCGGCTCGCGAGCGAGACAGGCATCTGCGTCGCGGCTCGCCTCTGATGCCAGCTCACCGCGGATCTTCGAGTCGGGCTCATGATCGCTGCGCTTCGCGTCCGCGGCGATGGCTGCGGCCAGCTCCTCCGCCGAGCCCGCAGTCGGAATCGGGTGAGGTGCCGTTGGCCGCAGCGGTGCCCCGCACCCAATGACCATGAGCGCGAGGAGCGCACCCCCCATCCACCTCTTCACGGTGCCGCGGAACGCCTAAGAAGCTGGGGCAGCACGAAGCCCTGCAGATGCAGCTGCCTCAAGCTGTCGGCCTCCCCGGCTGCATGGCCCATCTTGAGCAGTCCGGCCTGCAAGGCCCGCACGCGGGCCGCGGGCACTCGGGCGTCCACGACCGCAACGATGGCCACCGGCAGCGGCGCAGATTGCAGCACCGTGGCGAGTTCGGCGGCGAACGGCAGCGACGGCAGTGCCGCTGACTGCGTCTGGTCGAGCAGCGCCACCACGTGCTCACCGGCGGCGACCCGTCTCAGGGCGCTCAATATTTGCCCTGTCGTCTCGATCTTGACGTCCGGCGGCAGCACCCAGCTCTCGAGAGCGCTGTGCCGCACGAAATCGCGGGCGTACCCCGCCGCGCTGAGTATTGTGTACCCCGCCATCGACGCCGGCCCGGTCACGCGGCCAGACTTTGCAACCAGCGTCCATCGCTGCTGCGGACCAGTATCCGCCACGTCCGCCTGAACGAGCGGCGTCAAATGCAATTGAGCGGCGTGCTCCACAAAGAACGGATACGGTACCAAGGCGAGCGCCGCATCAGCACCGCTGAGTTTCGCGACGCCGCCTTCCTCGGTTGGATCGTAGATGGCTGCAAGACTTCCCGCAGGCCAGCCGGAGGCACTCACGAGGGCGCTCGCGAATTGATCCAAGAGGGGCCGCGCGTCGCTGGCACCGCCTGGATATCCGGGCGCACAGAACACCAGAATCGCAGTCGCCGCTGCTGACAGTGTACTCATATGTGATTAGGCTATCATGCTCTGGCGCTGAGGGCCTCCCGGGTCGATAGGAGCGTGCTTGCATTCATGAGTCTGCCCGCTTCGCCCAAGGTCGTTCAAATTTTCCTTCGCATACTGCGCGCGCGGGGCTGGATCGCAGGCGCATTCCTGATCCTCGCCGCGGCAGGCATATACGGCGCCCTGAAGGTGCCCGATGATCCTGCGATCGAGCGTCTGATCGTGCCCGGCGATCCCCTCGCGCGCGCCACGCTCGATTTCGATCGTCTGTTTCCCGAGGGCGAGCAGGCGCTGATCATGCTCGAAGCGTCGGATCCTCTGAGCCTTGCCGTGCTGCGCGCCGCCGACCGACTCGCGCAAGAACTCTCGAGGATTCCGCACGTCGAGGCGCACAGCCTCCTCGACATCTACCGTCGCGCGGGCTCCGCAGCGGAAATCAGTCCCACAGAGGCCGGGCGCCTGCGCACATTCGCGACCGGGACGCGGCTGTTCCGTCGCGCCGGACTTCTGGGCGACGACTATTTCGGCATTGCGCTCGAGCTGCGCGTGAGTTCGCCGGCCGAGCGCGACCGCGCACTGACCGCGATCGATGCACTTGCGTTGCCGCTCGAGGCCTCCGGCGGACCCATCACCAAGGTCAGGCGCGTCGGATCTCCGTGGCTCGACGCCTGGCTCGAGCGACAAACCGGCGCGTCGACCGGGCGCTTCATGCCTCTGTTTGGCATTTTTCTGATGACGCTGGTGCTGATCATCTACCGCTCCTGGCGCGCGCTGGGGGCCATCGTTCTCACCCTCGGCGCCCTGGTGGCGATTGCGATGGGGCTCGGTGATCTATTCGGCTGGTCGCACACGGTAATCTCCACCCTTGTTCCGCTGACGGTGATGGTCACGACGACCGCCACATTGGTGTATGTTCATTCACGGTATATCGAGCCGGACGATTCGCCGACGCTTCTCGAGCACCACGCCCGTGCGCTCGCGAACAAATTTCTGCCGTGCACCGCCTCGATGTTCGCGACCGCGGTGGGCTTTGGCGCGCTGGCGATCTCGGACATTCGTCCTGTGCGCGAAATGGGGCTATGGACGTCGGCCGGGCTCATCATGGCGTGGATCGGGTGCTTCACCCTGTTTCCGGCGCTGCAGTCGCTGTTGCATACCCCCATGAGCTCCGAGCGTGTTCTGGTCGGTACGTGGTTTCCCCGCTTCGTCGACATGCTGGTCCCGGCGAGTCGCCGGTACCGTTGGCCGCTGGTCTGCGGCGCCCTCGCATTGATGCTGTGCGGGGCGGCCGCATTGTTCGGCGTACCCGGTGTGTTCGCGCCCATCGCACTCGAAACGGACGTGTTGACCTACGTCAATCCCAGCGAGCGCGTGGCGCAGGATACGCGTCGTTTCGAGGAGTCGAGCGCGCTCAACGTCTATGAGCTCTGGTTACAGACGCCACCGGGCCACGCATTGGACCCGGAGTTTCTGCGCGCTCTGGAACGGTTGACCCTACAATTCGAGAGCGATCCACGCATCACTGCCATCGACGGCCCAACCTCGGTGCTGCGGTGGGCGCGCTACGTCGAAACCGGATCCGATCAACTACCGACGTCGGCATCCGCCTGGCCGAAGCTCGCGTCGGATCTCGAACAAATCATGTTGACCGAGCCCGGAGCGCGCGCGTATGTCGATGTGAAGGACCTCGCCAATGTACGGCTCAGCATCCGCGGGCGCGCAAAGCTCTTCGGCCGAATCGGTGCGATGCGTGCGTTCGTGGAGCGCACATGGGCCGCGGCCCAGGCGAATGATCCGGCATTGCGCGCGGTGCACGGCAGAGTGGTCGGCAAAGGAGTGCTCGACGTGGAGATCACGCAGCGCCTGCTTCCCACTCTCACCGAAAGCTTCGCGCTCACGGCAAGCGTCATTTTTCTCGCATTCCTGCTGGTGTTTCGGAGTCCGTCCGCCCGGTTGATGACGATGATTCCGTCATTTTTCGCAATCCTGTCCGTGTTTCTCGTGATGCGTTTGACGGGCATTTCTCTCAATATCGCAACGATCCTCATCGGCTCGACGGTCTTGGGTGCGACCGAGAACGACCAGATTCACTTCTTCTACCATTTTCAGGAAGGCCGCTCGACCGGCACAACGGCAGGCGCTCTGCAACACGCCTTGCTGGTAGCCGGCCGCCCGATTCTATTTGCGACTCTCATCAATGCCAGCGGCTTTCTGGCGCTCGCGTTTTCGGACCTGCCGCCGATGCGCGAATTCGGCATCGTTTCCTCCTCAGCCTTCATCCTTGCATTGCTTGCCGATTTCACCGCATTGCCGGGCGCGTTATGGATACTGAGCCGATATGATCGTCAGCGTGTCGCCTGATCGCTCCAATATCCGAGCGTCGCTGAGATCTCCGGTAGCCGCGGGCCATTCTCAATCGGGCCGCTGTGAGTCGCGGCCCACATCCATCAATTCGCGTAGCTGAACATCAATTGCCTAGACCCGGCTCGCGCCGCGCGCCTTGAGCAACTTTAGGTCAGCCTCGAGCGAGGCCCGAATGCTATACAAGGTCGCAAGGGTACTCTGGTCCATCGGTCGATCGTTCACTAAGTGGGTAAGCATATTCTTGATTTTGTCGTTGATCTTCTCGATCCCAGCCGTCAATAAGTTTTCGTCCATATTCGGCGCTCCTACGGTGCTGCCTTGAAGTGGCGCGCTGATCTTACGCCAGCCGCCCGCGGAACTGAGGAACTCGTCGTTTCGCAATAGATAGCCGTGCTCAGGCCAGTTGTAATGGTAGCTGGGGTACATCTTCTTCAACGCTTGGCCGGCTCGTAAGCAATCCGTCTTCTTTAGTTCCATTTTATTTTCGGGCCGAACCTTACCCGCAAGCCGATGCCGTAGAGCACATTGCCCGTTGCCAGCGTGATCGGGGTGTACTGGGTCAGGTAGGCACCCGTGTAGTGCGCAATCATGAGCCCCGCATAGACGTCAAAGTGCTCATCAAACTTATAGTCGGGCATGATCGCAAACTGCTGGTTGGTGTACTGGTCATTGTGGCTGTTGGCTTCGTTGTCCACGTTGTAATAGCCCACGCTGAGCAAAAAGGCGTCGGTAAACTGATAGTCGGCGCCCACCCAAAACGTTCGTATCGGTGCGTTACCCCAGGCCGGGTTGAACGCCTTTGCCGTCACGAGGCCGGCGATGGGCATATCGTAGTACGAAGTGATTTGAGTGCTCCAATTATTCGAAGCAGAGGGTATGGTCTGATCGGTGTGTTCGAACCCGGCGTAAATCGCGGCGTTTGATGTGAGATCGTACTTCGCGCCGAGCATGAATCCGAAAGAGTCCGATACTCGCAGGCCCACATCGTTCGTGAAGAGTTTGTACGACAGTGATGGAGTGTTTTTGGCCCGGGATCCGGCCAGTTCCACGCTCAAGGGGCCGCCTCGGTAAGCCACCATTCCCTCCAGCACCGAACCAACGTCCGCGGCTTCAGAACTATCGGTTTGAGCAATCTTGTATTGCGCGCCGAAGCTAACGTCGCCAATCTTGTTGTCATACCGGACACTGTTGTCCAACCGCCCATTCTCCGTAATGCCGAGGCCGCCGCCGATGGTGCCCGAGTAACCAATCGGGGAATAAAGGCCCGACGCATGCAGAGGATCGAATTCGCTGGTTTGTTCCGTGGAGAACGCCACAGTTCGTCCCACTTGGATGGATCCGAACAGCGGGTACGAGATGCCTACGTATTGAGCACGCGAGAAAGCTTGACCATTGATCGACGACGCGCTGCTGATGGTCGAAAGGGTATTCGCGTTGTTCAGCACCGACCTGCCGTTGTTCGCAATCTGCCCCGAGGCGGAATTCACCGCCCCTTCCAGCTTGAAGAAGCCGCTGAAGCCGTTACTGAACGTCTCATTCCCTTGTAGACCATAGCGTGACATCTGTTCGGCGCCTGAAACCACCGCCCACCGCGACCCCTGGTCCTGCCCTGGAATATTGTAGGAGTTGAACCCGAAGGTATGAATGTCGCTGGGGGGCAACGAGTGCTCGATATGCGCGACGCTATCGTCCAATATCCCATAGATTTCGATCGACCCTTCCGCGCGCGCGACGCCCGCGATTGCGCTCATGACCACCAGGGCCAGAACCGACTTTTTCATTGTTATGCGTCTCCCGATGCTAACGGCCACCGCTATCAAGGCGCGTTATACCCCATCATATATAACGATTGCAAGATGATTTACATGGACTCGCCTTCGATATGCCGTCATGACGCTGGCGTCACATTCTGCGGTCAAACCGAATTAGACGAACATTTCGCAAAGCCTGCTATTTGAGACGAATGGTTTTACCGTCCGCGTCTTCTATCCAGATTTTGATGCTGCCGGCCGGATTTTGCCGGATCAGCCACTTACCATCGCCCTGCTCGATGACGCTGCTGGCCGATCCCGATTGTCTATTAATCAGATCATCCAAGGCCAACCGTGCTTCGTCGAGCGTGGCGTAAGATTTGCCGTCCGGGCCGGCACAAGTCTTAAGCCGCACACCGCAACCAAGCTAATAGAAACGTGGAATTGGTCCGTCCTGTGCTGTGGTGTTGTTCCCCAGGTCGAGGAACACCTCATCCGCGTAACACCAGCCCCAGCCCTCCGGCGGATCATAGCCCTCGATGATCAGGTGACCTGTCGCACGATAGTGACCCGTCGCATGGCGACCCGGCGATTGATCGCAACAACCCACGTGTCCGCAGGTCCGGCAGATTCTGAGGTGAACCCACACGCCGCCGGTTTTTAAGCACTCTTCGCAGCCGCGCGCGCTCGGGGTAACATTCTTAATTGTCTTGAGATGCAAGCAGCTGTTACGCATGACCGTACCGCTCCTCTACTATTGGAATGTCCGCCATTCGCTCGCCGAGGGTTGTCGGTTAGCTTTCGTTGCGGCGTCATAATTGTGAGTTTACGCTGTATCTCATGGCAAACGAACCGACCATTGCGGACACGGAGTTAGATCCCACCGACCCTATCAATCGCGAGGCACAGGTATATCCGCGGCTCAACGAGGAAATGGCGAGCAGGATAAGCGCCTATGGCCGTGTCGAGAACTTCGCGATGGGCACGCTGATATTTGAGCGCGGGCAGCGCTCGGTCGATTTCTTTTTCGTGCTCGAGGGCAGTATCGAAATTTTCGAGCTCGACGACCACGGTTCCCCCAATGTCATTAGCGTCCTATCCGCGCGTCAGTTCACCGGCGAACTGCATTTATTCAATGATCGCATGATCCTGGTGTCCGGCAGAGCCGCGGTCGACAGCCGAGTCGTACGGGTGCGGCGCCCGGACTTTCGCCGCCTGGTCACGGGCGAATCCGACATTGCCGAGATCATGATGCGTGCCTTCATTTTGCGGCGCGTCGGATTTATTCGCCATGGTCAGGGTGGCGTCGTATTGATTGGTCCCAGCCACCACGCGGATACCCTGCGCCTGCAGCGTTTTTTGACTCGAAACGGCTATCCCCACCGGCTTTTTGATACAGAGGCCGACCCGGACGCGGGCGGCTTTCTCGAATGCTTCAAATTGGAACCGAGTGCACTTCCGGTTTTGATATTTCCGGGTAGGCAGGTGCTGCGAAACCCGACAAACGCAGTACTCGCCGATGCGCTGGGACTAACCGAGCTCATCGATGCGACAACGGTATATGACGTCGCAATCGTCGGGGCCGGGCCGGCGGGACTCGCTGCCGCGGTATACGCAGCCTCCGAAGGTTTAAAGACGATCGTCATCGAGGGCACCGCTCCCGGCGGCCAGGCCGGAACGAGTTCGAAGATTGAAAACTATCTTGGCTTTCCGACGGGTATCTCCGGTGAAGCGCTTGCGGGACGCGCACAGGTCCAAGCTCAGAAGTTTGGCGCCCAGCTGGCAATCTCTCGCAATGTATCCGGAATCAACTGCGCGCAACGGCCCTTTCTAATTTATTTGGAGGGTCAACAGTCGATCCAAGCATGCGCCATCGTCATCGCAACCGGTGTCCGGTATCGCCGGCTTGACGTGCCCCAATTCGAACGATTTGAAGGTCAAGGAATTCATTTTGCGGCCACCGCAATGGAGCAGCGGCTGTGCACCGGCGAGACGGTAATCGTCGTCGGCGGCGGTAATTCGGCCGGCCAGGCTGCCGTCTTCTTGTCACGAACGACTGCGCATGTACACATGTTGGTGCGCGGCACCGGACTTGCGGCAACGATGTCCGACTATCTTGTCAAGCGCATCGAACAGAACCCAAACATCACGCTGCATCCGCAGAGCGAAATTGTCGCGCTAGAGGGCGACGAGCGCCTGCGGCGCGTGACATGGCTCGAGCGCAATACGGGCGAGACCAAGGTCGTGCCGGTCGGAAACGTCTTCTTGATGATCGGCGCCGAGCCAAACACCGAGTGGCTCCAAGGCTGCTTGGCGGTTGATTCCAAGGGATTCATTCAAACGGGTGTCGGCGCCGACGGAACCGTACTCGCGTCTCCTTATGCCACGACCACGCCTGGCATATTTGCAATCGGCGATGTTCGCTCGCGATCAGTCAAGCGCGTTGCAGCAGCGGTAGGAGAAGGATCGGTGGTTATCCAAGCAGTTCACCAGCTTCTCAATCCGGCGGCTAATTGATCAGCAAGCGTCGACCAATGTTCCTGGCATCTGGAGCGCGTTCGCGTCCCACATAATTGATGCGCGCTACCTTGCCGTCGACGTGGCCGGCCTCGGCCATGCGGGCGAGCCGCATCGAGCTCAGGCAACGCCATGCTGGTCTTCCGATCACCGCGCCGAATCGTCCAATCGATGGGATTGACGCTCGTGGCTGCGAGCTTAACCAGCGCTTCATTCGGTCCCGGGTGGGGTGTCGGCACCTTGTCATGACGAAGTTGATCCGCGCGACCATATCCGTGTATCTGGACGGCCGGGTAGCTAGCGGCGGCTGGCTCACTTCGCCTAGGACGGTCCCCCGCGTTTGTTTCGAGACTCGTCCCAGTCTGCTTGCCAATTGAACGATCATTAAGGTGCGTAACGCGTGAAGACAAAGTCACGAGAAGCCTTCGCGTGGCAGGGCGCGCAAGTTTCGAGTAGCGCCTCCCCGCCCGGTTTGCCATCTGCGTTGAAGTGCCCGAACCCCCAGCCGCCCGTAGCCGCGTACTTTTTCGAGTCCTTGACCTCGAACTGTATGTTTGTGGGGGGGCCGGGAACGAAGGATTGTTCCCGGCCAAAGACCTTGTTGTTCTCCTCCGACGGGGTATGGCCGTAGTGCAAAGCGGCGATAATTGCGCCGTCGGGAAAAGGGAGCTTCCCTTCGCGGTACGCCTTAATCGCCACATCGTTGCCCAAAACGGCAGCGAAACTGTGGAGGTCGCCTTCTTCGTGGGCCACGGAGATCAGCGTCCAGTCGCGGTATCCCGAGGGAATTTTGGTCAAGTAGCCATGCGCGGAATTCTCATCCGCCCGTCCGGACGTGGCGACCAGGTAGGCGATAACGCTAGCCAACGCTGCAACTGCAATCGAGAGGGCGCTTTTAGGCTTCATGCCGACACCTTGATCGTTTTCGGCAAAGTACGGATTTTATCACCATTGCCTCACCAGATTAAATCCTGCTCGGCGGCTTGGACTCGCTCGCTCCGACCATGGCACGCACACGCTGTCCCGCACCAAGGCAAGACTGGCCTACCGGCGCACAATGAGTCTTCGGACAGTTCAGTTGCTGTTCGGTCATACCAAGTTGGAAAATACGGTCCGCTACCTTGGCATTGAGGTCAACGATGCTCTCGAAATTGCGGAGCCAACGGAGATGTGGTGCCACCGGCCAGTCAGTGGAAACGACCCCGCAATGTAGTCATGGACCATGGAGGTGCAAATTGAAACTCCCACATCGAACGCGATCCGATCATCGGCTTCGCCACCTCCGTCGAGCGGAGCTTCCAGTGGATACGGTGGAGTTGGCGCGCTATTTGATTGGTAAAGTCGTGGTCCATGACACTGACTCTGGCAGGTTAAGCGGACGTATTGTCGAGACGGAAGCCTATCCGGTCGGTGATGCCGCTGGACATGCATTCCATGGAAAGACGCGGCGCAATCGGTCTCTCTTTCTGGAGCGAGGGCACGCCTACGTCTATCTTGTGTACGGGACATCGTACCTTTTGAACGTGACGAGCGAGGTGGCCGGGGTGGGTGGTGGAGTTCTATTGCGTGCCATCGAGCCGCTGGAGGGCATAGGCGAAATGATGACCGGTTCTTGCGGCACGATACGCCGGGCCGACCTCGGCAGAGGCCCGGGGCGATTGACCAAGGCATTGCAGGTTGATCTCGGGCAGGACGGATCGGACTTGTGCGGTGCCGGCTCGCTTTGGTTGGCCGCGACCGCGCAAGGGATTGGCGGGATTGGCAAGAGCGTTCGCATTGGCATCACACACGATGCAGATCGGGTGTTGCGTTATTACGAACCCGGTAATGCCCATGTGAGCGGCGTTAAGAAGCTGCGCCAATAGCCGCGATTACATCCGATTGTCACGTTCCCTGCGACCCGGCATTCCGCTCCGTAACTACGCGTCCATCCGCTCGACCCATTGAGCGCGCCACGCGGCGGCCTCGAATTGATCCGCAAAGTACTGTGTTTCTCGGGCAACCTTCTCGCCCCTGAACTCCATGATGCTCACGGTGTAGGACGGCTTTCCGTCATACGTCAGGACGTATTCGGTGACCCAGAAATCACTGCGACCAATGATTCGCCGGACGATGAAACGCTTCTTGCTTGGCTGCTTAGTGCGTGTAATTTGAATATTGCGTCGACCGCGGATCCGTTCCCCTGACTGTGGGTATTCCAGCACCGCGTCCTCGTGATAGATTGAATGCTCCGTTTCAAAGTCGCTAACGTCGGACGCGGCCCAATGCCGATCCAGTGCCGCACGTATCTCTTCATCTCGCATCCTATCCTCCGACGTTATCAACGCACATGTCACCCCGTAGTGTCCAGAAAATGGAGCGACGCGGTCTGAGACCCGCAAGTCGGCCGCTCGATGTCGCTCGAGGGTTGGTCAGCCGGTATACTGCGCTGCAATGTTCTCGGCATTTCAGCCTCTTCACTTGCTGCTCGTGATATTCGCTGGCTGGGCGGCACATTCCTTTCACAGATGTCGAACGCCGCCGACTCGCCCGAAAAAGCGCACGCACTTAGGCGCAAGGTGTTGAACGAGCTTGGAGCCCTGGTCACATCCGACATGCTGTTGCGATGGTAGCGGGAACTGGTGGCGTCTACGTGGACTTACAGCCATCGCGCGGCCCGGGCGCAGCGCTCTGCTAAACTGCCCTTGCATGCGCTGCACTGGGCATTTTTCCGCTGATCGGTCGAAACCGCAGTGAGCTTGGTAGCACGCCGCCATCATGCGTAAGGGCATCGTGCTGGCGGCCTCGTCGTATGTGGTCTGGGGGCTGTTTCCCGCCTATTTTCTACTGCTGAGGTCGGTCTCACCCGTCGAGGTGCTCGCGCACCGGATGATCTGGTCGTTGGTTTTCCTGTCCCTAGTGCTGGCATTTCGCCGGCAATGGTCATGGCTTCGGCCGCTGACCCGACAACCGCGACTGGTCGTAAGTTTTGCGGTCAGCGCGGTCCTGCTGTCGGGTAACTGGCTTCTCTACATATGGGCGGTCACCAGAGGTCATGTGATCGACGCGAGCCTGGGCTACTTCATCAATCCGCTCGTGAACATCGTGTTGGGCTTTGTA
>Ga0187855_10003927_pt1 | contig 10825 bp, 12 predicted proteins | sample June2016WEW_8_10_2_FD_132969 | JGI IMG/M metagenome (GOLD analysis project Ga0187855, IMG submission 132969) | Peatland microbial communities from SPRUCE experiment site at the Marcell Experimental Forest, Minnesota, USA - June2016WEW_8_10 | ecosystem: Environmental > Terrestrial > Soil >... | reverse complement strand
TCACGTCTTTGGCCGGCATCAGCCGCACTTGGTGACCAAGCTTCGTCAGTTCACGCGCCCAATAATCGCGGATCAAGTCCGTCTCCGCGCCGGATGTTTCTTTGCTACCACCGACAACAAGCACGCTCTTATGCTCGATCACTTCGTGGTGCTCCGTCGGGTTGTAAGTTTTGCCCATCAAAGATTTGATCGCGTGAACGCGCAACGCCGCGGGCGCGCTTTCCATAACGGTGAGCGGCACGCGCTTGCCGTCGATCCGCAAATAGCGATCTGGATAATCAATCTTGCCGAGTTCAAACATGTCGGCGATTTGTTGGTCCGTGTATTTGCTCAACGCTTCATCTTCCGTCCAACAAATTTTTCCCTCGTGCGTGATCACCTTGGGAATTCCACGTTCAACCTCTTCTCTGATCGTGGCATCCATTTTGACCAAATGCATTTTGCGCGCGAGTTGCACAGCGTCCACGAATTGGATCGGCTCGGCAGTTTCATCCGGCCAATGCACGAGCAATTTAGGATCGTTCGCACGGCTTCGTTTGAGCCACTGCCACACTAGAATTTCACTCGCGCCGATGCTGCGCATCGCAGGCGAAAGTTTAGGGTTCACCGTGATGTAATCGAGCACGGCGCGGAGATTTTTCTCATTGAGGTAGATCGGATTAGTGCCCATGGACGTCCCCTCTTTTTTAGTTTTGACTTTATTTGATCGCGGTTTTGAAAACTGATTAGCAGCAAGCGCAAAAACCGGCGACGAAGCGCGCGCTCGAAATGACGTGAATGACCGAACTCCGACATCGCCAACATCGAGTGCCGGCAGCTTTTGCTCTTTGTACGGACTTGGCGATGTGAGCTTGTTATAATGTTTGATGATTCGTCGCCGCTTGAGCGGCAGGCACGAAAGCGAAAAGCTGTGTGGACGATCACCTTAGCCAGTCAAAAAGGCGGCACGGGGAAATCGACGCTTTCCATCGGCTTGGCGGTCGCCGCCATGGAGGATAGTGAGCGGGTATGCCTGTTGGAGACGGATGCCCAGGGCACCATCTCGAACTGGGGCATACGCCGAGCTAATCCCGACCCGGCCGTGGAACGGATTGCCCACCGGTTCCAGCTTGAGCGTGCGCTGCGGATGCTCGTGCGGAGGGGCTACACGCTCGCGATCATCGACACGCCCGGCAGTGATAACGATATTACAACCGCCGCCATCCGGATGGCCGATCTTTGTCTCATCCCGGCAAGGCCAAGCTTGGCGGACATTGAGGCAGCGCATCCGACGTTCAAGGTGATCCACCGGTTCGAAAGGGCATTTGCCTTTGTGGTCAACCAAGCGCCCGTACGCGGCCAGCGTCTGGGCCACGTCGCCACAGGCTTGAGCGAAGTTGGCACGCTCGCGCTTCCGTATATCGCACTGCGCAACGACCATATGGATTCGCTTGCCGCCGGTCTTGCCGTATCGGAGTTCGCGCCCAATGGCATTGCCGCTGCCGAAATCCGCGCTCTGTGGGCATGGTCAAAACACAAATTAACGAGCGCCGCGTCCGCCGAGAAAGCGCCGGAACTGGTCCGCGCAGCTACCGCGACCAGATAGAATCGTCAGAGCGACAATTGAGATCGCTTGTTCTTGGCGCGGCAGCCGTGGTTTGATTGCTAGCCTTTCATTTGCAATGGACACGAATCCTTCACGCCCTGCGTCCCGCAGGACGTTGCGGGGCGCCAGTCGCACCTCCACGGCCGTCGCCCTGCCGGAGAAATCGGTCCTCAATCTCCGTATAGACTTTGTGGAGCCACCGTTCCGCGCGCTCGCATTTCTCTTGATAACGCTGAACCTCAGCCTCTAACTCCGCGATCCGATCCTCGGCAGAGCGAAGCTGATGCGATAGCTTCTGGGCCATATCGAGAGCATGTTTGCTATTCGCTTCGGCCACGTCCGCGGCTTTGTGCAGCAACTTCAGAATGGTCTGCCCGGCGTTGTCGAGTTGATCGGCATTATCGAGAGCCGCATTTTTCGACGCAAAGGGAATCACGGAATCCGACTGGTACGTGCCGCCACTCGACTGAACACTCATTTCACGCCCTCCGCTTGTATGTTCTCACCGGCTAATTTTACTTGCGGCTCTCCAGGCCACGCCAGGGCTTTCATTCCGTCAAACCGTTTTGTCTGGGAGTGTGTCGCGTCAGCCACAGTAGGTGCCGGGCAAGCGTTGCTAGACGACGGCGGCTGGTTGTGTGCCGGTCGGCGGTAAGGCGCACCAGCGGCCACGGCTGAGTCGACGCGGCGCCTTCTACGGGCGGCGCAGCAGCTCCGGCAGCTTGGCGAAGTTCGCCGCCATGCGGGGCCTCGTCGCGGGTCAGCCGGTTGGTCGCCGGGCGGCGGCTTGCCAAATTGCAAGGTCGGTGTACTAACCGTCGAGTCGACCCGGGTCGAGGATCTTGCCCTGATGTGAACCCTCTACTGCGGCGACGTAGGCCTTCGCGACGGTGGCCGCCGCGAGACCCGACGCCGGGTCCATGCCGAATTTCACCATCGTTTCTTTCACCCATGGTGGGCTGACGGCATTTATGCGGATCTTGCGCGGCATCTCGAGCGCAGCGGCGCGCACGAAACCTTCGAGGCCGGCGTTGACCATTGAGATCGACGCACTTCCCTGCATCGGATGCATCGCGAGCACCCCGGTGGTTAAGGTAATCGAGCCCCCGTCACGGAGGTGATCCTTCGCCATACGGGCGAGGGAGACCTGTCCCATCAGCTTGCTGCGAAGTCCCAGTTCATAGTCCGCGTCCGTCAAGTCGGCGAAGGGCTTAAAGGCAGCATTACCCGCACATGAGATCACCGCGTTCACGTCGCGGACTTTCTCGAACATGGCACGGACGGTCGCCGGGTCGTCGAGATTGACCCTCACGTCGCCGTTGCGCGACGCGCGGACGACATCGTGCTTGTTCAGAGCAAGCGCCTTCACGACCTCGCCACCGATAGTGCCGGTGGCACCAATGACTATGATTTTCATGCTGCGCACCTTTCTATGCTGCTCGTAACTTACGCTACCAGGGTGGTTATTGGATCCAGGATCGACGCCTCATCATTCTCTGGCTTGTTGACGCGCGTCGAAATCGGCCACATCCGCATCGGCTCGGTCGGGAATGGCCGCATCAAGTCACGCGGATCGGGCTCGTCACTCAGCCAGCGCGCGTAGGCACCGGGCGCGAGGATGAGTGGCATGCGGTCGTGGATGTCGGCCACCAACTCGTTGGCGTCCGTCGTGATGATCGCGAAGGTGCGGACCCATTCGCCTAATGTCGGGTCCTTCCAATTTTCCCACAACCCGCCAAGGCCAAACGGATTGCCGTCCTTCATGCCGATGGCATAGGGTTGCTTGGCCTTCTGACCCCTGATCGCCTTCCACTCGAAGAAGCCGTCGACCGGGACGATGCAGCGCCGCCGCTGATAGGCGTCGCGGAAGGTCGGCAGATTACCAACGGTTTCGCACTTGGCGTTGATCGGCCTACGACCGCCTTTCGGGTCCTTGCACCAATAGGGAATGAGGCCCCAGCGCAATGGGTCGAGCGTTACTTCACCGGTGTCATGATTGCGCCGGATCACCAGCAGGTCTCGGCTCGGCGCGCCATTCCAGCGGGGCGGATAGTTGTGCACGCGGCTGTCGCGCACGTTCATGCCATCGAGAATGGCGTAGCTTAGCGGTCCGCTGCTTTGGATGACCCTCCCACACATGTTTCCTTATGTGGTGCCCTAGTTTGTCAGAGTCCACACCACGGCAGGCCGTGGGAGAGTGGCCCATCCTCGAAATAGAAATACCGTCCCTCACAATGAAGCACGCATCATTGTGCTCCTCGATCGTCCGAGGGCGGCGGGAAGCGGCGATCCGGCATTAGCCCCAATCTTCCTCCGCCTCGCGACACACCGCTGGCGCGGCAGGGTTCTTGACCTTGGATCCAGCAATCCTGCCGGCCGGGGCGATAGGGTGAGCCCAGCCGCTTCGATACGATGCCCTCGCAACCGAGCGCACAGGCGTGTTTGTAGATGGTCGCCCCGTCACCGTCGAAATGTCGGTTGAAGGCAATTCCGCGATGCTCGCGGCGCAATAGCCCCTTCGAGACTACCCTGATCCAAGGCCTTCTCGACTATCGCATAAGCACCGGACAAAAAGGCAACCCGCATTGCCTTCCGCACCCCCTCCGGTGCAGTCTCGGGGATGAATCTCGTAAAGCGCTGCCATTGGCCTGCAAGGTGTTTTTTCTGTTTTTTCATGACGTGCTCGCAAGCTTAAAAGTTACTCGTTCCAAGGGAGCGGCACAACCTGCCACTCCGCCGCGTGATCGCACATCAATGAATTAGCAAGCCGCGTCATTTTAGATTAACTAATTTGACTAATTTTGACCTCAGTGGATGAAGATTGCCCTAGTGGTCACGCCAACGATGAAGCCTACGGTCAACCGCAGAAATCAGGTCCTTGGACAGTGTTGCACGGCGGCCCCGCAAAGCCCGGATTTGTCAGCCGATTAGCCGCCGTTTTAAAAGGTCAGACTTCTGGCCTGCCGAACCAACTCCTTGTGCTTAATCCACGTGAACCCATCGCCCTTTGACAGAAGTGCGACGTCGATCGGTTCGGCCACCGTCTCGTATTGGTCGGCCGTCATGCACATCAGGAACGCAGTAAGATTGACCAGGGCCTCTGCCATCTTCGCCAGATCCTGGCGTGGCAGCGCGGAGACCGCCTGCATGAACGGTTCATCATAGCGCTGCTCGATTTCGTCGCGTACGTAGTCGGCAAATTCCTTTTTTCTTTTCTCGATGCGTTCCGGGCTTTTTTCTTTTCCATTTTTTCCGCCGTTAAGCATCCAACGATTGACATCGTCAATAAGTTTGATGCGCAATCGCGGATGTATCCCGCTGATGATCATGTCGATCGTTTCCCGTTGCGCGAACGGGACGACCACGGCATCGGACGAGCCCAACCGCGCTTCACCAACTTTCGCATAGCGCAACTTGCCTGCGGCGATTGTGCCGACCCGGTATTGAAATAGCGACGGAAACGGCTCGATCTCTCCCATGCCGGCAATTACGACCCCGCTCTCGTCCGCCGAGTGAAACCATTCCTTGCCGAACATGAAGCTCACGGTCTTGCGCAGATCCGCTTTTAGAGTGCGGGGCAGTTTCATTCCCTCAAAGACCTTCTTCTCGACTTGATCGAGAACGTCCCCGTATGTCTTCACGACTCGATCGCCGTAATCCGTTCCTAGGCCCTCAATGTCGTCGTATTTCATCCAAAGCTCGTGGTCGCTGTGGATGATTTCCGCAAGGGTCGCAAGCTTTTTGCTTTCGGAAATCCTCGAGTTCTCGCCGAGCTTTTCCGATAGTTTGTCTCGGTATAGGTCAGACCAAGCCGCCCCAACGACACCCCTGACGTGGTTCTTCTGATCCTCAGGAGGAAACAGCGAGCTTGCGCCCTCAATAAAGTCAGGAAGTCCTTCGCATATTGCTCAAGTGTATAGAATCTCCGGCTACCCAGCTTCTGCGCATAGATTTTGACGACCGTCTCCCAAGGCACGTTCATCATATCGGCAGCGCCGAAGGTCATGATGGCGACCGGGATCGACGGCGAGAGGGAAAACAGCTTTTCCGCCGTGTGGTAGCTTTTCTTGCCATTTCCTAGGGTTACGGCGCTGTCAGCGCCAAGGCGATTCCGCGTTTATTCATGACGGCTACTTCGCAGGTCATTTTTTTCTCCAGATTCGTTCAATCGATTGAGCAAGGATACCCGCTCGGCACGTCAAATACGGACGTATCAGCCTGGGTGCGTTACTCTTAGTCCACCAAAAGCACAGACAATGAAGTTGGCCTGTTACGACCGACTTTGGCGCATATCTTTGGTATTCGTCCATTCGTTGGTGAGGCGTGCCGGACGGCCGGGCCAGAGCGCGAGTATCGAACATGATTAGGATGGATCGTCGCCAATTCGTTGCTTCAATGACTGCCGCGGCTGCTTGCGCCACCCCTGCGGGCGGCATTCTCTGCCGCTAATCTGCCAGCGGCTTGCGCTAATCGGCTGCCACTAACTTATCGCCGCCGGTCATCCGATCCGGCACATCGCACGGCTTTGGGAAAGCAGTGATATTGTGGATGTGTTGGAGGCATGGGAGGAATCGCAATGACAGCGATCCTAGGTAAACGCTTTCGATACATCGAAAAGACGATTCGGGCGATCTACCAATCGCCGGCGGTTAAAAGATTTGTGGTCGGCATAACCGCCTCACCGCAGGCGAGGCGCATTTCGTATCGCTCAGTCCGCATTCCCCATTTTGTTATTCTGGCGAGTGGGTTTACGCAAAAGAGAGCGCTGGAGATTGAACGGTCGCTGCAAATGCGTCTGAACACACAATCGAAGTATCATCCTGAAAAGAAAAATAAGAAGCCTCGTGCAAGCGTAGGCGGCTCCAAGCGTAACAAAAAGAGCAGCGCTTATTCACTCTATATGGCTTGGTCGTAAATTTCCTTACTCCACCGTCCGCCTTAATCAAAGTAGCCCACTACCCCAAACTGGGTAGTGGGCTCGAACACCATGCGCATTCCGTTGCGCGGTTTGTGATGTACTACAATTTCGTTCGCATCCATGAGACGCTGCGGACGACGCCGGCGAGGGCCGGTGGCGTCACGTCGCGGCTTTGGGAGATTGGTGATATTGTGGCCCTGCTTGAAACATGGGAGGAACAGTCATGGCTTCAAAAAATCCTTGGCGAACGAGCTGTGGAACGTACCGCCGCCTTGATGGCCGACCGACAGTGCCGCCGGGTAGCCGCCAGCGCTTCCTCGAACAAATCCTCGGCACGGCCGAGGCGCATGCTCGCTCGCCATCGGGATAATTGGGATTGCAGGCTATCTGGCGTTTCTCGTGACGATCGACGTCCCGATGTATCTGAGCCGATGGCGGGCCAAGGTTGCCGACGGCAGCAAGCTTCTGAGACCTCTCGAGGGTTTCCGTGACGTTGCTACGCGTTGGGTTGTGACGCACGACCTTGCTGAGTGGAAGGACGAGATCGCCTGGATGTCGCTTTATTTCAGTGCGGCAGTCTGGGCCAGCCTGGCGCTGTGTGTTTTCTACTCGATCGAGGATCATCTCCCGAGCTATCGTGCCGAAACGACGATCGCAAGCTGGTCGTCGGAAGCGTCAGCAGTAGCTAGTAAGCATCCCCGGTAATGGGGCGCATCCGGGTGCGCCGGCGGATTGCGCCCTTTCACGCTTGCGGCCGAATTTTTTATTAGGCGGGGTCAGTGGACGATTATTCTATGCTCGGCATGGCCGGACCTACGACATTGCGCCGGCAACGGACGTAGGGCGCAGTAGCGGCGGGGTCAAGTTGTCACAGGCGGGAGCTTGCAAGATGGCTTTCGACACGGATCGGATCGACGAGGTGGTGCTGGCGTTACTTTACCTCGGACTTCACGATGATTCGCGCGCGTGGAAGGGTTTTGATTGGGATGCGATGAACCGGCTGCATGAAAAAGGGATGATTGAGAATCCGGTCAGCAAGGCGAAATCGGTGGTGTTTACGGCGGACGGGCTGCGCCGGTCACGGGAGCTGTTCGAGGCGATGTTCACGAAGTAGCTTAGAGCGGTAGACCATTGTGGTCAGCGGTCATTCTAGGACTACGTCTTGCGCAGAGGTGCGCTCGAAATTGAGATTCATATTTGGGAGGCGGGCGACGATTGTCACGATGCAGAACGACTAGCATTTGGCTATCCGACCGACTGCAGATTGAGGACGAACAATAGCTGCACACTGCCCGTGCTGCGCTGCACCGAAGTTTCGCAGCAAACGGTCGGTCTGGATCATTCGCTCCCGATGCGTTCGACGCCCGCGTCTTTCCAAGTCCGAAGTGGTCCGAAAGTGTACTTTGCCGGCAAGCGACAAACTAAAACGGTTGCACGCCTCGCGGCGAGGTTCGCCTTCGCATCGTTTGATGTCGAAAGGCGCGGTAAACCTTCGTATTAGTTCTCCCCAACTTACATCCAGTAGAGCAGTTAATTTCGCGCTCTATTTTACACACATTAGCTGATGCGCGGGAGGCGCTAATGAAGCGTTCTAGAGATCAGAACGGTCTCGCCCTCGAAACGCTCGTCGGCATGATTGCGCACTCGCAGATCGTGGTGGCGCGGCCGGTAAAGCCGACGTCGCGTTTTCCCGCCGGTTTCGGCGCGGTAGATATCTCGATCCTCGACTGGATTGCCGCTGAGGGGCAGCGCGTCGGCCGTAGCTTTGTAAAGATGTGAGACGCAGCCCCACGTCAACGCTTTCGGCTGCTGACACGGTGAAAAATAACACGCGCTGACGCGACATAGTACACAGTTAGCGTATCGCCAGAATGCTTATTTTCTTGGTCTGCTGCACGCAGGTCTTCGTGAAAAAGTAGGCCGCTTCATAAGGCGGCCTAGACAGGTTCGTCACTTTTCAGCCAACGTAGGTGACGCGCTTCTGGGCATCCGCCTCGGCCGCAGTCGATGGCTGCGCAGGCAGCTGCAGCACTGTTGCCGACTGACCCTCGCACAGGCACGTCAGCAACACGGTCCGCCCATCCGGAAATTCGAGCGCATCGTGATGTGCGACCACCTTGTCCTTGTTGACTTGTCGAAAGATTGCGGTCTGGTGGTTGATTGTCTTCGTCCTCCAACCGAGTAGGCCAGTCGGCAGGCACGCAACTTCCCCGGCGAATGCCAGTTCCGTTCCTGGCATCACACACACCGCCAGTCCAAGGTCATCCGCGGCGGCGAAGCCGCGTGTCCCAGTGCCGAAGTTACGCGTCACGAGTTTATCGCCGACCTTCGCAGGCCGCGAACGTACGCTTTGGAGACTAAAGTCACACATCTCTGGAACTCCCTCGTTGGAAGCCCCTTCAGCCCTGTCTAATACTAGCACATTCGCGGTCCTCGCGCATCACACAAAACAGATCGGCCAGTTGCCCAACGTCCTCACGAGCGTAGATTAGAATTAAGCGCAAGGAGGCGAGCCAGAAAAGCCTCAATCGAACTGGAGCGCTTCCCCGCGAATTATTACCAGTTAAAAAGCGCAGTCAGGGACGGGGCGTCCGTCGTGCGGCCGGGCCATATGGCAAGGGCCCTCTTGCAGTGGGGGGCCCTCTTGCAAGAAGAATAGTCGCGGGTCATCCGATATCCGGTGATGGTTGGTTCGGCCGCACGCGGTCGCGGCGTCGGCAGTAATGTAGGCGGCCAGGACAAGCGCGATTGGGAGAAATTTCCTCATACAGTCGAGCGCAACTTGCCCCTTATGTACGGTTTGACATTCGGAACCTGCGGTTTCGCAGACCCATGCGTCCTTAGCGAACCACTCGTGCATGAGGCGACACAGCGGACAGTAGGTCCGGCTAAAAAATACCGGGGTGGAGCGGAAAGTGGCTGGTTCAACGTATCTGCCGGTGGAGATTGCCTGCCCGGTCTTCGGGCAACGGATCATAATCATGCCCATGGGGACACTCCTCTACGAGTAGGGCGCCTTGCGTAGCGTCGGCGTGCGAAGAAAAATTAAAATCCCAGTGACAATTCCCGGGCTTTGTGAAGGCAGCCGTGCTGTCTGAGTTCACGTCACGATCTTTTGAAAGGGCATCGGTATGCGCGCGCCTCTATTGAGCAATGGATCGCAAAATTATCATTGAAGGGGTTGACCTGTCTTTGACGCATCCCAATCTGGATGATGCGGCTGGGGGTAACTCTGCGCCCGCAGGTTACAACCGTATTGGAGAACGTGTCATGGCTGAAAACATCACCAAACTGCCCGTGAAGATCGAGAAGACCGCCACACCGACGCCCCAGATGTGGCAGCCATTCGAAAGCCTTCGTCGGGAAATTGATCGCATGTTCGATGATTTCGGCGGGGGCTTGTGGCGCTCGCCGTTCCGCGGCTCCTTCTTCGAGCCGTTCCGGCGTGGAGAAGCGGCTTTGGCCGCGTTACCTGCCGTTGATGTCACCGAGACAGAAAAGGCCTATGAGATTACGGCCGACTTGCCCGGGATAGACGAAAAAAACATCGACGTGAAATTTGCCAATGGCGTCCTGACGATCAAGGGCGAGAAGCAGGACGAGAAGGAGGAGAAGAACAAGGGCTACTACGTGCGTGAACGCAATTTCGGCTCATTCGAGCGCAGCTTTGAGGTGCCAGACAGCGTCGATACAGACAAGATCGAAGCGACCTTCAAGAAGGGGGTGCTCACGGTGACGCTGCCGAAGAGCGCGGAGGCACAGAAGGCGGAAAAGAAGATCGCGGTCAAAGCCGCCTGATCTTTCTTTTCTGGTCAATGACACTTTTTACGAGGCCCGGATTGCGCAGACGGCGGAGTTGTTGTTTTTACACCCCCGTGCATAATCACAACGGGGTTGCACGCTCGCGCCGACGTTAGCTGCGAGTTTGCCGCTGCGGCTTCGGCCGCTGACAAGGTGAAAAGGTAAAATGCGCTGACGCGGCACACCGTGCCACAGCTTTCAGAGATAGGACTCTGCGGCCCGCTCAGGCCTTCGGAATAGGGCGGTGGTTATTGCCCGCATGACCGCGCCAATGTTGTCACGGTGATTCTCCAGGACTTCCGCAATAACCCGGAAGCGGACGTTGGCTTACATCGTATCGGTCGAAAAGGGCCGATTCTGTTGAAAAAGTCGGAGTATTGACTCGGTCCAATTTTTTAAACGCTGTGGGTGCGGTTTTCAGTTTCGGACGCGGGGGGCCTCATCATCCACCTCAGACTCAACGGAGCGAGTTCTAAATCGATCTGCGGCGGCAATAAACGTGAATCGAAGATGTCGTTGGT
>Ga0187855_10003925_pt1 | contig 10828 bp, 10 predicted proteins | sample June2016WEW_8_10_2_FD_132969 | JGI IMG/M metagenome (GOLD analysis project Ga0187855, IMG submission 132969) | Peatland microbial communities from SPRUCE experiment site at the Marcell Experimental Forest, Minnesota, USA - June2016WEW_8_10 | ecosystem: Environmental > Terrestrial > Soil >... | reverse complement strand
GTTGGCTTTCGGCGATGCCAGCGCCCCCAGCGATGCATCCATCGCGGCCCTCCCGCACAACATCTTCTCCAACTTCGGCTATAGCACGCACGACAAGATGGCCGCGCTGCCCAACTCGTTGCTCGCCATCACGCTCACATCGAACTTCGGCACCTTCATCCTCTACGGGCTGAGCTGCCTGCTCTGCATCATCGCCTACTCGGAGCGTCACGATAAGCACATCGTCATGCATTACCTCATCCCCGGCTTCGGTCTGCTCACCAACCTCACCTGCATGGCCTTTTACGTGGCCGGCCCGTTCTTCAACCTCGGCACCAAAATGGAGCCTCTGACTGCTTTGGGTATCTCCGCACTCTGGGGCCTGTACGGAGGTGTGTATTTCTTGCGCTCCTCCAAGGCAAAGGGCAAGTCGGCGTTGCTCGACTCGAAGGAGACAGTTGAGTCGAACCGGTCCGTTGCGTAGTTGAAACATCAACCAAATGGAATCACATGGGTGGCCGCTTCGGCCCGGTTTCGCTACCGCGAGGCCAGACTGAAGGGGTCACCCAGCTTGCATTGAAGATTCAGGTGTGTAAACAATTCAGGAACGGCATCCGGGACACGATCGTTCCCGATAGCGCATTCGGCGGCGCACATGTTGGACGTTCAATTCGGCCAGGCAAGCGATTTCGGCAAGGTCCGCACCAACAATGAGGACGCCGTAGGTTCGTTTATTCCCGCCTCGCGCCAGCAAACGCGCTCCCACGGGTTTCTCGGCGTTGTGGCTGACGGCGTGGGCGGGCTCGACCTCGGCGAAGTAGCCTCGGCGACCGCCATCTCGGTGATAACCGATGAGTTTGCAAGAGCGCAATCCGGATCGATGTTGATCGGCCTGCTGCCACGACTGCTTCAGCGTGCAAACTCTGCAGTCCACGATTGCACGCTCTCGCAAGGCAACGGCAGCCGGAAAATGGCCACCACCGTGGTCGCCTGCGCGCTGCGCTACGATCAGGCAGTCATATCCCATGTTGGCGACTCGCGATGCTACCTGATCCGAAACGGCCACGCCCGACAGGTCACTCAGGACCATACGGTGGTGAATGAGCAACGGAAGATGGGTTTGATCACGGCCGATGAGATTGCTACATCCGATGCCAGGCATGTTCTCATCCGCTCGCTCGGACCGGAGATGTTCGTCGCCCCCGACACCTGCGCCTTGACTATCCAGCCGGGCGATGTGCTGGTGCTCTCGACCGACGGCTTGCACGACGAAATGAAGGAAGATGAGATTGCCGCAATCGCTTCGCAAAAGAAGGATGCGGCGCAAATTGCCCGCGAGCTCGTGTCTCGTGCTGTCGAAATTGACGGCGGCGACAACACCACCGCGCAGGTCATCCGCGTGCGAACGGTGGAACAGGTAGGCATGTATCGCGGGCGGCCGTACCGCCTGCCAGTCGTGTAGGGAGAGAGAGCCGGGCAGTGAAGAACTGAATGAAGAGGTGAATAACTACGAAGTGAATAAGTGAAGGAAGTGAAGAAGTGAATCGGAGCCCACTCTCGCTGTCCTCTTTTTCACTCTTTCACTCTTTCACTTTATTCACTCCCTTCACTTCTTTCACCCCTTCACTTCTCCCCAGCCTTACACATTCCTTAGCAATCGCGGCCCATAAGCCTTTACACTGGACTCACCAAGCTGGCTGGAGCGCAGGGCACGATGGGTTTCTACGACGGTCTGGAAACGGGAACGCAAGTTGATTCCTACCGCATCGATGCACCGGTGGCTCGCAGCGGCATGGCATCGATCTTTCGCGCCACCGATCTGCGCAACAATCGCACTGTCGCCCTGAAGATTCCCCACCCCGATATGGAAGCGGACCCCATCCTCTTCGACCGCTTCAAGCGCGAGGCCGCCATCGGCGAACGGCTTGACCATCCTAACGTGATGAAAGTCTACCCGGAGAAAGATCGCTCGCGCATCTACATGGTGATGGAGTGGTGCGATGGCCGTCTTCTGCGCCGCATCCTGGACGAGAGTAGCATCGATGGCGGCCGGCTCCCGCACGATCGCGCCATCCGCATCGCAGAAGAGGCTCTCAAAGCTCTCGATTACATTCACGCGAACGGCGTGGTGCATCGCGACCTGAAGCCGGAGAACATCATGGTCGACGAGAACGACCACATCAAGCTCATCGACTTCGGCATCGCCGGCGATACGGCTTCGCGCCGCCTCACCTACGCCAACTTTACGGCCACGCTCGGCACGCCCGACTACATCTCGCCGGAACAGGTGAAGGGCAAGCGCGGCGACGGGCGCTCTGACATTTACTCGATGGGTGTCATTCTCTACGAGATGCTGACCGGCAAGCTTCCCTTCTCCGGGCCTTCACCGCTTGCGGCCATGAACGATCGCTTGCTGAATCATCCCGTGCCGCCGCGCGTCGCCGACCCGTCCATCTCTCCCCAGCTTCAGGAGATTTTGTATCGTGCGCTGGAGCGCGATCCCAGGAACCGCTATTCGCACGCCTCGGAGTTTCTCCGCGACCTTGAGCACCCCAAGCAGGTGGGTGTCGCCGACCGCCCGGAAATCCACAGCTGGCAAAAGCGCAGGTCCCAGCTTGCCCGGAAGATTCTTTACTACGGCGGCCTGGCCATGATTCCCGTGGTCATTCTGCTGGTGATGATGCTCATCGCCCGCCATCGCTGACCGCGCTTTTCCGCGGCCTTCTCCAACAAAATCTTCACGGGTTCCTTATACGAAAAGCTCTACGATTTTCGTGCGTACATCCAAACCCTCATCGCTTCCTAAAGGAGAGACCCATGGCAAAGTACAAACTTGAGTACATCTGGCTTGACGGCAAAAAGCCCATCCCTGAACTGCGCGGCAAAACCAACATCAAAGAATTCGAGAAGCCGCCAACCCTTGCCGATGTGCCTCTCTGGGGCTTTGACGGCAGTTCGACCATGCAGGCCGCCGGGCACAAATCCGACTGCATTCTGAAGCCGGTAGCGCTCTATCCCGATGCGGCGCGCACAAGCGCCTACATCGTCCTTTGCGAAGTGATGCTTCCCGACGGTTCCCCGCACCCCACAAACATGAGAGCAACGACCGAGGACGATCCCGATCTCTGGTTCGGATTTGAGCAGGAGTATTTCCTCTACAAAGACGGCCGGCCGCTGGGCTTCCCGGAGGAAGGCTATCCTCCGCCACAGGGCCCCTACTACTGCGGCGTCGGCTACAAGTACATGGGCAGCATGGCGCGGCAGATTGTCGACGAGCACCTCGACCTGTGCCTGAATGCCGGAATCAACCACGAGGGCATCAATGCCGAGGTCGCAAAAGGCCAGTGGGAGTTCCAGATCTTCGGCAAAGGCTCGCACAAGGCGGCCGACGACCTTTGGACCGCACGCTACCTGATGGCCCGTCTGTGCGAAAAGTACGAGGTCGACCTGCAGCTGCATTGCAAGCCAATTCGTGGCGATTGGAATGGCTCTGGCATGCACACCAACTTCTCCACCAAGCACCTTCGCGAGGTCGGCGGCAAAGAGTACTTCGAAGGGCTGATGGCGGCGTTCGAGAACAATATCGCTGCTCACATCGACGTGTACGGTCCCGACAACCACCTGCGCCTGACGGGACTCCATGAGACCCAAGCTATCGACAAGTTCAGCTACGGGCTATCGGATCGCGGCGCTTCGATTCGCCTGCCCGTCAACTTCATCAAGAACGGCTATCGCGGCTATCTCGAGGATCGCCGCCCCAACTCTGAGGCCGATCCTTACCAGATCGTGTCGCAGATTGCCAAGACCATCGACACGGTTTCAGAACCGGCATTCGCTTAGCCTTCTCTGGATGCCTGTTTAGCATCATCCTGGTTTCTTACGTCCCAATTTTGGGACGTGAGAAGCCGGAATGGCGAGGTTCGAATTCACGCGGTCATAGACCTGAAGAATAGTTAGAACACTAATTTCGCGGGGAAGCGGCAGGGCCTTCGGGCTCGCGCTTCCCTGTTGTTCTTTTTCCAGTTGAAATCCTCTCCACCCCTTTGGTTTATGCTGTTCGACAAGGCGCGAAACCATTCCCGTCAGAATCGGAAGGAGATTTATGTCCAGCGACTATCGTGACTTCCTTGCCCTCTCGTATTCCGAGTTGGAAGAACTCAACCTTGCTGCCAAAGCCGACAGGATGAACCGTGTCTCCGCCGGGGATGTCCGCGAAAAGAGATTGAAGTACCTGAAGGACGAGAAGCGTATTAAAGCTGTGACCGTGCTGTTTTCCGACCTGGAAGGTCGCCTCCATTTGCTCGACTATGACAAGAAGTTCTTGCTGGGAGCCTATGAAAACCTCACGTTTGACGGTTCGTCGATCCGCGGTTTCACCGCCCAGAAAGAGAGCGATTTGCGGCTCATGATCGATTGGAGCGCCTTCTACTGGGTCCCCGCCGACGTCTTTGGCAATGGCAAGGTCCTGGTCTTTGGCGATGTGATCGACAAGGACGGTACGCAGTATTCCGGCGATATGCGCGGGGTACTCAAGAACTACTCGCAAAAGCTGTTTAAGGAGAAGAGCTACACTCTCAATGCTGCCACGGAAATTGAGGGCTTTCTGTTCGCTGGAAGGGACGCCGAGCAGCGCTACCACGAGACCGGCAAGTTTGAGTGCATTAACACCGGCGGCTACTATCACGTGTTGCCTCTTGACCCACTGCGTCAGTTTATTGACACGGCCGCCGAAGTGCAGCGCGCCATGGGCTTCCAGAACGAGAAGGATCACCCCGAAGTCGCGCCAAGCCAGTTCGAAATCAACTTCGGTTATGCCGAGGTGGTGGCCGCCGCCGACCAGATCCAGCTCTACAAGCTCCTCTGCCGCCAGATCGCGGCAAACATGGGCTACACAGCCTGCTTCCTGCCCAAGCCAATCGTGGGCGTAAACGGCAGCGGCATGCACACCAACGTCTCGGTTTCGAAGGGCAAGACCAACCTCTTCTGGGATGAGAAGGGTGAAGAGCAGCTCTCCAAATTCGGTTGGGAGTTCCTCGATCGCATCCTGAGTCATGCGCTCGATCTCTGCCTGGTTTTCAACTCGAGCGTCAACGCCTATCGCCGCCTTGATCCGCACTTTGAAGCGCCGAACCAGATTCGCGCTTCTGCTGTAGATCGCGGCGCCATGGTTCGAGTGCCCATCGGCAATCATCGCTCGATGCGTACGGAGGTGCGCGCCGTCGCACCCGATGCGAATCCCTATCTCTCACTCTTCGGCATCTTCAAGACGGGCGTCGACGGCGAGATCGCCAAGACCAAGGACCTGCGAGCCGGGGGCCGCTACCTGCCCGACAACATCCAGAAAGCAATCGACGACTTCAAGGCATCGAAGTGGATTGCGAAGATCCTGGGTGCCGACGTGCAAGGCCGTTACGCCGACTTGAAACAGGCGGTCGCCAATCGCTCTCCGCGTGAGCTGGGAACGATCGTGAAAGGCTCCGAGGTCCAGTTCCACCACGCGGTCTACAACCAATCGCTCTGGAATTTGTTTTAGGTTTTGCCGACGGTCATTTAAAGCCCAGCCTCTCCAACGAGGGGTTGGGCTTTTCATTCCTGCCGGGGCCCCCGCATTGGACGGGTGGCCCAGATCTTGCGTATGCAAACTCACGACCATAGGGGTGCCCCAGGTCCCGATTTTGGGACACGAACCTTCGCGGCTGGCTCATTTCAAGCCGGCCGTTTTCACTTCCATCTCAATCTCTTCGCTTAGAATCTCTGCCGCTTCGACGCACTGCTCGCGGCTCACGTCGCGATGCGTCACCAGCCGAATCAGATGCGGTGCTAATACGGTGATCAGCGCGCCGCGCGCCTTCAGGCGCGCAACAAGATCGGCGCCGCTGATTCCGCCCAGGAGCCGAAAGACAACGATGTTGGTTTCGACGGAATCGAGATCGATGAAAACACCCTCGGTGTGAGCCAGCGCTTCGGCAAGCAGCCGTGCATTGGCGTGATCGGCAGCAAGGCCCTTCGGGCCGTCCTCGAGCGCGATGAGGCCTGCAGCCGCGAGAACCCCCGCCTGCCGCATGCCGCCGCCGAGGCACTTGCGCAGAATCCGCGCCCGCGACATCAGCTCCGTTGAGCCCACGAGCATCGACCCCACCGGCGCGCCCAGGCCCTTCGACAGCGAAAACATCAAGGTGTCGAAACCCCGTGTCAGCGTCTTCACATCCACACCCAGCGCCACGGCCGCGTTAAAGATGCGTGCGCCGTCGAGATGAAGAGGGAGCTTGTATTCCTTGGCTCCGGCAACAATCTCCTCCAAAACTTGAGGGTCGGAGACCCGGCCGCCGGCGAGGTTGGCGGTGTTTTCAATTTCGATCAACCCCGTCGCCGCGCGGAATCCTCCGTATTTCGTGATAACCGGCTCAATGTGCTTCCATGTCAGGATTCCGTCTTCGGTGGGCACCGCGCGGATCAGGCATCCGGAGAAGACGGCGGTCGTCGCCATCTCGTAATCGAGAATGTGCGCCCGCGACTCAGCAATTACCTCCTGGCCCGGCTGGGTCAGCAGGCGTATCGCGACCTGGTTGCCCATCGTGCCCGTGGGCACAAACAGCGCCGCCTCGCGCCCGAAGGCCTCAGCCGCGCGCTTCTCAAGCAGATTGACCGTGGGGTCTTCACCGTAGACGTCGTCGCCGACTTCGGCTGCCGCCATCGCCGCTCGCATTTCCAGCGTGGGCCGCGTCACGGTGTCCGAACGCAAATCGATTATCTGTTGCAAGCCATCGCACCTTTCCAAGCCGCCACGCAGGTTGCCGTCTCACCAGGTTCAGCCAGATGGACTAACCTTTTACGGTGGCGTATTCCTTCCCGAGAATTTATCCCATCCTCGATAGTACCGTTATCGATGCCGCCGCCATTCCAGGAGCCCGCCGAGCAGAATTCCTGCGCCGCCTCGCGACCGAACTCGCCCAGACTGGCATCACGCTGCTCGAGTATCGCAACAAGACCGCCGACGAGTCGCAGCTTCTGGCCGATGCTGCGATTCTCCGCGAACACCTGCCGGCGCCAAATATCAAGTTGATTCTCGATGATCGCGCCGATCTGATTGAACAAATTGGCTTTGATGGCGTCCATGTTGACGCAGGCGACATGATCCCGGCGGCGGCGCGAAGGCTTCTTGGACCCTCGAAAATCGTGGGCACTTTCGGCGGCAGCGAATCGTTGCTGCCCGGAATCCTGGCCGAGCCGGTCGACTATCTTTCCATCGGCCCAATCTTTCTGAGCCAGACAAAGCAATCTACGCGCGCGCCGATCAGATCGGCCGGCGTGCGCAAACTGCGCGATGAAGCTGGGCCCAATCCGGTTCTGGTCGCTGCAGGCGGCATCACTCTCGAATCAGCTCCAGCTGTCTTCGCCGCCGGCGCAACCACCGTCGCGGTTTCCGCAGCGATTTTTCGCGCAGCCGATCCGGCTGCGGAGTTGCGGCGGTGGTTGACTGAGCTGAAATAAGAGCGGGCGCGATGATGTCCCGTACCAGGACACTTTCTGTCCCATCGCGAAACATTCATTGACCCGGTTCGAGACATTTCTTGTCGCAATTTGAGACAGAAACCCACTCCGGTCCAGCCGCCCGCGTCTGAGCCCGAAGATCGCACTTGCGTTCGATAAGCGTTTTCGTGTCGTATGATTGCGTTACGAGTTCGGGGCGCAGATGCGGCAGCTTTTCCCTTGTTAAGACGCGACCGCGTCGTATCCCGGCACTTTCCTGTTCAACAACCGACGTTAGGGAGGACGACGCTCATTGAATTCGCGGCTGCTTCGCGTTAAACCCATGTCGATGCTCACCGAGGAAGCCGGCGAGCAGGGAGAGCACACGTTGAAGCGCTCCCTCGGGGCTGTCAACCTGGTTACGCTGGGCATTGGCGCGGTTATCGGCGCCGGCATCTTTGTGCTGACGGGGCAGGCTGCAGCGCTTTATGCCGGCCCCGCCGTCGCACTGAGCTTTGTGCTGGCAGGGCTGACCTGTGCCTTTGCCGGTCTCTGCTACGCCGAATTTGCATCCATCATTCCCATTGCCGGGTCCGCGTATACCTATGGCTACGCCACTCTCGGCGAGTTGGTGGCCTGGATCATCGGCTGGGATCTGGTGCTGGAGTACGCTTTCGGCGCATCGACGGTGGCCTCGGGATGGTCCGGCTATTTCAATAGCCTTCTGCAGCAGTTTGGCATCACCATCCCGCCGCAATTGACGGCATCGACCGGGACCCATCTGGTGCTTTACCACCGTCAATGGATGCCCATCATGTCGCTTCCGCCGGGAGTGAGCGACGCAGGATTGCCCCATGCGACCGCTGCTTTCAACCTGATTGCCATGTCAATCGTCATGGTGATCACAGTCATTCTTGTCATCGGGATCAAAGAGTCGGCGAACTTCAATTCCGCGATCGTGTTTATCAAGCTGACCGTCGTGGCGATCTTCCTTGTCATCGGCGGCTATTTCCTCATCCGCCATCCCGAAGTCGCCCGGCACAACTGGCATCCCTTCATTCCGCCTAAGGATGCACACGGGAACTTTGGATGGACGGGTATCCCCAAAGGCGCTTCGCGTATTTTCTTCGCTTACATCGGATTCGATGCGGTCTCGACGGCCGCGCAGGAGGCAAAAAAACCGCAGCGCGACATGCCCATCGGCATTCTAGGGTCGCTGTTCATTTGCACCATCCTCTACATCCTGGTGTCGCTGGTGCTCACCGGGCTGGTGAGCTACAAGACACTGAACGTTGGCGCGCCGGTGGCCATCGGAATCGATGCGACGGGCGTGACGTGGGGATCGCTGCTGGTGAAGATCGGCGCAGTTTTCGGTCTCGCCACTGTCATGCTGGTCATGCTGCTTGGCCAGACCCGCGTTTTCTACTCGATGTCCAAGGACGGCCTGCTGTGGAAATGGGCCTCGGCGGTGCACCCCAAATTCCGCACGCCCTGGATCACAACCATCGTGTTTGGAATCTTCGCCGCTGTATTTCCCGCGTTTTTGCCCATCGACAGGCTCGCAGATCTTGTCAATATCGGTACGCTGCTGGCGTTCACGATCGTCAGTGCGGGCGTGTGGGTACTGAGAGTCCGACATCCCGAGTTGCACAGACCCTTCAAGGCCCCTTTTGTTCCACTGGTGCCGATCCTGGGAATTGTGAGCGCGGTCTACTTGATGGCCAATCTGGCGCTGATCACCTGGGAGGTAATGATCGGCTGGCTGATCTTCGGCCTGCTGATCTATTTCACCTATTCAATCAAGCACAGCAAGGTGCAGAAGCTGGCGAAGGCGGCTTCGGCAGACTAACGAGCGTGGTGTTTGGATGAAAGAATCTGCGAATACTTCGAAGGTCCGCCCGAAAAATCGAAAACAACCTGAAAGGTCGACGCGGCGGTTTTATGAGGGACGCCTACAAAATCCCTGACAACTTTGAGGAGATTGACAAGCAGCTTGACAAAGAGATCGAAGAGTTGTTCTGCGGCGACGATAAGTTCATCATCGGCAATCTAGGCGATCGCCGCCGCAAATAGCTAAGAGCTAGTAGCCAAAAGCTGCCGTTTACGCCGTCGTCTTGGCGCAGAACTCGTCAAACGCGCGAACCAGCTCGCCGGCAATATCCTGGGCCGTCGATTGCTCGATGACGAACCGTTGCATGAGATAAACCAGCTTGCCGTCGCGGAGGATGGCAACCGCAGGTGAGGTGGGTGGATGACCCTCAAAATAGCTTCGAGCGCGTTCCGTGGCCTCGCGATCCTGCCCGGCAAAAACCGTGATCTTGCGATCGGGTTGGTTGGCGGAATTGGCCAGAGCCAGCCGCACGCCCGGCCGCATTTTGCCTGCCGCGCAGCCACAGATTGAATTCACCACCAGGAGAGTAGTTCCCGGCTCAGAAACCGCTGCGGCCACCTCGTCGGCGGTTCGGGTCTCGCTGATCCCTGCGCGCACCAACTCCTCGCGCATGGGAATCACCATCAGTTCTGGATACATGTTCGCCTCCGGCAGGGGAAGCTGCCTATTTCTATTTTAGCGCCTGCGGCCAGGGGGCAGTCCATGATGTGATGCTGGCGCAGTGTCCTAATTTAAACAGCGCCCTGCGACGAGTGAAAGGTGGGAGTGAGTGAGTTGCCCTTTCAATCGGTTAAAGGCTATATGCCAGCGGATGCTTGGGCTCGTAAAGCATGATGTCGTCCGCGCCGGGTACCAACATCATGACCACGAGTCCGTACCCGTGATCCTGAATTTCGCCGCGGAACTCAGCTCCTTTGCCCTTCAGTTCAGCGACCGTCAGCGAGATGTCGTCGCACATCAGGGAGATCAGATGGTGCCGCGGCGATTCGTACGTCTTGCCGTCGTAGACGCTGTGGGTTGGGTGCACGCCCATCTCACTTCGCCCGGTCTTGAAGATAAGCCAACCCGCGCCTCCGCCCAGCGCATCCTCGACGAAGGGCCAGCCGAGGACATCGCGAAGGAATGCGCGCGTTGCGGGGGCATCGTCGGAATAAATCAGGGTGTGGATGCTGGTGATCATCAGACTGAACTACTAAATCGCATAAGATTCTACTGTTTCGGTCCATTGCCAATCAAGAAGCCGTTCATCGCACTGGAGATCGAGATAGGGACACTACCGGTGCTGCACAGGATGTAACCTTTAGCCAATGCTGCTAACAGAAAACCAGCCGCTGGCGCCCTTGACGACCTTCGGCATCGGCGGACCTGCACGGTGGTTTGCCCAGGCGCAGAGCGAAGCCGATGTTGCCGAGGCATGCGAGTGGGCGCGTGTGCAGGGTCTGCCGTTGTTTGTCCTGGGCGGCGGCAGCAATGTGCTTGTCTCCGATC
>Ga0187855_10003922_pt1 | contig 10833 bp, 7 predicted proteins | sample June2016WEW_8_10_2_FD_132969 | JGI IMG/M metagenome (GOLD analysis project Ga0187855, IMG submission 132969) | Peatland microbial communities from SPRUCE experiment site at the Marcell Experimental Forest, Minnesota, USA - June2016WEW_8_10 | ecosystem: Environmental > Terrestrial > Soil >... | reverse complement strand
GAAATAGCCGGACCAGGGCGCCGGCCATAGCCTTCTCGTCTCCCGCCGGCGCCAGCAAGCCGTGAACTTCGTCCTCAATCAGCTGCACGTTTGCCGGGATCCGGCTGACCACCGAGGCCAGGCCCGCAGACATGGCTTCGGCGAGCGCGCAGGAGAATCCCTCGTTCGGCGACATCAGCGTGAAAACGTCGCTGGCCCGCAGCCAGAGTGGGACGTCCGAAGGCTCCGCCCGGCCGCTGAAGCGCACCTGCGAAGATCCGAGACCTAGCCGGGCGGCCAAGGTCTCCAGTTCGTTTCGTATCGCCCCGTCTCCCACCAGAACCAGCATCGCCCGGGGCTCCTCCCGTGCCGCCAGCGCGAAGCCCTTCAACATCGACGGCAGCCCCTTTTCGTGGGATAGCCGGCCGACATACACCGCGACCAATGCTTCCGGCGGGATTCCAAGACCGGCGCGCAGGGTAGCGATCTCCTCCAGCGGGCCCGGCCGGAACTGGTTCGTGTCCACCGGATTGGGCATCCACAGCATCTGTTCCCGAGGGAACCCGTCGTCCATCGCCTCCTGCAGCATCCCGTCGTTGAGAATCAGCAGCCGCGCCGCCCATCGGCGCAGCCAGCCCAGCTCCACGCGCCCGGTTCGCGACCCTCTTAACAGCGGAATCACACCGCTTCCCCCGAACTTCATCACGATTGGTTTGGCCAGGCCACGCGCGACCGGCAGGCCAGCAGCCAGATGCAGCCCCTGCATCAGAAAATACACGACCTGATAATGACGCCGTTCCCGCCATAACGACCAGGCCACCCGCAGCGCGAATAGAATATCCTTCCATCTGCCCCGCACGCGGCCCGTGAGTATCCGCACCGGCACGCCGGCCGGGTCCACCCAGTCGCGCACCGGCGGCATCGGAGGCCCGCCGGAGGTCAGCACCAGCACGCGATGTCCGCGGCGGATCATCTCCGCGGACACACGCTGCGCTTCGATTTCGGATCCGCCCAACACCGGCGGATAGGTGTCCGAAATCAGCAGCAGCGAAACCGGCTTCATCCCCAAACGCCACTCAACGCCGCACTCTCCAGTTCCCACCCGTTTCCGATCCTCTCCAGCACCTCCCACCCGCGCTCCGAGCGCCGCAGCAGCGAGACGTGATTGCTGAAATCATGCTCCCAGGTGCGGCCTGCAACCCAGATGCCTCCAGGCCGAAGACTGTGAAACACCGCACCGGCGCCCCGCGCCAGGTCCTTGGGTAGAAAATAGAATCGGCTGAAGATGTTCATCGTGCGCAGCACATCGCAGTTGCCGCTTTGGTCGAACACGTCTTTCAAGCGGAATTGAAAGTTTTCATTCCGCCGGCTGAGTTGGCGCGCCAGCGGATGTACGCATGAGATTCTGCGGATGCGCCAGCCGCGTTCTTGCGCCGTCTCCATCCAGTTCTTGCCCAGGTCCAGCTTCGCGAACCGTTTCCTCGCGCGAAGCGCCACCAGCCGGTTGACCGGGTAGCGCCGCGGTTCTGGATGCGCCAGCGAAACTGCGAACGGCGCGTGAACGTACTGCAGCGGCCACCCTCCGGTTTCCACGATGTACGCTTCGCCATCGCGAGAGAGCTCAATCAGCTCCACCAGGATGTCGGAGGCTTCGAATCTGGCCTGCGGAAACTTCTGGAATACCTGCTCTGCCCATTCCAAGGAGGTCAGCCCGTGCGATACCGCACGATCCTGAATCTCGATAGGGGAGTCAGCGGCGTAAAACTTCTCCATCCATCTCAGTGCCGCGGCGTCGACGTCCCGAAAACGCTGCCGGAACGTGGTTCGAAACGTCCCATTCGATGTGCGCAGGGTGAAACTGATGTCCTCAAAAGCCCTGGTCTGTTCTTCACTCGGATCATCGCCCACGTCCAGCAAACTGTATGCAGCGTGGGCTCCCGACCGGCGGCGGCGTTCCCCGGCCCGTTCATATTGCTCTGTCGTGCAGAAACCGAACTTGACCATGGCGAGCAATCTGTCGATTCTATCATCGTGGAGATTGGCGAGTGCTCGATCCGCAGAACGGCTTGGTGAGAAAGGCACCAGCATTCATGCGGTTCGCATGTATCTCCAGTAGATTTTCACGATATCGCCGAAAGCCACAAAAAAATCCCCCGGTTTGACTTTGGATCCGGCAATGTCACGCCACACCATGAGGGGGAACTCGTAGATCTGCCCGGCCGCCTTGTCGGAAGAACCGAGCTTGCGGATGTAGCGCGCAATCACCTCGACGTCGAAGACCCAGCGGCTGCAGAAGGGCTCGTCGAAAAGGCCTGTCGTCGCCGGCACCGCACGAAAGACCTTGGCGCCGCACTGCGTGTCATAAACCGGAAGCCGTAAAACTGTCGAAGCCGCGGTGGCGAAAACTCTACCCAGATAGTGGCGCACCGCCTGGCGCTCCACCTTGCGGCCGAGCAGCTTGACGCGCGAGCCGAACACCATATCGATCTCCGGACGCTCCTGGAGGACTTGCAGAAACTCGGCAATCGCATCCAGAGGCGTTGCCAGGTCCGCATCCCAGAAACCGGCGTAGGCCGCACCGCCCTTGAGCGCGGTGAGCATACCCCGCCGCACGGCCTCCGCCTTTCCCCCGTTCTTGCCGCACTCCAGCAGCGTGGCGCGGCCTTCGTGTCCAGCGCAGATGCCGCGCAGCACTTCCACTGTACTGTCCGTGCTGCCGTCGTCTACGAAGAGCAGCTCGGCGCCGGGTTGTTCGAGGAACCTCTCGAAATCGGAGACCGGCAGGCGGCGGCTTTCGTTGTAGCAGGGGACGACGATCACGGCCCGGCGGGGCTCCGCGGTGGGATCCTGGGTCACGGGCGTTGAGGTATGTACAGGTCCTGGATCATGCGATCGAGTTCCTTCACTCTCGACTGCCGGCCTTGGCGTCACTCACATCTTCGCATAGGCTCAGCCGGCCTCGCTCACGGGCCGGCGGCTCCGTCGCGAGTATCGCCAGCGCCGGTTGCGCGCCGCGAATTATCTCAAGCTAGCAGCCTCCGCCTATCCTTTTTTGTCTTGTCTGCCTGGAGGGCCGGATTGGACGCTAAAAAAGGTACACTGGAACAAATTCCGGACGGTAATGCCCGAATACCATTTCATGGCCGCGGACCTGAGGGGAAGTCTGCTGGCCATCCTGATTTTTCCGCTGTTTCTGTGGATGCCGGGCTATGCGCTCGGGTTTGCCTGCAACCTGTTTGAGTTTCGCAGCCGCAGCGCCGTCTTCCGCGCCGTGATCAGCCTCCCGCTCGCCATCGCGCTCTGCCCGATTCTGACCTACCTGGGCGGACGGTTCGCCTCGATGAGCGCGGCGCGTGGTTTGTACGTGGCGGTCGATCTGGCAGCGCTCGCGCTGCTCGCATTTCGCGCGATGCGAGGCGGGGCGCGCCGGACGCGGCTGCCCGGAGGATGGGTATTCTTCGCGGCCGCCGTTGGCGCCTGGCTGTTGATCACGCTGTTTTATCTAGTGGACATGCAGGCCGGCGACCGGCTCTATTATCCGACCAGCTCGTTTGATTATTCGCTGCGCGCCTCGCTGCTTCATTCCGTGACCGCAACCGGCATCCCGCCGCAGAATCCCTTGTTCCTGCCCAGCCCGCCGGCGCCGCTCCGCTATCACTATTTCTGGCTGATGATGTGCAGCCTGGTGAACCAGCTCGGCTCGCCTTGGGTCAGCGCACGGCAAGCGGAGATCGGCGGCGCGTTCTGGTGCGGCATCGGCCTGATGGCCTTGCTGGCGGCCTGCCTGCGATTGTTCGTCGTGAACCCGGAGGTCGCCCTGGTCCGGCGCCTGCGAACCGGCGTGCTGCTGATGGGAATCACCGGCCTCGACATCCTGCCGGGCATGTACCTGCTGCTGCTGTATGCCCGTGGTCAGATGGATTTCGTACTGCCCAGCCTCGAAGCCTGGAATGAATATGTCGACTGGTTCCTGCACAGCGCCATCTGGGCGCCGCATGCGATTGTCGCTTTGATCGCGTCAGTCACCGGTTTTCTGCTCTTGTGGCACGGGGCGGCAAAGACCGGCTGGACCGGTTGGGCCCGCTACGGCCTGCCCGCCGGCGCCGCATTGGCATCGGCCGCCGGCACATCCATTTGGGTCGCGTTCGTTTTCGCCGTGTTCCTCTGCGCCTGGACCTTGATCTGCCTCGCAAAACGCTGGTGGCGCGATGTGGCCGTTTTGGTGATTGCCGGCGTCACCTGCTGCCTGCTGGCCTTTCCATACCTGCGCGATCTCACGCATGGTCCCGGCGGACCCGGTGCCGGGATTCCCATTCAATGGACCGTCCGCGCCTTCTCGATGACGGCGCTGGTTCCGGTGTGGGCCGGAATGCCGCACTGGCTGCGCCTCATCCTTGTCAACGGATCGCTGCTGCCGCTGAACTACGGCCTCGAGTTCGGCTTCTTTTTCCTCGTGGCGGGCATCAAGTGGCGTCAATATCGGGCCAGCGGCCAGCCGCTCTCACGCCAGGATGCGGCGTGTCTCACCATGCTGGTCACGAGCACTCTCATCTGCACGTTCCTGCGCTCCAGCGTAATCGGCAACAACGACCTGGGCTGGCGAGGATTTTTGCCCGCGCAGTTCGTGCTGCTCCTCTGGGCGGTGGATGTCTGGCCGCGGCGCGACCGCCTCACGGCGCGCCAGCGCCGTATGCTCACGATTTGCATTGCGCTAGGGGCTGCCGGCACGGCTTACGAAATTGGCATCACCCGCCTGTACCCTGTTCTGGCCGACCGCGGCGTACTCCCCCCGCTCAATTGGATGGCGCCCGACCGGCAGTTCGGCAGACGGAACTATGCTGTGCGAGCCGCTTATGAATGGGTGCGCGCCACCACTCCGGAGTCGGCCGTCCTGCAGTACAACCCCAATGTTGTCCTGCAGGAGACGGCTGCGATGCTCTATGGCGATCGCCGCGCTGTGGCGGCAGACCTGAATTGCGGCACCACGTTCGGCGGCGACCCTAGCGCTTGCGCCCCCGTGATCGCGCGCCTCGACCAGCTCTATCCCTCTGCTAACCGGCCCGTGAGTGGGAGCCTCAGCGAGGTGTGCCGGGATCTGCCCATCGACGTGCTCGTCGCCAAGGATACCGATGCCGTCTGGAGCAGCGCGGGAAGTTGGGTCTGGACGGAAAAGCCCGTGTTTTCTGACGCTTATATCCGCCTATTTGGCTGCCACGGCATTGCGGAGCGATCGCTGCATGAGCGCTGAGGCCTTCATCAGCCGGTGAGACCCGATCATCCTCCTGTTCACAATTCCATCAATCTTCGAGCCAGCGCCCCGGGATCGGGAGCGATTTGCCCCAGTTGATGCGCAACGTAGCCCAGTCACGACCTGGTCCGAGGCATCTCTGCTGTTGGTTTTCTCAACACTCTTGCTTGAAACAGTTAGTTTCCGATCAACAGGCCTGTTGGTGATGATATTGCCTGAGCTCCATCGGGCTATCTTGCGCGCAGACCCTTGGTTTGCGCAGAAAAGAGGATGCAGTGCGCCGCCTGATACGGGATGCAGGTCATTTGATTCGGCCGGCCTTGGTTTTGCTGGCTGGCCTGGCCGCCTTTCTGGTATTGCGCAGCGCGATCATCCCCAAAGCCTTTGGACAGTACGGCCACTATCGTCCCGGCGCCCTGACCATGGTGAGGCAGCGGCCCATCGCGTACGCAGGGCAGGATACCTGCGTTGTCTGTCATGATGCCGAAGCCAAGGCGCGGGCAGCCGGCAAGCACGCTCACGTCGCCTGCGAAGCGTGCCATGGCCCTCTGGCACAGCATGCGGACGACCCGGCGGGGCACGTTCCCCAACTGCCCGACGTCGCCAATCTCTGCCGGCGCTGCCACGAAAAGGACGCTGCCAAGCCGAGGGCCTTCCCGCAGGTGGTTACAGCCGAGCATTCCGGCGGCATGGTCTGCAATCAATGCCATCAGCCGCACAGCCCCCATCTCTGAGGCGAGGAAACGAGCATGGATATCAGCCGGCGCGATTTATTCAAAGTAGGCGGAAAGTTGCTGATGCTGGCCTCGGTGGGCGCGACCCTGGAACAGATCACCGGCGCCGAACCGGCCAGCGATGCCTACAACATGGCCGATCACTGGTGGGGAATGATCATCGACATCGATGCGTGTATCGGCTGCGGCAATTGCGTGCGCGCCTGCTCCAGCGAAAACGGCGTGCCCAAGGGCTACTTCCGAACCTGGGTGGAGAGGTACCAGATTGAAGAGGGCAAGCAGCCGCGCGTGGAATCGCCCGACGGCGCCATGGAGGGCTTCACGCCATCCACTCGCGAGGACGTGAAGAGCTTTTTCGTCCCCAAACTGTGCAACCACTGCGCCGACTCGCCATGCGTTCAGGTCTGCCCGGTAGGCGCCACGTTCGTCAGCCCGGATGGCGTCGTGCTGGTGGATGAAACCTATTGCCTGGGCTGCCGGTACTGCGTGCAAGCCTGCCCGTACGGATGCCGCTACCTGCATCCGCAGAAGCAGACGGTGGACAAGTGCACGCTCTGCTATCACCGCATCACCAGAGGCCTCACCACCGCATGCTGTGAGAACTGCCCGACCGGCGCCCGCCTGCTGGTGGACTTCAAGAACCCCAAAGACCCCGTGCACGAGATTCTGCGAAGCAACAAGGTAGAGGTGCTGAAGCCGTACATGGCCACCCAGGCCAAGGTCTATTACAAGAATCTGGACGGCGCGGTGCGTTAAGGGAGCGATGACGCGATGATACCTGGCGTAGACGGTTTCATGTACCCAAACGAGGTGGAACTGCAGTGGAGCGTTCTGATTGTGCTCTACCCGTACATTACCGGCCTGGTGGCCGGAGCTTTCATCCTGGCTTCTCTGGAGCGGGTTTTCAAAGTAGATGCCGTGCGGCCCACGTACCGCCTCGCCCTTTTGACGGCGCTGGCTTTCCTGCTGGTCGCTCCGCTGCCGCTGCAGCTTCACCTGGGGCATCCCGAACGGTCGTTGGAAATGTACTTGACGCCGCACACCTCCTCCGCCATGGCGATGTTCGGCTTCGTCTACCTGTGGTACCTGACGGTGGTATTGTTGCTCGAAATCTGGCTGGAATACCGCGCGGAAATCGTGGGGCTGGCGCAAACCACCACCGGCATCACCCGTTTCATTTATCGCGCCTTGACGCTCGGTTCTTACGATGTCAGCCCTGAAGCCCGCCGCATTGACGACAAGGTTGGTTACGCCGTCACCGTCATCGGCATTCCATCGGCGTTTCTGCTGCACGGTTATGTGGGCTTCATCTTCGGCTCGGTAAAAGCCAACCCCTGGTGGTCTACGCCGCTCATGCCGATCGTGTTTCTCTTCTCGGCCATGGTTTCCGGCATTGCGGCCGTCATGGTTCTCTACGTGGTGTCCTCCAAGCTGCGCAAAGTAGCCATCGATATGCGGTGCCTCGACACGATCGCGCGCTACCTGTTCTACACCTTCGTGATCGACTTCACCCTGGAGATGCTGGACCTGGTGCACCGCACGTATGAGGCGGACGAAAGCTTCCGCAGCCTGGACTTCATGGTGCACACGCGGCTGTGGTTCTCCCAGGTGATTCTGCAAATCATTTTGGGCACGCTGATACCCCTCGCGCTTCTGGCGGCCAACCAGCTGTGGAGGTTCACCGAGGGGCGCCGCAAGGCAATGTACATGACCGCCGGCGGCTTGACGCTGATCGGCATCTTCGCCATGCGCTGGAACGTGGTGATCGGCGGGCAGCTGTTCTCCAAGAGCTTTCTTGGCTATACCACCTATAAAATGGAGATGGTAACGAGAGAAGGATTGCTGCCGGCGATTGCGCTGATGGTTTTGCCGTTCGTGATTTTCCTGGTGCTGATCAAGCTCCTGCCGCCCTGGCAGGAAGGTAAGGCTCGCCAAGCCTGAGGAGGTTGCCGTGCCGCAACCTGAGTGGGAAACGCTGGCGCGCGAGGTTCGCGACCTGGCGCGCCGCGTCGCCTCGATCGAGGAATTCCTGCGGCTTGCTGAGACGCGCCAGCCGGCGCCCGAAGCGCTGCCCGCAGACCTGCAGCGGGCGAAGGAACCGGGCAGCCCTGCCTCCCTCCATCCGCTCGACCAGGCCGCGGGACTGCTGCCGGTCGTGGGCCGCGCTTTGCTCGGCCTGGCTGGCGCTTACCTGCTGCGGGCGCTCAGCGAGGCGGGCGTTGTCCCCAATCAGGCGGGGGTTGCTGCGGGCATGGTTTACGCTGCGGGCTGGCTCGTCTGGGCAGCGCGGGTTCCCGCCAACCAGTTGGCCGCCGCCGCCATCTACAGCCTGACGGCGGCCCTGGTGCTGGTGCCGCTGCTCTGGGAAGCCACGGTTCGTTTGCACGCCATCACTTCAGGAGCAGCGGGAGCCACGCTTTTCCTCTTCGCAGTCTTCGGCATGGCCGTCTCCTGGCGCAAGAATCTGCTGGTGGTATCCACCATCGCCACCGTGGCCGCATTGGCCGGCGGCGCTGCGTTGTTGCTGGGCACGCATGACGTCCTGCCTTTCGCATTTCTGTTCCTGGCAATCGCGGCAGCGGTGGAGGCTTCTGCATGCCTGGACCACTGGCTCAACGAGCGCTGGCTGGCTGCGCTGGCGGCTGATCTCTCCGTGCTCCTCGCCACCTGGCTCGTCACCAATGAGCGGGGACTGCCGGAAGCATATGCAGCCATCCCGCATCTCTGGCTGTTTGGCGCGCAGGCGGCGCTACTGGCCATCTACCTGGCCAGCACCATCGTCCGCACGCTGCTGCGAGGCTTCAACTTCACCGCTTTCGAAACCGCACAGGCCGGCTTCGCATTTCTGATTGCGGTGGGCGGCGGCTTGAGCCTTTCGCGCGCCGACGCCCGGCTGGCGCCGGTCATGGCAACGGTGGCGCTGTCGTGCGCTGCCGCGTGTTACCTGGTTTCCTTCTCGCGCCTCGAGCGGCAGGCCGGCGCGGGACGCAATTTTTATACGTATTCGACGTTCGGCATGCTGCTGGCGCTGGCCGGCAGCAGCATCCTGTTTTCGGGCGTTGCCACCGCGGGCGTGTGGTCCGCCCTGGCGATCGCCGCCATTTGGGCCGGCGGCCGCTTCGAGCGGCTGACGCTGGAGGTCCACGGAGTCATTTACCTGCTCCTGGCGCTCGCCGTGTCTGGCGCTCCGCAGCAGGCCGCCGCTCTTCTGCTGAGCTCCGCCGCCTGGCCAGGGGACAGGCTGCCGGCCCTGCTGCTGGGAGCGCTGACAGCTGCAATCGCGTACGCACTGGCGATCCGGTACCGGCATCCGGACGGCTCTTCCTGGACCGCGGAAGCTCTTCGCCTGGTGTTGGCGGCCGCCTTCCTGGGGCTGGCGTCCGGCGCCATCGCCGGCGGGTCAACCAGCCTCTACCATGCCGTTGCCGGCCGCGAGGCCAGCCACGCCTATTGCGCCACGCTGCGCACCAGCGTAATCGTGATCGCCGCCGTGCTGCTCGCCTGGCTGGGACCGCGCCTGGAGCGCCTGGAGCTCACGCGCCTGGTTTATCCCGCCATGTTTCTCGGCGGCTACCGCCTGCTCACGCAAGACCTCTACCAGGACCGCAAGGTCGCCCTCTTCCTGTCTCTGCTGATTTACGGCGCCACGCTGACGGCACTGCCCAAGCTCCGGCGAACCGCCAGCCAGTGAAGTCTGCCGCGGACCTACTTCAGGACAACCTTATCCGCCGCCTGGTTGGCGCAGTCGTCTTCCACGCGGATGGCGATGGTGTGCTCGCCGGGCGCGGCATCGAGCTCCAGCGCGTAGTCGAGCTCAAGGGAATCGGAGAGCTTGGTCACCGGAGCCGCTACCGTCCAATCGCCTCCATCGAGCGAGTATTCCGCTTTGGCGACATTGCTGAGCGCGTCGGCGGCGTGCCAGCGCACGTCCAGTTTGCCGCCGTTGCGAGTGGCGCTTAGCCCGCTGATGCGCGGCGGCGTATTGTCCACAGTGAAAGCGTCGCTGACCAGCTGCCCTGTGAGCGAGTCGGCAGGCGGATTGGACGGCGCATCGGAAGCCGAGATCCGAACGCGGTATTCGCCGTCCGGAAAAGCGGTCGAGTCCCACGACGAATACTTCTCCGCGACCTTTTGCCGGAGCGGCTTCCATTCAGTCTCGGCTTCACCACGAATTTCGACCGTATAAATCAGGGAATCGCCATTCGGGTCGGAAGCCACCCAGCGCGCGCCAATCCAGCCCTTGGCCCATTGCATCGCGGGCGTGCTGGTGCTGGCCGGCTCCAGGTTGAGCCCGGGTCCTTGAGTCGTGTGTTTTCCCAGGGGCGGCAGCGTCAGCGACTGCGGCTGCGGGCTTGCCGCCTGCGGCGTGAACGGTACAGGGAACTTGTAATTGGCAGGGGTGATTTCGATCTGTTCCACGCGCGGCGCGAGATTCTTGGACAGGTAGGCGACATCCACCGATTCCAGTTGCGGCGAACGGCCCTCCGTGCCGGCGGTGAGGGTGGCCTTCCATTGCAGGAAGCGCGCCGCCGGGGAAGCGACCGGCGCGCCCTTGGGATCGGCGAGGGCGGCCGACCACTGGCTCCAGTTCTTCTGTGGCTGGTCGAGGTTGCCGCTGCGCGTCGCCAGCGACACATGCCCGCCGCCCAGGTGGGCCTCGAAACTCAGGCGCCCCCATTGCGAAAACAAGTTGGCGTCGAACACGTCGCTCTCGAGCGTGCCTTCGTGTTCCAGGCCCGGTCCGATTTCATACAACTTGCCCACGTTGCCGGTGACCGCGTAGAGGCGGCCGCCGGGGCCGCTGGCGAATGCCGTCACCTGCGTCGACGCGGTGGTGAGCAGCGCGGTATAAAGAAACGGCGTTTCGACGCG
>Ga0187855_10003920_pt1 | contig 10836 bp, 8 predicted proteins | sample June2016WEW_8_10_2_FD_132969 | JGI IMG/M metagenome (GOLD analysis project Ga0187855, IMG submission 132969) | Peatland microbial communities from SPRUCE experiment site at the Marcell Experimental Forest, Minnesota, USA - June2016WEW_8_10 | ecosystem: Environmental > Terrestrial > Soil >... | reverse complement strand
TACACCATCGTGCGGCTGGAGGGTGTGGCCTCGAAGGCGCCCTCTATTTTTGCCGGAGCAACGCACATGATGCGGCAGTATGCCATGGTGGATGGCTTCTCCATGGCGACGCATGCGCGGGCGGAGTCGACCACGTTTCTCTACGGCAAAACCGTGGTGAAGATCGACTACTCCAACTACGATATTGAGGTGCGGCCGGGTTTTTGAGGGCACGGGACAGGCTGTTTTTGTGCTCTCCAGCCCAGCCTCATTGCGATTCTGCCCATGATTCTGGTGATGGATGCCACTCCGATCGGACCTGACCTGCTCTATACTGGGCAGCGTGACGCCAATTTTTGGTGACTGGAAACTCGATGCTGCGCTTGGTTCCTGCCTGCTGCTGGGGCTGCGCCACGGCTTCGACTACGATCACCTCGCAGCCATCTCGGACATCACAGCGGTGCAGCGAAATTGGTGGAGCGGGCTGCGCCTCGGGATGACCTACGCCTTGGGGCACGCCTTCACTGTGGCTGCGCTGGGCATTGCGGTTCTTGAACTGCATATGGGATTGCCGGAGGGGCTGGACCACTGGACCGAGCGGCTGATCGGGCTGACATTAATCGTGCTGGGGATCGGCGTGGTGGCGGGGATTCTGCGCAAGGATGCACATGGCCACCGGCACAGTCGCATTGAGAGCCGGCTTGCCATTGCGATCAATGGGATCCTTTGGATGGCGTGGAAGGTCCGTTGCATTTGGAATCCGCAGGCGCCGCGACCAGAGCGATTCCAGTGGATGTATAACGGCAAGTCGGTCTTCCTGATCGGCGTGCTGCACGGCGTGGGCGCGGAGACGCCGAGCCAGTTGGCGTTGTTTTTCCTCACGGCCAATCTAGGCGGGACCTCGCGTGGAATGCTGGGCCTGGCGGCATTTGCGGTTGGTCTGGTGACGATGAATGCGCTGATGACGGCTTCGATGGGTGGGGCGTTCCGGGTGAGCGGGCATCACCATCCCGGTCTCTATCACGCCATTGCCTGGACCGGGGCAATCTACAGTTGCGTGATCGGGCTCATCTTCCTCTTTGGCATCTCGGACAAACTGCCTGCCCTGAGTTAGAGCAGTTCCACAATTCACGTGCCCTTTTCAGTTCCGCGAAAGGTGTCATTTTCTTAAGGAAAATGCCACTCGACAGCGGTGGCTTCGGGATACAGCAATTGCGGAACTGCTGTAGTGCCGGTTTCCGGTCGAGAATCCATCCAAACTCGTCGTTCTAATCCGCCGCGACTTCAGGAGTATTTTTAGCCTGGGTTTCGCGAACCCGCTCCTCATCTATTGCATCAAAAATCGCTTCTTCTTCAATGAAATGAAATGAATTAGGAGATACTATCGGTCCCTTGCGCTGCTCAGCGCGGGCCAGCAAAGCAATGTCCTGTTTGTCCGCAACGCGAATTCCGTTTTCCGTGAGCTGTGCGCGGATTTCGGGCTCGGTCATCGTGTTTGTGTCGGGAACGTTTTTCAGGAATTCGATGGCCTGGCGCGCGCCTAGTTCACCGTCGTGACGAGCGAGGCCGGCGAGGCCGGTGCTGGCTTTGCGCGCCCAGCCGACCACGAATTGTCCCGGACGAACATTGCCGCCCGCGGGATCCCAGACTTCGAACGAAGTGGCGTCAGCCTTGGCATCGGGCTCACTCGACTTGGGCTTGGTTGCATAGCCGTCGGGACCCATCGGCAGGCCGATCTGAGGATCGTGCTTGTCGCCAATGGCGAAGAGAACCGTGTCGACGTCGAGGGCTGAAGTGGCGTCGGTGGTGCGGGCAGATGTAGTCCCGTCGGCTTTGAGGATGAGCTCGTTTTCCGCGAGGACCATCTGGGTCACGCGGCCCTCTGCATTGGCTACGAAGGCTTTCGGTGAAGAAAGAAAGCGGAACGAGAGGCGCGGTGAAATGGTAACGAAGGCCGGATCGTTGAGATGCGGGAAATGTGTGGCGATGACTTTATCTGGCGATACGTCCTGATTGGCCTTGGCGCAGCGATCTTTCACTCGCTCGAGTTCGGCCACCAGTTCGGAGCGTGAAATGTGCGGTTCGACGTGCTCGATTTCCTTCTTGTCGAATTTGACTTCGAGAGGGCCACGGCGGGCAACGATAACAACGCTCTCGGTGTATTTGGCGGGCTTGTCGAGCAGCAGCCAGCGCGCAACGTCGATGGCTACGTTGCCGACGCCAATGACGGCGATGCGCTTGTGCGCGGAGAAGTCGCGCGGTACATGGGATTCGAGTTGGTTGTAGTTGTATACAAAGTCTTTGGAAGCATAGACTCCTTTGGCATCCTCGCCCGGAAGACCGAGGCTCTTAGCGCCTTGCGCGCCTGAGGCGAAGACGATAGCGGCGGGACGAAATGCCTCAAGTTCGGCGAGCGAAAGATCGTAGGCTGCACCGATCTGCACGTGGCCGAAGTAGTGGACGTTGGGGAGAGCGAGGGTCTGGTCGAATTGCTTGCGGAGCCCCGATTTCATCTTGGTCTTGAGCGGGTAGATTCCGTACTGTGCCAGACCGCCGGGGCGTATATCCCGATTGAAGATAAAGGTTTCATATCCTGCGAGAGCGATCTGACGGGCGGCAAACATGCCGGCCGGCCCAGCTCCCACGACAAAGACGCCCTTCATTTCCGACCCCCTCCGACTCTGTTGACGCTTAACTGCAACCTGTCGAGTGCACTTTCATGGAAGAATTCGACAGTTGCAACGCCTGGCTCAATTATCGCAGCCGCGAATCTTGTCCGGATAAGCGGCCCAGAATTCGTACTGCGCAGTGGGATTGCGTGGCAAAGCTGCCCCCGGTTTCATCTGGCCGATTCCAGTGAGATTTCAATACGTTGGAGCTCGCTGTGCCATAGCATGGGATGCGATATCGCCCCAAGTGATGAATGTCACCAAAGAATCGCAGGTCCTCCTTTTAGAACTAGACTAGACGCACCGCGAAAACGCAGACATGGTGCAACTTCCAATCGGTCTGCGAATGGAGGAACCGTGCCAGTCCTGACCCCTCCGCCGCTACCAAGCGACGACAAACGATGGAAGATCGTCAACGGCACCATGCGGAAAAATGGATTTGCCCGCCACGCGCTGATCGAGACCTTGCACACCGTACAGTCTTCGTTCGGCTTCTTAGACGACGATGCGATCCGTTTTGTAGCTCAGTCGCTGCGCGTGCCGCTGAGCCAGGCATACGGCGTAGTGACCTTTTATCACCATTTCAGCCTCAAGCCGCCGGGTAAGCACACGATGACGATCTGCACCGGCACGGCCTGCTACATCAAAGGCACGGATAAACTGGTTGCTGCAGCCGAAAAGCGTTTGAGCATTTCCCAGGGGCAAACCACGAAGGACGGAAACATCAGCCTGATGACGGCTCGTTGCGTGGGCGCCTGTGGGCGTGCGCCGGTGGTGCTGACCGATGGTGAGCTGCAGGGACAGATGACCGGCGAGCAGATGCTGGCACAACTGGAGAGGTGGGCTGTGGAATGACCATCGAAGAGCTTGAACAAATAGCCGCTTCTGTGCGCGCAGAAAATGCGAAGTACGACCACGAAGTGAATGTCTGCATGGGCACTGGGTGCCTGAGCCAGCACTCGGACAAATTGAAAGACGAGCTGGCGAAGGTGGTCGAGGTATCGGGCAAGAAAGCATTTGTGCGCCGCACAGGCTGCATGGGATTGTGCGCCGCCGGGCCGCTGGTGCTGGTGAGTCCCGAGGAGACACTTTATCAGCATGTTCAGGCGGCAAATGCCGAGTCGGTTGTTGCGAGCCTCGGTGGAGAACCGGTCGCGGATCTGCAATGCAACTTGCGCGAGCACTTCGATCAGCAGGTGCACGTGGTGCTGGAAAATTCGGGCCACATCGATCCCGAGAAGATCGACGACTACATTGCCCGCGACGGTTACCAGGCCCTGTTGACGACCTTGACCGACATGACACCCGCCGGCGTGATTCATCAGATTACTGTCAGCGGGCTGCGCGGACGCGGCGGCGGCGGCTATCCAACAGGATTGAAATGGGGCACGGTTGCTAAGGCCACAGGCGACATGAAGTACGTGGTCTGCAACGGTGATGAGGGCGACCCCGGTGCATTCATGGACCGCAGTGTACTGGAAAGCGACCCGCAGCGCGTGCTCGAGGGTATGGCCATCGCGGCATACGCGGTGGGCGCGAGCAAGGGCTACATGTATGTCAGGGCTGAATATCCACTGGCAGTGGCCCGGCTGCAAAACGCTCTCCGCGACGCACGGCGACGCGGCCTGCTGGGCAACGATATCTGCGGCACTCCGTTCAGTTTCGATGTGGAAATTCGCCTGGGCGCGGGAGCTTTTGTATGCGGCGAAGAGACGGCATTGATTGCCTCGATTGAAGGCAAGCGCGGAACGCCGAAGCCGCGGCCGCCTTACCCGGCCGTAAGCGGCCTGTGGGGCAAGCCAACCCTGATCAACAACGTCGAGACCTTCGCCAACATTGCACCCATTATTCGCAAAGGCGGCAAGTGGTTTGCGAGCATGGGTTCTGAGAGAAGCAAGGGCACGAAGGTTTTCGCGCTGACCGGAAAGATCACCAACACCGGCCTGGTTGAAGTGCCGATGGGTATCAGCCTGCGGAAGATTATTGAAGGGATTGGCGGCGGCGTGCCGGATGGGCATACGTTCAAGGCGGTGCAGACGGGCGGGCCTTCGGGTGGATGTCTCCCAGCTGAGATGCTGGATATCGGAGTCAGTTATGACGCGCTGCTGAAAGTAGGCGCGATGATGGGCTCGGGCGGCATGATCGTGATGGACGATACGTCCTGCATGGTCAACGTAGCGCGCTTCTTCATCGAGTTCTGCATGACTGAGTCCTGCGGCAAGTGCATTCCGTGCCGCGCGGGCACAGCGCAGATGCACACGCTTCTGACCCGCATCTGCAAAGGCCAGGGAACCATGGGCGATCTCGACCTGCTTGTGGATCTGTGCGCCACCGTCAAAGAAACCAGCCTGTGCGGTCTGGGGCAGACGGCGCCGAACCCGGTGCTGAGCACGCTGAAGTATTTCAGACACGAGTATATCGACCATATTGTGCATAAGCGCTGTCCGGCAGGCGTATGCAACATGGAAGCACCAGTGGCTGCCGAATCCGCCGTGGAGGTGTTGGCATGAGCACCAGTGTGGACGTAAAAACGCTGCTCATCGACGGCCAGGAAATCAGTGCGCGCTCCGGTCAGACCATTTTGGAAGTAGCGAAGGAAAACGACATTTACATTCCCACCCTCTGTCATCTCGACGGGCTCAGCGATGTAGGCGCATGCCGGCTGTGCGTGGTCGAGATCAAGGGCAACAACAAGCTGTTCCCCGCCTGCGTGACCAGCGTATTCGAAGGCATGGAGGTTACCACCCAGACCGAGCGGCTCCAGAAGCACCGCCGGACAATTCTCGAACTATTGTTTGCCGAGCGCAATCACATCTGCTCAGTCTGCGTATCGAATGGGCATTGCGAGTTGCAGACTCTGGGCCAGGAGCAAGGTGTGACGCATGTCCGGCTGCCCTATCGCAACCCCGAGCTGCCTGTCGATGCCTCGCATGAGCGATTCACTCTGGACCACAATCGCTGCATCATGTGTACGCGCTGCGTGCGGGTGTGCGCGGAGATTGAGGGCGCCCATGTGTGGGATGTGATGGGCCGCGGCATTGACTCGATGATCATCTCCGATCTGCACGAGGAGTGGGGAAAATCAAGTTGCACGCGGTGCGGTAAGTGCGTGCAGGTATGCCCCACTGGCGCTCTCTTCGACAAGAGTAAGATCGGCTCCGATCATCCGAAGTACCCCGATTTTCTGCCGTACCTGAACCTCATGAGGGAGGCACAATGAGCAAACTGAAACTGGCAACGGTGTGGCTTGACGGCTGTTCCGGCTGCCACATGTCTTTCCTCGATATGGATGAGCGATTGATCGCGCTGGCGGAACTGGTGGATGTGGTCTACAGCCCGATTGTCGACACGAAAGTGTTCCCTGACGAAGTGGACATCGCTCTCGTCGAGGGCGCGGTAGCATCTGTCGACGACGAGAAAAAGATCAAGAAGATTCGCGCGCACTCGAAACTTCTGGTCGCGATGGGGGACTGCGCGGTGGCGGGCAATGTGCCGTCGATGCGCAATCCAATCGGCCCTGAAGCCATCCTCGACCGCGCGTACAAGGAAAATGCCGACTTCCAGCAGCAGATTCCCTGCGTCGTGGTGCCCAAGCTGCTGCGCGTTGTCCGCCCGATTCACGAGTTTGTGAAGGTCGATGTCTTCCTGCCCGGATGCCCGCCCTCGGCCGATACATTTCATGCAGCGTTGACTGCGCTGGTCACCGGTGAGCCGCTCGATGTTCCGGCGCTCACGCGTTTTGGAGCATAGAAAGCGGAGCCTGTCCAATGAGTCAGACCATCACCATCGATCCCGTTACGCGCCTTGAAGGGCACGGCAAAATCACCATTCACCTGAACGACCAGGGCGAGGTGGAGAACGCGAACTTTCACGTGACGCAAGTGCGCGGCTTCGAGAAATTCTCCGAGGGTCGGCCGTTTTACGAGATGCCGAGCCTGATGGCGCGCATTTGCGGCATCTGCCCGGTGTCGCATTTGATTGCCTCGGCCAAGGCCTGCGAGGCGATCATGTCGGTGCGCATTCCGCATACCGCCGCGCAATTGCGTAGAATGTTGAACCTCGCGCAGATGGTGCAGTCGCACGCGCTCAGCTTCTTCTATCTCTCGTCACCAGATCTGCTGCTTGGCATGGAATCGGACCCGCAAATGCGGCATATCTTTGGCGTTGTGGGGGCAAAGCCGGAACTGGGACGCGCTGGGATTGCGCTGCGGCGTTTCGGGCAGCACATCATCGAGTTGCTGGGCAACAAACGCATTCATCCTGGATGGGTGGTGCCAGGGGGCGTGACGGAACCGCTGGCTTCGGCCAAGCGTGATGAGATTCTTGGCATGATTCCCGAAGCCTATGCCAACATCCAGCTCGCGCTGACCTGGTATAAGCAAATCGCCGAATCCTTCGCTCCGGAAATAGATGTCTTCGCTAACTTCGCATCACTATACATGGGGCTCATCAACGAAGACGAGTCGATCGAATTCACCGATGGCGCTCTGCGGCTGATCGACGCGCGCGGCGAGATTATTGCGGACGGGATCACTGCCAATCAGTTCTCAGAGGTCATCGGCGAAGCCGTCGAGGCTTACAGCTACACGAAATTTGCTTACTACAAACCGCTCGGCTATCCGGAGGGCAGCTATCGCGTGGGGCCGCTCGCGCGATTGAACATCGTGAAGAGCATGGGCACGCCGATGGCCGACGGCGAACTCAGCTTGTTCAAGCAGATTTCGGACGATGGGCCGGTGCAGAGCTCCTTCTACTATCACTACGCGCGACTGATCGACATTCTGTATGGCATCGAGAAGATCGAGCGCATCCTTACCGATCCGCTCATTCTCGATAAACATGTGCGGGCAACCGCGGGCGTGAATCGGCTGGAGGGTGCAGGCCAGGCCGAAGCGCCGCGCGGCACACTGCATCACCACTACAAGGTGGATGAAAACGGACTGATCACGTGGGCGAACCTTGTAATTGCGACCGGCCAGAACAACAACGCGATGAACAAGGGCGTGCTGCAGGCCGCGAAACATTACGTGAAAGACGGCAAATTTACCGAGGGAATTCTCAATCGTGTGGAAGCTGTCGTGCGGACGTTCGATCCGTGCCTGAGCTGCTCGACCCATGCGTTTGGGCAGATGCCGCTGGCCATCTCGCTGGTGTCGGCCGAGGGCGAGGTTATCGATCGCGTGATTCGATAGCGTACTTTGAAAGTATGAATTCAAAGCCGGCCCGGTGCCTCATTCTTGCCTGTGGGAATACGTTGCGCGAGGATGATGGCGTCGGGCCTTGGCTTGCTGCGTGGGCGTCGGAGAGATTTCGGGCTGATGACGGCGTAAAGGTGATTGCAAGCCAGCAATGGACGCCTGAGTTGGCTCAAGATATTGCACATGCGGAGTCAGTGATCTTCATTGACTGCGCGATGAACGCGGAGACGGGTTCAGTACGATGGATGCCCGTCGAACCCGGCGGAGATGAGCCCCGGCTCGCGACACATCAACTGGATGCATCGCAGCTCTTGTCGCTTGCGAAAGAATTCTACGGTGCGATACCGCGCACTTCCCTGTTGCTGACCGTTGGCGCGCAGGCATTGGAACTGCGCGAGGGATTCAGCGAGGCGGTCAACGCGGCTCTTCCTGAAGTATGCGCACAATTGGAGAAGGCTGTGCAGAGGGCGCTCGCGGAGTCTTGAGGTCAGCGTGCGTAGCCAGCCAACTTGAAAGCGTAGGCGTAGTCTCCTTTCAACGTGCTGCGCAGAACGATGCGTATGCCGTCAGTCTGAACCTTGGGGCCGAGTTCATTGTTATCTCCGAGTTCCGTGACTACGATTCCCTGTTTGGCTGGCAGATCTGTGATTGTGATGGTCTGGGCCTTCGGTTTTCCCAGCACCGTCACATATAGATCGTCGCCCTTGCGCGTAAAGCGCAGGTCGTCTCCTTCTGCTGACTTGCCGGCGGCGCGAGTCCATGGAGTTGTGTCGTAAATGGCTTCGCCGTTCTGTTCGAGCCATGCACCTAGAGCCTTGAGGCGTTCCATTTGGACAGGTGGAATAGCGCCGTTGGCTTCGGGGCCAACGTCGAGAAGCAGGTTCCCGTTTTTGCTCACGATATCGACGAGCAGAGCGATCAGGTCTGCGGGGGCGATGGTTTCATTTTCTCCTTCTGCGCGGTTGTAGCCGAACGAGCGGCCGAGGCCGCGGCACTCCTCCCACTTTTTCTCGCTGATGTGGTCGAGCTTGGCGTACTCCGGCGATGTGAAGTCAGCATGCTTGACGCCGAAGCGGTCATCGATGACACCGTCGGGCACTGCGTTGTAGTAGTCTGCCTCGACGCCGAGCGCGTCGCCGGTCTTCGGCCAGTCAATGTCGTTCCAGAGAACCGAAGGGTGATAGCGCTCGATGAGTTCGTGGATATGCGCGTTGGCGTATTTGCCGTAGGCTTCGGTTTCGATCGGGCCGGTGTTGAATGTCCAGTCATAGCCGCCGGAGTAGTAGAGGCCCATGCGCAGGCCTTGCGCGCGCACTGCCTTGGTCAAGTCGCCCACGATGTCCCGCTCCGCGTGGAGTTGAATCGGCTTCAGGCTTGGGTTCGGGTTGGGCGTGGAACTTGGCCAGAGCGTGAATCCTTCATGATGTTTGCTGGTCAATACAACGTAGCGCGCGCCGGCAGCTTTGAAAATCGCGGCCATGGCGTCGGGGTTCCACTGTTTCGATTCGCGATTGAATTGGGGCGCGAAATCGTAGTAGCCGAAGTCCGCTCCGAAGTGTTCTTTGTGATAGGCCTCGGTGGGGGAACCGGGAATGCGCATTACGTTGAGATACCACTCGGCGTACGGGTTGTATTTGATGTAATCGGCGGATGAGAAATCGTGCTCGGGGTGCGAGAGCGGAGCCCATCCTGGGACCGAATACAAGCCCCAGTGGATGAAGATGCCGAGCTTCGCGCCGGCGTACCAGTCGGGGAGCGGGTGGCGGTCGAGAGATTTGAGGTTCGGCTCGTAGTGTGTTGGAGCCTGAGCGGAACACAGTGCGCCGAAAGCAACAAGTAAGACACCGATCAAGACTGGGAGAATCGGGGCGGCAAAGCATTTCAGTTTCATTTGTGGCCTCGGAAAGAAGTCGCACTCATGATACGGGTCCGGAGTGCGAAGTTCAGGTCACGGTGCGGCTCCGGGCATGCGCTTCGAGTTCTCGGAGAGCCCGGCCCCCTCCCCCACGTTTTGGGGTAAATTGCTCATTCCCTTGGGTTTAGTATTATCAATAACTTACGATAACCCGTTTACAATGAATGGGTTGTGGCTAAAGCTCGAGAAAATGGACTGCATGGAGCTAATCGCAGAGACAAGAGTTTCTCAGCGAACATCCTCTAGGAGCTGAAGTCGCGGGCCTTCCAGAAAACCGAGCGATCAATCTCAGTCAGGCGAGTACGTCCTGTCATTGCCATCGCGCCTTCCAGCTCGGCCCTAAGAATATTTACTACATCGCGCACCCCATCCGCGCCGGCGACACTAAGTCCATAGATATATGGACGGCCGATTAGCACGGCAGACGCGCCGCAAGCCAAACCCTTCAAAACGTCAGTCCCCCGTCGGATTCCACTATCAAAGAGGACCGGTAAGCGCCCGGCCACCCGGTCAACTACTGCTGGAAGCACCTCGATGGTTGCGGGCTCCTTGTCCAATACCCGGCCGCCATGATTGGAAACAATGATCGCAGCGACGCCTCGGTGAACCGCATTCTCTGCATCGTCGGGATTGAGGATACCCTTCAAAATGACCGGCGTTTTGGCAAACGATTGGATCCACACAAGGTCATTCCAGTTGAAATGCCGACGTGACCGGCTGCGACCGCCTGGGCCTGCTTCAATTCCCAAGTTTGGGAAAGGAAGGGTCGGAGCAAGTGCACGCACTCTCTCCTCCCGGTTTCGCGCATAAGGGAATGGATTGTCAACAGTGATACAAAGTGCCTTGCACCCCGCAGCCTCGGCTCGCTCAATCAGGGCTCGAACCGCGTTTCGGTCGTCCTCCACATAAAGCTGAAACCAGATCGGTGCAGACGTCGATGCGCAGATGTCCTCAATTCTGCGGTTCGAGACCGTACTGATCGTCGGTCTTGATCGGAACAAAGCGCATCGTGGGGCGGGTTACAGCCTCGGCACACGCTTCGGCATCGATGTAATCGTTCTTGTTCGTCTTCACG
>Ga0187855_10003918_pt1 | contig 10839 bp, 8 predicted proteins | sample June2016WEW_8_10_2_FD_132969 | JGI IMG/M metagenome (GOLD analysis project Ga0187855, IMG submission 132969) | Peatland microbial communities from SPRUCE experiment site at the Marcell Experimental Forest, Minnesota, USA - June2016WEW_8_10 | ecosystem: Environmental > Terrestrial > Soil >... | reverse complement strand
TGGGCCAGGGCCACGTTGTCCTGCTCCCCGATGCCCCGGCCGATGGAAACCAAAACCTTGTACTTGGTGATATCGACGTCGCCTGCCTCGGCGACGACCGTCTCCAGATAACGCCGCCGCGCCTTAAGATCGACGGCCGCGGACGACTTATCGACGACTACCCCGCCGGCCGCCGCGCCTTCCAGCGGCTTGAACGCGCCGGGACGTATATTAATGACCGCGCCGGAGGAAATATCGCACCGCACGTGCGTGTTCACCTGTCCTCCGAATTCCTGGCGGACCAGTTTCAAATAGTTCCCTTCCGCGCCCTCGATGTCCAACACGTCGGAGACGAAGGCTGCGTTCATCTTGATGGACAGGCCCGGCGACAGATCGACCCCGAAATGGGCATGCGGCACCAGCAAGACGCTGCCTTGCGGCAGGACGTTCACCAAGGCTTTCCGCACGAGTTCGGCGTTGGGATAGGCCAGCGCTTCGTTGGCGATTTTCCATACCTCGCCGTAGGAAGCCCGTAGGGTCTCGCAAACGGCGTCTAACTCAGCGCCCCAACCAGTCACTACTGCCGTAGGCGATTGCGCGCCATCGATCTTCTTTGCGGCCACCGGCAACTCGGCCGCCGAATCGTCGGGCACGCCGCCTTTGTGTACGATGTAGGCAAAAATGTGGGGCATTATTTCAACCCTCCTTTGGCTTTCACAATCTCGATCAGCTTGTCGATGATCTCTTCCCGGCTGCCTTCGAGCATCTCGGCGCCCTTGCCCAGCGGCGGCGTGAAGTAGTCCACCCGCTTCACTTTCGCGGCGGCTTCCCCCACGGCTCCGTCCACGCCGAGGTCCGAAGCGCCAAGTGTCGGAATGGGCACCGAGGCCACTTGCCTTATGCCGCGCATGCCGACATAACGCGGTTCGTTGATGCCGGTCTGGATCGACAACACGCACGGGAGATCGATTTCACTCATCTCCTTATTGCCGCCTTCGATTTCCCGGCTGATTTTCAGCTTGCCGCCGTCCAGTACTTCGATGGCATTTACCAGGGAAGCGAACGGATAGTCCAGCATGGCTGCTAACATCCCGCCCACCTGCGCGCCTGCATCCTCGGCCTGCACTCCGGTAAGGATCAGGTCGAACCCATTCTTCTGCACGTAGGCTTTCAAAATGGTGGCAATGCCCTTGCCGTCCGATCCGTTGAAGGCATCGTCCGAGATCAGCACGCCATTCTTGGCCCCCATGGCCATCTCCCGGCGCAGGATCTCCTCGTCATCCTCGCCGCCCACCGTGGCGACCGTGACATTTCCGCCGGCCCGCTCGACCATCTGCAGCGCCTCTTCGACCGCGTAGTTGTCGGGTTCGTTGATCGAATACACGAGGTCGTCGCGATCGATATCGTTCCCGGCGCCGTTGAGCTCGATCTCATTTTCCGAAGTGTCGGGTACTCTTCTTGCACAAACTAAGATTTCCACATTCCCTCTCTCTCCAGTGGGGCAGGCAATCCTGCCTGCAGCCGCGCTTCAGGCGGCCCTTCCCGCACCATTTGTTTCTCTACCAACTCCGCCAAATCGATGGCGGTCATCTTTCCTTCCATGCCTGCGACCTTGATGGCATCTTCCATATTCACCATGCAGAACGGACAGGCAGTCACGATCACGTTGGCGCCCGCTTCGGCGGCCATCTGGATGCGCTTCACCCCCATCCGCTGATCCTCTTTCGGCTCGTAGAAGAGCGCGAGCCCGCCGCCACCGCAACAGAACGACCGGTCGCGCGACCGCGTCATCTCGACTCTCTTCAAACCGGGAATCGCATCGAGCACATCCCGCGGGTCGTCGTAGACCTGGTTGTGCCGCCCCAGATAGCACGGATCGTGGTAGGCGTACACATCGTTCTCGTTTTCCACTGGATTCAGTTTGATCTTGCCCGACTTCACTTCCCGGGCGATCACCTGGCTGATGTGCTCTACCGGCGGAACATCCTGGTAGTCGTGTTTCAACGCATTGAAAGCGTGCGGGTCGGCCGTCACGATCCGCTTGACTCCGGACGCTTTGATGGCCTCCACATTCTGGTCCCGCAAAGCCATGAACAGCGTCTCTTCGCCGAACCGCCGGACATCGTGGCCGCTATCTTTTTCCGCCGCGCCCAGGATTCCGAAATCCTCTCCGACGTGGTCCAGAATCTTCGCCGTGGCCCGCCCAATCGCCTGAATCCGGTCGTCGTAGGAGGTGATGCTGTCGACGAAATACAAGGTGTCCGTATCCTGCTTCCCGTTCAGCACTTTGACGGAGCAGGATTGCTGGAACTCCTTGGCCTTTACCCATTCGGCCCTCTTTTTCTCCATCTTGCCGTAGGGGTTGCCGCGGCTCTCCAGAGCCTTCAGCGGCTTTTGGAGCGATTGGGGAACCTTGCCGTCATCCACCATTCCGCGCCGCAAATCGACAATCTTGTCGATATACTCAACCAGCAGCGGGCACTCCGCCTCGCAGGCGCCGCAAGTCGTACAAGACCAGATTTCATCCTCGGAATAAATGCCGCCGATCAAGGGCGTGCCATTGTGCGCGCTGCCCAGCACCGGATAATGCGCGAAACAGTAATCGCGCGCCTTGGTGGTGATGAACCTGGGCGACAACGGCCTGCCCACCGCATTGGCGGGACAGTTGTCCGAGCACCGGCCGCAGTCGGCGCACGAATAAAAATCCAGCATGTGCTTCCAGGTGAAGTCTTCGAACGTCTTGACTCCGAAGGATTTCACCTGGTCGAGCTGCGCATCGGCAACGCCCCATCGGACCGGCTTTATAGTTCCCCGGTCCAGCTTTGCGAAGAAAATACTAAATAAGGATGTCTCCACATGGAACTGTATGCCGAACGGCCGATAGCAAAGCAAAAAGAAAAAGGCCAGATCATGTACCAGATAAGCGCCGAGGTAAAGGGTCGAGAGCACCGGCAACGGAGCGGCAGCGAGAGCAGCCTTGAATATCCACGGCAGAGACAGCACAGCCAAAAACTCGACTTCCCGGCCTTGCTGTGCCTGAGCGGCGGCCCGGCTGGCCTCAAAGAGGCTGTCGGCCGCCATCAGAATGGCAATCAGCCCCAGGAGAAAGATGGCGTCCGCCGTGTGAGCTTTGCCGTACCTTGCCGGCACCGCATACCGCGCAGGTTTGAAGACCAATCGGCGAACAGCCGCGACAATCATGCAAAGGAAGACCACGGTCGCCGCGTAGGCCTGGATGATGCCGTAGATATGGCCGGCCTTCCCCGGCAAGCCCGGCATCGCGGAACTGGAGGATGTGCCGAGACTTAGCACAAAGAACGCCCGCATGACCAGGACAATGAAACCCGCAAAGATCAAAATGTGAATGGTTCCCGCAGTCCGGTAGCGCGGATGCCTCCACTGCCCCAGCCAGAACTGCAGGACCCTTCCCAACCGCATCCATGGATGGTCGAAACGAAAATCGCGTTCGGCGCGCATGAGAGGAACCATGCGCCGCGCCACAATATAGGCAAAACAGGCGACACCCAGAAAATGAAGGATTAGGAACAGCAGGCGCCCCTGGATAAACCAGTAGGTCGCTTGCGAGGGTGAACCGAAAGTCTCCATCATTAATCCGGCATCTCCTGCTGCCAGCAATCCCAACGCGCCAGGCCGTTCCGCGGCCCGGTCGCAGCCGCTACCCTTCCAACTGCCTCAAAGCGCCACCATTCCGACTGCCATCGCGCGCCCGTGCGGCTGCCGTTCATTCAGGATGAGGCGCCGGATCGTGCGCAGATCGTTCAAGGCGATGCGGCTCTTATGCACGTGGCAGTTCAGCGTCTTCAACTTGTACATCGCCAGTTCAATGGCGTCCGCGCGACGTTGCTGGCCATCTCGAACTGCCAGTTCCTGATCGCGGTTGAGATCCTTCATGGCGTCCAGGATCGTCTCGGCCAGGACGTTCATGAAGTCGTGCGCACTCTCGATCGAATCAAATGGTTGTTCAATCTCGTCGGCGTACATATTGCAAACTCCTTTTGCGCGCATGTCCTGTTTTTTGTCGAAGCAGCGAGTTCGGTCGTTCCAGCTAGACTTACAATGCTGACCCGCGGTTCGCCTCTGCGCCAAAGGCGACGGCAGGCACGACCTGCATTTGTCTATTAAGGTGTATTATACCTTAATATCTGTTATACGACCACAAGAAAAAAAACGACTGGCTGGCGGTCGCGTGGCGATCGTTAGTGAAAAAACATACGAATCCGTGGCTAATGTCCCCAGGGCACCCCGCCGGCGCTAAAATGAATCTTGGATGCCCCGATCTTCCGTTGTCATCGCCACGCTTCTCATCTTGGGACTGGGGGCTGGCGTCGGCGCCGGGTCCCGCCGGACCGAAGACTTACTGAACCCCGTCCAGGGCCTGCCAATCGGCAGCCGAATACTGTGCGACGGCTCCACCAACTTCCAAGAGGACGTCGAGTTCGTGAGCGCCTTCTCACCGGGAGGCTGGCAGCGGTCCTTCCATCTCGATGAGTTCGAGAGCAAGTATTGCCGCCATGTGAACCTCTACTTCATCTGTGTGGTGCACGGGCGTGACCGGTGGAAACACGAGTGGTCGAGCGAAAGCGGAGCACCGGCGGGCGTGGCGAGGTATTGGCTCAAGTCCTGCTTCGCCCATGAATCGCAAGACCCGCCCAAATATATCCTGAGCGGCTGGTATCGGGAGGGCGCAGGTGAAAAGCTGCCCTGGAAGCAGGCCGCCATCAAACAGGTTTCGGCCAAGCCCGAGATCTTCGAGTTCACCGACCCGAACGGTGGAACCGCGCGCCTGGAGATCAGCCGCAAATAGCCGTGGCGCAGGCACTTTGCCTGCCGCGCCGGCACTCCTGCCGGCGCGGGCGAGCACCGCTCGCCTGAGGGGTTTGGGTCACAACAACCCTGGTACCTGCAAACACCCAGTGACCGACCCGGGCACCGGCCGCGCAGGCTACCCGCCGTCGCCTAACTGCTTTAGATCCGCCTGTTTGGGCTTTGATTGCCAAACACAGTCGGGCAGACCTCCCGGCCTGCCCGCAGCCTTCACGACTGCTTGGAGCCCTTCACCGTCCCGCTGGCTTCCGGCCCCTTGTACTTTCCGTCGAACTTGTTGCCGTCGACGGTGCCCTCCACCACGTAATTTGCCTCGTTCACTACCACCTTGAAGCTGAACGCCTTGCCGTCTACCTTGGCATCGACTATCGGGAACTCGCCCGGGTCGCCGCTTAGCGTCCCACTCAGTTTGCCGCCGTCTTCTTTGACTACCAGCGTCCAGTTGGAGGCTTGCCCGGCTTCGTCGGTCGCCACCACATCCCACTTGCCCACTACCGCGTTGTCGGCCGCCAGACAGGCTGCACAGCCGAACAGAATGATCGTCAAAAACAAAGTCAGTATGCGTGTCATCGCTTTCATCTCCGGATAGGGAATCGCTTGCGCTTCGCCGCAGCCTGGTTCGGAGTGCATCGGCGGAGCGCGCTTCTCTGTAGCATACCGCAACTCACGCGGAACCCACTATCCAAAACCTGCGCCTAAGGTACGGATGAGTGCCGGCTACCTCTGTGGGACCCCGACGCGGCGCACGAGTTCCTGAAATCGCGGTTCGCCGCGCAGGTCCGCGACCGGCTGATACATTTCCAGAAACAGCATCATCTCCGACTGGTCCTGGTAAGCCTTCTCCAACCAATCCAGCGCCTTGTCCCGCTCGCCCAGAGCGTCGTAAATCACCGCAATGTCGAACGGCGCCACATGCTGCTCGGACGCCATCTTCTTCAATTGCGCGAGCAGCTTCATGGCTTCCGTCCGATCCCCTGAACGCGCATGGGCAGCGGCCAAGCCCGACAGATTGATGGTGGCTTCCGGGTTAAGCGCACGTGCTTTTTCGAATTCCGCAATTGCTTCGGGAAATCGCTGCTCGGCCAGGTAGCCGTATCCGGACGCCATGTGCGGCGCCCAGAAATCCGGGTGCGCTTTTATAGCCGCCCGGTCGGCTGCCAGATCACCCTCATAATCCTGCTTCAGATAAAGGGGGAAGCCCAGCAGGAACAAGATTTCTGGGGACAGGGGATCGATTTTGAGGGCCTTCTGCAACTCGCTAAATGCCTGGTCGTGCTTTCCCAACGCGGACAGATATTCGGCATACGCAAAGTAAACCGAGGTGATGTTTGGATTTAAGGCCAGGGCGCGGCCAAACTCTTTCCCGGCGTCGGCGAGTTTCCACTCATGCATCTGGGCGTGCGCCAGCGCGCCATGCGCCTCCGCCAGACCATCGTCGAATTCCAGCGCGTGACGCGCCGCCGCCTCCGCTTTTGGTAGCGCCTCCCGCGGCGAGAGCACCCAATCCGAAGCCGTGGTATACGCGTCCGCTAATCCGGCGTACGCCAAGGCATAGCTTGGATCAATCTCGATGGCCCGGTCAAAATACACGATCGCCTGGTTCAATCCGTCCGGAGTGAACTTGAACTCGGAGTAGCGCCCATCCAGGTAGTTCCGGTAAGCCTCCAGGTTCGCCGTGTAGCGCCGGTCCAATCTCTGCTTCTCCCCTTGCGCTAGTTTTAGGGCCAGCGCCTGGGCGACCTTTTCCGAGATCGCATCCTCGATCGCGAAGATGTTGGTAAAGCTCTCATCAAATGTCTCTGCCCATAACGGCCTCCGGTCGGATACACGAACCAGTTGCACGGTGATGCGTATACGATCCCCGGCCTTCTGGACCTTACCTTCGAGTACCGCAGCCACATCCAGTTCGCGTCCGGCGGCCAACAGGTCGGTCGATGGGCCGGCGTATTTCAGAATCGAACTCGTTGGCCGCACCACCAATTGCCGTATGTTGCTCAGCTTGGTGATTACGGCGTCCGCCAGCCCCAGGGCCAAAGAGTTTTCGCCCTGAGCGTCCAGCGGTTGGAACGGCAGCACCGCAATGGAGCGGGTGGCCGTCACATCCGGTGCGTGGGCTTTCTCGTTCCAGATGCGCCAGCCAGCCACGCCCAGACCCACCGCCAGTAGGCCGACAGCCGCGGCCGTTTCGATTGGCCGGAGGCGCCAGCGGGTCCGGACTCTGATTTCTTCGTCTTCCTGGAGTTCTTCTTCTACGACCAACTCGGCGGTCGTACGCCTTTCCAGTGTCAGCTCGGTTTCCGTAGTGGAAAACATTCTGACGTCTGCCACGAAGCGATAGCCCCGGCCTGGAATCGTCGCGATATAGCGGTGTTCACCCGGTTGCTCCCCCAGCGCTTTCCGCAACGCCGAGACATGCTGGGCTAGATTGGCCTCCTCCACAAAGCTGTCGGGCCAGATCGCCTTCAGCAGCGCATCTTTTTCCAGTACCCGGTCGCGATTCCGGATAAGCACCAGGAGCGTATCGAAGGCTTTGGAAGTCAGTGGCACCTGTTGGTCGTCGCGGAAAAGCAGGCGCCGCACGCCGTCCACCCGGAACGGCCCGAATTCGTACAACTGACTTGTTTCTATTGGCATAGCCACCAGGCAAGAGCCTTTTAGAAGATTTTATAAAGCTTCAACGCCGCTTTCAAGACTATTCGGCTGGCCGCCGGATAGAATGCGAAAGTGAGAGCCGGCCTGCCGAGCGCCAAGTGGAAGGTAGTTTAACACAGTCGGCGAACCGGCCCGGAAGAGAGGGATCGTGCGAATCAAGCGCAAGACCAGAATCGCTGTAACGATCGAAGAAAGGCTGCTGGTTCGCAGCCGCCAGTCCGCCGAATCTCCCGCCAAAACGTCCGGGCCAACCGCCGAGACACTACCCGATTGCCTTAGTTCCAGCCCGCTTTCCAAATCTCAAGAGCAAAAGGACCAATCATCATGCAACGAAGAATAAAGACGATCGCCATCACCGGCGCGCTGCTGGCCCTGTCGGCCAGCTTCGTGCCAAACGCAGCGGGCTGCAGCCTTCCGGGGGTATCGCCCCTGAGAGTGCCGCCGATCCTTCCGCCGGGCCTGATCTCGTCGCCGAATCAGTCGCCCTCCAGCGCGCCGGCGCAGAGTGGCCCAGCCATCGTAGGCTTATGGAGTGTCGTGTTTTACTCGGGCGGCGCAATCGTTGACGAAGCTTTCGACGTCTGGCACAGCGATGGCACCGAGATTCTGAACGATTTCACCAACCCGATCGAAGGCAACGTGTGTCTGGGCGTGTGGACGCAAACCTCGCCGCGAACCTTTACACTCAAACACCCCTCGTGGACCTTCGATACCAGCGGCAATCTGACAGGCACGGCGCTCATCATCGAGACAGTCGCTGTCGCTGCGGGGGGCAACGCATACGAGGGTCCTTACAGCATCAGCCTGTTCGACACGTCGGGAAACCCCGTCGGCAGCTTTACTGGCACGATTAAAGCATCCCGAATTGCGCCGTGATCGGTAGCCAAATGCGGATCGTGGCAAACGCCGGCGCTGAGCGGTTCAGTGCCGGCTGCCGCGTTCCTTTATATCCTTCCAGCCGATCAGAGTCACAGAATTGTCTTTGAGCGCCTGCCGGAACCCCGGGCTGGTGATCACATCGAAGTCCCTCTGCCGCCAGGCGCTGCCGTAAGCGGGATGCTCTTCGGTGATCGCCTGCATCTCGGCATCGTCATATGCCAAGTGGACGATCAGTTCCGTCAAGCCAGGCTTCAGATTGTGGATGACGCCCATGTAATACTCCGTCCAGTTCTTCGCCTCTACACCCGCGGCCATAGTGATCGCGCCGGGCATAACGTCGGTGTCCTTCAACAGCGCCAGCATGGCCGCCGGAGCACCCGCGGCGCGCATGGCCAGGAAAGGAAGGCCGTACTCCCGTGCGACCTTGACGTATGCGGGAAAGAACGCGGGAGTGAACAACGTTCCCATGTGGCTATCGACATGCGTGGGGCGTATGCCGGACTTCATGGCCCGCTCGATCTGCGCCCGGATTTCTGTCTCGACCTCCGCCGAGCTGGCGTTCTTCGTGACAAACGGAACGTCCAGCCAGAGATTGCCATCTGGACCCAGCAGTCCCGGCACCTCGTTTTTCGAAGCCACCGGCCCCCAGCGATAATTTTTCCACTCGCTGGTCAGCGTCAAGTGCAGGCCGAGATCCGCATCGGGATGCGCCTTGGCGTATTCCGCAACCTCGGTCAGCCAGGGGCAGGGAACCATGATGCTGGCGGCGCTGACTGCGTGCCCGTCGAGCGCGGCGAAGCTGGCGCGATCCTCGGAGTGGCTCACCGCCAGGTCGTCGGCATGGATAATCAGCAGCTTGGCATCCGCCGGGTACCCAAGCTGCTCGGCCACATTCTTGGTTTGCGCCAACACGGGAAACAGTACAAACACCGATGCCAACATCAAGGCTCGTAATCGTCTTCTTGCCATGCTCACCTCCGCACAACAGATCTTAGCAGGGCATGAACTGCTAAGAAGATTGGCCATTTGCAGCCCTCCCGTGGAACAGACGGGAGATGGATCGCCGCGTCGCCCGCTCGCCTGGCAGGGCATGCATGGATCGTGCCTGGGGGCCGGGACCGCGCGCGCCACGCCACAACGCAGCCGCGCGTTCGTTCCCGCACTCGCCTGCTATGCTGACGGTAGCGTTCCAATGAAGAAGTCCGTGGCTTCTCCCACCGGCCGTTTGCTAGCCGGCCTCGCCGTGACCCTGGCGGCCGTGGGCGTCTTCTCGTTCTACGCGTTGCGCCAGATCCGCGGTCTGGAAGATTTGCAGACCCGCACGGTGGACCGCAACCGCAAAGACTCGCTGCAGCTTCTGCGCATCCAGAACGACCTCAATGAACTGGGTCACGCCATGCGGGACATGCTGGACGGCGACGAGCCGTATCCGCTGCAGGCGTGGAAGCCGCAGTTCGACCGCATGCGCATGGATCTCGATGACGCCCTGCGCCTCGAAGCCCAACTGGCCCCGGTCCAGCGCAACCCCGGCCGGCAACAGTATCTGGCCGGTTCGCTGGCCCAGTTCTGGACCTCCGCCAGCCGCATGTTTGAAGTGGCCGCACAGGGAGGCGACCGCGCCGCCCGCGACCTGATCCGCACGTCTTTGCAAGCGCAGGAGGCCGCCCTGACCAGTGCCGTCGCCCGGATACTGGTCGAAAACAACGAGGCCGAGCAAGAAGCCGCTGTCCGTATCCAAGGCATTTATCTGGGTGTAGAGCGCGACGTGTATCTCTTCCTGGCCGCCATGCTGGTGGCTATTTCCCTCACCACGCTTTACCTCATTTACTCCAACCGCCGCCTGTTCCAGCATCTGGCTGCGCTCTCCGAGCACCGCAGCGACTTGGCCCGCAAGCTTATCACGATACAGGAGGAGACGCTGCATTCGCTTTCGCGCGAGCTGCACGATGAATTCGGCCAGGTGCTGACGGCCATGGGCGCCATGCTGCGCCGAGCCGAAAAGCGTCTGCCCGCCGATTCGGAGTTCTGCGTCAGCCTGCGCGAAGTCCGCGAAGTGGCCCAGGCCACGTTGGAGAAGACCCGTAACCTCTCGCAATTGATGCACCCCAGCATCCTCGACGAAGGCGGTCTGGAGAAGGCCATAGACTGGTATCTGCCGGTCTTCGAGAAGCAGACTGGAATTACGGTACGATACGAGAAACAGGGAGATGGCCCGGCGATCACCGACCGTGTGGCGATTCACGTGTATCGCGTCTTGCAAGAAGCGTTGAACAATCTGGCGCGCCACTCCGGTTCGCCGGTGGCTGTGGTGCGGCTCGCGTTTCCGCCCGGCCGGCTGAACCTGGAGGTGGAAGATCGCGGCGCCGGCATTCCCGACCAGCGCAATGGCGCCACGCGCAGGGGCATTGGCATGACCGCCATGCGCGAGCGCGCCGAGTTGCTGCAAGGCAGTTTCGAGGTCCTGCGCCCCAACGAAGGCGGTAC
>Ga0187855_10003914_pt1 | contig 10847 bp, 10 predicted proteins | sample June2016WEW_8_10_2_FD_132969 | JGI IMG/M metagenome (GOLD analysis project Ga0187855, IMG submission 132969) | Peatland microbial communities from SPRUCE experiment site at the Marcell Experimental Forest, Minnesota, USA - June2016WEW_8_10 | ecosystem: Environmental > Terrestrial > Soil >... | reverse complement strand
GGTCGGCTTTGCGGCTTGCCTCGAACAGGAACCAGAGGCGCCGCTCGGCTTGATCGATAAAGTTTTCGAGAAGGCTCGCCGTGGCGACGTCCTCGTGGTCGTCGCAAATCTTGTGGCACGCGCGCATGGCCGCGACGACCTTCTTATTGTCGCCCATCAACTCGCGCAGCATGTCGCCGGGGGCCACATAGCTCTCGTCGTTGTTCTCGATGCCCTGCAGCTTGGAAATCTGGCCGATCGACCGCAGCGTGGTGCCGCCGATCTTGCGCACGCGTTCGGCGATGTCATCGGTGCTGGCGAAAATCTGCTCGGCCTGCTCGTCGAGCAGCAGGTGATAGTCGCGGAAATGCGGGCCGCTGACGTGCCAGTGGAAATTCTTGGTCTTGATGTAGAGCGCGAATGTGGTGGCCAGAATTTCGTTCAGCTTGGCCGATATCTGGCTCACGGCCTCGGAGGAAAGGTCGGTGGGCGTATCAAGCGGTGCGGCCGGCTTGCGGCGCGTGTCGAGGGCTCGGACTTTGTTGTTCACGGCATCACCTTTGGCTATGACGGAATGACAAACCGGTGCGGCCGCTCAGCCGAAGCGGCGGGGCGGGCTTACTAAGCAACGCCGGCATGACGACTTTGGTTCCGTGCCTCGGCAAGGCGAGGGCTCTACCAGTGCCCGCTTCCGCTTACATCCAGTCGGTCGCTTTCTTCGTTTTGGCGGCTGTGGCCCTGTTTGCCGCGGCCGGTACAGTCGCCATCGTTACCTACTGGGTTTATTTCGCGATATTTGCCGCCGTGTTCCTGGCATCGTTCCGGTGGCTCGATCCCGATCTGGTGCGCGAGCGAATGCGCCCAGGCGGAAAGAAGCCCCCGCTGGCGCTGCGGCTGTTTTCCGGGGTCCTGTTCGTGCATTGGGTGATTGCCGGTCTTGACCACGGCCGCTTCCATTGGAGCGACAGTGTGCCGATCGGGCTGCAATGGACGGCGCTGATCGCAGTCGCGGCCGGCTACGCCTTCTGCTTCTGGGCCATGCGCGTGAACCGCTTCTTTTCGTCGATCGTGCGCATCCAGAACGATCGCGGGCAGATCGTCATCACCACCGGCCCTTACGTCTTCATCCGCCACCCGGGCTATCTCGCCGGCATCGTCATCGTGGTGGCGAGCGGTCTGGCGCTCGACTCCTGGATCGCCGCGGCCATTCTCGTGGTCTCAATTTTGCCGTTTTTCCTGTATCGCTCCGCGACGGAGGACAGTGTGCTGCTCGCCGAATTGCCGGGCTATCGCGACTACGCGGAGCGGGTGCGCTGGCGGCTGCTGCCGGGAATTTGGTGAAGGGGCGGCAGAGCCGCGCGCGGCGGCGCCTTCATCCGGCATCTGAACCGTCCATTCGCATAAGACATATTATGGAATATTTCTATTCCGCCAATACGCACAGGATGATGCGAGCTATTCTTGAGATGAGGCTACAATTATGCGAGGCGCGACCGCCCCGTGTTATCATGCGGTTTGCAGCCACAGACGGAGCGGCAGCAGGGGCGAATGATCGACGAAAAAAAGCTCGAGGAGCGTCTCACAGCGCTCGAGGCCGCCAAGACGTGGAGCCCGCGCGTGGTTTCGCGCCTGGAGACGCTGTTGCGTTCGGCCGACGAGACCGCCCTCTTCCGCATCAATCCGATCCGCTTCGCGACCGACAAGGGCATCGCCGTCAGCGAGGCCATCGATCTGTTCCTGCATGGAACACTGGTCGGCTTGTTCGAGATGGACTGGCTGTTGCTCTGTCCGATGTGCTCAGACGTGGTGGAAAGCCTGCACAGCCTGCAGAAGCTCCATAGCCACTATCATTGTCACTTGTGCCAAGGCGACTACGAAGCCGTGCTCGACGACTACATCGCCGTAACCTTCACGGTTTCGCCGGCCGTGCGCCGCATCCGTTATCACGATCCAAACGCGCTCGCGGTCGACGATTATGCATTTATCTACAAGGCGACATCCGCAGGCATGACGCCGGAGGGCGTGCCTTGGGTGGAGGTGATCAGATCATGCATCAGGGCCTTGAGCTGGCTCGAGCCAGGCGCGACGGTCGAGCTGGAAGTCGACGCCGTCGAGGGGGTCCTGCTCAGCTTCGATATGGAGAGCGACGCGCATTTCAATTTCATCGTCGCCGGCGACGCGGCGTCCGCCCCACAGCGCGTCCCGATAACCTTCGGCGTCAATACCTGCACGCCCGATGCGGGCAGCATCGCACCCGGCAAGGTCGTGTTCGAAGTCCACAACGCCACCGTGGACCGGCGCGCCGTTTTCGGGGTCTTGCAGTTGCCACCGGGAGGAGTGCCGCCGCACGGGATGCTGCAATTCCAGCCGTTCCTGTCTGGCAAGCGTCTGTTGATGACGCAGACCTTCCGCGATTTCTTCCGTTCCGAGGTCATCCGCGGCACCGAGGGGCTTGCCGTTCGCGACGTCACGGTGCTGTTCACCGACCTCAAGGGCTCGACGGCTCTATACGAGCGGATCGGCGATCTTAACGCCTACGTGCAGGTGCAGCGGCATTTCGAGCAGCTCGTCGACGTCACCGTGCGGCACCAGGGTGCGGTCACAAAGACGATCGGCGATGCGGTGATGGCGGCTTTCCTCACCCCGGCCGACGCGGTGCAGGCGGCTCTGGAAATGCGCCAGTCGGTCGAGCAGATGAACAGAGATCGGCCGCAGCGCGATTTCATTCTCAAGATCGGCGTCCATACGGGCCCCTCGATCGCGGTCACGCTCAACGAGAGGCTCGATTATTTCGGACAGACCGTCAACATTGCTTCGCGGGTCCAACACCTTGCCGACGGCGACGAGATCGTCATTACCGATAATGTCCGGCAGAGCACGGGGATTGCGGAAATCCTTGCCCCCTACCGGGTCGACAAGAGTGCCGCCGAACTCAAAGGCATCAGCGGATCCGTGCCAGTCTACTTCGTTCGCGGCTTTGCGGCGTAGGGCAGGTGCCCGGCGTCAGGGCGCCGCCGGCGCTGCATCGGCGATCTCGAACGTCATCCCATCATAAGCCGGCTCGACATGCGGCGGCACCGCCTTGCGCACGGCCTCGTAATCGAGATCGGCGTGCAAGTTGGTCAGGATCGCGCGCCGGGGCTTGAGCCGCTCGATCCAGGCGAGCGCGTCGTCGAGCGAGAAATGGCTCGGGTGCGGCCGGTAGCGCAACGCGTCGACGATCCAGACGTCGAGGCCGGCCAAGGCGGCGACGCTCGCAGCAGGCATGCCGCCGAGGTCGCAGGAATAGGCGAGCTTGCCGAAGCGAAAGCCCAGCGACGGGATGTCGCCATGCTGCTGCAGAATGGGCAGGGCCGTGATGGTGCCGCCCTGCCCTTCGATCGCGATTTCATGGCCGGCCGCCAAGCGATGCTCGCTGACCATCGGCGGATATTCGCTGCCGGGCGGCGACTTGAAGCAATAATCGAACCGGGTATGCATCATCGCCGCGGTCTGTTCGTCGAGATAGACGTCGACCAGCTGCCGCTTTTTGAGGTACAGCGAGCGCAGGTCGTCGATGCCGTGGGTGTGGTCGGCGTGCTCGTGGGTGTAGAGGACGGCGTCGACCCAATCGACCTCGGCATCGAGAAGCTGCTCGCGCAGATCGGGCGGCGTATCGATCAGGACCCGGGTGACGCCGCCGGAGTTGTGACGCTCGACCAGGAACGACGTGCGGCGGCGCCGGTTTTTCGGATTGTTGGGATCGCAGGCGCCCCAGCCCAGCGCCGGCCGCGGCACGCCGGCGGAGGATCCGCAGCCGAGAATAGTGAATTTCAGCGTCATGCCGCCGGCGCACCAAGTTTGGGCGGCTGATACGCATCCGCGCTGGCCGCCGGCCGGGGCACCTTGCTGAATAGCCGAAAGAAGTTCTCCGAGGTCTGGCGTGCGATCTCGTCCAACGAGACGCCGCGGCATTCGGCGAGCACTTTGGCGATTTCGACCACATAGGCCGGTTCGTTGCGCTTGCCGCGAAACCGGCCGGGCGCGAGGTAGGGCGCATCGGTCTCGATCAGGATGCGGTCTGCCGGCAGTTCGGCGGCGATGGCGCGCAGCGCCGCCGAATTCTTGAACGTCACAATACCCGTGAAGGAGACGAAAAGCCCCACGGCGACCGCGCGCTGAGCAAGTTCGCGCCCGCCGCTAAAGCAATGCAACACGGCGGGGAAGGCGCCCTGCCCCGTCGCTTCCTCGAGGATCCGCGCGGTGTCGGCGTCGGTTTCGCGGGTGTGGATGACCAACGGCAATCCGGTCTCGCGCGCCGCTGCGATGTGCGTGCGAAATCCGCGCTCCTGCGCCTCGCGCGGCGAATTGTCGTAATGGTAGTCCAGCCCGGCTTCGCCAATCGCGACCACCTTGGGGTGCCGCGTTCGCGCGACGAGGTCGGCCGCGGTCACGTCCGCTTCCTGGTCGGCGTAATGCGGATGCGTGCCGACGGAGCAAAAAACATCGGCAAACTGCTCGGCGATCGCCAGCACCTCGGCATGGCGGTGAACGCGCGTCGAGATCGTGACCATGCGGGCAATCCCGGCGGCACGCGCGCGAGCCACCACCGCGTCGAGCTCGGCGGCAAAATCGGGAAAATCGAGATGGCAATGACTGTCGATCAGCATGGCTATTGCGCCGCGCGCGTTTCGGCCTCGACATAACGCGGGAACACCGGCGCCGGTGCCGGAAGTTTTGCGCCCGCGGCGATGCGATGGGCGCTGCCGAGGAATGAGAACAGCCGTTCCTCGGCCGGCACCGCCAAAAGATCGAGCAATTTTTCCGCCGACGCCGGCATGAACGGTAGCGCCAGGATCGCGACCTGCCGCAACACCTCCGCGGTCACGTAGAGGATGGTGCCCTGCCGCGCCGGATCGGTCTTTGCCAGTGCCCAGGGTGCTTGCGCAGTGAAGTATTGGTTGGCGAGGGCAATCACCTTCCAAACAAAATTGAGCACCATATGTAGCTGCTGAGTTTCCATATCGTGACGCACCGACTCAATCATGTCGTCAGCGGAACTGAGCATGATCTCATCGGCTTGCGTGAATGGTCCCGGCTTCGGCAACACGCCGGCGAAATTGCGCGCCACCATGGTCAGCGAGCGCTGCGCCAGATTGCCGAGATCGTTGGCGAGATCGGCGTTGGTGCGGTTGACGATCGCCTCGTGGCTGTAATTGCCGTCCTGCCCGAACGGCACCTCGCGCAGCAAGAAATAGCGCAGCGGATCCACGCCATATTCCTTGGCCAGGTCGAACGGATCGATGACGTTGCCGACCGATTTCGATATTTTCTCCCCGCGGTTGAACAAAAAACCGTGGGAGAAAATGCGCCGCGGCACGGCAATGCCGGCCGACATCAGGAACGCCGGCCAGTACACCGCATGGAAGCGCACGATGTCCTTGCCGATGACATGCAGATCGGCGGGCCAGTATTTGCGGAATTTCTCGCTGTCCGTATCGGGAAAGCCGACCGCGGTTATGTAATTTGTCAGCGCGTCGACCCACACGTACATGATGTGGCCGTCGCGGCCGGGCACGCGGATGCCCCAGTCGAAGGTGGTGCGCGAGATCGAGAGGTCCTGCAGGCCACCACGCACGAAACTCGCGACTTCGTTCAAGCGTTCCTTCGGCAGCACGAAATCTGGAACACGCCGGTAGAGGTCGAGCAGCTTGTCGGCATAGGCGGAAAGGCGAAAGAAATAGCTCTCCTCTTCCACCCATTCGACCGGGGTACCTTGCGGGCCGACCCGCCTGCCGCTGTCGTCGAGGCGCGTTTCGCTTTCGGCGTAATAGGCCTCATCGCGCACCGAATACCAGCCGGCATATTTGCCGAGATAGATGTCGCCGTTCTGCTCCATACGCCGCCAGATTTCTTCCGACGACCGGTGGTGGCGCTCCTCCGTAGTGTGGATGAAGTCGTCGTTCGAGCAATTGAGCCGCTTCACCATGGCCTCGAACCGCGGCACGTTGCGGTCGAGCAATTGCCGCGGCGTCAGGCCTTCGCGCGCCGCGGTCTGCTGCATCTTCTGGCCGTGCTCGTCGGTGCCGGTGAGAAAGAACACGTCATAGCCGTCGAGCCGCATGAAGCGGGCGATCGCGTCGGTGGCGATCGCTTCATAGGCGTGGCCGATGTGCGGCGGGCCATTCGGATAGGAGATCGCCGTGGTGGTGTAATAGGGTTTGTCGGCCATTTCGGATTGTCCGCGCCGCATAATGACCAATGGCCGGGACAGGCCCGGCCAAGGACGGCGCATAGGTATCAACCGCGCGTGGCCTCGGCAAGCAAGCCGAAAACGCTGAAGACCAGCGGCTTTCGCTCCAAATTGTAGGTTTCGGCGTCGCGGGCGGCTTGATTGATGCGTTCCCAGGCCTCGGCCAGCCGCGCCACCCGGTCTATTTCACCCTGGTTGCGATGAAGGCGCTGCGACAGCCAGCCATTGACGGTATCGACGAAGGCGGCGAGCGGCTGCGGGTCGGTGCCGGCGAGCGCTTCTCCGAGCCCATGCAACGCGCCAGTGTCGAGTGCGGGCAGGCGGTCGAGCTGGTCGAGCGCGCGCTGGCGCAGCGCCAAGGCATCCTCGTCGAGGAAGGTCAGCGCGCGAGAGACGCTGCCCTCTGCCGCGGCAGCGGCGGCCTGGATCTGCGGATCGCTGGGCGCACTCCCGATCGCCGCGGCGAGCGCCGCTGCGACCTCGGCCTGCGCCAAAGGTCGCGACGTCACGATGCGGCAGCGCGAGCGCAGCGTCGCCGGCACGCGCGCCGCGGAGTGGCACACCAGCAGCAACAGCGCGCGTTCCGGGGGTTCTTCGAGCACCTTGAGCAGCGCGTTGGCGCCCGACCGGTTGAGCTCGTCGACTGCGTCGACGATGGCGATCCGCCAGCCCCCCTCCCCGGCCGTGGCGCCGAAAAACGCCACCGTGCGGCGCACGTCGTCGACGGCAATCTGCTGGCGCAAATTGCCCTTCTCGTTGGCCGTGCGCTCGATGACGAGAAGGTCGGCTTGCGCTTGCGCCGCCATCCGCCGGGCCACGGGATGTTCGGGATCGACGGCGAGCGACGTCGCCGCCTGGACCTCCGGAGCGGCCGGATCCGGATGGGCAAGCACGAAGCGGGCGAAGCGGTAGGCGAGTGTCGCCTTGCCGATGCCCTTGGGGCCGATGAGCAGCAAGGCGTGCGGCACGCGTCCGCCGCGATAGGCGGCCAACAGCGCGGCCTCGGCGTCGGCATGGCCGTACAGCGCGTCGGTCAGGCGCGGGGGCGGCGCTTCCTCGGGTTCGTCCGCGACCGGGCTCATGACGCTACGTTTTCCAGCACGGTCGCCGCGCCTGCCGGTTGGAGCCGGGAATTCACCGCCTTCCACACCTGCCTGGCGACCTTTTCCTTCGGCGCTGATGCATCGATGATCACGCAGCGATCCGGCTCCGCTGCCGCGAGCGCAAGGTACGCCTGACGCAACTTGTCGTGAAAATCGATTGTCTCTGCTTCGAACCGATCGGGGTTGGCGCTGCCGCGCCGCCGCGCCGCCCGTTTCAGTCCCAAGGCGACGGGCACGTCGAGGACAAGAGTGAGATCGGGATATAGGTCACCAAGCGACACGCGCTCGAGCGCCTTGATCAAGCGCTGGTCGATGTCGCCGAGCGCTCCCTGATAGACGCGCGTGGAATCGGCAAAGCGATCGCAAATGACCCAATGGCCCGCTTCGAGCGCCGGCAGGATGGTGCAGCGGATATGGTCGTCGCGGGCGGCGGCGAACAGCATGGCCTCCGCCTCCGGCCCCAACGGCTTTGCCGCGCCGGACAGCAACACGTGCCGGATGATTTCGGCGCCCGGCGAGCCGCCGGGCTCGCGCGTGAGCCGCACGCGCAGCCCGAGCGATTCCAGCCGAAGCGCAAGCATCGCCGCCTGGGTCGATTTGCCGGTGCCCTCGCCGCCTTCGAAGGTGATGAACTTGCCTCTCATATCGGTCCGCAAAGCCCTAAACTGCCGTTGTCAGTGCCGTCGAGGCAATAAGCAAAACAAAAGAAATCAGCTTCTTATGTCGGTCTCTTGGCACATCATTGGAAGCATCGAGATAAGAAAACGCCTATAGGGGGACGCAACACTGGGCGCATGCGCTAGCCTTACGCCAGCAAGGACGGATCATAGCCGATCCACGCCGGCCCGAAACAGGCCGATCATCAGCTCGGTCGCGCCGTCCACGGCGCGTTGCGACATGGTGCCCTTCCCCACGTCCTCGGCGGCCTGCAACGGCACTTCCAGGGCCAGCTTATCGCCGCGCCATACCTTGAGCTTGCCGATGCTCTGGCCTTTGCTGACCGGCGCCGGCACCGGCCCGGTATAGACGATGCGCGCGAGGAGCCGTTCGCTTCCGTTGCGCGGCATCATCAGCCGGATGGTGCCGGGCGCGACCAGCGGAACGTAGCGTGCATTGCCGCCAAACACCTTGGCCTCGCCGATCGTCTGCCCTTCGGCGAACAGCACGCGAGCCTCGAAACCGTGGAACCCCCACTCGAGCATCTTGCGCGCCTCCTCGGCGCGCTCCTTGTCCGACCTGGCGCCGGTAATGACGACGATCAGGCGAAAACCGTCCTGCACGGTCGATCCGACCAGGTTGAAGCCGGCCTCGGCGGTCTCGCCGGTCTTGAGCCCGTCGGCGCCGATGCCCATGGCGAGCAAGGGATTGCGGTTCTGCTGCCGTATGTTGTTCCAGGTGAATTCGCGCTCGGCGAAATACGGATAGAACTCGGGATAGGTCTTCATGATGTGGCGCGCGAGCGCCGCCATCTCGCGTGCGGTGACGCGTAGATCGGGATCGGAATAGCCGGTGGCGTTGGTGAAGGTCGACTTTTCCAGGCCGATCTGGCGCGCCCGTTTGGTCAGCATGGCGCCGAACTCGGGCTCGTTGCCGGCGAGCGCTTCGGCGACGGCGATGCAGGCGTCGTTCGCGGAATCGACGATGATGCCGTGGATGAGGTCGTCGAGCTTCACCTTGCTGTGGATGGCGGCAAACATCGTCGAGCCGTGCGACGGCGCCCCGCCCTTGCGCCAGGCGTTCTCGCTGATGGGCAGCTCGTCGTCGAGCTTGATGTGGCCCTGCTTGATTTCGTCGAACACGAATTCGAGCGTCATCAGCTTGGCGAGGCTCGCCGGGGCCACGAGCTGATCGCCGTTCTTCTCGTACAGCACGCTGTCGCTATCGGAATCGAGCAGCAGCGCGGCGGGAACGCTGGTCTGGAAAGTCTCGTCCTTCCTGACGGTCATGTTCGAGGCGGCATAAGCAGCGGCAACGGCAACGACCAATAGGGCGGCCGCGCCGGTGCAAAGCGCACACCGCGACAGCAAGCCTCGGCGATGCCCGGTCACCAAGAGAGCCTCCAACGCGCCCAACGCGCTGCTCGATCGTGTAAGGGATCAATTCTCATGCGAACTACTCGCGCGCAATAGGGCGCGCGCAAGGCTGCGTCGCGCCGACGCGACAATGGCGCACAGAGAATTTGGATCAGTTCTTTAGTGGAGCATGATCTTTTCGGAAAACCGGCATCCACCCTCGGAACAAGTCCGAGGGCAGGCTTTTTCAGGATCATGCTCTAGTAGAGTCCGCGGCCGTTGAGGAACTGGTCGGTGCCGTCCCGGCCGCTCGGCTGACCGGCGTAGGACATGGGCTGCGACGCGGTCGTCTCCGGCGAGGCATCGCTTGAAGCGGCGCTGGCGAAACGGGCACGCGAGGCAGGCGGAGTCCAGGTGGCCGGGACGAGCGGTGTCGCCGCAAGCTTGATGCTACCCGGAGGGGGCGCCGGCTCGTCCTGGCGCAGCGTCGCCGCCAGAATGCGGTCGTCGGAGCCTTCCATCGGCGCGTGCCCAACATAATCAACGCGCACCCACGTGGTGCCGCGATTGTGGAAATCCAACAGATGCGCGGCCTTGGTGGACACGTCGATAAGGCGGTCGCCGTGATAGGGCCCGCGGTCGTTGACGCGCACGATCAGCGAGCGGCCGTTGGCGAGGTTGGTCACCCGCGCGTAGCACGGCAGCGGCAGCGTCGGATGCGCCGCCGTGATGCTGTCGCGGTCAAAGACTTCGCCATTGGCGGTCAAGCGGCCGTGAAAGTCGTCGCCGTACCACGACGCAAGACCTTCGGCGTGATAGCGCGGGTTCTCTTCCGGAACGTAGACGCGGCCGGCAACCACGTAGGGCGCACCGACTCGGTAGGTGCCGCCGCCCTTGGGCACCGGCTCGCCGTCAGCGACGACTCGCGGACTCGGGGCGACGCCGTAGCGGGGATCGATTCGGCCGGAGTTCGAGCAATTGGCGAGCACGAGACAAAGCGCGACGCAGGCGCCGATCGGCGCAAATCGTCGCAATGCCACGCTGACCCGACCCCGCATCATCCCCCATCCCGTCGCGCCACGGTATTAAACGCGAGTGGTGAGATTGTGGCGAAATTGGGCGAGAGGTTCCGATGGTGAATGGAACCTTGTGAGGCGTGGGTGCCGTTGCCGTCCTGGCGGCGATTCAGGTTTCGCTCTTCCTACACTCCCGCGACGATCGGCACGCCGGCATAGAGCAGGATGAGCAGCACGACGAGACCGCCGATGAAAGCCCCGAAAATAATGTGTGACAATGTTCGCCAATTTGCCGTGAGTGTCTTTTCAACGGAGCCGATGAGTTTAATTGCAAGTGTCGACATTGGCACTGCTGCCTTTCTTACTGTTACTGGCTTTTCTGGGGTCGATGGCGGGCGCGGGGCACCGCGGTCGGGCGCGACTAATCACGGACCGGTTAAAAAGTCCATACCCCGCTACGGCCGTTCGGTTAGCCTCGAAAGATGCCGGCGCTTCGACGACGGTT
>Ga0187855_10003909_pt1 | contig 10851 bp, 10 predicted proteins | sample June2016WEW_8_10_2_FD_132969 | JGI IMG/M metagenome (GOLD analysis project Ga0187855, IMG submission 132969) | Peatland microbial communities from SPRUCE experiment site at the Marcell Experimental Forest, Minnesota, USA - June2016WEW_8_10 | ecosystem: Environmental > Terrestrial > Soil >... | reverse complement strand
TGCTTGGCGGCCGTGCTGTAGCGGTTCTGATATTTTTCAATCGACTTGGTGTCGATCAGGTGCGCAATGTCGAGCAGCATTCCGTCGGCGTCAACCTTCTTGCAGCTGACCTCTTCCTCCAGCGGATTAAACAGCTTGTGTACCTGCACCGACAGCGCCCGAGCCTTCGTCTGCCGTTCCCGCTCGCGCGAGGCCTTCTCGCGCAACTTCAGCAGATATTCGCGCCCCACCGTATCCGGCAGGACGATCTCTTCCATGTGTCCGCGCAGCGACCCGTCCCGCACCGTCAGCTTGATGCGCATTTCCGACTTGCCGCGCAGACGCGCTACGCTGTCGCAGAAAGTTCGCCGGTTCGACCGCACCGCCTGCCGGATCGCGTCTTCCGTATCGAAGATCGTCCCGAAGCGGAAGGGAAGCACCGTTGCGGTCCGGAAACTCTGGCTCACCACCCGAGCGTGCTCCAGCACCGACTTTTCGTCGAGTTTGGAGCTAGCACGGTCATATTCGCTGACAATCACCGCGAATTCCCCGCTCGGATAGCTCATCACCGGGGCCGAGTTGACACCTTGAATTCCATCAAGCAGAAAGGGACGACGGGCGCGAACACCATTGGCTAGGGTCGGGTGTTCCGTGAGGCAGTACGCGTACCACGACATGCATTCTCTCCGAATTGCACCGGGGCGTTGGGCACCCCTTTAGATTTTTAGACTTAGGGCTGCGCTGCTACCTGGGATTTTTGTTTTTTGAAAAACAGATGACGCGAACTTCCGCGTCCAAACCCATAGTACTGCCGAGTGGACTTATTTGCAACCTTTCTTACAAGAGCCGCATCGCACCGCGTCTCAATCTGCTACCCACTCCATTTCATCGCGCTAGCAGGGCCTTTTCAGCCATTCCGCCAGTGACGAAAGCGCCGCGCGAATTGCACAAAAACTGTATTTGCCGGACTCACCCGGCGCCAGACCCGTAAGGGGCGACCAAGCTAGCCCAGCGCTAGCGCTGGGAACATTGGAATGAATGATTAAAGTCCCGTAGGGACGACCCAAGCAACTCCGACCCAAGCAACTCAAAGCTTCACTGCACCTTCCCATACTCCGCCGTCGCTTCCTTCAAGATGGGACCATCCGAATCGGCGTCCTTCCACAGCGCCAGGAACTCCTTATACGCCGTCCGCGCCCGCACCCGCGCGGCATCGGCATCCGCTCCCTGCCCCTGTCCTTGTGACGTCCTCGACTGCAATGCGTTCGCCCGTGCCACTCCCAGTCGCGCTAGCGCCCCCGTCCAGCAGTTCCACACCAGCCCGCCATGATCCAGAATCTTCTGAAACTCGGCCGCGGCGGCATCGCCCTTCCCGTCCGCCAGATACGCTTCCCCGCGCACATACGCGGGATACAGGCACGAACCGTTGATTCCAAACTGAATCGTCCCCATCTCAAGCGCCGCGCTAGCGGACTGCAAGGCCGCCAGAGCCTCGGGAGCCCGCTTCCTGTTCAACGACAACTGCCCCTCGATCGCCGGCACCCAGACGGCCTGCATCTGCGTATCCAGCGGATAGCGGTGCTTCAGGTCCGATTCCAAAGACTCGGCGCGCCCGCTATCGCCCGCCAGCGCAAAAGCCAATGCCGCTTCGACCTCCGCGCCCTGGCTCGCCGCAGCCAGCCTCAGAGCTTCCGCCCCCCGCTGCCGCGCCTCCGCGGGATTGCCGAACGCGGCTTCGCGCTGTGCCGCAATCGCCAGGTAGATCGCCGCATTTTCTTTGCCGTCGGATTTCACTGCCGACTCCACCGCCTGCCGCGTCAGTTCCCGCGCCTTGCCCAGATGTCCGCCATACGCCTCGCTATCGGACTGCAACGCGAGTCCAAAATTCTGGTAATCGGCGTTACCGGCATACCACTTTTGCTGTTGCGCCATACCTGCCGAGTCCGACGCGAGAAACGCAAGCGCGTACAGAGAATTGTGCAGAATCACATCCTCAATGTTCCGAGCCTGCGCTTGCTGGATGATCTGTCGCGCTTCGTCGAAGCGCTGCATGCCGATTTCGTAGTTGGCAAGGTTCAGATACCCATCCGCGCGATTCGGCGCCCGCACCATCACTTGCCGCGAATCCTCCGCCGCTTTTTCATACTGCCCCAGCGAGGCATAGGCGATGCCCGAATCGTGGGATCCTCCGACCCCGAGCTCGACCCTCGCGGCGTGCCCGCATCCGTCCTCTTCGCCAGCCCGAAGTCGAGAACCTTGGCGTGCCCCCGCTTGGTAATGAAGATGTTCGCCGGTTTGATGTCCCGATGGATGATCCCTGCCGCATGTGCCGCGTCCAGCGCGTCGGCGATTTCGATCGCCAGCGCCAGCAACACGTCGGTCTCCACCGGACGCCCCGCGATGCGGTACTTCAGCATCACTCCGTCCAGATACTCCATGGCGATAAACGCCCGGCCACCCTCTTCGCCAATGTCGTAAATCGTGCAGATATTAGGATGATTCAGCGCCGATGCCGCCTCGCGTCGAAACCGCGCCAGCACCACCGGGTCGCGAGCCACGTCCTCGGGCAGAAACTTGAGCGCGACAAATCGCTGCAACCGCGTGTCTTCCGCCTTGTACACCACGCCCATACCCCCGCCGCCGAGTTTCTCGACAATGCGGTAGTGCGAGATGGTTTGGCCAATCATGAGGGAACTTGGGACTCAGACCGCAATAGTAAGGACGCGAGGACTCCCAGTCAACGAGGGTGGGATTCCATCTCCGCTTGTAGCGTTGGATTTTCCTGGAAGGAGAGGAAGCGCCTCCCCTCCCTATGATTACATACTAATATGTACGCACAATTACACCTCTACAAAACGTTTCACGTGAAACATTGTACATACAATTGGAAGCTAAAGCCTTTCGGTTCAATGCGCGATGCGCTCGTCAACCCTTCAATTTTTCGGCGGCTTCTGCGCCGCCCGTTCCTGCAAGGCGACCGTCACCGCGCGCAGCATATCGCCGACCGGAGCCGGCTTCCCCGTCCAGATTTCAAACTGCCGCGCCGCCTGCTGCACAAACATCTCCACGCCCGGAATCACGCCGATCCCCTTACTCCGCGCCACCTGCAGCAGATGGGTCTCGACCGGGTCGTACACCATATCGAACACCACGCGAGCTTGAATCTCGTCGTCTTTCAGCGGACATTCCCGCGTGTTCCCCATGCCCACCGGAGTCGCATTAATGATGACGTCGAAGCCAACCTTTTTTAGTTCCGCGCGTTTGAGCGTCCGAGCTTTCGCCTGCCGCGCCAGCTTCTGCCCTTTGGCTGCGGTGCGATTCAAGATCCAGACCTCAGCGCCGCGCTCCTTGAGCCCAAACACCGCCGCCCGCGCCGCGCCGCCCGCGCCCAGCACGAGAACCTTCGCGTTCTCAATCGACAGCCGCTGCTCCAGCGGACGAAGGATGCCCGCGATATCGGTATTGAATCCGTAAAGCTTGCCTTCCGCTCCTCGAACCACGGTATTGCAGGCGCCGATCTTCGTCGTGTGCGCATCCGTGTTGTCCAGATACGGCAAGATCGCCTGCTTGTACGGCATCGTCACGCTGAGGCCATGCAGCGGAATCTCGCGCACGCAATGGATCAGATCCTTGAGCGTCTTGGCGTGCAGCGGAAGATAAACGCCGTTGACGTTCTCGCGCCGCAACGCCGTATTCATGATGACCGGCGAAAGCGAATGCCCGATGGGATCGCCCGCGACTCCGTAAATGCGAGTGGCAGCGTCGATCTGATCGATGCGGTAAATGCCGCGCAGATCGCGCGCGCTGATTTGACCCGGTGCAGTTTTTAGGTCGGCATCGGCATCGACCGCGCCAAACGTGAACGCGCTGCCCGCGCGCGCCCCGAGCACGCGGCTGATAATACCCTGCTCTCCCATGCACAGCCCGATCAGCGAATGCTGACCGCTGTGCGTCTGCAGGAACTTCATCATCGCCACGTTGTCCGAGAGCGTAGTCGCGGTGCTGACGATCTTGTAGAAATCGGCCGGAATCTTCAGCATCTTTTCGAGCGTATCGTCGAGTTTGCGAGTGGCGTGGAAATCGTGGAATGACAGGATCAGTCCGGCGCGGCTGCGCAATTTCGCAATCGCTTCGGGCTTCGCTTTCAGCGCACTTTGCAGTTCCACGTCGACGAGTTGACAGCCCCCGGCATTGGCCTTGGTCAGCACTTCCAATTGCGCAGCCAGCGATCCCTTGAACTTGCCGCCGTTGTCGGCACGCCGGCACGTGCCGATGGCCGTGACGTACTGGTGCGTCTCCAGAAAACGGTGAATCTTCGGGACCGCGGCCAGCGGCTGCTTTAAATAGTCCAAACGAAACTCGAGAAATGGGTTTTCGCGAGCCAGCGACTCCGCCGTGGCAAGCATGTCTTCAATCGTGTCCCCGCCGACCGCCAGACAGACCTTGGGCAGGCGCTGGGGAAGAAAACGGGGCGCGAGAGTGGAAGACAAAGCCAAGTCCATTTGTTTTCAACAACGGCGCCGATATTACAGGGGAGCAGCCTCAGATGCAACTCCGAGGATTGCCGGAGAGTCCGCAAAACTTTCGGACACAGGGGCTAAACACCCTCGTAACCTTGACCCCTGCCCACGCGCTTGTTACTTTTTGGCTGTAACCCTTGTCTTCCCTAGGAGATAGCTGGGGCAGCCCCGAAGCGGTGGAAGTGGGAGATAACATGAAGAAAACAGGACTGTTATTGCTATTGACGGTGGCGGCGACCCTGGCGGTCGCACAGCAGGCGGTGACACCGATCACGCCCGATGCGGACGGTATCGTCCATACATACGTTAACGTTCCATTCGTGCGTTTTCAGACGCCCACCGCGGCCGATATTTATTGCGCCGGTTTTCTTACCAAAGAGCGGATTCCCAACGCCAACTACGTCAACGGCGGACTGGAGACGCCGACTTCCACCAAGTTCGAAATCGGAGAACTGGTCTACCTGGCGGGGAGCGGCTACCAGACGGGGCAACTCTATTCGGTCGTTCGCCAAATCCGCGATGTGAACGAGTATGAAATTTATCCGGGACAGAGAAAAATCCTGGCCGCTGCGGGACAACCCTACGGCGAAATCGGCAGAGTACGGGTGGTGGATACGCGCAGCCACAGCGCCATCGCGCAAGTGGAATTTAGTTGCGATCCCATCAACCCGGGAGATGTCGTCCTTCCTTTCGTGGAAAAACCGCCGGTGAGTTTCCACGTCCCCGGCCGTTTCGATCGCTTCGCGCCTGCCAATGGCAAGCTGACCGGGCGCGTCGTTCTCGGCAAAGACTTCGACGGCGTGCTCGGCACGGGCATGAAACTCTATATGAATATGGGTTCGAACCAGGGCGTGAAGGTTGGCGACTACTTCCGTGTGGTGCGTTCCTATACGGCCACCTTGAAGGATCCTGTCGACTCGCTCTCTTTCAAAGCGCAGACTTCGGAAGACACGCAGAAGGTTCCGCCCACCTTTGAAGCCAATCGCTTCACCCGGACCAAAGGGCCGAACATCCATGTGGCCGATCTGCCGCGGCGCGCCGTGGGAGAAGTGGTCGTCCTCAACGTGACCCCGACCGCGTCCTCCGCCATGGTTGTCTTCGCGCTCGAAGATGTCTACGCCGGCGATACGGTGGAACTGGACGAGCAGCAGTAAGCTCGAAACAACTTCCATCGAAACGAGGGGAGAGAAATCTCCCCCCTTTTCTTTGGGACGATGAACTAGGGTGGCCGCAAAGGATAGCTTCCGGGCAGCCTTTTTAGCAGGCTTACGATCTGCTCAGCGAAAGAAACGGATTTCCGGATTCCCCGGAATCATCGCGCTCGCGACGACCATCACCACGATCACAACTGCGAGTTCCATGTTGACCTCGTAACGCTGACCTCGTAACGCCGCTTCACTACCAGGGCGCCAGCGCTCAGATTACGTCGTTTGGCGGGGAAGGCAACGGTACGGAAGTGGGGGACACGCGCACAGGAGTGGAAGTGACAAGCCCGCGAATGGAACTCGTGGTAGAGGATCAGCCGGGCACTTCGACATCGGCGTCGGAGAAGACCTCGGCGGTGAACGCCTCGATGGTTGCGTCCCTGCGCCAGCAATCCACCGGCAGGCCCGCTTTGCGGCAGGTTTGCTCCAGAAACGTCTCCCGGTCCCACGCAAACTCGACCGGAACCTGCGGCAGCAATAACCCGCGATGCGACTCCCGCGAGATGACCAGGCCGTGGCGCCCGACCTCCACTGCATCGGGATGAATCGGGAACAGGCGCGAGAGCACACTCAAGGAAACTTCGAGTTGGGAAGCTTCTTCTTTTGTCACCGGCGAGAACCGCGAATCGTCGAAGGCGGCGGCGCGGGCCGTTTCGGCAACCGCGCGATACAGCGCAGCGATGGGTTCGGGATAGCCAACGCATCCCCGAAGCTCGCGCCGAACTTTACTCAGATGTTCAACTTTCAGATAAAGAGTAGTGAAGACGCCGCGTCGCTCCGAGAGTAAGGGGGAAGTCGGCGGCTCGTCGGCGAGTTCCCGGCGCTCTACGCCCGAGAGAATCGCTTCGTGCGCAATGCGCAACAGAATCCGGCGTTGTTCGAGCGAAAATTCCGGTGGCCGCGACAAGTCGCTCGCAGCCAGATTTGCGGGCAGTCGTTCCGAAGGCGTATCAGACCGCTTGGACATCGCTTTTTCTCCGCCGGGCGAGGACGAAAGTCCGGCGCCGCCGCTTTTCCGACTTGCGATCGATCCGCGACCAGAAGGCGATAAAGTAATCGAGCGCGGACACCAGCGACAGCAGCACCATGAACCAGATCGCCAGCCACGCGATCCAATAGACCGGAAAAATATAAATTCCGCCGACCGGCCACTCGTGCCAGCGGTGGGCGAGAATCACCGCTACGACAGAAATAATCTGCACCAGCATTTTGAACTTGCCCAGTTCGCTTGCCTGAATCGTGAAACCTTCCGAGGCGGCAATCGAGCGCAGTCCGCTGACCAGGAATTCGCGGCCGATGACGACCACAGCCATCCACGCCGGTACCAGCGCGGGATTGAACTGCACCAGCGTGATGAAGGCCGCCGCCACCAGCAACTTGTCGGCCAGCGGATCGAGCAGCATGCCCATGGTGGTGATCTGTCCGCGTTTGCGCGCAAGATAGCCATCAATGCCGTCGGTGATCGAAGCCAGGATGAAAACCGCCGATGCCAGAATCTCGCGTTGCCCGGTGTGCTCGTTCGCGAACCGCGGAGTGCACAGAATCCATATCAGCAGCGGGATCGCGGCGATACGAGTGAGCGTGATGGAGTTAGGGAGATTCACGCGATGACCGAACCTGGGCCGCGGCGGCGGACTCTGTGATTATCCTCTACATCGGGAGGCAAGGCAACGGACCAGAAGGACTGGTAGTAGCTCAGTCTGAATTTGCTTTGCAAGGGCCCGGCACTCTAGCCACCGCTGCATTGGGTGTGGACGGATCAAAAAAGAAATGGCGCACGACTCGAGGAACCGTGCACCATCTGAATTTAGGACGCTTTCGTCCCAAGGTTCTTCAGCATGCTGGACGCCATCTCCAGAACGTTGCCGTGGTCGGGTACCGATCCATTCGGCGTCAGCTTGTCGACCAGTCCGGGCAGGATCTGAGCGATCGCCGCGCCGGCGGTGTCGGGACTGATGCCAGCCTTGGCGGCGAGCGCCTTAACCTGATCGCTGCCCAGAACCTGATGAACCTGGTCGGAAGAAATCGCAGGATTCGGTCCCGTGCTAACCCATTGGGACACAATTCCACCCATCCCTTTATCGTGAAACGATTGCACCAAACCCTGCAATCCGCCGGGCTGGTTCTGAATCATCTGCAACAGGCCGGACGCCAGCGGATTCGAACTGCCGCCGAGCACGTTGCCTAATGCCTGATTTTCTAAATTGTCGAGTAAACCCATAATCCCTCCTGAAATCTTTACGCAAAAAACGCAGAAGCCCGGACAATGCGTGCCCGATTGTCCTCTGCGTTCTCTGCGTTAAAGCTCTTACTTCTGTTTCGCGATGATCTTGTCTTTGATCTTCGCGTAGGTGGCTGCGGGAACGACCTTCTTCTTCGTCAAGTCGGTCTTCTTCGCATAGGGACGGCCATCGATGATCTTCTGCGCGTACGCGTCGCCGATGCCCGGCAGCGCGTTCAGCTGATCCTTGGTCGCCGTGTTGATGTCGACGAGATCCGCGTCGGCAGCTGCGGCCGTCGTGGCCTTGGCTGATGTCTTCGCCGCTTGCGCCACTGCCATTCCGCTGATCAGGCTGAGCGCAAAGAGTGCAATGAGAATCCTGGAAATCAGTTTTTTCGCCATCGTCGTTTCTCCTTATTCCTTCTCGGCTACTTTATAGCCGGCTGCTTTCGCGTCCGCTTCGGTCATGAACTTCCCTTCCTTCGTCTTGCCGTACCATTCGCCGCCCTTGTGGTAGACGCCGCTCTTCGTATTGACCCAGACTTTGCCGCTGGCCTGAGCGGCGGCGATATCCGAACTCGATGCCGCAGGCGTTGCCTTGCTCGCGCTCTTCGTCGGCGCAGCCATGTTGTTGGAGGCAGCCGGAGCCGGAGCAGAAGCCTTCGCTGCTGGTGCCGGAGCCGCAGCCGCTGCGGGTGCGCTCGCCGGTGCCGCACTGGCATCGGCCGCTTTGGATTTCTTGCTCTTCTTGCTCATCGCGTCCGCGGGCGCAGCAGCATCAGCTGGCTTCGCGGCGCTGTCATCGGCGACAGCAGCCTTCTTGCTCTTGCGCGACTTCTTCGTAGCGGTCGTGTCGTCGGCCGCGGTCTTATCCGCGGCAGCGGTCTTGTCGTCCGCAGCGGCCGCGTCTTTCTTGGCCTTTTTCTTTGCCTTCTTGGTTGTGGTGGTGTCGGTGGTAGTGTCGGTCGAACTCGCCTGCGCCTTCGCCATAGCCGGAGCCAGGACGATGGTGAGCATCAGACAGAAAGCGAGCGTCCACAGAGTAAGTTTCTTTTGCGAGCGATTCATTTTTCCTCACGAGATTAAGAGGCATTAAGCCCCGTTTGTCTTACGGATCAATACCCAAACACTGGTCTGCGAAAAAAGTGGTGCGGGAATGCCCCAGCATGATTACATCGGGAGGGACTTCGGGTCAACCAAAACTATAAGGGGCCTCCGGCCAGAGACCCCAGAAAATATGGCTAGGCATAGATTCCGCGCTGGCGGATCGTGTACGCCACGCGGTCGATGGCCAGCATGTAAGCGGCGATCCGGTTGTTTACGCCGTGTTTTTCCGCGTACCGGACGACATCGTCGAACGCCGTAACCATGATATCTCCCAGACGCTCATTAACTTCCGATTCCTTCCAGAAATACCCCTGGCGATCCTGCACCCACTCAAAGTAAGAGGTCGTGACCCCGCCGGCGTTCGCCAGAATGTCGGGAATCACAAAGACCTTCTTCTCGGAGAGAATCGCGTCGGCGGCCGCGGTCGTCGGACCATTCGCGCCCTCGGCGAGGATCTTGCACTTCACCCGATCCGCATTCTGGCTGGTAATCTGATTTTCCGTTGCCGCCGGAATCAAGATGTCGCACTCGGTCAGCAAAAGTTCCGCCGGATCGTACTTCTCGGCCCCGGGGAAGCCGTGGATCGTGCCCGCGCGCTCGCGGAACGCCCACAGCGCTTCCATGTCGATGCCATCTTTTTTATATAGGCCGCCGCCTACTTCGACGATGCCAATGACCTTGTATCCCGATTGCGCCATCAGGCGCGCCGCGTTCGAACCCACGTTGCCGAAGCCCTGCACGATGACCCGCGTCGTATTGCGATTCAGCCCCAGCTTCTTGATCGCCTGATCGCAAACCATGAGCACGCCGCGTCCGGTGGCCTCGCGCCGCCCGCGCGATCCGCCGATGTTGATCGGCTTGCCGGTCACCACCGCGGTGCACGTCTGCCGCATGTGCATGGAGTAGGTATCCATGATCCACGCCATCGTCTGTTCGTTGGTGTTCACGTCGGGCGCGGGAACGTCCTTTTCCGGCCCGATGAAATCGAAAAGTTCGGCCGTGTAGCGGCGGGTCATGCGCTCCAACTCGCCCTGCGACATTTTGTGCGGATCGCAAATGATCCCGCCCTTCGCCCCGCCAAACGGAATATTCACCACCGCGCACTTCCACGTCATCCAGCTCGCCAGCGCGCGCACTTCGTCGAGGTTGACATCGGGCGCGTAGCGCAAGCCGCCTTTCGCCGGACCGCGCGCAATCGAGTGCTGCACCCTGTATCCGGTAAAGACCTCCAGGTGCCCGTCGTCCATCATCACCGGAATATGCACGATAATTTCACGGCTCGGACTGCTCAGCACCTTCCACAGTCCCGCATCGAGATTCAGCTTGCGCGCCGCCAGGTCGAAGCGGGCCGCTTGCGCCTGCCAGGGATTAGTTTCCTGCTCCAGATCCATTGCTGTCGTCGTCATAGAAGTCTCCGAATAATTGCCAGCATTTGCCGCACCGAGTCTTATGGATAAGCCTCGCAAAGTATATTGCCGCGCCAGCAGGAGAGGCAAGGGCGGGAGTGACGAATCGGGAACATGTCTTTACAACGTGCGCACATTAGTGTACGCTCATTGTAGATACAGGAGAACCCGATGCCAGCGACCGGGACAGGCGCCAAGACAAGGAAATACCGCGATGAGACCATCAACCTGCGCGCCAGCCAGCGCCAGAAATCGCTCATCGACCGGGCCGCGGATGCGCTCGGGCGCAACCGGTCGGACTTCATGCTCGAAACCGCGTGCCGGGAAGCCGAAGCCGTCCTGCTCGACCGCCGCTATTTCGCCTTGTCAAACGAGGAATTCAAGCGCTTCACCTCGATGCTGGATAAACCTCC
>Ga0187855_10003900_pt1 | contig 10856 bp, 7 predicted proteins | sample June2016WEW_8_10_2_FD_132969 | JGI IMG/M metagenome (GOLD analysis project Ga0187855, IMG submission 132969) | Peatland microbial communities from SPRUCE experiment site at the Marcell Experimental Forest, Minnesota, USA - June2016WEW_8_10 | ecosystem: Environmental > Terrestrial > Soil >... | reverse complement strand
ATCTGTTTGAAAGCGGGCCGCAAGCCGAAAATGTCGGGCCAGATGAGCACCGCCGGGAACTTGCCTTTGACGGGGTGCACGAAATACGCATCGGCGACTCCATCCGGCGTCTTGATATCGACTTGGGCTCCCGTCGTCGGAGGGGCATCGCCGAGCGCCGGCAGGGCGGCCGCCAATCCAGCACCCAGCGCCATCGCTCCAAATTGCCGGCGCGTCAGCTCGCTCGAGCGCCGCGCGAATTCATCCAGGTCGTCATGCTCGCACATATCCACTCCGCCGAGGTTTTTGAAGCAGCGACAATTTTGCACTCACCGGCGCGCGGCGGGCAATAGGTGCCGCGCGTCGGTAAATTCCTACCTGCCAGCGTTGCGGCATGCCCTCAGCGGCGCGGCGCGCCCGACGCACGAGCGGCCGCCAGGTTGAGCTGACCCATGGCGGTCGGCCGCACACCACTCACATCCTTGGCGGTCACGGACAGCCAATCATAGAAATACGCGATGATCACCGGCGTCTCGTCCAGCAAGAGCCGTTGGATGCGTCCCGCGGCCGCGCGCTGGGAAGCGGGATCGAGTGCCGCGATGTATTGCGCAGCGAGTCGGTCGTAGTCGGGATTTTTGAAATGCGCCGCGTTGAAGGTGCCGCGGCTGCCGAGACTCGCGGTCAGGATGGTGTTCGGTACGCCGCGATGGGCGTAATCCTCGATGCCCATCTGCGAATCCAACCAGTCGGAGGCGCCGAACACGGCGCGACCGAAATACGCCGACTGATCCTCCACATCGAGCGTCAAATCGATCCCGATCTTGCGGACCGCGTTTTGGATGACCACGGCGTAATCGGGAATTTCCTGAAAGCGCTCCGCGGTGAGCCGGGCCATGAAACCGTTGGGTACGCCCGCCTCCGCGAGCAGTCTCCTGGCGAGATCGAGGTCCTGGTCCCGCTGCGGTACCGTCGGATCGGTGGCGGGGAAGATGGGCGCAAACGGGGAGTCGTTGCCGAGCGCCGAGCGCCCCCGCAACATGCCGCGCACGAGATGTTCGCGGTTGAGGCTGAGCGCGACGGCGCGGCGCACGCGCTTGTCGGCGAATGGCCCGCGGTCGGTGCGCAGGTGAACCTGCTCATGCGCGCTCGATTTCAGGCTCACGATGTTGAGGCGCGGATCAGCCAACAGGGCTTGACTACCCTGAACCGGCACGTGCAGGAGCACGTCGAGCTGGCCGCCCTGCATCGCGAGCACCTGTGCCTGAATGCTGTCGTAGAAGTCGAACAGCACGCGCTCAACGGTCGCCTTGTCGCCCCAATAATCCTCGTTCCGCACGAACGAGGCGTGCGCCTTGGATACGTATTTCTGCAGCCTGAAGGGACCCGTCCCGTTGAATCGGTGCTCGAAATCGCCGGAATAATCGGCCGGCAAGATGATGGCGTTGTAGTTATCCGAAGACACGAGGTAGGGAAAGCTGCCGTTCGGAGCGTCGAGCTCGAATGCGACGGTGTAGTCATCGAGCGCCCGCGTGCCGCCTTTGGAAAGGGTGCCCGCAAAGGCCGAGAGCGCGATCGATCCGTTCGCAGGGTCCGAGAGCCGATCCATGGTGGCGACCACGTCCGCTGCGGTCAGCGTGCGGCCGTCATGAAAGCGGACCCGGCGGCGGATCTTGAAGCTCCAGACGCTCCCGTCGGCGTTAGGCTGCCAGCTTTCCGCCAGCGCCGGCTGCAGCGTGAGATCGGGATCCGAGTTCGCGAGGTACTCGCCCGTTTGGCTCAACAGGCAAACGCCGCCGGTGTCCCCGACGGTCAAAGGATCGATCAGCCCCGCAGGCACGGGCATGCCGACGGTCAGGGTGCGCGCGCCCGGATCGGCGCCGGCCGCGCGGGCCGACCGCGATGCCATCGCGCCGGCGAGCGGTGCCAGGAGCCCGAGGAGCGCGGCGTGCCGGAGGAAGCCGCGACGGTCGATTCTACCGGCGAGGTAATCCTCGATCGCGGCGTTCTGGGCGTCGCTGCCATGCCGGCGCAGCGCCTCGAGGGAGGTCCCTTTCACGCGCTGGTCGAGTCGATGCGCTCATCAGGCGCGAAGATGTTCGCGGTGAGGGCGTCGGCCAATTGTCCGAGCTCCGGGCCGAGAATTCGGTCCTCGACCACCGGCGGTACGTAGGTGCGAATCAGCTCGACGAATTGACCGAGCGGGAGCGGCGGCGTGCGATCGGTGACGAACAGCGCCTGCGATGCCACCACGGCCAGCATGGCGAGTGAAGCGTCCAGACAGAGTGCAGCCCTTGCCTCCTTGCTCCAGGCGATGAACCCCGGGGCCGCGACGTCGTCCTGACCCGATCCCAGGCTGTCGCTGCCCGGGATGAAGGTGCGCTGAGCGGCCGCCCGGGCGAGCTCCACGTATCCGTTCGCCGCCATCGGGATGTAGCCGATATTTCCGCGTCCGTCGCTCTGCCCCGGCTGACGCCCGACCAGCAGCTGATCCGGCAGATGAGAGACCTGGCCGTTCAGCAATTTGCCGCAGTGACGATCCGCCAGCAGGCAGATATCCGCCCAGATTGCCGCGAGATCGTCGAGCGCCGGTGCGGCCATGGCATTGTGATAGCCGCCGGTGCTGAGACAGCGTCCGTATGGATGTTGGCCGTCGGGCGGCAGGTAGACCGGATTGTCGGACACCGAGGAGAGCGAGATCTTGGCGGCGCGCTCGGCGGCGGATACGGCGCGATGCGCGTGGCCCAGAACGCGCGGCACGATCCGATAGCTCACCGGCGCCTGGTAGTTGCGGCGACCGTGGACTTCGCCCAGGTAGGTGCGCAAGGAACGCAGCGCGGCCGCCTCGTCCGCATCGCCCCACAGCGCTTCGAGTGCCGCGTCGTAGTGCTCGAGCGGCGCGCGGAAGGCCTCGATCGACAGCGCGAACGTCTCCAGTGCGATCTGCAACCGGCGCCGCCCCGCGATCGCGGCATCCGCGATCAAGGCAGCCGCGCACGGCGAGCCGTTGATCAGCGATCCGCGCTCCTTCACCTCGAGGTCGAAACGCTTGGAGAGCTCGGCAAACAGGGGATAGAGCGCGAGAATCTCGCCCGCGCCGCCTTGTCCGGCGGCGGCGACCCGCGGCATGGGTCCGCCGTCCAGCATCCCGGCCACCGCCTCGACGATGCGCGGCGTGGTGGCGGAATGTCCCTCGACGAAATTGGCGAGGCGCGCAAATACGATGCCTCGCACGACGCGATCCGGGAGATAGTCTCCGAACGAGGTCGCGGCGGGAAATGGCTTGATGCGTGCGTGCATGTCGCGCTCATCCAGCGTCAGGCGGTGGCTCGCCCGCTCTCCCATGGCGGTGGTCACACCGTAAATGACCACCGACGGGTCCTTGTCGATCAGATCCAGAAACGAGGCGCGGCAGGCGGCAATTCGTTGCATTGCGTCGGCGCCGATGCGCACGCTCTCGCGCTGCCACGCGACCCGGTAGAACGCGGTCAGCGTGATGTCGGCGCGGCTGTTGAGGATGACGGTCAAGCAATCACCATGAACGATTTTAGAATAAGGGGTGCCTAGGATATGTGGTGGAATAGACAAAACGAATAGTATGCCCAATGAATCATCGAGGGACGCGAGCGGTGGTACGAGCGTGAGCGATGGCCAGTCCATACGGCCGTTCCTGGCCAGACTCGAACGCGACGGCTCGTTGCGGCGGATCGACAAGGCGGTCGATCGCTCGTTCGAGCTGTCCGCATTCCTGTCCGCCGCGGACGCCGGACCCGCGCTGATGTTCGAGCGGGTCGTGGGTTGCGAACTTCGCGCCGTGGGCAATCTCCTCGCCGGTCGCGAGCGGATCGCCGCGGCACTCGGAATCGACACGGGCCAGATTCTGCCGCGGCTCGCTGCGGCGATCGCCCAACCGGTCGCGACGATTGTGGTTGACGAGGCACCGGTGCAGGCGTGCGTGATCACGGAGAATCCGCTGGCAACGCTGCCGGTACCGCGATTCTTCGAACGGGAGGAGCGGCCATATGTGACCGCCGGCGCCATCGTCGCCCGGGATCCCGAGAGCGGACGCGGCAATCTCTCCTTTGCGCGCCTCGCGATTCTGGACGGCCGGAGCGCAATGATCGGTATCGCACCCAATCACCACCTGGCGCTGTTCGCGCGGCGTGCGGCCGCCTTGGGCCGCGAGCTCGACATCGGTGTGGTCGTGGGCGCGCATCCGGCGATTCAGCTCGCGGCCTGCCTGTACCTGGGCGTCGGCGACGACGAGCTCGAGTGCGCCGGGCATCTATTGGGAGAGCCGGTCCGCGTCGTCCGCGCGCTGACCATAGATCTCGCGGTGCCCGCGGAAGCCGAATTGGTGCTGGAGGGTCGGATCGATGCGCGACGCACCATCGAAGAGGGACTGGTCTCGGAGTACCATGGCATGTACGAAAATTACGGCAGTGGATATCTCGCCACCTTCAGCGCGCTGACACGGCGGCGAGATGCGATCTTTCAGGTGATCGAGCCGGGCTATCATCGCGAGCACATGTACCTCGGGGCGCTGCCGATCGCCGCGGGACTTCTCGGCGCCGTGCGGGCTGTGGCCCCGAACGTGCTCGATGTCGCGGTCACGGAGGCGGGCGCGGGGCGCACCGACGTGGTGGTGCAGATGGGATCGCCGCGGCCCGGCCAAGCGCGCCGCGTCGTGTTCGCGGTGTTTGCCGCCGTCAGCATCGTCAAGCGAGTGACCGTGGTGGACGAGGACATCGATCCCTGGGATGCGGTGGCGGTCGAGTGGGCCCGCACCAATCGAATGCGGCTCGAGCGCGACCTGTTGTTGATACCGAATGCCGGTGCGGACCGCTCCGAGCCCATGGAGGTCGCAGGATTCGTGACGAAAGCGGGTTTCGATGCGACGGCGAAAGCGGGCGATCGGCTCGAGGGGAACGAGCGCGCCCGGCCGCCTCTCGAGGTGACTCGGGCCGTGAACCGGTGGCTCAAGGACAATATTCCGCCGGCGGAGCGCCGATGGCTGAAATGAGGAGTTGACCATGGGGGATTTCGATCTGGTGGTGACCGGCAACCTGGTGCTCGCGGAACGCATCGTCGAGGACGGCTTCGTGGCCGTGGCCGGCGGAAAAGTCGCGCTGACGGGCCAGGGAGCTGCGCCGGCGGCCCGCGAGACGTTCGATGCGAGCGGTCTATGGGTGCTGCCCGGTGTCATCGACGGCCAAGTGCACGCGGGAAGCCAGGCAAATCAGGAGGGTCTCGGGCACGCCTCGCGCGCCGCGGCGGCAGGCGGGGTGACCACCATGGTGGACATGCCCTACGATGATCCGGAACCGGTATGGCACGGCGAGCTGCTGCGCCACAAGATCCAGGTAGTCGAGCGGGATTGTCACGTCGACGCTGCGCTCTACGCGACGATTTCCGAGGCGCACGGAACTTCGACGATCGCGGGTCTGATCGAGGCCGGTGCGTGCGCGTTCAAGTTTTCCACCTTCGAGGCCGCACCCGGACGCTTTCCCCGGATCGACGAGGACGTACTCTACGATGCGTTTGCGCAGATCGCCCCGTCCGGCCTCGCCTGCGGCGTGCACAATCAGATGCAGGAGCTGACGCGCAAGAACGTCGCGCGGCTCATCGCCGCCGAGGATACCGGCTGGGACGCGTTCGGTCGCGCGCACACCCCGCTCATCGAGCATCTCGCCACCGCGCTGATTTTCGAACTCGGCGCGCTCACCGGGGCGCGGGCGCACGTGGTGCACGCATCCCTGTCGCGGGGCTTCGAGCTCTGCGAGAACTACAAGGCGTTTGGCCACAAGACCAGCATCGAGACCTGCGTGCAGTATCTGATGTTGAACGGTGAAGCCGACATGCAGCGCCTCGGCGCGAAATTGAAGCATTACCCACCCGTCCGTCCGCAGTCGGAGGTGGAGCTTCTGTGGTCGCACATCGCCGCAGGCCATTGCGCCTTCGTGTCCTCCGACCACGTCTCCTGGGGGCTCGAGCGCAAGTCCAATCCCAACATCTTCAAGAATTCCTCGGGCGGCCCAGGACTCGAGACACTGCTGCCGGCGTTCTGGACCGGCTGCGAGGAGCGTGGCATCTCGCCCACCATGGTGGTGAGAATGCTGTGCGACGGACCCGCGCGACATTTCGGACTGCGTCATCGCAAGGGCTCTCTGGAGGTCGGCGCCGATGCGGACATCGTCGTCGCCGAAGCCGGGCGCTTCACCTTCGACGCCTCCAAGAGCTTGTCGGCGGTGCAGTGGAGCTCCTTCGACGGGCGCGAGATGCGGATCCGGGTGGGTGCGACCTTCGTGCGGGGACAGCTCGCCTATGACGGCGAGAAGATCGTCAATCGAGCGGGCCACGGGCGATTCTTGCGGCCGCACGTGGACGGAAGATGATGCGCCGCCTCGATTCGGGCCGGCTCTGGGCCGACCTGATGGCGCTCGGGGCGATCACCGAGTCCGATCGTCCCTACACGCGACGCTCGTTCTCGCCTTTGTTCGACGAGGGACGGGCCTGGCTCACGGAGCGGATGCGCGAGACGGATCTCGTTACCCGCGTCGATGCGGCCGGCAATCTCCTCGGGCGGCGCGGCGGCAAACATCCGGCATGGCCGGCAATCGTGGTGGGATCACATAGCGACTCGGTGCCTTCGGGCGGCCGTTTCGACGGGATGGCCGGCGTGGTCGCAGGCATCGGCATCGCACGCGCCCTCGGCGAGCGCGGCATCGAGCTCGATCACCCGCTGGAAATCATCGACTTTCTCGCCGAGGAGCCGAATGAATTCGGATTGTCGTGCATCGGCAGCCGCGCAATCACCGGGTGCCTCACGGCGGAGCAGTTGAGTCTGACGAGCCCGAAAGGCGAAACGCTGGCGGCGGCCGTGGGGCGTGTCGGCGGCGACCCCGCAAAGTTGCCGATGGCGCCCCGCCGCGACATCGGTGCGGCCTTCGAGCTTCACATCGAGCAGGGTCCCGTGCTCGAGCGCGAGGGCCTCGACATCGGCGTGGTCACCGCGATCGTCGGCATCACACGGCTGGAAATCGAGTTTCAGGGCAGTGCGGGTCATGCCGGCACCACGCCGATGCAGGGGCGCCGCGACCCGCTTATCGCCGCCGCCCACATGGTGGGCTGGGTGCGGCAGACCGCTCTGGAGCTCGCAGGCGCCGGCCGGGGACATTTCGTCGCGACCGTCGGCATCATCGAAGCACTGCCCGGCGGCAGCAACGTCATCCCGCGCAGCGCGCGGATCGTCATCGATGCGCGCAGCGAGGATCGGCGCTCGATGGAGGAGTTTCGCGCAAGGCTGGAGGCCGAGAGCCGCTCCGCGGCGCAGGCGGCCCATGTCGAGTGCTCGAAGCTTGCCTGCCTGTCCGATAATCTCCCCGCCGCGTGCGATGCGCACCTGCAGGCGGTGCTGCGCGACAGCGCGAGGCGCCTCGGTCTTCGTGCGAGATCCCTGGCGAGCGGGGCAGGTCACGACATGGCATTCATCTCTCAGGTCGCGCCGGCGGCGATGGTGTTCATCCCCTGCAAGGATGGGCGCAGCCATACGCCGGAGGAGTGGGCGACCGCGGAGGCGTTGACGGCGGGTGCCGAGGTGTTGTTGGAGGCGATCCTGGAGGTCGACCGGACTACAGCCAGTCCTTGAGCCGGTAGTACAGCATCGCGAGCACCAGGGAGGGACGGCGCAGCAGCGGTCCGCCGGGGAAGTCGCGATGCGGCAGGCGCGCGAACACATCGAATCGCTCCGCGGTGCCTGCCACCGCCTGCGCCACGAGCCGGCCGGCGAGCACCGTCAGGGACATGCCGTGGCCGGAAAAGCCCTGCAGATAGAACACGTTCGGCGACAGCCGCCCGAAGTCCGGCGCCCGGCTCATGGTGATGTCGAGATACCCGCCCCAGGCGTATTCCACGGGTACATTCGAAAGCTCCGGGAAAATGCGCACCATGCGCCGACGCATGGATTCGGCGAGATGCGGGGGTTGGACGGCGCTGTAGCTCACCCGTCCACCGAAGAGCATTCGGTCATCGGCGGAGCGGCGAAAATAATCCAAGATCCAGTTGATGTCGGCGACCGCGGCATCGCTCGGCAACAACGAGCGCGCATGCCCAGCCTCGAGCGGCCGGGTGGCGATGATGTAGGTCCCGACGCCGAGAATGCGCCGGGAGAGTGCCGGTGCGAGCGCGCCGAGATAGGCGTTGCCGCAGAGCACGAGCTGCCGGCAGCGCACCGCGCCGTGAGCAGTGCGCACGATCACGCCGGCGCCTTCTTCGTAGTGTAGCGCCTGAGTCTGCTCGAAAATGACCGCGCCGGCAGACTCCGCCGCACGTGCCACCCCCTGGGTGAACTTCAGCGGATGCAGATGCCCGCTGCGGGTGTCGATAAGGCCGCCGAGATAAAGTGTGCTTCTCACATGAGCCTGCAGCTGCTCTTGGTCGAGCAGGCGCACGGATTCGTACGCATACTCATCGCGCAGCTCGTCGAACCACTCGGAGAGCTCCTGGAGATGACGCGGCTTGGTCGCGACGTGGACGTGATTGGGCCGGTAGTCGCAATCGATGACGTATTCCCGGATCAGGGACTGAGTGAGGTCGAGCGCCTCGACCGACATCTCGAACAGCCGCTTGGCATCCTCGCGACCGACTTGGGCGGTGAGTGCCTTCTGGCTGGTCGCCAGCCCAAAGATGGTCTGGCCTCCGCTGCGGCCCGATGCGCCGTAGCCGACGAAATTCGCCTCCAGCAGAGCGACCTTGAAGCCGCGCTTCGCCAAATGCAGCGCCGCCGAGCATCCGGCGAGCCCGCCGCCGACCACGGCGACATCGGCCTCGTAGGTGCCCGCGAGCGGCGCCCGCGCAGGCTCGAGGCTTGGCGGGCTGGAGGCGTTGTAATAAGAAGGGGCAGGCGGAAGTTTCAGGCGCACGGGACGGGTTTGGGCAAGGGACTGTTTAAGATCTTATGGCTATTGACAGCTTATGACGCCTGTGAGCCTACCCGCTAAATCGACTCCATGGCAACAATGACGCATCGCAACAAACAAGGCTAAGTCCCGGAAATGCCTAAATCTTGGCCTATTTTGAATGGGCCCTCGGGACGAGGTGCCGCGGGTGTGGTGTAATGAGGCTGCTGATAAAGCCTAGCTATCTACCTAGGCGTTTAATTTATTAAACATGTCTCGGTTGCCCGTCATCGGAATTCCTGCCGATCGCCGGCTCTGTGGAAAGCACCATTTCCACACAGTCGGCGAGAAGTACATCGACGCCATTGCCATCGGCGCTCGTGCATTGCCGCTGCTGGTGCCGTCCCTCACGCCCACGCTGGATTTGGCTCAGCTGGTCGGGACTTGCGATGGGATCCTGTTCACGGGCAGTCCCTCGAATGTCGAACCTCATCACTATGGAGGCCCGGCCAGTGCGCCGGGAACACTACATGATCCTAGTCGGGATGCTACGACGCTTCCGCTGATCCCCGCAGCCATCGCCGCCGGCTTGCCGGTGCTCGCGATCTGTCGGGGCTTTCAAGAAATGAACGTGGCGTACTGCGGTACGCTGCACCAACGGTTGCACGAGGCGGGATTCTCGGACCATCGCGAGGACGAATCTCAACCGCTCGATGTGCAATACGGACCTGCACACGAGGTCCTTCTGGAGCCTGGAGGGCTGCTTCGCGACATCGCCGGACAGGACCGGCTCGAGGTCAATTCGTTGCATTGGCAAGGAATCGAGACTTTGGGCCGCGGACTTGCCGTGGAAGCTCGCGCTCCGGATGGCGTCATCGAGGCCTTCCGGGCGGCCGATTCGAAGAGTTTCGCGCTGGGTGTGCAATGGCATCCTGAATGGCAATTCGAGAGGAACCCGTTTTCAAGCGCGTTGTTCGAGGCCTTCGGCGAAGCCGCCCGGAGGCGCGCTGCAGGTACAAGGTGAGTTATGGCTAGCACGATTCAGCAGTTTTTGAGGGAACACGGCATTTCGGAAGTCGAGGCGATCATCCCGGACATGGCGGGCGTCGCGCGCGGCAAGCTCATGCCCGCCGAGAAATTCGCGGAAGAGGAGGGCATGCGGCTCCCCGAGGCGATCTTCCTGCAGACGGTCACCGGCGATTACCCGGACGATCAGAGTGCGATGAACCCCTCCGACATCGACATCGTGCTCAAGGCGGATCCCAAGACGGTGCGGGTGGTGCCCTGGGCGGCGGAGCCCACCGCGCAGGTGATTCATGATTGCTTCTACGGCGACGGACGCCCCGTCACCATGTCGCCGCGCTACGTGCTGCGGCGGGTGCTGGAGTTGTACGAGGCGCACGGCTGGGAGCCCGTCGTCGCGCCGGAGCTCGAATTCTTCCTGGTCGAGCCGAATGTCGACTCCGACTATCCTTTGAAACCCCCGGTGGGTCGCTCCGGGCGGCCGGAAATCGGCCGGCAGGCGTACAGCATCGCCGCGGTCAACGAGTTCGATCCCCTGTTCGACGACATGTATTCGTTTTGCGAGGCGCAGGATATCGAGATCGACACCCTGATCCACGAGGCGGGCGCCGCGCAGATGGAGATCAACCTGCTGCACGGGTACCCGATGAGCTTGGCCGATCAGGCGTTTCTGTTCAAACGAACTGCGCGCGAAGCGGCATTGCGCCACAAGATGTACGCGACCTTCATGGCGAAACCCATGGCCAAGGAGCCGGGCAGCGCCATGCATCTGCATCAGAGCATTGTGGACACGAAGACCCGGCGCAACATATTCAGCAATGCCGACGGCACGCCCTCACCGCTCTTCTTCGGACACATCGCGGGACTTCAGAAGTATTTGCCGGGCGCGATGTCGCTGTTCGCGCCGAATGTGAACAGCTACCGGCGCATCAGCCGCTACTCGTCGGCGCCGATCAACGT
>Ga0187855_10003896_pt1 | contig 10864 bp, 8 predicted proteins | sample June2016WEW_8_10_2_FD_132969 | JGI IMG/M metagenome (GOLD analysis project Ga0187855, IMG submission 132969) | Peatland microbial communities from SPRUCE experiment site at the Marcell Experimental Forest, Minnesota, USA - June2016WEW_8_10 | ecosystem: Environmental > Terrestrial > Soil >... | reverse complement strand
GGGATCAAGAACGGGGATTTCGACGATCTCGCACCATAACTGAGCGTACATTTGGCACTCTGCCCTCGTTCTGGCCTCATTAGCCTCACTAGCCACAACAGTCCCCCGGGGAACGGGACATCGGGGCTTCACTGTTGACAGCCTCGAATTCTGCATGCCTACCATGAGAAGCGACCATACGGGCGGATCGGTCGTTCCTGATCTGGAGGGCGTGTTGGACTCGATTCTTACGGACGGTCTGGCGTGGCACCGGAGTAGCAGGTGTAACGGGGGAGATTGTGTCGAAGTAGCCGCACGCGCCGATCTGGTATTCGTGCGCAATTCAGGGAATCCGGACGGTTCCATGCTGGTGATCAGCCGGGTCCGGTGGGCCCGGCTGATCACCCGGGTCAAGGAAACCCGCGCACTCCATTCCTGACACGCCCGCAGCCAGGGCGCTGTCTGGTCTGCGGGCTGCCAGTGTCCTGCCTGCCGCGCGCGGCCTGCCGGCCAGCGCGGCGGGCGGAGGCAGCCCTGCGGGTGCCCGGTGGGCTACGATTCAGCCAGCCCCCGCCGGTGTAGCTCAGTTGGCAGAGCGGCCGTCTTGTAAACGGCAGGTCACCAGTTCGATCCTGGTCACCGGCTCCAGCTGTTCCAACGGTCTACCCGAGTGCTGCCCGGGTCAGGGCCGGGGGCGGGTGGCTCCCCACTGGTTCCAGTGCACCACCTCTTCCACCGGGCGGCGTTTCGGCTGGGCCCAGCGGCCCCGGGCCGGGTAGCCGAGCGGGAGCAGGCCCATGGTCAGCGCGTCCGCGGGCAGGCCGAGCAGGTCCCGCACCTCGTCTTCGTGGCCGGAGTACAGCGTGGTCAGGGTGGTGCCCACCCCGTGGGCCCGGGCGGCCAGGATGAGCTGCTGCACCGCCCCGTAGATAGAGCTGCCCAGCCGGGGGCTGCGCGCTCCGGCCCCGTTCCGCAGCACCGGGAAGATCCACACCGGCGCCTCGGCGAGATGGTTCGCCAGGTGCTCGGCGGCCAGGAACGAGCGGGGGCTCAGCCCGTCCGCGCCGGGCGGCGCGGCCAGGATCTCCTCCCGCCGGCTGCCGTATGCCCGGTTCCAGCCCTCCAGGTACCACTCGGCCACTTGCTGCTTGATCGCCGGGTCGGTGACCACGACCCAGCCCCACCCCTGCTGGTTGCCGCCGGTCGGGCCCCGGACGGCCGCGTCGAGGATGGCCCAGATGACATCGTCCGGAATCGGCTCGGGGGACAGGTACCGGCGGGCCGGGGTCGAGTGCAGGGCATCGAGAACCGGCAGTGGCTCAGCCTCTGGTGCGGGCACGGGTATCCTCTCGCCGCATCGTGATACCCCTCCGACCCTACGCCGTGATCACCGCTCACCCCTTCCGTGATCACCGCTCACCCCTTCCGTGATCAAACGATCGGTGTCGTTCTGGCGACACCGATCGTTTGATCACGAAAGAGAACTGTTGGCGTGCCGGCCGGCGGCTGTCGTTGATCACGGTGGAACTGGGCGTGCCCGCCGGCGGCTCTCCACTCAATGAATGCTATACCGATCGGATTTATAGACTTAGGGGGCGTGACGCCGTAGCGTCGTCACGGCGGACCGCCCGGGGAAGCGAGCCCGGGCCCGGAAGGAGCCAGGGATGCCGGAAGCCGCAGGACTCTACCTCGCGGCGCTGGACGGGGCGGGATGGCATCTCGCCGGGTGGCGGGAGCCGGACGACCGGGCGCGTACCGGGCCGCTTTCCGCCCGTCGGCGGTGGCGGACGGGCCGCATCTGCTGGTGTCCGCCGACGTGATCCTGGTGACCAGCGTCACCCACGACCATGCCGACCGGGTCGGCTCGTCCGAGTTGCTGGCCCAGGAGTGGGGGCGGCCGTAGACCGACCCAGATCCCACGAGGCACCTCTGGCACCTCGAACCCGTTAAATGGTGTAGTGCCACCCAGAGCACCAGAAGCCACGACGTGTACTGTGGTTACAAAGGTAGTTACTCGTCGTGACTGCCGGTCAACGTGACTATTTGCCTGCATGTGGGTACTTAGTGGACGGTGAAACTATCCGCGCGGCTATAGCGTTGCGCCGAGTGGGGTGGTTTGCGCTTCGGGTGTAACGCTCCGCAACGGCTGCGTGTCCCGTGTGCACAGCGCGCGAGCCCCCACCGGATCTGGGTATGGGGTGAGAAGGCATGGGGCCGGCCGACATGGACGAGCCTGGTTCGGGCCCCGGGCATGTGCCGGGAAGCGAGGATCCGCCGGAGCACGAACCGGCCGGTACCAGGCCTGGAGCGGCCGGGAACGTCCCCGCGGATGACGCAGATGGTGGCGCTCCCGCCGGCGCCGCTGGCCGCGATGATGCGGCTGGTCCTCCTGTCCCGCCGGGCGCTGCGGCGGGCGCCCCGGCCAGGCTGGGCCACCGTCCCAGCCGTAAGAAGAAGATCCTGGCCTGGACGGCCGGGGGCGCCGCGGTGGTGGTGCTGCTGGCCCTCGGGGGCGCTTACGCCGTCTACCGGCACCTGAACGGCAACATCCATCAGGTCAACATCTCCGGTGAGCTCGGCACCCAGCCGGTCGACACGCATCCGCAGGCCGAGAACATCATGATCATCGGCTCGGACAGCCGTAACGGCATACGGGGCTTCGGGCAGGACCTCACCACCGACCAGTCCGACACGTTGCTGATCATGCACATCGCGGCCGACCGGAAGTGGGTCGACGTGATGTCGATCCCGCGCGACTCGTGGGTGAACATCCCCGCGTGCGACATGGGCAACGGCTCGATGTCCTCGCCCACCACCTTCAAGATCAACGAGGCTTTCGCCCTGGGCAACCTGGACGGCAATCACACCGACCGGGGTGTGGCCTGCACGGTCAAGACCCTGGAGCAGGACACCGGCATCCACATTGATCACTTCGTGGCCATCAACTTCGACGGGTTCGAGGCCATGGTCAACGCGCTCGGCGGGGTCGAGGAGTGCAACACCACGCCGATCGACGACCCCAAGTCCGATCTGTACCTGTCGGCCGGGCATCACCTGCTGCGCGGTTTCGTCGCTCTGGCGTACGTCCGGGCCCGCTACACCCTGGGTAACGGCAGCGACCTCGAGCGGATCGGACGCCAGCAGGCCTTCATGTCCTCGCTCATCGAGCGGGTGAGGAGCAAGCTGCTGAACCCCGTCGCCATTTACCGTTTCCTCGATGCCGCCACCAAGTCGATCACGATCGACAGCCAGCTCGGCGGCATCCACGGCCTGTACAACCTCGCGATGAGCGTCAAGAACCTGCCGGCCAGCCAGGTCACCTTCTTCACCCTGCCGAACTACCCCCGCCAACTGGTGGTGCCGACCGACACCGCCAACGTGATGTGGACGCAGCCTGAGGACAGCACGATCTTTCAGGACTTCCAGGACGACATCCCGGTCAGCAACGCGACGATCCGCGAGGCTAAGCAGCCCACGATCTCCCCGCACACGGTCTCCGTCTCGGTCCGCAACGGAACCGCACAGTACGGGCTGCAGGACTCGGTCGGCACCCTGCTGCAGCAAAAGGGCTTCAACGTGACGGGCATGACCCAGGAGTCCACGCAGGACATCACCGAGACGGTGATCGAGTACCACGCGGGTCACGGGGCACAGGCCAGGCTGCTGGAGGCCAAGGTGCCCGGCTCAGCCATCCAGGAGGTCCCGGGCACCAGCGACCGGCTCGTCCTCCTGCTGGGCAGTAACTACGGCACCACGACCCAGACCGAGGGCACGGCCCAGTCGACTACCCCCACCCCTTCGCCGAGCTTCTCGTCCCGGACGGCCAGCCAGAATATCTGCGCCAGCTGAGGTGGGCTGAGCGGGAGCCCCGGCTGGCCGGCGGCGCCGGCGGACGCGGATCAGCGCCGAGCCTCCTCCGCCGCGGCTGACCCCGGATATCTTTGAGCAGCGAGGCGGATCGACATTCCAGGAGCTATCGGGTGCAGTACCAGCTGTCCAGGGTTGTGGCCGGTCCAGTCTTGCGACTCCTCTGGCGGCCGCGGATCACCGGCCTGGAGTACATCCCACCCGAGGGCGGCGCCATCCTGGCGTCCAACCACCTGTCCATCGTGGACTCCATCTTCCTTCCGCTGATGCTCGACCGCCCGCTCACCTTCGCCGCGAAGTCGGAGTACTTCACCGGCCGGAGTGTGGCACAGCGGGTCGCCGGCACCTACCTGCGCGCCACCAAGCAGCTGTCCGTGGACCGGGCGCAGGCCCGGGCCGCGCAGGACATGCTGGAGGCGGCGCTGGCCCTGCTGCGCCGCGGCCAGCTGTTCGGCATCTACCCCGAGGGCACCCGGTCACCGGACGGGCGGCTGTACCGCGGCCGCACCGGCGTGGCCTGGCTTGCGATGAACTCCGGCCTGCCCGTGATCCCGGTGGCGATGATGGGCACCGACCGGATCCTGCCGCCCGGGCACGTGGTGCCACGGCTGCATCAGGTGTCGATGCGGATCGGCAAGCCGCTCACGTTCGAGGCGTACCAGGAGACCGCGCCAGGCAGGGCCCGTCGCGGTATCACGGACGAGGTCATCCAGGCCATCCACGACCTGTCCGGGCAGGAATACGTGCCCATGTACGCCTCAGTCCGCAAGGCGGAAATGAACGGCGAGGGGTCCTCCGAGTAGGACCCGCAGCCCGGTGGCCCGGGTGGCAGGGTGCACCTAGCCCGGGCGCGAGTCTCCCGGGGGCGGGACCGCGGGGAAGGCCTCCGTGGTGTCCGATGGATTCCACGAGTACATGGGCCTGCTGGTGCCCTCGGTGTCCTCGCCGGACCGGCTGCCGGGCGGCGGGTCCATCCCGGGCGGCGGGCCAACCAGTTCGGGGAACGGGCTCTGGCTTTTCGGCCTGCGGCGGGCCAGCCCGGAGTCAGTCGTGGTCGGCTGGTCGGCCGGCCTGCTGGCGCCCAGTGGCCGGCCGGCGCCGGTCCGCTCCGCACCCAGGCCGCCGGCACCCAGGCCACCCGCACCCAGGCCAACGGTGCTCACACCGCTGACGGCCGGACCGGCAGCTGGCCCTTCGGCGTTCACCGGGAAGGCGCGCCGGGGCGGGACCAGCCGGCCCTGACCGGAGCCGGGCGCGTCCATCCACGGAAGCTCGCTCGCTGGCTTCTCGGCTGGCTCCCAGGGCGGGTGACCGCTCGTCCCGGGCGCCCGCACCGGGTTCAGCCGCTGCGCGGACCCCAGGGGCGGCACCGCTGCGGGCGGGCCGTCGCCAGCCCAGCCCGCGGCGGGGCCCTCCGGGCCGGCTCCGCTAGTCGTCCCCGGGGAGTTCCCGCCCGCGACGCCACGCGCCGCGCCGTGGCGGCCCGGGCCACGTGAGCCAGCATTCCCCGCAGGCGGAGCTGCGCGGACGGCATCCGCGGGGGCGCCTGGCGCTGATTTCCCCGGCGGCGGCGTGCCCAGCCTGAAGGCACCCGGTGTGGCCGCACCCAGTGTGGGTCTGCCCGGCACGGGCTCGCCGAACGCGCGGTCGTCGGGCGGGGAGCCGCCGGCGGCCGAGGGGCCGAACGCGGGAATCTCGAACGAGGGGTCGTCGAAGGGCGAGGGACCGAAACGGGCCCGGGCCTCGGCCGCGGCCCTGTTCGAACCGGTACCGCCGATCCCGGTCAGCGGCCCCGGGGACCCGGGGCCGGTGCTTCCCGCCCCCGTCGTGCCCTTTCCTCTGCCGGTGTTCCCGGTCGCTGCTTTCCCTGTGCCGGTGCTGCCGGTGGTTGTGCTGCCGGTGGTTGTGCTGCCGGTGGTTGTGCTGCCGGTGGTTGTGCTGCCCGTGGTTGAGCTGCCCGTGGTTGAGCTGCCCGTTTCGGGGGCGCCGTTGCGGGCGCCCACCCGGCCCGTGCCGCCGCTGGGCTTGCCCAGGCTCCAGCCGCCCAGGTTCAGGGTGCTCGTGCCTTCGCTCCCCGGGGGGGAACTGTCGGCGCGGGAACTGGCGCGGGCCGGACCGCCATCAGCAGGGCCGCCGCCCGCAGGGCCGCCGCCAGCGGAGCCGCCCGCAGCCGGCCTGCTGCCCGCCGCGTCCATGCTGCCCAGCCCGCGGCCGGGCAGCAGGAACCTGGCCTCCGCCCGGCCCGGTTGCGGCGGGGCAGGAGCCGGGGCTGCCGGCTCCTGCTCTTCCCAAGGCGGCTTGCCGCTGACCGACGGGCGCGCGACCGATGCTGACAGCGGCCGTCCGCTGCCGGGCCGCCCGCCGCCGCCCGGCCCGCCGCTGGCGAACCCAGTGGCCGCCGCCCGGCCCGCCGAGCCCGTGCCCGCAGGAACTCGGCCAGCCAGACCCGGGTCGCCCGGGCCGGCGCTGGCCAGCCCGAAGTTCCCGGAGCCGTGCCCTGGTTCGCTGCTGGCCGGGACACGGCCCGGCACCGCAGCACCAGGGGGTGGCCCGTAGCCCGGACCCGGGCTGCCCATGCCGGTCATGCTGGCCGCCGCCTGCGCCCGCGAAGCCCGCGCCGCGGCCTGCAGCGGAGCCAGCTGGGCATCGAGCGCACGCCGCTGCCGCACCCGCACGCTGATCAGGATGATGAGCGCGAGCAGCGCCAGGGCCACGAGACCGAGCACCGGGATGCGCACGGCCTGCCAGAGGCTCTTGGTGGTCACGTGGACCTTCGGGGGGGCCGGCGGAGTGGGGTCCGCCGTGCCCGGCGACGCCGAACTGGCCGGCGTCGCGTTGATGTTGGCCGCCGCGAGCAGCGCGGCCGCCGCGTCGGCGGTGCCGAACCCGGAGCCGTCCTTCCGGCCGTCCGTATGGCGGAACGCGGTGCTGCTGGTCAGGGCCTGCTCCACCTGGGCCGGGGTGAGCGTGGGGAACTGTGAGCGGATCAGGGCGGCGATGCCGGCCACCACGGCGCTCGCCGCGCTGGTGCTCTTCAGCTTGGCGTAGCCGGTCAGGCCGTTCGCCGCGATGACGCCGTTGCCGGCCGCGGTCAGCGTGGCGTAGGGCTGCTGGTTGGTGAACGGCGCCTTGACGAAGCCCTGGCTGAACGCGCCGACCGAGATCACGCCCGGGTAGGCGGCCGGGTAGTTGATCGTGTCGCTCCCGGCGCCGTTGTCGCCGGAGGGGGCCACCAGGACGACGCCCTTGGCCAGCGCCGCCTCGACCGCGCTGCGCTCCGCCGGGCTGCCGCCCGGGGTGGTCCCGCCGGCCTGTGCGGCCGGGTCCAGGGGCAGGTCGATGACTTGCGCGCCGTGCCCGACCGCGTACCGGATGCCGCGGGCGATCGCCGTGGGCAGCGCGGCCACCACGGTCGGGCTGGCCAGCAGCGGGTCCTTGTTCTCAAGCGTGACCCGCACGGACAGGATCTTCGCCTGAGGAGCGACCCCGATGATGCCGTCGGCGTGGTGCGGGCCATCCCCGTGCCCGGCGATGATGCTGGCCATCGCCGTGCCGTGGACGCCCCAGAACGGGCCGCCTGCGGTCCGGCCGGAGCCGGTGAAATCCCGTCCGGTGATCACCGAGCCGGCCAGGTCGGGCTGGGTGGGGTCCACACCAGTGTCCAGCACGGCCACTGTGACCCCGGTGCCCCGGCTGGAAAGCCAGGCCTGGGTCACATGCAGTGAGGTGAGCCACCACTCCTGGTCACGGACCGTGCCCGCGAACGCAGGCGCCGCCGCAACCCCGATGCAGGTCGCTGCGAGACCCGTGGCGACAGCCGCCGTCGCCCGGCTCCGGAGCCGCTGCGCCATGCGCTAACCCTCCCATCATCCCCCGGGCATTCTGCCACGTTCGGGAGGTTTCCGAGGGCGGAGCGGACGGCTCAGGCAGGCATGGCCGCGGACAGCCGGACATGGGCGCCGGGAGGCAGCCCGAGCTGCTCCGCGGCGTCGCCGCCGTTCACCGCCAGTGAGATGAGCCCGGCGCTGTCCGTGAAGGCGACGATCTCCCCGGGGGCCACCGCGGCGAACGTCTCCAGGTACGGCACCGTCAGCTGGCGCCGCCCGCAGCGGACCACCACCGGCGAGCCGAAACCCAGGCCCAGCCGGTCGGCGTCGGAGGCCGCGATGGACAGCTGGACGTTGCCGAACCTGTCCACCGACATCACCTCGCCCTCGGCCTCGCCGTCGTGCACCCGGCTGGTCGGCGCGGGCAGCGTCACCAGGTCCGCGAGGTCGACAGGCGTGCCGACCGAGGCCAGGTCGGCGCCGCCCGCCAGGTGCGCGGCGACCGGGGTGAAGATGTCCCGGCCGTGGAACGTGGGGGACACCGGGTGCAGCCACAGCTCGCCGTTGGTCAGCTGGCAGGCTGCGGTCGCCCCACCGAGCGCGGCCACGGCCCAGGACAGCAGCCCGTTGTCCGGGCCGACCAGGATGGACTCCCCGGCAGCCACCGCGATCCCGCGGCGTGCGGTCCCGACTCCCGGGTCCACCACCGCGACGTGAACGCCTGGCGGCAGGTAGGGGATGGTCTGGGCCAGCACGGCGGCGCCGCGGCGCACATCGCCGGGCGGCACGAGATGGGTGATGTCGATCAGCCTGATCCCGGGGGTGACGCGAGCGGCGACCCCATGGCAGGCGGCGACGAACCCGTCCTCCAGGCCGTAGTCAGTAAGGAACGTTATGCAGTCGAATGAAGCCACGAAGGCTGAGCGTACGGGGTCGTGGGCACACCGGCTAGTGCCGCCCTAGGATGAAGCTGCGGGCGCGGTACTGGAGGGCAGATGGCGGCGCTGTCCGAACGCGAAATGCGGGTCCTCGCCTTCGAGCGTGGCTGGTGGCGGTCGCCTGGCGCGAAGGAGCAGGAGATCCGCGACGCCCTGGGCATGACTGCGACCAGTTACTACCAGCTGCTGAACGACCTCATTGACCGTCCGGAGGCGCTCGTGTTCGACCCGGCCCTGGTGACCCGGCTACGCCGGCAGCGAGCCAGGCGGCACCGGATGCGCTCGGCCGGCCCCGACCGGCGCGACGGCCCGTCCTGGTGAGCGGGCCCGCGACAGGTGCTGCGACCCTGCCAGTTCCGGTAACCCCCGAAGGGCGCGCCGGGCTGGCTGCGCTGCTCGCCGATCCGGGCCACGGCATCGTCGCGCTGGACTTCGACGGGACGCTGTCCCCCATCGTGGCCGACCCGGCCGCGGCCCGGGCGCATCCAGGGGCGGTCCCGGCCCTGCGGCAGGTGGCTGCCGTGGTCGGCACCCTCGCGGTGATCACCGGCCGTCCGGCCGCGTCCGCCGTGGATCTGGGCGGGTTCCAGGCGGTCCCGGGCCTCGTCGTGCTCGGCCACTACGGCCTCGAGCGCTGGGCGGACGGGGTGCTCGAGTCGCCCCCGTCGCAGGCCGGGGTCGAGGCGGCCCGCGCCGAGCTGCCCGGACTGCTCGCCGTGGCGGGCGCGCCGGACGGGACGCGGATCGAGGACAAGGGCCACGCCGTCGCGGTGCACACCCGGCAGGCGGCTGATCCGCAGGCGGCCCTGGACCGCCTCCGCGACCCGCTGGCCGGCCTGGCCGCGCGACACGGGCTGGCCGTCGAGCCGGGGCGCATGGTGATCGAGCTGCGGCCGCAGGGCATGGACAAGGGCCAGGCCCTGCACAGCCTCGTTCAGCAACGACGGCCGTCCGCCGTCATGTTCTGCGGAGACGACCTCGGAGACGTGGCCGCCTTCGACGCCGTGCGTGCGCTGCGCGGTGATGGCGTATCAGGGCTCACCGTGTTCAGCGGCTCCGCCGAGGTGACCGCGCTGGCGGGGCGAGCCGACCTGGTGGTGGACGGGCCGGACGGCGTCGTCGCCCTGCTCGGCTCCCTGGCCGGGGCCGCCCGGGGCCGCCCGCCAGGGTAACGGCCTGCCGGTGCTCAGCCGGCGGAGCGGAAATCGAGCACGGCCAGCACGCCCAGGTGATCGCTGCCGGGAACGCGGACGGTCCTGGTTTCGTGCACCACGGCCCCGCGTGAGGCCAGCACGTGATCCAGCCGCATCAGCGGCGGAAAGCGCCGGTCCGCGGGCCAGGTGAAACCCGGCCAGACCCGCTGGCGGGCGGCGTCGGCGCAGTCCACGAAGCCCGACCTGAGCAGGGCACGGAACGCGCGGTGGTCCCGGCTGGCGTTGAAGTCCCCGGCCGCCAGCTGCGGGCCGCTGGTGTCAGCCAGGGCCGCCTGGATCAGCCCAAGCTCCTGCCGCCAGATATGTTCCCGGTCCGCCACCGGGGCGACCGGGTGCACGGCGGTGATCGTGACGGACAGCAAGCCGGGAGGGTCGATGCGGGCCCGGGGGGCCGCTGCGATCAGCCCGTCCACCGGGGGCACGGAGGTAAGTGGCCAGCGGGCCCAGAGCCCGGTGCCGGCCGAGCTCTCGCGCGGCTCGAGCTGGGAGTGTGGCAGGACGTCCGTCAGCCCGGTCAGGGCCAGCCGCCGCACGAGCCCGCTGGTCAGTTCCTGGACCGCGAGGACATCCACTTCGAGCGCGGCCACGATGGCGGCGATGGCCTCCGCGTCAGCCGTGCCCCCCTTGACGTTCATGCTCAGCACCCGCAGCGGCGTGCCCTGGCCGCCGGGGCCCGCCGGGCCTGGGGCCCGGCGGGCCCACCGGACCGGGGGCAGCTGCCAGGCCAGCAGGACCAGCGCGGGCACAGCCAGGATCAGCGCGAGCCACCACGAAGACAACGCCCCCACCACGACCCCGGCGACGGCGGGCAGGATTCCGGCGGGGGCCAGCGCGGCCAGCTTCGGGCCCGGGTTCGGCGGCTGGCCGCCTGCCACCCGCGCGGCGAGGAACGGCAGGCACAGCACGGTCAGGGCCGCGGCTACCAGCCCGCTCACTGGGTCACACCACCTCAATTCGGCGATACCGGCGACCGTGATCGGCTCCAGGCCTCCCATTATCCCGGGAAGCGGCCCCAGGTATCCCGGGAAGCGGCCCCAGG
>Ga0187855_10003894_pt1 | contig 10867 bp, 9 predicted proteins | sample June2016WEW_8_10_2_FD_132969 | JGI IMG/M metagenome (GOLD analysis project Ga0187855, IMG submission 132969) | Peatland microbial communities from SPRUCE experiment site at the Marcell Experimental Forest, Minnesota, USA - June2016WEW_8_10 | ecosystem: Environmental > Terrestrial > Soil >... | reverse complement strand
TGGCGCTCAATCAGGACGCGGTGTTCAGTACCAGGCTGTTATCCGAAGCCACCACTCGATCGCTGTTCGCGCAGCGCGTGGCGGCCAGCTTCCTGGGTGTGCTGGGCGGCATCGCGCTGCTGCTGTCGGCCATCGGCTTGTACAGCGTCATGAGCTACGCCGTGAGCCAGCGCACGCAGGAGATGGGTATCCGGATGGCGCTGGGCGCGCAGCCCGGCGACGTGCTGACCCTGGTGCTGCGGCAGGGACTCCGATTGATCGTTCCGGTTCTGCTAGGCGGAAGCGTCGTCGCTCTGGCGGCGGCGCGCATCGTTGGCGGAATGCTGGTGAAGGTCAGCGCCTCCGATCCGCTCACGTTCGCGTCCGCCGCGGCGTTCCTCGCGCTGGTGGCCGCGCTGGCCTGCTTTCTGCCGGCGCTGCGAGCTACGCGCGTGGATCCAATGGTCGCGTTGCGCAGCGAGTAGAGTTCGTGGGGCGGGGGCCGTCACCAAAAGCAGAAACCCAAAGCCCTGGAGGGCGGGATTTATCCCGCGCGGGGCTTCAGCCCCGCACTTCTGGAAAGTCCTGCGACCGACGTCTCCGTCGGCCTGTTGCACGAAGAGCGGGTCCTGGAGGACCCGCGCAGGACTGGAGTCCCGCCCTACAACAGCGTTAATTCCAGGGGTGCGCCGGCGGCGCAGCCTAGCAACTTCGCAGCAGACCCCTGGCCCACCGAGATCTCGTAATAGCCCGCGCTGCCCACGATCAGGAACGGCTCACCGGGGCTGCGCTCGCCGTAGTGATGCGCGAGCACGCCGATGCGTTGCGGACCTGCGGCCATCTCAAACGCGCGTTTATCCAGGTCCGGAAAGTCTTCCACCGGGAAGTTGGTGACGATGTTGCCGAAGCGGTCCACCTTCAGGATGGCGCCTGTCCAGGTCCGGCGTCCGGTGCGCGCCGGCTTATCGAAATCGAGGCGCAGATAGTCCGCGATGGGCTTGCCGAAGCGCGCCGCGGCGATGCCGCCCGCCATATGCGCGGCGACCGGTGCGAAGATATCGCGGCCGTGAAACGTGTTGCTGACCGGCTGCAGGAAGTAGCGCGCGTTCGAGATCGCGCGCACCCTGTGCTTTTCGCGCGCGTAGATCATGGAAAGCAAGCCGTTATCGGGCGCGACGAAGGATTGTCCCGCGGCCTGCGCCAGGATGGGGCGGCGGGAAGTGCCCACGCCGGGGTCGACCACCACGACGTGCACCGTGCCGCGCGGAAAGTAGCGGTATGCCTGGGAGATCGTGAAGGCGGCCTCGGCGATCTCGAAGGCGCCCACTCCGTGGCTGATATCCACGATGCGCGCGCGCGGGCAGACCGAGAGAATGACGCCTTTCATCACGCCCACGTAATGGTCGGACAGGCCGAAATCGGTGGTCAGGGTAATCAGCGGCGCGGGCATTGTTAGAATGAAAAGAAGTGCAGCGTTTCTACTTCGATCACAACGCGACAACCCCGGTGTCTCCGGAAGTGCTGGAGACCGCGGCGGAGTGTCTCGGTCAAGTGTATGGTAACGCTTCCAGCATCCATCATTTCGGACAGGCCGCCAAGCAGCGGCTGGAGATGGCCCGGCGGCAGACCGCGGCGCTGATCGGCTGCCAGCCGCGGGAGATTGTGTTTCTGAGCGGCGGCACCGAGGCGGATAACCTGGCGCTGTTCGGAACCGTGCGTCCCGCTTTGCACCAGACGGGGCGGGCGTCGCGGCACGTCGTTACCACCGCGATCGAACATCCGGCGGTGCTGAATGCCTGCGCGCAGCTTGAGCGCGAGGGCGTGACCGTGACGTATGTGCCAGTAAGCGCGGGGGGCATCGTGGACCCGGACGCGATCCGGCGCGCCCTGCGGGCGGACACGGTGCTGGTCTCCGTCATGCACGCAAATAACGAGTTGGGAACCGTGCAACCGGTGGCGGAGATCGCGGCCATCGCGCGCGAGGCGGGCGTGTACCTGCACGTGGATGGCGTACAGGCATTGGGCAAGATTCCGGTGGATGTGGAAGCGCTGGGCGCGGATCTGTACAGTGTGACCGGCCACAAGATTTATGCGCCGAAGGGGATCGGCGCGCTATACGTGCGGCGCGGCACGCGGCTGGGGGCGATTCAGTTTGGCGGGCATCACGAGCGGGAGATGCGTCCTGGGACGGAGAATGTGCCGGGGGCGGCGGCTTTCGGCTGCGCGGCGGAGTTGGCGGGTGCACGCCTGGAGACGGATGCGCGGCACATCGGCGAACTGCGCGACCGGCTGGAATCGGCGATCTTGGAGCGCATTCCGCAAACGGGCGTGAACGGCGATCGCGCGGCGCGCACGCCCAATACGGCGAACATGTATTTCGACGGTCTGGAAGGAGAAGCTCTGGTGATCGCGCTGGACCTGCGCGGCTTTGCCGTTTCGAGCGGCGCGGCCTGTTCCAGCGGAGCCGTGGAGCCGTCGCACGTGCTGACGGCCATCGGGCTGCGGGCGGAGCGGGCGCGCTCGAGCATCCGCTTCTCGCTGGGGCGCGCAAACACGGCTGAACAGGTAGATGCGCTGGTGGAGGCGGTGGCGGCCTCGGTGGCGCATCTGCGCAAGCTGTCCCCGGTGACGGTATGAGCGCCGCGCCTGTTGCCGCGCCGATTGCCGTCGCCATGAGCGGCGGCGTGGATAGCTCGACGGTGGCGGCGCTGCTGGCGCGCGGCGGCCAGCCTGTGGTGGGGCTGACCATGCAGCTCTGGAATCAGCGGCGGATGCCCGAGCTTTCCGTGGAGGGCGCCACCGGACGGTGTTGCTCGCTCGACGACGTGTACGATGCCCGGCGGGTAGCGGAGCAGATCGGCATTCCTTACTACGTCGTGAATTTCGAGCGGCAGTTCGAGGCGCGCGTCGTCGAGCCGTTCGTTGCGGAGTATCTGGCGGGGCGGACTCCCATTCCGTGTACGCTGTGCAACAACTTCATCAAGTTCGATCAGTTTCTGGAGATGGCGGATGCGGTGGGCGCGGGACAGATCGCCACCGGGCATTATGCGCGCATCACTTTCGACGCGGCCGCCGGGCGGTATCAGTTGCGCACGGCCGTGGATCAATCCAAGGACCAGACCTACTTCCTGTTCGGGCTGACGCAGGCGCAGCTCGCGCGCAGCTTGTTTCCGCTGGGCGAGATGCGTAAGGCCGAAGTGCGGCGGCTGGCGCGGGACATGCAACTGGCTGTGGCGGAAAAGGGAGAGAGCTTCGAGATCTGCTTCGTGCCGAACGGCGATTATGCGGCCTTCATCGACGCTTACCTGCGCGACAAGGGCGTGCCGGAGACGCAGGCGCGCGGCGAGATCGTGACCGCCGATGGGCGCAAGCTGGGCGAGCACGGCGGCGTGCATCACTTTACCGTGGGGCAGCGCAAGGGACTGGGCATCGCTACGGGCGAGCCGCTCTATGTGATCGCGACTGATCCGCAGTCGCAGCGGGTCACTGTGGGGAGTAACGAGCAGTTGCTGCGCGCCAGCTTGACCGCGCGCGAAGTGAATTGGGTTTCGATTGCGGGGCTGCGAACGCCGGTGCGCGCGGCGGTGAAGATTCGCAATAAGCACGTGGCCGCGCCGGCTTCGGTGTATCCCACCGCCGAGTCAGCGCGCGTGGAAGTGCGCTTCGACGAGCCGCAGCGGGCCGTCACGCCGGGGCAGGCGGCGGTGTTCTACGACGGGGATCTGGTGCTGGGCGGCGGTTGGATTGAGTGAGGCGCGACAGCTTCACAACAGCAGGTGAGACGCCCATCATCCTAGCTGCGTTATACTGAACCTGTGGCCAGAACAGCGCCGAAGGCGGCGCGGATTCGGAAGACGGTCGATGAGAGCTTCTATCTGAGCCGGCCCAGACGTGGCGCCATCCCTAAAGGAGAGGTCTGGCAGGATGAGGACGGGACAGTAGCGCGGTACAGTCTCGCGTACTTGAACCCACGCATTTGTGGCGTGGACAACGGCCGCGTGCTCGGTTACGACAACGCGCATGGTTACCACCACCGTCACTTCATGGGTCAAGTAGAACGGATCGAGTTCAAGACGTATGAGGATCTGAACCGCCGCTTTCTCAAAGAAGTACAGGAATTGTGGAGGCAGGAAGATGAGAACAGCCAGTAAAGCCGCGGCAAGCGCCGACATAACGCTGACGACCGGCCCCGTGGACGAGTTTTTCACCCGATCCCGCGAGCGCGCGCGCAAGCTGGATCGGGGTGAAAGGATACCAGCCGAGATCAGAGTGGTTTTTGAAGACCCAGCGGACCTGTTGCAAGTACTCTCGACCGAACGTATCCGATTGCTGCACGCTGTTGGTACAAAGGCGATACCCGTTTCGCAACTCGCGCGCGAACTGAAGCGGGACAGGCAGGCGGTGATGCGCGATGTGCGGCTGCTGGAGTCGTTCGGGCTGCTGAAGACCCGGGAGACGCCGAATCCGGGACACGGACGGCAGAGAATCGTTGCGCTGTTGGCCGCCAGGTATCAACTGGTGGCAAATATCTGAGGGGGCTGCCGGCGGGGCTCAAGCCCCGCGCGGGCTGAAGCCCGCCCTCCATTAGGCCAGTTCGGCGGCGGCGGCCTGGTCCAGGAACCACGTGACCCGCTTACCTTGCCGCGAAATCAGTTGCGCGGGGTAATGTTTGGGATCGAATTCCTGATGGAAGACGTCACCCACAGCCGGCGCTTTGTCCGCCCCGGTCACCAGGAAGACGGTATTCTTGGCGGCCAGCAGCGGGGCGGGCAGCAGGGTGACACGCCACTTGCTCGTCATCTTCTGGACGTGCACGGCTCCGGCGATGTGCTCGCGGTCGTCGATCGACGCTTCACCGGGAAACAGGCTGGCAGTGTGCGCGTCCGGTCCCATGCCGCACTGCACCACGTCGAAGTGCGGCATCTCCCCTTCTTCGAGGCCGAAGAAGTTGCGGATGTCGCCGGTGTACTGTTGCGCGGCGGTCTCCGGCCTGATCTCCCCATGAATGCGGTGCACCTGGGCCGGCGGGATATGGGCGGGCGTGATGAGGTTCTCGTTGGCCAGGTGGTAATTGCTTTCCAGGTCGCCGGGCGGAACGCAACGCTCGTCCACGAAGAACAGGTGGACGCGCTGCCAGCGGAAGCCGGCGGCCACCATGCTCTGGAAGAGCAGCTTCGGCGTGGAGCCGCCGGAGACGGCCAGGCTGGCCTGCTCCTCGGAGGCCAGCGCCTGTTCGAGCAGTGCGCTGATGTGCTGCGCGCAAGCGGCGGCGGCCGCGCGCGGGTCGGGGCGAGTGAACCACTGCACGCTCATGGGTAAGGATCACGATAACGCAAGTTTGGCGGCGGCGGCCAGCGCGCGTTCAAACGCGGGATCGCGGCCGGGAATGGATAGCTCCTCGCGCATGAGCGAGTAGTCGGTGAGCGCGGGGAGCAAAGCCTTGCTCACCAGTCCGCCAGTCTTGACTTCCGCTGCGCCGGGCCCCGCGGCGAGGGCGATAGACGCTATCGCGTCGGCGCGGCCTTGCGCGCGCAGTTCCACCAGGCTGAGACGCCAAGCCGGCTCGCCGCCATCGGAACGGAACTGAACATGCGGATGGGCGCCGATCTTGTCGAGGCCCTCCAGCAGCCAGGCGGCCAGATAATACGCCGTGGTGGGCGCGGCCGCGGCGCGATGGGAAATCAAGATATCGGAAACCAGCGGCAGGTTCGCCAATTGCGCCCGGTTTTCGAAGATCTGGGCGATCAACTCGCGCCAGCGCGTGAGACGGGTCCAGGAGAGATCGGCGAGCAGGCGTCCAGCGGCGGCCGCACCACACAGATCCCCGAGCGCGGCGGCCGGATCGCCGAAGGCCGCGCTATCCAGCACTACCTTTTGCGCGATCGCGGCAAGCTGCGAGAAGGCGGGCAAGAGAAACAGGCGCGGGCTGCGGCACCAGAGAATCACGGGGAGATCCGGCACGGTGAGCGGCAACACGACCGCGGCCAGATCCGGCAGGCTGGCGTCGGAAGCGGTGATTTCGATTTGCTCGCAGCAAATCTGTTGGCGGTGTCCGAAAGGCATCCAACACTGCGCGAAGACGCGGGCTGCGAGCGAGCGCTGGTCTTCGGCGCGGAAACGAATCACGATGGCACGGCTGGGATGTTCGGGCATCAGGGCGGCCAGCGTCTCGCCGATGGCTTGCGCGTCGTCGGACTCTTCGGCGGCCACCACCAGGGTCATGGAGCAGGCGCGCAGCACTCCGGCATCGCCTTCGCCCTGCTTGCCGAGCGAGACCCACAGATCCGCCATGTCGTGCAGGATGCGGTCGGGAGCGATGGTGCCACCGGCGGCGCCCATCAGGGTTGCCTCCAGACGTGCCCGCGGCGCGCCAGCATGTCGTCGGACGCCTTGGGTCCCCAGGTGCCGGAGGCGTAGTTGGGGAAATCGAAGGTGGTTTCGTCCCAGACATGCTGGATGGCGTCGACCACGGCCCAACTGGCTTCCACCATGTCCTGGCGGGTGTAGAGCGTGGCATCGCCGATGATGGCGTCGAGCAGCAGCGTTTCGTAAGCCGAGGGCGAGCGTTCGCCGAAGCTGGAACCGTAATTGAAGTCCATCGAAACGGGCCGCAGCTTCATGCCCGCGCCAGGACGTTTGGAAAGGAACTTGAGCGAAATGCCCTCTTCCGGCTGGATGCGCAGGATCAGCAGATTGGGCGCGGTCGTGGTTTCGTCGCCATTGAAAATCGCCAGCGGCGCGGCATTGAACTGGATGGCGATTTCGGTGACGCGCTTGGGCAGCCGCTTACCCGACCGCAGATAGAACGGCACGCCGGCCCAGCGCCAGTTGTCCACGAAGAAGGTGATGGCCGCGTAGGTGTCGGTTTGCGCGTCGGGTTTCACGCCCTGCTCCTGGCGGAAGCCCGGGACATCTTCGCCGCCTATGTGGGCCGGGCCATATTGGCCTGAGACCGTGTTTTGCAGCACCTCGTCGGGCTTCATCACGCGGATGGAACGCAGCAGTTTGGAGCGCTCGTCGCGCACGGATGTGGGACGAAAGGTGGCGCTAGGCTCCATGGCGATGGTGGCCAACACCTGCGACAGATGATTCTGGATCATGTCGCGCAGCGCGCCCGCTTCCTGGTAATATGCGCCGCGGTTCTCCACGCCGATGGATTCGGCCGCGGTGATCTGCACATGGTTCACATAGCGACGGTTCCACAGCGGCTCGAAGATGCCGTTGCCGAAGCGGAACGCCAGGATGTTCTGCACGGTTTCCTTGCCGAGGTAATGATCGATGCGGTAGACCTCGGATTCTTCGAAAGCGCAGTGCAGTTCGTCGCTCAAGGTCCGCGCGCTGGCCAAGTCGTGGCCGAAGGGCTTTTCGATGACGATGCGGCGCCATCCCGCGCCCTTGCCCACGTTGGCCGCGCCCAGGCCCTGCGCGATGGGGATGTATTGGCTGGGCTGCGTGGAAAGATAAAACAGGACGTTGCCGCCGGTGTGGCGGGCGGCTTCAATCTCCTTGAGGCGGGTATCCAGCGCCGGAAAAATCGCTGGGTTGTCGATGTCGCCCGGCATGTAGAACAGGCCTTGCGCGAAAGCGGCCCAGACATCGGCGTCGAAGGGCGAGTCCTCCAGGAATTCTTTGACGGACGCGAGCATTTTCTCGCGGAACTGATCGTCGCTCATGGGGGTGCGCGAGATGCCCAGGACTGCGAATCCGGCATCCAGGCGGCGCTCGTAGGCGAGCCTGTAGAGCGCGGGCAACAGCTTGCGTTTGGTGAGATCGCCATTGGCTCCGAAAATGACCATGGCGCACTCGGGTACGCGACGCTCGAAGCGCAGGGGATCCTGGAAAGGATTCTCCAGAGACATGTAGATCAAAATACCACGTTCGTGCCGTCCGGATGTTAAATTGGCACTGAGTAATGGAGCGCACACCGTGATTGTTGCCGGAGTTGACTTCGGGACGCTGAGCGTCCGGGTTTCGATATTCGATAGCGTGAAAGGGCGGCTCGGCTCGGCCACGGGCGAGTATCCGCTGACCCGCAAGAAGGAGGACCCGGACTACGCGACGCAGTCGCACCGGGACCACATGGCTGCGCTGGTCGCCGCCATGCGGCGGGCGCTGGAGGCGGCTGGCGTAGACGGCGGGCAACTCGCGGCGCTGGCGCTGGACACCACCGGATCGAGCGTCATCCCAGTCGGCGAAGGCATGGAGCCGCTGGACGATTACTACCTGTGGTGCGACCATCGCGCCAAAGGCGAGGCCGCCGAGATCACCGCGGCTGGCCGCCGCGAGAAACTGGAAGCGCTCGAATGGTGCGGGGGCGTGTACTCGTCGGAGTGGGGATTCTCCAAGCTGCTGCATTGGCTGCGCGCCAATCCGGACAAGCGGGCACGCATGGTCACGGCACTGGAGCATTGCGACATGGTGGCCGCCGTGCTATGCGGCATCACGGATGCGCGCCAGACGCCGCGCAGCGTCTGTGCGATGGGACACAAATGGATGTGGAACCGGGAACTGGGCGGATTGCCCGCCGAGGAATTTCTGGTTGGTGTGGACCCGCTGCTGGCGGGCGTGCGCGCCAAACTGGATGGGCGCTACGCCACGTCGGATCAGATTGCGGGCCACCTTTCGTCGGAGTGGGCCGGAAAACTGGGGCTGCGCGCGGGCATCCCGATACCGGTGGGCGCGTTCGATGCGCACTGGGACGCCATCGGGGCGGGCGTGCGGGAAGGCGATGTGGTCAACGTGGTGGGCACGTCCACGTGCATCATGGCGATCTCGAAGCATGTGGATTTGATTCCCGGCGTGTGCGGCGTGGTGAAGGGATCGATCCATCCGCAGTACTTCGGCATCGAGGCGGGCCTGTCGGCGACCGGCGATATTTTCGACGCCATCGCACGGCGTGCGGGCGCCACGGTGGCGGAGCTTTCTCGAGGGCTGGAGCAGTATCGCGGCGGCCAGACCGGCCTGCTGCGGCTCACTTGGGATAACGGCGACCGCACCGTGCTGGTGAACGCGGAACTCGGAGGCGCGACGCTTGGCTGGAACCTAACGCACACGGCGCAGGACGAGCTTTTCGCGGCCATCGAGGGCACCGCGTTCCACACCCGCGTGATTTTCGAGCGCATGGCCGAGCATGGCGTCGAAATCCGGCGCGTGATCAACGGCGGCGGCATTCCGCAGAGGAACGAAACGCTGAACCGCGTGTATGCCAACGTGCTGAACAAGCCGGTGCTGGTGCCGGAGGGCGATGTCACCAGTCTGGGTTCCGCGATCATGGCGTTCATGGCGGCGGACGCGTTCGAGTCGATCGAAGCAGCGCAGCAGGCGCTCTGCCCGCGCTATCGCACCATCGAGCCGGATGCGCGGGATCGGACCGCGTACGAACAACTGTACGGGCTGTATCGCAAGTTGTATTTCGCTTTCGGCAAGCCGGGCTCCGAGGCGGTGGCGATCGGCGATGTGCTGCCGGCGCTGCGGGGATTGGCTGCGCAGGTACGGAAGGAAGAGGCGGCCTGAGAGGCCGCCGCAGGCTAAGAGCCTGCCCCACAATTCTTTGGACAGTTGGTCCAGGAGGATAGGCATGATGCATAGCAGCAGGCGCGAGTTTCTACGCGCGGCCGCCGCCGGTATGGCGTGCGCCACCGCGCTACGATCCGCCGCGAGCGAGGGCTTGATCGAAGTTTTGATCGACGAACCCATCGCGACGATTGCGCCGGAGATCTACGGGCATTTCGTCGAGAATCTGGGCGGCGTGGTTTACGACGGCATCTGGGTGGGTGAGGATTCGGCGATTCCCAACATCGGCGGTCTGCGGAAGGCGCTCGTGGACGCGTTGCGGCGCATCAGTCCGCCGGTGATCCGGTGGCCGGGCGGCTGCTTTGCCGACAGCTACGACTGGCGCGACGGCATAGGGCCGCGCGACAAACGTCCTAAGCGAACGAACTTCTGGGCGGGCGCGGCGGAGTGGCCCAAGAACGCGCTCCACACAGGCCCGCAGAGCTACGATCCGAACCAGTTCGGCACCGTTGAGTTCACGCGGTTCTGCAAGGCCACTGGCGCGCAACCGTATTTCGCGGCCAATATGCGCGGATCGACCGCGCAGGATTTCAACCGCTGGGTGGAGTATTGCAACTCACCCGCGGGAACCACCACACTGGCCGATCAGCGCGTGGCCGATGGAGAGCGGGAGGCGCTGAACGTGCGGTATTGGGGCGTGGGCAACGAGGCGTGGGGTTGCGGCGGATCGTTCACGCCCGAAGACTACGCTACGGAGTTCCTGCGGTTCACCGCGTGGGTGCCGGGATTCAACGTGCCGCTTGCGTTCGTCGGTTCCGGGCCAAACGGGAACGATCTCGACTGGACCCAGCGCTTTTTCGCGAAAGTGGCGCAGAAGGGCGAATTGGGGCGCATGTGGGGCTGGTCGATGCATCATTATGCGTGGAACGCGAGCGGCGGGCGAACCACGGATTGGGCGGCGGGCAAAGGCGATGCATTGCGGTTCGACGCGGAGCAGTATTACGAGATCCTGCGCGAGGCGTACCAGATGTCGTCGTTCATCACCAGCCAGTGGGCTGTCATGAGCGAGATGGACCGGCGGCATCGCGTGAAGCTGGTGGTGGATGAGTGGGGCGCATGGTACGCGCCAGGCACGGAGCCTTTCGCCGAGGCGTTGCTGGGGCAGCAGAGCACCATGCGCGACGCGGTGCTGGCCGGGCTGACGCTGGACACCTTCAACCGGCACTCGGACAAGGTGGGAATGGCGGCAGTGGCGCAGCTTGTGAACTGTCTGCAATCGCTGTTCTTCGCGCATGAGGACAAGTTCTGCGTGACGCCGACCTATCATGTTTTCGATATGTACCGGGCGCATCAGGGGGCGCAGGCGCTGCGCACG
>Ga0187855_10003893_pt1 | contig 10869 bp, 8 predicted proteins | sample June2016WEW_8_10_2_FD_132969 | JGI IMG/M metagenome (GOLD analysis project Ga0187855, IMG submission 132969) | Peatland microbial communities from SPRUCE experiment site at the Marcell Experimental Forest, Minnesota, USA - June2016WEW_8_10 | ecosystem: Environmental > Terrestrial > Soil >... | reverse complement strand
CTGCACCGGCTGCGGTTTGGCCTCCGCCGGCGCAGGAGTTTGCTGCTCCGTCGATGGCGGCGGAGGTGGCGCCTGCCGCTTCATGTCCTCCATCGTTTGCTTGTCGATCAAAGGCTTGTTGGGCAGAGGCTTGGGCGTAACCCTCGGTTGTGCCTGGCGGATCGCGTCAGGCGGCAGGTCGAGGTAGGTCAAATCCTTGCGCTGCTTGATGGCGTCAAAGGGATCGATGATCTTCGGCGCTCTGAAGAGATAGGTCGGAATCCAGGTAATGGCGGAAAAGAACAAGATGTGAACCAGGAGCGCGATCCAGAATCCCTCGCGTAACCGGGCCCAGCGCCGCTCGTCTTCGAGCTCGCTGATCATCTGCAGCAGTTCGTGCGTGTCGTAGTCGATCCAGCGCGAGCTGCTTTTGATCGGAGAACGGGATGCGAAGGCCCGAATGTCGCCTTCGGTCACCGTGTCCAGGCCCAGAATGGAGCCGGTGATAGAGGTTTCCTGCGCAGGGGCGCCAGTTTGCGGGCTCGGCTCGCCGGGCCCCTTGGGCTCGTTCACTTCGGCTGGCGCTTCACTGGTGGGCATTCGTTGTGATGGAGCCTAAGCTGCAACGCTAACTGCTCCGGATTCTCATCCTTTCCGATTATTCTCTCATTCCTCGCAATGAACCGTACAATCAGGTGCCCGTACAATGAATCTTTGCGAGAACCCTCATGAATTGACGGGTAAACGAGGGGAAAGGGACGACTTTTGAAGCATTTCTTGGCGCATTTGGCCTCCCGATGGAAGCTGCTCATTCTGCCGGCGCTGCTGAAATGGGGAATCTGGGGTGTGGGTGCGGTCGCGGTGCTCGATTCTTCGAGCATTCCTGTCCCGATGGACGCGATCCTGGCTCTTTATATATGGAATGACAAGAGCCACTTCTGGCTCTATTGCCTCATAGCCGCAGCCGGATCGGCTATTGGCGGTTTGCTCCCTTATTGGCTCGGTCGTGCGGGTGGCGAGCTGTTCCTGCTGAAACGAGTCAACCGCCAAAGATTCGAACAACTGCGCGACCGCTTTCAGCGCCAGGAGTTCCTCGCGGTCCTGATTCCGTCCACGCTGCCTCCGCCGACGCCCTGGAAGGTCTTTGTCTTTGCCTCCGGCGTTTTTGAGATGCGGGTGGCCAATTTTCTTCTTGCTGTTTTCGCGGGCAGAATGCTGCGCTGGCTGGTGCTTTCGATGCTGGTGCTCCAGCTGGGCCCGGGCGCAGTGGATATAGTGGCCCACCATGCGCTGGCCTTGGGGTTGATCGTCGGCGCATTGGCCGTGCTGGGATTCTGGTTATGGTGGCGGCGCAAGAAGCGCCAAGGCAAGCTGCTCGAAGATTGAGAAGGAACCTTGGGCGAACTCGCCAACTCGCGGTCCAGTCGTTACTGCGGCTTGTTCTGACTGGCCTGAGGGCTGATTCTTTTGGTCGGCTGTCCGCCAGGGACAACAGCGGCAGGCGCACTCGCCTTCGAGCTGCCACCGGAACTCGCTGGAGGAGCCGCGGTGGTCATGCGGTCGCCGCGGCGGGCAACAACTTGCGGGCCGAATTCCTGCTTCACCTCGCTGGCTGAGCCGGCGGAACCGTGGTTTCCCTTGCCTGCGCCATGTTGATTGCCAGAGCTCGAACCGTCACCGTGGCGTCCAACAGCTTGCGATCCAAATTCCTGTTTGAACTTGATTTTTTCGGTCCGGACCTCAGCGCCTTGGTTCTGTCCGTTTGAGGAGCCGCTCGCTTTCGCGGGATGACTCTGCTGCGCCGGGGCTGCGATCATCGCAATGGTGCAGAGGGCGGCCGCCAGGGCATAGCTGCGACCGCTGAAACTGATGTGATCCATCGTGGACCTCCGTTGCATGGGGGAATCTGCCAAAACACAAGAGTCCCGTGCAGTCGCAACGGCTGTCAATGCAACATTGGTGCGGGGTCCTACTTAAGCGATTTGGAATGAAGCGGCTCCGCGCTCGACACCGGCGTGGGCTCAGGCACTTTGCGCAGCAATGCGGCAACACGGAACGCGCCCGCCAGCCCCAAAGGATGAACCCGAAGGGGCAGTTAGTCGAGGAGTTTTTCGATTTCCCCAAGGTCGAAGCGGCAGGCGCTGCCCGGCAGGTCAAAGGGGCTGGGCGGCAGGGATTCGAGGCCCCCGAGTCGATAGCGGAAGTGCCGGCCATTCGGGTCGAGCACGAGAATGGTCTGAATGCCCATGCGCTCGTAGTCGGCCAGCTTGGTCATCATGCGGTTGAGCGAGTCTTCGGGAGAAAGAATCTCGAATACAGCAATGGGTGGATGCGTTGCAAATCTCTCAATGGGCAGGCTGCGATCGAGGAGTGTGAGGTCAGGAACGCGGAACCTGTGGCTCGCTACTTCCACTCGGAGCTCCGGGCGTACGCGAAGGCCCCACTCCTTTTCATGCTGGCCGAACCAAACGTCAAGTGCATGCTGCCAGGCAGAATGTTCGTTCTCACCCATGGGCCTTTCCTCAATCACGCCGTCCACATACTCCGCGTCGGGCTCATAGGAGGAGCGCAGATAGACTTCGAGCGGGACGTAGGGAGCGCGCAAGGGAGCTGCCATGCTTTTCTCCTTCCCGCGAAGCCCGAGCCTTATTTCCCGGCCAAGGCGACGCTGCCACGCGGTTCGCGCATCCGCTGCAGCAGGGCCTCGAGGGCGAACGCGCCCGCCAGAACCAGCGACGTCGCGATCAGATCGTTGCGATAGAAGGGAATTGCTGCCAGGTAGCAAGTTGCCAGTCCGCCCAGCGTGTAAGGATAGCCATTGAAACCGCTGGCCCACACAGCGAAGTTCGAGACCACGAAGAACGAAGTCGGGCCCAGAATGGCGGCGGCAGCTCCGCGCACAAACGTCGTCTTTGCGTGAAGCAGAATCTGGCCGAGCACGATGGCCATCGCGTACCACATCCACGTGATGACGTATGCCTGCCACTGGAATGGGTAGTGATAGACAAAAGCCGTCAAGTAGTAGTCGGCGGCAATCAGAACAGCGACCGGAACCAGCACCTCCCGCCACGGACGCCGCGCACCGAAGAAAAGCAAAGCGGCTGTCACGGCTGTAAAGTTCCACCACCCCGCATGGGGCAGTACACGCGTAAGTACCGCGAGCAGGATCAGCAGGTATGCCAGCATGATCGCCTCTTTCTTCGTCTCACCGCAGACACAAGCGCAACACTGCGGTTATTTGAGCCAATTCAACTCCTTTTATTCTGAGGCGTGCGCCTCCTCCGGTCAACCTCAATGATTCCGTCCTGCAGAGCGGATGTCCCTCCTTGGCTAAAGGCAATCCGGAGGTGGAGGACGCCTCGCGGGCTCAGCGCTGTTCCCGCCCGTTCATCACTTCGCCGCCATCTTCGTGACCATCTACGATGTAAACCCACCCGGCCAGGGGAGCTTGGCCTCGGCCTCGGCCGGGCATGAACGCGTAGTCAAATCTCAGGTCAGTGAACTCGACGGTCGTCCAGGTGCGTCCCGGCGTCAGATCGGGAGCAGACACGCCGGGCGCCTCTTCAGGCCCCACATCGCGAACCACTGACCAGGCGCCCCAGTCGAGATAAACCTGGCCCAGCGGCATGCGCTTGGCCGCTTCGACAGCGGGCGTATCGGCCGGCTTGAACATCACATCGCGAGCCGCATCGCTTTCAATCGATCCCGTGCGCGTATCGATCTCGGCGGTCTGGTAGAAGTCCGCCGTTTCAAGAATCGCGTGCCAGCGAAATGGATTAATAGCGTACGGCTCGAACGCCATGCGCGTCACCGGCTCCGACGCGAGCTGCACGTTGTCCACCATCGTCTGCGCGTGAGCGTGCTCAGCCCATCGCCAGCAACCGAGGGCCGTCATTCCTGTCAGAGCAAAGATGGCCCAGCCGCGTCCGCGGAATCGTTGCTTGCGAGCGCCAATTTCGCGATCGGCGAGTCCCAAAACCCATGGCATGAAAAACGCCAGAAAGAACAGGGCCCAGATCACCGGTTCCGCGATGAACATGAAGCTGCCGGCATACCATCGCGGATTGAGCGGGAAAAGCGGGCGCACCCCGTAATTATTCGTCCAGTCGAGCAGAATGTGAGTCAGCGCCGCGATCAAGGCAGTCAGGTAGAGCCAACCCCAATGCACGTCCACGCCGTTCGTCACCTTGAGCGACAATAATCGGCTGTCATCCTGAGCGAGTTTTGGCGCATGAGATGCGCCAAAGCGAGCCGAAGGATCTGCGGTTGCTTTTCGGGCATTTTCCTTGCCGCGCCGTCGCCTCTCGATCCAGCGATCAAGTAGCCACACCACGCCCACCACCGCACCCGCCACCACTGGCACCGCCCAGAAGGTATGGGTGATGCCGCGATGATGCTTCAGTTCCTCGACAGGCCCGGCGAATCCCCAGAAAACATCCATATCCGCGGCTTCGGCTGCCAGCACGGCGGCAAGCGTGGCATAAGCCGTCTTGCGATTGAATCCGGCGCGGCCGATGCAGGCGCCGGTCAGGAAATGGGTGATGGGTTCCATGCGTCTTGCGATCTCCGCTAACTCCGCTAACCCCGCCTGTCGTCAGACCGCGCTACGCCCACTCGCCCTTGCGCATCAGCGGTTCGGTGACGCCCGCCGGCGTAATGCCGTCGATGTCCAGTTCGCCGGAGCCGATCATCCAGTCCACGTGAATCAGGCTCGTGTTGGCGCCCTTCGCGGCGAGTTGCTCGGGTGAAAGCTTATCCCCGTCGCGCAGGCACGAGGAATAGGATTGGCCGAGCGCGATATGCGATGCCGCATTCTCGTCGAACAGAGTATTGAGAAACACCAGGCCGCTCTTTGCGATGGGCGACGACTGCGGAACCAGCGCAACTTCGCCCAGCCGCCGCGCACCATCATCGGTGTCGATCAGCTTCTGCAGCACTTCCTGGCCGCACGTGGCGCTGGCTTCCACGATGCGCCCCTTCTCAAAGCGGACCCGGATGCCTTCGATCATGGTGCCCTGGTGCGAAAGCGGCTTGGTCGCAGTGATCACGCCATCGGCACGGTCTTTGTGCGGCGCTGAGAAGACTTCTTCCGTGGGCATATTGGGGATGCAGTAGTTGCCGTTGCCCGCCGTGGTGCCGCCGCCGAGCCAGAGATGATCGTCAGCCAGGCCGAGCCGGAAATCCGTTCCCGGCCCGCGATAATGCAGCGCTGCGTAGCGTTTTTCGTTGAGAAAAGCAGCGCGCTTGTGGAGTTCCGCGTCGTGAGCCTTCCAGGAGCTCACGGGATCGGCGGCGCTGATGCGCGTCGTGGCGAAGATGGCGTCCCACAACCTGGCCAAAGCCGCGTCGGGTGCATCATTGGGGAACATCGCCGCGGCCCAGGCGGGCGTAGCGCTGGCCACGATCGTCCAGTTGATGTCGTGGCGCGTAATGTGTTCGAGAGCCGGACGGTAAGCCTGCGACACGGCGCGATTGGCACGGCCCACCTTGTCCGGATCTTCATTGCCCAGCAGAGCGGGATTCCCTCCTGCGATCGCCAGCCGCGCGGCGCCGCTCTTGAAGGCGGCGGCCATGCCGTCATAGAGCCATCCAGCCGCGCGGTCGAAACTCGCGTCGGGAGCGAAGTGATAGCGCAGCAGCGTGGACTCATCGTCGGCAAGGAGCGTAGTAACCAGCGACGCGCCGGCGCGATACGCATGCTCCGTGATGCGGCGGGCCAAAGGCAGCGCATCGGTCGATGCCGTCATCACCAGCTCCTGGCCGGGCTTGAGGCCAAGGCCGACGTTCACAGCCACGTTGGCGAGCAGGTCGAGATTTTGGGCTGGCGTGCGGGTTTCAGGGGCAGTCGCGGTGGGTGTCATCACGGTTTCCTTTTGAGTGCCTTATGCGGGCCGGGCATCGTTACCGCCATTTCCATCATGCCTTCAAACCCGGCCGCTCTTTCTATTCTAGGCGGTCGAAAAAGGTGGGACGAAGCGGCGGAAATCAGGGACGAACAGAATACGCCGGTTGGGATGCGGAGACGCGGCCTCGCACAGTCCGCTTGAACCGCTTACAATCAACCGTGGATTTTTTTGAACCGCCTTAGAGGACCCATACCGCAATGAAACCTCGAACATCGAACTGGATCGTGAGAACCATCTTGACTACCGGAATCTCCATCGCTCTCGCAACCGCCGCAGCTTCGCATGGCGCCGCTCAAGCGCAGGCCTCCGGCGCTCCATTCGGCCCCGATAATCCGTTTTTCGCCGAAAGCGCATTGCCCTTCCATGCGCCGCCCTTCGACAGAATCAAGGACAGCGACTACCAGCCGGCGATCGATGCGGGCATGGCGCAACAACTCGAGCAGGTGCAGAAGATCGCCGACAATCCTGAGCCGCCTACGTTCGAGAACACCATCGTAGCCTTCGAGCGTTCCAGCCGGCTCCTCGATCGAGTGGGTGCGGCATTCAATTGCGTCACCCACGCAAACACCGACGATGAATTGCAGAAGGTGCAGGAGTACGAAGCGCCGCGGTTCGCCGCCCATCAGGACGCGATCCAACTGAACCCGAAACTCTTTGCGCGCATCAAGGCGATCTACGACACGCGAAATAGCCTGGGTCTCGATGCCGAGTCGCTTCGCCTCGTCGAGTATGACTATCAGCAGTTTGTGAAGGCGGGCGCAAATCTTTCCGAAGAAGACAAGACCAGGCTCAAAAAGCTGAACGAAGAGCAATCCACGCTGTCAGCGACGTTCATGAACAAGCTGCAGGCCGCGGCCAAAGCGGGGTCGTTCTCCACCACCAACAAAGCTGCGCTTGCCGGCCTCAGTGAAGAGGAAATCGCGGCAGCAGCCGTGCCTGCCGGACAGAGCCAACCGCAGGGCTTCGTGATTCCGTTGCTGAACACCACGCAGCAGCCCGACTTTGCCGTCCTCAGCAACCGCGCGACGCGCCAGGCGATCTACGAGAATTCGTGGAACCGCACCGAACGCGGCGACGCCAACGACACGCGCGCGACCATCGCCAGCCTCGCGCAGCTCCGCGCTCAAAAAGCAGCGCTGATGGGATACCCGAACTTTGCCGCGTGGAACTTGACCGACCAGATGGCCAAAACCCCCGAGGCCGCAATCAACTTTATCGATGCTCTGGTGCCCGCCGCTACGGCGCGAGCCAAGCGGGAGGGCGACGACATCCAGGCAGTGATCGATTCTCAGCACGCAGGCTTCACCCTCGAGCCGTGGGACTGGGAATTTTATGCCGAGCAGGTGCGCAAGGCGCGGTACGATCTCGACGAATCGCAGATCAAGCCGTATTTCGAGTTGAACAATGTGCTTGAGAACGGAGTCTTCTACGCGGCGCACGAGCTATACGGGCTCACCTTCAAGGAGCGGCACGACCTTCCCGTCTATCAATCGGATGTGCGGGTCTTTGAAGTCTTCGACGCCGATGGATCGCCCATGGCGCTGTGGTATTGCGACTACTTCAAGCGCGACAACAAGAACGGCGGCGCCTGGATGGATCAGTTCGTCAGCGAATCGAAGCTGCTGGGGCAAAAGCCCGTCGTCTTCAACGTGGCGAACTTCGCCAAGCCCGCTCCCGGGCAGCCTGCGTTGCTCAGCTTCGACGATGTCACCACGATGTTTCATGAATTCGGCCATGCGCTGCATGGCATGCTCGCCGATACCCAGTATCCCAGCCTTTCGGGAACACAGACGCCGCGCGACTTCGTCGAATTTCCCTCGCAGTTCAATGAGCACTGGGCTAGCTATCCCGCCGTCTTCGACCATTATGCGAAGCATTCCAAGACCGGCGAACCTATGCCTGCGGAGCTGAAGGCCAAGATCGAAAAGTCAAAGACCTTCAACCAGGGATACGATATGACGGAAATCCTCGCCGCCGCCCGTCTCGACCTCTGCTGGCACACCCTGCCGGCCAGTGCGCCCTTGCAGGATCCCGATGCTTTCGAGAAGGATGCGCTCGAGAAGACCCATCTCGCGCTTCACGCTGTGCCGCCGCGCTATCGCTCCAGCTATTTTCTGCACATTTGGGAAGAAGGCTATGAGGCGGGTTACTACGCCTACTCATGGACCGAAATGCTCGATGACGCCGCGTTCCAGTGGTTCCTCGATCACGGCGGCATGACCCGCGCCAATGGCGACCGCTTCCGCCGCATGGTGCTCTCGCGTGGAAACACTGAGGACCTCGAAAAGATGTATGAGACGTGGCTGGGTTCGAAGCCCAGCATCGAGCCCATGCTCAAGTCCCGCGGGCTGACACCGGATGGCGCGAGGTAGCGCCCCGTGAAGAAACACCCGTTGACCGGCAGCTCTTGAAAGGGCACGAATTCATGCGTGCCATAACCGTCACAAGATAACCATCGGCTTCAGCCGCCGAGGGATGTTTTTCCCTCGACTCGTTGAGTCATCTTGGGGCGCTTTGAATCAGGGCACGACTCGTCGAGTGCCCGCAGCATAAATACCCTGGTCATCCTGAGCGACTTTCGGTGCGCTTTTGCACCGAAACGAGTCGAAGGACCTGCCTTTCAAGAATTCACCTTATGAAACGGACCTCTAGAACACCGCGCGCACGAACTTTAGTCGTGTCGAGTGCCTCACGTGATGATGAGTTAATCAAATGATTAATAACGGCAAGTTTATTATTGTGTCAGCAAACATGCAAGTGATTGATTTCAATCAATGTTTGCTTCGGCTGGGCGATTTTGCACCAATTCTGGTGCTGCTTTTGGAGATTTTTTGCGAGGGGTCATCAGGACTCATGTGGGGCAGCGGGCGGCGCGGCGGGAAAGCGGGACGCGGTGCGCAGAGAGGTGAGGGCGATTCTGGCAGCGTCGAGGAGCAGCCTGGACTCATCGTTGCGAAGGATGCGCTTCAAGATACCGAATGTGACGCAGGCGATGAAGTCGGAGATGTTCTGCTGACCGCAGGGAGGGGGCATGGCGTCGATGAAGGCGATGGCGGCCTGCTGATTGGCGAAGTAGGTGCTGTCGTCGCGAGGGGGCGCGAGGCGGCTGTCGCCCGGTGCGAGAGAGGCGAGTTCGAAGGTACGTCGCCAGGCCTTGACGCAAACGGCCACAGCCTGGTTCTTTTCGTATCCAGAGCCGGTGAGAGAGGGATCGATAGTGGGAAAGGGTTTTGCGGAATGCGTCATGGAATTTTCTCCTGGAGAGATTTCTTCGACGGTTCCATGTTGCGCCCGAAGGAGGAAATTCTTTGCAAATTCGAGTCGAGAAATTGCAGGCCGGAGCGCAGAGCGCAAGTGCGAGATCGGATTGAGGTTGTGTGGAGGGGCGGCGGAGAGAGATCGGCCGAGGGGGGTTGACAAGCAATGGGACGGACGGCGGATTCGAGCCGTGCCGTTGTTACAGGGCTCGTTGGTTGGGGACTGTGCTCTCCCTCCATCCCCCCGCCTTCTCGCGCCCTTCGCCGCGTTCCACCGCTCTCTATAATCCTTACCTATGACCGAATCGAGCGTCGCGCGCAAGATCGAAAAGCTGCGTGAAGAGCTTCGCCGCCACGAGCATCTCTACTACGTTCTTGACGCGCCCGAGATCAGCGACGCCGAGTACGACGCGCTGATGAACCAGTTGAAGAAGCTCGAAGCCGCGCACCCCGAACTGGTCACTCCCGACTCGCCGTCGCAGCGCGTGGGCGGCAAGCCGGCCGAGGGATTCAAGAAAGCGGAACACTCGCGGCCCATGCTCTCCCTCGACAACGCCTACACCGCCGACGAGCTCGCCGACTGGGATCGGCGCGCGCACGAACTGGCCGGCAATCTCCCGGTCGAATACACAGCGGAATTGAAGCTCGACGGCCTGAGCGTGGCGTTGCATTACCAGCCCGTCGAAAAAGGCGGCGCGCGGCTCGCGCTTGGCTTGACGCGCGGCGACGGCCAGACCGGCGAGGATGTCACGTCGAATATTCGTACTATCCGCAGCGTGCCCCTTTCAATCAGCAAGGAATTGCTCCAAAGGGCTGCCGCACCGCAGGTGCAAGGGCAGGTGCTCGAGGTACGCGGCGAAGTCGTGATGCCCGAGGAAGGCTTTCGCCGGCTCAATGAGGAGCGCGAGCGCGAAGGCCTGCCGCCGGCCGTGAATCCCCGCAATGCCGCAGCCGGCACTCTGCGCACCCTCGAGCCCTCGATCGTCGCCAACCGGCGGCTGGTCTTCTTTGCCTATTTCCTGCTCGTCGACGGCGAATACCTCGCCGCCGGCCAGACCGCCACCCTCGACGCCCTCACCGCTCTCGGCTTCCGCGTCAATCCGCATCGCGGCCGGGTGCGCACGGTCGGCGAGATGATGAAGTTTGTCGAAAATGCTGAGAGCCGGCGCGCAACGCTGGGCTACGAGATTGACGGCGTGGTCTTCAAGGTCGATTCCCATGCCACGCAGCAGCGGCTGGGCTACACCGGCCGCGCGCCGCGCTGGGCCATTGCCTACAAATTCACCGCGCAATCGGCCATTACGCAATTGGAAGGCATCATGATCACCGTGGGCCGCAGCGGCAAGCTCACGCCAACCGCTATGCTGCGCCCTGTATTCGTGGGCGGGGTCACGGTGAGCCGCGCCACGCTGCACAACGCCGACTTCATCGAGCGGATGGGCCTGCTGATCGGCGACTGGGTCAAGATCGAGCGCGGCGGCGACGTGATTCCCAAAGTGGCGGAAGTGATCGAAGACAAGGACCACCCCAGGGGAACGAAGAAGTTCGTTTTCCCGAAAGACTGCCCTGATTGCGGAAATCCAGTCGTCCGTGAAAAAGGCGAGGCCGACTGGCGCTGCGTGAATGCCGACTGCCCCGCCAAGCTGCGCGAGTCGCTGCTCCACTTCGGCAGCCGCGGCGTGATGAACATCGAGGGCCTGGGCGACGCGGCCGTCGCGCAGTTGCTT
>Ga0187855_10003891_pt1 | contig 10870 bp, 11 predicted proteins | sample June2016WEW_8_10_2_FD_132969 | JGI IMG/M metagenome (GOLD analysis project Ga0187855, IMG submission 132969) | Peatland microbial communities from SPRUCE experiment site at the Marcell Experimental Forest, Minnesota, USA - June2016WEW_8_10 | ecosystem: Environmental > Terrestrial > Soil >... | reverse complement strand
TGATCGAGATCACGTTGGTGGGGATGTACGCAGATACGTCGCCCGCCTGCGTCTCGATGATCGGCAGCGGCGTCAACGAGCCGCCCCCGAGCTGCTGGTTGAGCTTCACCGCGCGCTCCAGCAGGCGGGAGTGCAGGTAGAAGACGTCGCCCGGGTATGCCTCGCGGCCCGGCGGGCGGCGCAGCAGCAGCGACATCTGCCGGTAGGCGTAAGCGTGCTTGGTCAGGTCGTCGTACACGCACAGCGCGTGGCGGCCGTTGTAGAGGAAGTACTCGCCCATCGCGCAGCCGGCGTAGGGCGCCATGAACTTGATCGGCGCCGCCTCGTCGGCGGGGGCGGCGACGATGATCGTGTTGTCCAGCGCCCCGTTTTCATCGAGCGTCTGCGCAAGCGCCACCACCGTGGACATGCGCTGGCCGATCGCCACGTACACCGAGACGATGCCGGTGTCCTTGTTGTTGATGATCGCGTCGATCGCGATAGCGGTCTTGCCGGTCTGGCGGTCGCCGATGATCAGCTCGCGCTGGCCACGGCCGATCGGGATCATCGCGTCGATCGCCTTCAACCCGGTCTGCATCGGTTCCTTCACCGGCTGGCGCTGCACCACACCGGGCGCCTTGAACTCCGCCGGGCGGGTCTCGGTGGTCGCGATGTCGCCCTTGCCGTCCAGCGGGCGCCCCAGCGGGTCGACGATCCGCCCGAGCAGCCCCTCGCCGACGGGGATGTCCAGCAGCTTGCCGGTGCGCTTGACGGTGTCGCCCTCGGAGATGTGCTCCCATTCGCCGAACAGCACCGCCCCAACATTGTCGGACTCGAGGTTGAGCGCCAGCGCCGTAACCCCGTGCGGGAGCTCCAGCATCTCAAAGGACATGCAGTTCTCAAGCCCATGCAACCGCGCGATGCCATCCGCCACCGACAGCACGGTCCCAACCTCCGTCAGCTCCGCCGCGCCGGAGTCGAGGCCGGCGATGCGGCTCTTCAAAATGCTCGTTATCTCATCTGGATTGATCTGCATGGCTTATGAGACTCCTTGGGCAACTTGCCTACGCAGCTGCTCCAGTCGATTGCGAATAGAGGCATCGAGAATCGAGTTGCCGACTCTGATCACGATGCCTCCGAGAATGTCGGGGTCCACGTGCGCGGCCAGCTGCACCTTGCGCCCTGCGCGCTCGCCGATCGTCTTGCCGAGGCTCTCGGTCGTAGCTGAGTCGAGCGCGATCGCGCTGGTGATCTCCACCGGCAGCGTCTTGTTCTCCTCGTCCCACAGCCGCTCATACTGCCGGCGGACATGGAAGATCACCGGCATCCTGTGGTTTTCGATCAGCAGGCTCAAGAAGTTCAGCAGCACCTCGTCGGCGCCGTCCAGCAGCTTCCCCAGCGCCTCCTGCTTCTCCTTGGGCGAGAAGTAGGGCGAGAAGAAGAACACTTCCAGGTCCCTGTTCTCGCGCAGTGCGTCGGCCAGCTGCGCGAGCTGCTCGCGCAGCACGTCGAGCTTGCCCTGTTCAAGGGCCACCTCGAACAGCGAGCGGGCGTATACCTGGGCCAGCTCCTCCATGCCTAGTTCTGGCTCCCGGAGCCGGCGATGCTCGAGAAGTCCAGTTCGCCGAGCGCCTCCTCCACCAGCCGCTTCTGGTCGGCGTCGGTGAGCGACTTGCGCGTGACCTTCTCGGTGGCCATGATCGTGAGGTCGGCGACCTCACGGCGGATGTCGTCGAGCGCTCGTTTGGTGGCCGCTTCGATGTCGCGCTCGGCCCTCCGCGCGGCCTCCTCGACGATCTCCTGCCCGCGCACCTTGCCCTCGGCCTCGTGCGACTCCGCCGTCTGGCGCGCGCGCTGGACGATCTCTTCGGACTGCGCCCGTGCCTCCTTCAGCCGCTCGCGGTATTCGGCGAGCACCTCCTCGGCCTCGGTGCGCGTGCGCTCGGCCGCGTCGATCGACTCGGCGATGCCGCTGCGGCGCTTGTCGAGCGCCTCACGGATGCGCGGGAAGGCCAGCTTGTTGAGCGTGTACATCGCGATCAGGAACACCACCAGCGTCCAGATCGTCAGGCCGACGTTGGGCGTGATCAGCCACGAGTTGCTGCTGGATGCGATTGGAAGAATGCTCATCGCGACAGGCTCCCTTCCGGCCTACAGGAAGAAGGCGATCAGGCCGCCCACCAGGCCGTAGAAGAAGGTGGCCTCGGTGAGCGCGAACCCGAGCCACTGGATCGAGGTGATCTCGTCGCGCATCTCCGGCTGGCGGGTGACCGCCTCGATCACCTTGCCGAACAGCATGCCGATGCCCGCGCCGGCGCCCGCCGCCCCGCCGGCGGCGCCGACCCCGAGGGCGACCGACCGCAGCCCTTCCTTGGCGACTTCCGCATTGGCGGTCGCCAGCAGCGGTGTGATCAAACCTAGAACGTGGCTCAGCATTGCGTGAATCTCCTTGTGGGATGCCGCTGGGGCATGGCTCTCATATCTCCTTGTGTATCCGGTCTTTGTCAGTGGCTTCTGGTCGCACTGCCAAGGTAGATGGCGGTGAGAATGGCGAAGATGAAGGCCTGCAGGCCCGCGATCAGCACGGCCTCGAACATGTAGATCGCGACCCCGATCGGCAGCGTGAACCAGCCGAGGATCTGCAGGCCGATGACGACGGCGAGCAGGCCGCCCATGAACTCGATCAGCAGGTGGCCGGCGAGCAGGTTGGCCCACAGCCTGACGGTCAGCGAGATCAGGCGCAGGAAGTTGGACATGATCTCAAGCGGATACATGAACACCAGCATTGCGCCGCCGAGGCCCGCGGGCACCAGGCTTTTGATGTAACCGAAGAACCCGTGGTGGCGGATGCCTTCGACGTTGTAGGCGATGAACACGCCGAGCGCCAGCAGCAGCGGGATCGCGAGGTTGGTGTCGGCCGCGTAGATCTGGAACGAGGGGACCTCGACACCGAACACCTTGAAGGTCTCCGCGGTGTCGACCGGCAGCGGGATGTAGCCGATCAGATTGGTCACGAGGATGAACACGAACAGGGTGAACACCAGCGGAAACCACCGCTTGGCCATCTCGTCGTCCATGTTGTCGCGGGTCATGCTCAGCGCCAGCTCGTAGATCCACTCCACGATTGTCTGCAAACGGCCTGGCCGCGCCTGCATGTTTTTGGCGGCGCGCAGCACGATGCCGACCGTGATCGTGGCCGAGATCAGCACGTAGAGAACGCCCTTGTCGAAGTTCAGCGGGCCGAAGATGTGAAACCAGCTTTCGAGGTGGAAGGACCCCACCACGTCGAAGCTTTCGTTGCGGTGAGCCTTGACGCCGAACACCAGGCCGAACACGATCAGGCCGATGATGTAGACCGCGAGAATCGCCCACAGGATCTTTGCTTTCTGGCTCATCCCCTGCTTCTGCGGGCTGGGCGCGGCACCGCTAGCCGGCGCGGCCCCGGCCGGCTCGGTCGGACTCGCTACGGCCACGGCGCTCATCGGGGCGCCTTCTTTGGCGGCGGGCCGGTGAGAACCCTGATCGCGAACGCCACCGAGTAGGCGCCGCAGATCGTGAGCGCCGCGGTCAGCCCGTCGGCGCGCCCGCCGACGACGCCCGCGATGACGATCGCTCCGACGAGTAGCCAGATCCGGCCGAACGCCTCGGCCAGGTTGAGGCCCAGCTGCGTGCGCGGCTCGCGCGCCTTTGAGATCCAGCGCCGGTCGGCTTGCGCGAGCACGCGCTGCACCAGCCACGCCGCCACCGCGATCAGCAGGCCAAAAGCGGGCGCGCCGAGTCCCAGCGCCACCGGCGTGGCGAGCACCACGAGCACGATGTCGAGGTACTGCAGCAGTTGCAACGGGGATCGGGTGACGACCGGGCTTGTGCCGGCGTGGCTCAGGGCAGGGGCCATTGGTTCTGGCTCGTGATTGGGCATGAGAAGTTGGCTGGCACCCTACAGACGAAAGAGTCAAGCGCATCCGCTCACCGCGGACTTCCGCCCGACCCTCCTCTGACCGTCTGTGGCAGCCGCGCCGAGTCTACCTTATCCGGGACTTAGTAACAAGTTTGTGACATGCGGCTCATGCCGAAGCCCGCGCCGGCCGCAGCGCGGTCCGCGAGCGCCACGCCGCTTCGAGGGCGCGAACGAGTACGACCGCCAGCGCGGTGGTGGCAACGCCCGCGAACACGTCGAACAGGTAGTGGTTGCCGGTGGCGAGCACCGCCAGGCAGGTGATGCAGGGGTAGAGGACCGCCACACAGCGCACCCACAAACGCTCGGACATCGACCACATCACCAGCGAGCACCAGACCGCCCAGGCCATGTGCAGCGAGGGCAGCGCCGCGAACTGGTTGGCGACCGTGGCGAGCGAGCCGGTATGCCAGCCGCCGAAGGCGTGCGTCGAAGCAACGACATCGTTGAAGCCGCTGCCCGGCAGCAGTCGCGGCGGCGCGGTCGGGTAGAGCCAGAAGACGGCCAGGCCAATCGTGTTGATCGCGACCAGCGTGTTGCGCAGCGGCCGGTAGATGTCGGCACGCCGGTACCACAGCCAGCCGAGCAGCCCGAGCGTGACGATGAAGTGGGCGTTGTCGTAGTAGTCGGAGAGCAGCAGGCCGAGCGTGCGGTGGCCGACCAGCCACCGGTTGAGCGTGAGTTCCGGGTCGAGGCTGAGCGAGCGCTCCAGATGCAGCACCCCCCACCCGTGCGCGAGCGCGGCGTGCAGGCGCACGGGCGCCAGGTTGTTGATCGCGTCGTAGACCCAGCACAGCCAGGCGATCACGAGCGCCTCGACCCACAGGCGGGTGCGCCGCGTTTGCATCAGCGCAGCTTAACGAGCGCTCAGGGCGCCACCGGCTCCAGGCCCCGCGCCGCCAGCGTCTCGAGCGCCCGCGGCAGCGCCGCCACCGTGCGCCGCCAGGAACTGGGGGACGAATAGTCGTCGGCGTCATGCAGCAGCAGGACGGAGCCGGGACCTGCGCCGCCGGTCACAAGCGAGGCGATCGACTCCGGCGTGGCGCGGGCATCCCAGTCGCGCCCCCAATGGCTCCACAGCAGCGTGCGCCAGCCCCGGCCGCGGGCCAGCGCCAGCGCCGCGGCGTTGGACACCCCGTAAGGGGGCCGGTAGAGCGCCGGCGAGCGGCCGGTGGTCTCCTCGATCACCCCAAGAGCCCGCAGGATGTCCTCGCGGACCTGCCGCGGGGTGAGGCGCAGCAGGTTGCGGTGGCGGTGGCAGTGCAGCCCGATTCCGTGGCCGGCCGCGACGATCTCGCCGGCGAGCGTGGGGTTGCGCAGCACCTGCTCACCGACCAGGAAGAAGGTCGCCCGCACCCGTTCGCGCGCAAGGATCTCGAGCACCGCCGGGGTGCCCTCGCGGTGGGGGCCGTCGTCGAAGGTCAACGCGTACCCCTCGCCACTGGCAGTGCGATCCTCGATCCCGAGCGGCGCGCGCAGCATCCGATACTCCCCCGCGAGCGCTGGCAGGACGTAGGCCGCGGTGTAGCCGAGCGCCATCGCGCCGACGGCTGCGCCGGCGAGAGGGTGGCGCAGCCGGCCGAAGGCCGGCGAGGTGGGCCCCTCGTTTTTGGTCATATGGCCGAGAAGACTGCGATCATCGGGGGCGGGCATGCTCGAACTGATCCTTGGCATCGTGGCGGCCGTCGGGGCCGCGGTCCTGTACAGCCTAGGGTTTTCCTTTCAGGCGATGGAGGCCCGCGAGGCGCCGCGCAGCGAGCAGCTGCGCCCGGCGCTGGCCCTGCGGCTGCTTACGCGGGTGCGCTGGCTGGGCGGCACCGGGCTCTCGATGCTGGGCTGGCCGCTGCAGCTGCTGGCGCTCAGCCTCGCGCCGCTGGTGGTGGTGCAGCCCGCCCTGGCGCTGGGGCTGCCGGTGCTGATGGTGATGGGCGAGCGGATGCTGGGCGAGCGCGCCGGCCGGCGCGAGCACCTGGCGGTCGGCGCGATCGTGCTGGGCGTGATCGGCGCCGGTGTGTTCGCCCCGCCGCGCAGCGTCACCCACGCGCACTGGACCGTGCTCGCGGTCGTGTTGGGGGCGCTGGCGCTGGCGAGCCTGCTGCCCTACCTGATGTTGCGCCTCGGCCGGCCGCTGCCGTTCATCACGATGCTGGGCGCGGGGCTGGCGTTCGGCTGGAGCGGGGTGGCCACCAAGCTCGCCTCGGATGACCTCGCGAACGCCTATATCGGCGCGGCGATCGGCTGGGGCCTCGCCACGGCGGGCGCCTCGGCGGTAGCGACGCTCAGCGAGATGAGCTCGCTGCAGTCGCGCCCCGCGATCCAGGTCGCCCCGGTGGTGTTCGTGATCCAGACGGCGGTGCCGGTGGCGCTGGCGCCGATCCTCTTCAACGAGAGCTTCGCCGCGACCCCCGGCGGCGGGGTGCCGCTGGGATTCTCACTTGCGATCGTGATCGCAGGCGCGGCCGTGCTGGCACGCTCGCCGCTGCTGCTGGCTTTGATGGCCGGCGAGGATCAGCGCGAGCCGGTGAGCGCCGAGAGCGACTCCGCGGAGAGCCCCTGGAAGCCGAGCCTCGAGACGAGCCGCTCGACGCCGGCGACCGATGCGGCGGACCCGCTGACGCCGACCACGAGCACATCGCCCGGGCGCGCGCGCCGCTGAGGCAGCGGCGAGGTGGCGCTGAGCCGCCGCGTGCCCTTGACGGGACTTGCTCCCGTGATACGCGAGAGCAGCAGCTGACCGACCGTGAGCCCAGCCGCGGGCTGCAGGAAGTAGAAGCGGTGGCGCAGGCCCAGCGCGTGAGCCTGCGCGTGCAGCGCACTCGGGGTGCGCATCCAGCGCAGCAGGCTCCTGCCGGGGGGCAGTTCGGGCAGCAGTTCGTCGCCCAGCACGCGCAGCGCGGCGATCGTGGCGGGCGCGTGCACGCCGCCGTCGGCGAACGAGAGGTGGATGCCCTTTGCGGCCAGCTCGTCGGCCACGCGCGTGACATCGCCAGAGGGTGTGCGTACGATCACGCTGACGTCTGGTTGGCTGGTCGCGACGTGTACGAGCGGATGCACGTGCAGGATCGCATCCGCAAGCGCGCTGACCTCGTCGGTGGACATCGTCCACATGCTCACGCCCAGCACCGCCACCAGCGGCGCACACAGCGCGGCCAGCCGCAGCCGCCACAGCGGGATCGGGCTCACGCGGCGGGGCGTCTTCATCACGACGTCGACGGCGTGGGGGTGCTCCTCCACCTGCGCTACGGAGGCAGCGACCGGCGGCGGGGAGGCATCCTCGAAGCTCGCCTGCACGTGCGCGCGCAGCTCGCCGGTGTCGTTGGCGAGGCGCAGCAGCTCCAGATCGGCCATCGCGCGGGTGTTCAGGCGGGCGTGGCCGACCGGCAGCCCATAGGAGACCACCGGCGTCCCCGTCGCCTTGGCCTCCAGGCAGGTGACGCCTCCCGTGGAGTGCACCAGCGCGTCGGCGGCCGCCAGCAGCTGGGGCATCGCGTCGGTGAAGCCGTACACGTGCACGCGCTTCTCGCGCGCGAAGGTCGTGGAGAGCCGCTTGTGCAGCTGCTCGTTGCGCCCCGCGAGGCAGACGATGCTCGAGACCTCGCCGACGCGGCAGAGCTCGCGCACGGCGCCCTCGACGTCGCCGACGCCCCAGCCGCCGCCGGAGACGACGACCATGCGGCCCTCCTCGGGCAGCCCCAGCGCGCGCCGGGACTCCAGCGGGCAGCGCGGCTGCAGGAACTCGGCGGAGATCAGCGGCGCGACCAGGCGCGCGGAGCCCTCGCCCGCGATCCGCTCCACGGAGGGCATCGACTCGCCGTACATCACGAGGTGCATGTCGATCCCCGGCTGCGCCCAGAAGAAGAGGCCGGTCAGATCGGTGATCGTGGCCACCGTGGGGCAGCCCACCGCGCCGGTGCGGCGCAGCCTTGCCAGCACCACGGTGACGGCGGGGTAGGTGGAGACGATCACGTCGGGGTCGTACTCGGCGATCCGCCGCGCCAGCGGGCGGGCGCCGAACAGCCGCAGCTGCCAGCGGGTCAGCCAGCGCACCGGCGGCACGTGCTCGAGCATCCAGTACACCAGCGAGTAGCTCCAGGGCAGGAAGCGCAGCTGCACGCGGTAGCCGTCCTGCACGACCTGACGCAGCACGCGCCCCATCGCGGCGAGGCCGTCGATCACGGTGACCTCGGCCGGCTCGGGCGAGTTTTCGATCTGCTGCGCCAGCGCGCGGGCAGCGGCCGCGTGCCCCTCGCCGACGTCGGCCGAGAGGATCAGGACACGGCGGGGCCCGCCGTGGTCGGGTTTTTCTTCAGAACGTCCCATATCGCCTCGGCTCCCAGCAGCCGTTGCACTGCGCGCAGGTAAGCCTACAGGCAGAAACGGGGCACTTGCCGGCGCGCTGGCGCCTGAGCGCAAGAACAACACAATCTCAACGTTCGCCGGCCGGGGCGTACGTCCTTTGCGACCGCGTCGGGGATTCGGCCACTGCCCCTCTCGGGCGCGCCGACCATTCAGCTACAGCCCCCTCCTAATCCTCCCCTTTTTTGCCTTTCTCAGCCCCGGGCCCGCGCCGCCGTGGCGAACAGTGCTTCCGCCGCGGCCGTGGCCGGCAGCTGCCCTAACGTGTGGAGCTGCTGCACGAGCACCCAGAAGGCCGGGCGGGCGGTTCCGTGGGGGCCGATCAGGCCGGAGTCCCAGGGTTCGCGGCGATTTGAGCCGGCGTTCCACTGGTAGAGGTAGACGCGCTTTATGCGCGAGGAGAGCGGGACGAGGCGGTTGAAGACGAAGCGGGTCACCTGCGCGGCGTGGCTGGGGGATTCGGGGAAGTCGTGGCGGGAGTGGTTGTGGCGGGCGACGACGCCGCCCGTCTCGGTGAACCAGATCTGCGCGTGCGTGGCGCTCAGCAGCGCCTTGGTCGAGGCGGTGGAAAGGCGGTTGGCGCCGATGTAGTTGTGCAGGCCCCAGATCCCCGGTTCGTAGCCGAGCGAGCGGCGTACCTGATCGACCCATGCGACCATCCCCGGCACGTCGAGCAGCTCGGAGGGGAGCACGTTGCACGAAGGGCAGATTGCGCGCGCCCTGGTGTAGTAGGCCGCGACCAGCCCCGGGGAGTGGCAGGTGGGCTGCCCGCAGTAGTTGGCCTCGTTCCACACCGCGAAGTCGGTGATCCACGGGTAGCGCGCGTGCAGCGTGCGGAACTGGTGGGCGAACTGCGAAGCGCTCGGCAGCTGGTGATGGCGGTGGGGCAGCCAGGAGTGTTCGAAGGAGACCAGCGGGTGCACCCCGTCGGCGCGGGCGTCGCGCAGCCAGGTGTCGATCGCCCGCGATTCGGAGCGGCTGGTGAGCGCGTTCCAGCCGATCGAGAGGCGGGCGTAGCGGATCGAGAGCGCCTTGAAGCGAGGGTCGCCGAACATGGGAGTGTGTTGCTCGCCGATGCCGACGACCAGCGCCGAGGAGCCCACCGGCAACGCCAGCACCACCAGCAGCGCACACGCGCCGAGGATGACCCGCAGCCGCTTCACGAGCCGATCTTCTGAAACTCGCCCGTCTCGAAGTCCTGCGTGACGTCCTGCTCGATCTGCGCGGGCGTGGCCGCGGGGCGCAGCCGGCGCAGGCGGATCGCATCGAGGCGGCGGAACTTGAGGATCTCCAGCACGAACACGAGGTAGACCGAGGCGACCGCGACGAACAGGGCGAGCGCGACGATCACGAGCGTCCAGCCGAGGTAGAGGTGGCCTTTGTGGTCGCTGTAGGGGACGAAGCGCAGCGCCAGCGCGAAGCCGGCCAGCAGCAGCGTCCACCCGTACAGGTAGGCGATCGTGCGCCGGCGGGAGAAGCCGATGCGGGCCATGCGGTGGTGGAAGTGCTCGGAGTCGGAGGCATAGATTGGGCGCCGGTACTTCAAACGCTTCAGAACCACAAAGGTTGTGTCGAGGAACGGCACCGCGAGCAGAATCAAGGGCAGCACGAACGAGAGCACGACCTCGGTCTTGACCGCGCCCTCGACCGTGAGGCAGCCCATCAGCAGCCCCAGCAGGTTGGCGCCGCAGTCGCCCATGAAGCTCGAGGCGGGCGGGAAGTTGTAGAGCAGGAAGCCCAGCGAGGCGCCGGCGATCAACGCGGCGAGCACGCCGGAGGGCCACCGTTCGAGGTCGAACGCGATCACCGCGAGCGCGAGCGCCACGATCGCGCAGACCCCCGCGGCGAGGCCGTCGACGCCGTCGGAGAAGTTGACGACGTTCATCAGCGCCACCAGCCCGACCACGGTGATCGCCCCGCCGGCGTTGGGGAAGTGCAAAGCGCCGACGAACGGCAGCGTGATCAGTTCGACGACGATCCCGTAGTGCACGACGATCAGCGCGGCGATGACCTGCCCGGCGAGCTTGACCAAAGGCGGCAGCTCGAAGCGGTCGTCGATCGCCCCCACCAAGGTGATGAACGCGGCGGCGATCAGCATCCCATGCCAGATCCGTTCGTCGGGCAGCCAGATCAAACCCGCGATCAGGGTCCCGGCGAAGATCGCCAAACCGCCAAGCAGCGGAGTGGGCCGCTCGGAGAGCCCCCGCTCGCGCGGGATGTCGACGGCGCCGACCGCGACGGCGAGCCGCATCGTGAGCGGCGTCAGCAGCGCCGTCGCGACCGCGGCGGCGAGGAAGGCGTACAGCGTGTCGAGCCAGTGGGCGCTCATCTGCTGGCGGAAAGCATCGCAGGCGCAGGCGTCGTACGTGTGGGGTGAACGAGGGCGTTTCGTGGGGGCGCGTCCGCGCGCGGGTTGGCGGAGACCAGCCGGTTGGGCGACCTCGCCCGCCGGTTGCTCGCCGCCGCGGAGAACGACGAGCTGATGGCGAAGTCCGTGCTGCCTGTTCCGGGAGTGACCGACGCCGGATTCGGCATGCTCGCTCAGCAGGCCGTCGAGAAGGCGATCAAGGCCGTCCTTTC
>Ga0187855_10003885_pt1 | contig 10878 bp, 6 predicted proteins | sample June2016WEW_8_10_2_FD_132969 | JGI IMG/M metagenome (GOLD analysis project Ga0187855, IMG submission 132969) | Peatland microbial communities from SPRUCE experiment site at the Marcell Experimental Forest, Minnesota, USA - June2016WEW_8_10 | ecosystem: Environmental > Terrestrial > Soil >... | reverse complement strand
CCATGTATACCGCGATTCCGCTCACGGGTTGCCGCCGAGTTCGCCCATGCGCCAGATCTCGCCGAGCTTGTACTTCTCCATCCAGAACCGAAGCTTGTCGCTTTCCAGTCGGGAAAACCGCGAGGCTCCCGCTATGTTTTCGCAGACTACTACGGACTCGGCGTGCTCGCTTAGGGCAGAAACCAGAACGTCGGATTGGGTAGTTACCACGATTTGCGTTTCTTGCGATGCTTCCACCAGCAGTTCCGCGATTATGGCCAAAGCGTCCGGGTGCAGCCCAAGTTCGGGCTCCTCCAGGCAGATGAGGGGCGCGGCATCGGGCCTCAGCAGGATCGCCAGCAAGGCAATGAACCGAATCGTGCCGTCGGACAATCGTGTAGCGGGTATGGGCGTGCGGAGTCCGTCTTCATGCAGGAAGATCTGGATGGTTCCGCCTTGCACCAGTGTGGAAAGACGTTTGAAGCGTGGCAGGAAGCGGCTCAGCGCAGCATTGAGGCGAGGCCACGCGTCGCTGTGCTCGATGGCGTTCAATATCAAGCCCAGGTTCCGAGCGTCGGGCAAAAGGACGTCATTCGGTAAATCCGCGGGCTGGGGTTGCCTAAGGGGCACGTACCGACCAAAGCCCCACTCTCGAAACGTCGAGATGAACCTAAAGCAGAAGCCGACGTAGGTTACTTCCCGATATAAATCGGGGTCCTTCTGCTGCGAAAGCACGGATTGGCGCCGGTCGAAACCGACTGGCGGGCTGCCTTCGCTCTCCTTTAGGGTTATGTGGCCGTCACGGTACCGAAGCGTCGGGAGGCCGCCTTGATAGCGGAAGTACCAGTTCTCGACGTTCGCCTGGGTCTTCTCCACATCCTCAATCGCCTCATCAAGGACCCTCACTCCTTGGCCGGCTACGCCCAGCTCTAGTCGGTAGCGAAGCAGCGGGTCGACTCCGGGTACTTGCAGTTCCGCGCTGATGGTTGCGCTTGTGCCTCTGCCCTCGCCCTTCCAAAACCACTCACCGATGCCGCCGCCATCGCGAATCACTTCAGTCAGATCGGTCGGTAGGGCCTTCAGCAATTCGAATATTTCGATTAGATTCGACTTGCCACTTCCATTGGGGCCAATCAGAACATTCAGCGGAGTAAGCGGAATCGGTTCGCTATCAGAGGCGAACGACAGCACGCTGCGTGGGTGGATTGTCCTGACGAATGGCCGCATGAGATCCGCTTCCTGTATGCTACCCTATCGCTCCGCATCTACACTTCGCCTGGCACATCCGGCAATGCGCCGGCGTACAGGCCGGGCAACTGCCGTCCTCAATCGCGAAGTCATCCACGGCGTCGCTCCTGTTTCTTCGCATCCGGCATCAGCTTTTCTTGCCCTTGTTCTTCAGAACGATGGGTGTACCGCGAAACCCGAAGTGCTTGCGGATCTGGTTGATCAACTGCCGCTCGTGAGAGAAATGCAGCGGGCCGCCGCGGTTGGTGAACAGCACGAAAGTCGGCGGCTGAACGGAAGCCTGCGTGATGTAGTAAATCTTGCGCTCCTCGAAATGCAGGCTCTCCACGAAGCGGTTCAATTCGCCGGTGGTGATGCGCTTGATGGTGGATTCGTAGACTTCGCGAATGAGCTTGAAGATACGGTCGACACCCGCGCCGGTCTTGGCCGAAAGGAAGACGACCGGCGCGTAATCCAGGAATTTGAGCTGGTCGCGCACGTCCTGCTCAAACGCGCGCTTCTTCTTTTCGGGAATCAGATCCCACTTGTTCACGCAGACGATGACGCCGCGTCCGCCTTCGTGCGCGTAGCCGGCGATGGTGGCATCCAGTCCGAGCACGCCTTCGCTCGCGTCGAGCAGCACCAGCGCGACGTCGGCCATGCGTATGCTGCGGCGCGCCATCACCACGCTCAACTTTTCGGCCATCAGCTTCGTCTTGCCTTTGCGGCGTATGCCAGCCGTGTCCACGAAGGTGTAGCTGGCGCCGCTGTGCACCACGGTTTCGTCGATGGAGTCGCGCGTAGTGCCGGCCACCGGCGAAACGATGGCCCGATCCTGCCCGGTCAGCGCGTTGAGCAGCGTCGATTTGCCGGTGTTGGGACGGCCGATGATAGCCACCCTGATGGATTCAGGCGGCTCTTGGGTGACGGCCGGCCCAGAGGAGGCGTCGAACCCTTCGGTGACATGCTCGACCAGGGCGTCCACGCCGATGCCGTGCTCCGCGGAAACCGGGAAGATGTCGCGGATGCCCAGCGAATAGAAATCGTGCGCCAGGCTTTCGCGCGACCCGGTATCCACCTTGTTCACTGCCAGCGAGACTGGTTTGCCGAGGCGCAACAGCATGCGCGCAAGATCGCGGTCTGGCCCGGTGATTTCGCTGCGGCCATCCACCAGGAAGATGATGTGGGCGGCGCGTTCGAGCGCCACGCGCGCCTGCTTCAGGATCTGGCTGGGGATGTAGTCGGAGTCGTCGACCACGATGCCGCCGGTGTCGATCAGCTCGAACTGCCGCCCGTGGTAATCCGTCAAGCCGTGGAGGCGGTCGCGGGTGATGCCCGGCTCATCGCCCACGATGGCGCGCCGCTGCCCGGTGATGCGGTTGAAAAGTGTCGATTTTCCGACGTTGGGTCTGCCCACGATGACGACTGTGGGGACGGCCTGCAGCATGAGATTTTTATGATAACAGCCGGGAGCGGCCAGTATGCCCTCCCGAATCCAAGATTAGCATTCGGATGGCTGGCGGCCGGTTGCTGGCGGCCGGAAGATGGGCTGCAGGTTACTGACAATCGGGGAAATAGGGTTTTTCAGATGGCTTGTGAACGGATGTTCGCGCATTTTCGAGTCTTGGCCTGCGAATGGATTCAAATTGGCTTCGGTCCCGGTCGGGGTTTCCGAGGATTTGCTCTAAATAGAGGGTTTAGCTGTTCGAATTGGGTTCGCTCCGTCATTTTTCAGGCTGCGGCATTCCCAATTTCGGTATTATGAGGCGAGCGTTTTCGGAAAAAGCCGCTTCACCATGCCGTCCGTCTTTCTCAGCCATTCTAGCAAGGACAAACCCTTCGTCCGCGAACTGGCCGCCTTCCTGGAAAAAGACGGGGACATCAAAGTCTGGCTGGACGAGCGCGAGATCGCGCCCGGCGGAAACATAGTCAGTGGTATCGCGGAAGGTCTCGATTCGGATTTCATCCTGTTGATTCTTTCGCCCGACTCGGTCGATTCGAATTGGGTCAAGGAAGAGTGGACGGACGCATTCTGGGACCAGACGAACAACCGCAAGACAAAACTGCTGGGGGTGCTGTACCGCGACTGCAACATCCCGCGGCTGCTGCGCAACAAGAAATACTTCGACCTGCGCACCAATCAACCGCAGGGCTTTCGCGAAATCCGCACGTTTCTGCTGACCCAGAAGCCGGCGACCCCGCAGCGCGTGAACTACCTGCCGGTCCGCCCTCCGCTGTTCATCGGCCGCGAAACAGAACTAACCGGCCTGCGCGAGCGATTGCGGCAACCCGGCGCGGTGGTCCATGTGCAAGGGCTGGCCGGAAGGGGCAAGACCACGCTTGCGCTCGAATTCGCACACCGCCGCCAGCAGGATTTCGAGGCGGTCTATTGGTTGCCGTGCCAGAGCTCGAGCGTGGCCTCGATCGCCGCCGAGCTGGCCCGTCTACTCGGCCTGAAGCTGGAAGGCGATCTCCCGGAGGTCGTCCGCGAGTTGAAAGGCGTCTGCGGAAGCAAGCGTTGCCTGCTGATCCTCGACAACGTACAGGATGAAGCTCCCGGCGAACTGATTCCGGGAGGAGCGGCGTCCGTTCTGGTGACGACGCGCCTCGGCAACCTGCGATTCCTGCGCTTTCATCAGCCGCTGCCTTTGCCTCTGTTCACCGAGGACGAATGCTTCGAGCTGTTCCGCCGGCAGATCGGCGCCTGGGAAGTCGCGCGGCATGAGGCCGAGTGCCGGCTATTGTTTGCGCGCCTGGGCCATTTGCCGATTGCGGTCGGCATTTCTGCGGCCCTGATTCGAGAAGACGTCCGTTACACCGTCCCCGGCCTGGCGCGGGACCTTCCGGAAGATGTGACCGCCCTGATCCGCGAGGCCATCGGAGCTTTGGACGCCGCGCCACGCCAACTGCTTGGGGCGATGGCGGCGTGCGCCCCCGAGGGTTTCTATCTGGACCTCGCGGCGGAAGTCGCGAGTCTGGACGAAGGCGGCGCGCTCGAAGCCCTGCAGCAACTGATCGCGCGTTCGCTGGCGGACGAGATCGACCGGACCGAGCGGCGTTACCGCCTGCACGCGCTGGTTCGCGAAGCGGCGAATCGCGGGGCGTCCGGGCAAGCACACGCGGAGGCGGTGCGGCGCCGCTTCGAGAGTTGGGAGGCGAACTGGCGGCGTTGCGAACAGGAGCTGCCCGACTTGCAATTAGCCTTCGAATGGGCGCTGAAAAACGCCAGCGACTCCTGGATGGGGGATTTGGCTTACTACGGTTACTCCCTCACTAGCCGCGTCGGGCGCCTTACCGAGGCCTTTCAGATCTGCGAGCAAATGCGCCGGGCGGCGGAGGAACGGCAGGACAGCGCGGCTTTGCAGGCTTGGCTCGGGAACCAGGCACTGATAGTGCAGGCGTGGGGCCGGCTGGAAGAGGCGCTGGCGCTCCACAAGAGGCAGGCGGCGATCTGCCTGGAACTGGGCAACAAAGACGGGCTGCAGACCAGCTACGGGAACCAGGCGCTGATCCTGCGGGCATGGGGCCGTCTGGAAGAGGCGCTGGCGCTCCACAAGAAGGAGGAGGCGATCTGCCTGGAGTTGGGCAACAAAGACGCCCTGCAGCGCAGCTATGGGAACCAGGCGGTGGTCCTGAAGGCGTGGGGCCGGTTGGAAGAGGCGCTGGCGCTCCACAAGAGGCAGGAGGCGATCTGCCTGGAGCTGGGTAACAAATACAGCCTGCAGCGCAGCTACGGGAACCAGGCGCTGATCATGAAGGCGTGGGGCCGTCTGGAAGAGGCACTGGTGCTCCACAAGAAGGAGGAGGCCATCTGCCTGGAGTTGGGCGACAAAGACGGCCTGCAGCGCAGCTACGGCCATCAGGCGCTAGTACTTCGGTCGATGGAGCAGCCTAAAGCGGCTATAGCGCTCCTTAAACAACAGGAAGCTCTCTGCCTGGAACTCGGCGACCGAACCGGTTTGGCCAGTTGCTACGCTCTTCAGTCGTCGATCTGGGAAGACCTTGGGCAGCCGTCATCGGCGGCGATGACGCGGGGAAAACGGGATGCCCTCTTACAAGAGATCGGCTCATCGGATTTGGCCGCCACAGGTGTGCGCTTAGATGCGGCGGCCACTCACGATGCACTCCTCAGCCGCTCAGAATCGGGAGACCTTGCTAGGCCGCTTAACGAAGCAAAATTGATACTCGTTGGCCGTGGAGGTGTGGGCAAGACCTGTATTGTGCAACAGCTGGTCAATAAGGTCTTTGCTCCTCAACGGGAGACAGAAGGTATCCAAATCTCTGATTGGACCCTCGTTGTCGGCCAAGGAGACACGGTGAGGCTGCACATCTGGGACTTCGGAGGGCAGGAGATCATGCACGCCGTGCACCAGTTTTTCCTGACCGACCGCACCCTTTACCTAGTGGTCTTAAGTGGTAGAGAAGGGGGCGAGGACTTCGACGTCGAGTACTGGCTGACCCTAGTCGGGAGTTTTGCCCCCACCTCCCCAGTAATTGTCGTACTGAATAAGATCCAAGAGCATCCCTTCGAACTCAACCGCAAAGGTCTCCATGAGAAGTATGCTCAGATTCGGGACTTTGTTCGAACCGACTGTGAGGACGGGACGGGCATTGCCCATCTTGAGGATGTCATTCGGCAAGAGACCGATCACCTTCCCAACCTACGAACGAAGTTTTCTCCTAGCTGTTCGCAATCAGAGAGCGGCTTTTGACTATGAACGAAAGCCATATGACCTTCCAGCGGTTTCGTTCTGTGTGTCGTGAACTGGGCGAAACGGACGAGCACAATCAAGAAGTTCTCGCGTTCAACCTTCACTGTTTGGGAATTAGCCTAAATTTCCGGGATGACCCAAGGGTTCGGGAAACTCTCGTCCTGGACCCGCGCTGGCTAACAAAAGGCATATACCGCATCCTCAACGCAAGGCTGACTGAGGATAGGGCCGGCGCTCTTCGGATTGTTGATCTCAAGGAAATTCTCGAGCCAGCGACTTATCCCGTCGAGACTCACGAATTTCTTCTCGCGATGATGCGAAAGTTTGAGATGTGTTTTAGATATCCTGAGCCACGGGATGACGAGTTCTTGCTGCCGCAGTTGCTCGGCAAAGAAGAGCCGGAGCTAGGAGACGAGTTCGCCCCCCACAACTGTCTCATTTTCAGTTTTTTCATATCCAGTTTGGCTGGAGGGTGTCATGCCCCGCTTCATTGTGCGCACATGCTCGCTGAGCAACCAGCAGAAGAGGTGGCGCACGGGTGTTGTGCTCGAGTTTGAAGGGAATCGTGCTCTAGTCAGGGCAAACCCGCAAGACAAAAAGATCGTCATACAGGTGAACGGCCCATCCGGCGGCCGGGCGCGACTTCTGGCGATCATCCGATCAGACTTTCAGAGGATACATACAGATATGCAGCGGCTTAATGTCGTCAGCTCCATATCATTGTCCGAAGATCCTTCTGTCACGGTTCCCTTCGATGAGTTGCAGGCCTTGGCGAATGATGGGATACCGGTGACACACCGAGTTGTACATGGCAAAGCTACCGTGATTGACGTAAGAAAAACCCTTAGCAACGTCGAAGTGGTGGGCGGGACCGTTCGCCCCGTCCGATTATTTGTAAGCTACTCTCACCGTGATGAAGAGTTCCGCGAAGAACTCGCAAATCATCTGAAAATCTTCGAACGGATGGAACTGATAGAGCAATGGCATGATCGCCGCATCGTTCCGGGAGACGCATGGAGGGGCGAGATTGACATTCATCTTACGAACGCAGACATAGTATTGCTGCTGGTGAGTCCAGATTTTGTGGCGTCAGACTACTGCTGTGACGTCGAGATGAAGGCAGCTCTGAGCGGGCGTGCTCGCGTCATCCCGATTATCGTGCGAGACTGCAAATGGGATCTTGCGGAATTCGCCAGTCTGCAGATCCTTCCACGAAACGGCAGACCCGTTCAACAATCGCGTCCCAGGGATAGGGCTTGGCGCCAGATCGCCGACGAACTAGAGAGCATAATTAAGACGATTGTCAATAGAACTCCGTTAACGTGACCCTTCGATGGTTGCCGTCTTTCTCAGCCATTCTAGCAAGGACAAACCCTTCGTCCGCGAACTGGCCGGCTTCCTGGAAAAAGACGGGGACATCAAAGTATGGCTGGACGAGCGCGAGATCGCGCCCGGCGGAAACATAGTCGGCAGTATCGCGGAAGGTCTCGATTCGGATTTCATCCTGTTGATCCTTTCGCCCAACTCGGTCGATTCGAAATGGGTCAAGGAAGAGTGGACGGACGCATTCTGGGACCAGACGAACAACCGCAAGACGAAACTGCTGGGCGTGCTGTACCGCGACTGCACAATCCCCCGGCTGCTGCGCAACAAGAAATACTTCGACCTGCGCACCAATCAACCGCAGGGCTTTCGCGAAATCCGCACGTTTCTGCTGACCCAGCAGCCTGCGCCCCCGCAGCGCGTGAACTACCTGCCGGTCCGCCCTCCGCTGTTTATCGGCCGCGAAACGGAACTATCCGGCCTGCGCGAGCGATTGCGGCAACCCGGCGCGGTGGTCCATGTGCCTGGGCTGGCCGGAAAGGGCAAGACCACGCTCGCGCTGGAATTCGCACACCGCCACCAGCAGGATTTCGAGGCGGTCTACTGGTTGCCGTGCCAGAGCTCGAGCCTGGCCTCGATCGCGGCCGAACTGGCCCGTCAACTCGGACTGAAGCTGGAAGGCGATCTCCCGGAGGTGGTCCGCGAGTTGAAGGGCGTCTGCGGAAGCAAGCGCTGCCTGCTGATCCTGGACAACGTACCGGATGAAGCTCCCGGCGAACTGGTTCCGGGAGGAGCGGCGTCGGTTCTGGTGACGACGCGCCTCGCCAACCTGCGATTCCTGCGCTTTCATCAGCCGCAGCCGCTTCCTCTGTTCACCGAAGACGAATGCTTCGATCTGTTCCGCCGGCAGATTGGCGCCGAGGAAGTCGCGCGGCATGAAGCTGAGTGCCGGCGATTGTTCACGCGTCTGGGCCGTTTGCCGATTGCGGTCGGCATTTCCGCGGCCCTGATTCGAGAGGATGTCCGTTACACCATCCCCGGCCTGGCGCGGGACCTGCCGGCCGATGTGGCTGCACTGATCCGCGAGGCCATCGAGGCTCTGGACGCCGGGCCACGCCAACTGCTTCCGGCGATGGCGGCGTGCGCCCCCGAGGGTTTCTATCTGGACCTGGCGGCGGGAATCGCGGGTCTTGACGAAGGCGGGGCGCTCGAAGCGCTGCAGCAACTGGTCGCGCGCTCGCTGGCGGAGGAGCTCGACCGGACAGAGCGGCGTTACCGCTTGCACGCCCTGGTTCGCGAAGCGGCGGACGGCGGGGCGTATGGGCGATCGCACGCGGAGGCGGTGCGGCGTCGCTTCGAAAGCTGGGAGGCGAACTGGCGGCGTTGCGAACAGGAGCTGCCCGACCTGCAATTAGCCTTCGGATGGGCGCTGAAAAACGCCATCGGCTCCTCGTTGGGGGATCTGGCTTACTACGGTTACCTTCTCACGGGGCGCGTCGGACGTCTCGCCGAGGCCCTGGAGTTCTGCGAACGCATGCGGCGGGTAGCAGAGGAACGGCAGAACAACACGGCTTTGCAGGCTTGGCTCGGGAACCAGGCGCTGATCCTGAAGGCGTGGGGCCGGCTGGAAGAGGCGCTGGCGCTCCACAAGAAGGAGGAGGCAATCTGCCTGGGGTTGGGCGATAAGGAGGGTCTGGGGGCCAGCTACGGGAACCAGGCGCTGATCCTGCAGGCGTGGGGCCGGCTGGAAGAGGCGCTGGCGCTCCTCAAGAAGGAGGAGGCGATCTGCCTGGAGTTGGGCAGCAAAGACGGCCTGCAGCGCAGCTATGGGAACCAGGCGCTGATCCTGAGCCGGTGGGGCCGACTGGAAGAGGCGCTGGCGCTCCACAAGAAGGAGGAGGCGATCTGCCTGGAGTTGGGCGACAGAGACGGCCTGCAGGCCAGCTACGGGAACCAGGCGCTGATCCTGCAGGCGTGGGGCCGGCTGGAAGAGGCTCTTGCGCTCCACAAGAAGAAGGAGGCGATCTGCCTGGAGTTGGGCAATAAAAACAGCCTGCAGATCAGCTACGGGAACCAGGCGCTGATCTTGCGGGCGTGGGGCCGGTTGGAAGAGGCGCTGGCGCTCCTCACCAAGCAGGAGGCGATCTGCCTGGAGTTGGGCAACAAAGACGGCCTGCAGATCAGCTACGGGAACCAGGCGCTGATCCTGAGGCGGTGGGGCCGGCTGGAAGAGGCGCTGGCGCTCCTCAAGAAGCAGGAGGCGATCTGCCTGGAGTTGGGCAACAAAAACGGCCTCGCGCATTGCTATTGGAATTGGGGCGGGCTGGAGCGCGCCCTCGGTAACTCCGAGGGTGAACAAGCGAAGCTATCGGCCGCTCTCGCCCTCTTCCGGGAGCTCGGCATGCCCCGCGAGCGGGAGTCGGTCGAAGCGGAGCTCGCCAAGGCGCGGTCAGCCGGGACTTCCTGAGAGGACCCGATCAACATCGACTTCAGAAGCCGGGATTCGACGGGTGATGGCCGGTGAGATCCAGGCGACGATATGGCTGTCCAGCGATATGCGGCGCCGAATGTCGTGGGACTACGATTTCAGGCGCGGTTGGCAGGCGAAAGCGCCTGCCCCACAACGCTTTTGTTTTGCTCGGCCTTCATCAGGTCGTAGGCTGCCTGCAACCGCATCCACAATTCGGGTGTGCCACCAAACAGGCGGGAGAGCTTGAGGCACATGACGGTCGATAGGGGCTTGCGCTCCGCCAGAATGTCGTGAAGCATCTGGCGCGACACGCCCAACGCTTTTGCGGCGGCGGTCACTGATAGGCCAGTAGTCGGCAGGACTTCCTTTATAATTTCGCCCGGATGGATGGGCGGCAGTCCGGTCTTTTTCGCCATAACTTGCTCCCTAATGGTAGTCCTCAAAATCGACATCCAAGGCGTTTTCGCAGTCACGCGCATCGACCAGCGCGGCGGTTTCGCTTGCAGTCCGTGGAGCCACGGGCTGCCCAGCTACTTCCAGCAATTGCAAGATGCGCACGCATTTCCCGATAGGCGGCGCCGATACGGCGTGTCTACCGGTGCGGTAAGTTCCTTCGAGACCTTTATGCCTGAAGCCGCCGATGCTTCGGCCAGCCTTACTCGTGCCGTAGCGCGTCGATCGGATCGATGCGGGCTGCCCGGCTGCTGGGGATCAGGCCCGACAGCAACGCGACGAGCACCAGGGCCAGAGAGGCGCCCACAAATATTAGCGGATCGCCGGCCTTCAATCCGAAAAGCTGCGACTCGACGAGGCGGCCGAGGACCAGCGCGGCGGGTAGCCCGAAGGCCAGTCCCAGGATAACCAGCATGCCGACATCCTTCATCACCAGCCAGAGCACATCGCGCGGCACTGCGCCCAGCGCCACGCGGATACCGATTTCCGCCGTGCGGCGCGCCACCGTGTAGGCCACCACGCCATACAGTCCGATGGCGGCCAGCAGCGTGGCAAGCACGCCGAAGGCGCAGGAGAGAATGGCGATCAGGCGATCGATCTGGAGCGACTCCTCCACCTGGATCTCGACGGATTGCATGTCGAACACGGGCAGGCCGGCATCCAGTTGCTGCACCAGGCGCCGGATCTGGGATCCCAGCGCGCCGGTATCGCGCT
>Ga0187855_10003883_pt1 | contig 10886 bp, 8 predicted proteins | sample June2016WEW_8_10_2_FD_132969 | JGI IMG/M metagenome (GOLD analysis project Ga0187855, IMG submission 132969) | Peatland microbial communities from SPRUCE experiment site at the Marcell Experimental Forest, Minnesota, USA - June2016WEW_8_10 | ecosystem: Environmental > Terrestrial > Soil >... | reverse complement strand
TTGAAGCCGCAGCCATCCACCAGCCACAGGCAAATGGCGAAGACTACGAAGTCCAATCCCGCCATGAACACGGAAAATGAACTGGTCCAAAGCTTCTTGTTGATCGGCAGCCAGATGGCGGCGATCAGGCCCAGTGCGATCAGTATATCGCCCACGATGAACAGCCACGTGGTCCGCTCCGCAAGCGTGCGCCGCATGCGCAAAATATGGCCGGCCACGACGCCGAACAAAGCTGTGGCGATGGCCGGGATGGTGCTGACGATGCCTTCCGGGTCCCAGGTTTTCGTGGATGCGTAGTTGTGGCTGCCCAGCACGATCTTATCGACGTAGTTCGATAAGTTGTGATCTACCGCGAGATCGCCGGCGCCGTAGCCCGGAACCGGAACCAGCGCCATCACGACCCAGTACCCCACAAGGAGAGATACTATCCAGGCGATTTGCCCGCGCACACCCGTGGTCAGGTAAATGGCCGATGCAATCAAGTAGCAGATGGCAATCCGTTGCAGGACGCCGAGCAATCGTTGCGTCGGCAGGTTGAGCGGATACGCGTAGACCACCAGCCCGAGCACGTACAGAATCGCGGCGCGGCGCAACACTTGCGCGAATAAACGGCTGCGCGCGGCTCCGGCTTCCAGCCGCTTGCCGAGCGAGAGCGTGATGGCCACGCCCACAATCCACACGAACGATGGAAAGACTGTATCGGTCAAGGTCCAACCGTTCCAGTCGGAGTGTTGCAGCGGTCCGTAACTGTGTGCGCCGTCGCCTGGGTCATTCACCAGCACCATAAGCGCCATGGTGGCGCCGCGAAAGACGTCCAGCGAGACAAGCCGCGACGCGGCGGGTTGTGTAGTCTGATCCATGTGCGCCTCCGGTGCTATCTCACGAATACCGAAGACTTTCCGGCGAAGTCCAGCACCCACGCGGGAAAGATACCAAGAAACAGCGTACCCAGCGCCGGGATGACCAATGCCGCGCGCAGACCTGGCGACAACGGCTCAAGCTCCGCCACAGCTTCGGAAGGTTCGCGCATGTACATCGCCACCAGGATGCGCAGATAGTAATACGCCGCCACCGCGCTGTTCAGCAGTCCCAGGACGGTCAGCCACACCAGGTGCGCATCGAGCGCGGCTTTGAAGATGTAGAACTTGCCGAAGAAGCCGCCGGTGAGCGGCACGCCGATCAGCGACAGCAGGAAGATCGACAACAGCGCGGCGGTGCCCGGCTGCCTGGCTCCCAGGCCCGCGAAATCGTCGACGCTCAGGAAGCGCTCCCCTTTGCCAGAGAGATGCGACACCACCGCGAACGCGCCGATGTTCATGAACGCATAAGCCGCCAGGTAGAACATGGCCGCCGCCGTACCCACGTGCGAGCGCGCCGCCAGCGCCACCAGCACGTATCCGGCGTGCGCGATCGAGCTATAGCCCAGCAGCCGTTTGATGTTCGATTGGGTAAGCGCGGCGAAATTGCCAATGGTCATCGACAGCAGCGCGGATCCCCACACCAGCGGATACCAGTCGCGCGCGATGGGCCCGAAGGCGGTCATGAAGATGCGCAGGAATATGGCGAAGGCCGCAGCCTTAGGCCCCGTGGTGAGGAACGCCGACACCGGAGTGGGCGCGCCCTGGTACACATCCGGCGCCCAGATCTGGAAAGGCGCGCCGGAGACCTTGAAGGCCAGGCCGACGAACATCAACGCCAGCGCCACGCCGATGAACACTGGGGGAGGCGCCGTAGGTCCACCGCGCAGCACGGTGCGGATGGCGGTCAGGTAGGTCGATCCGGTCATGCCATAGACCACCGCCACGCCATACAGGAAGAACGCCGTGGCAAACGACCCCAACAGGAAATACTTGAGCGCCGCTTCGTTGGCCCGCTTGTCGTCGCGCAGATAACCGGCCAGCACGTAGCTCGAGATGGACGAGATCTCCAGGCCAATGAAGATCATAATCAATTCGCCGCCGGAGACCATGACGCACTGGCCGGCGATCGAAAACAGCAGCAGCGCGTGATATTCGCCGGGCTCCGCGCCTTCGCGTTCGAGGAAGCGGTAAGACGCCAACACGGTCAGGATCCCGACGCCGATCACCAGGACGCGGAAAAAGGTGGCGAACCCATCGACCATCAGCATGTCCGAGAAGGCCGGCCCCGGCGACGAGTTGGCCAGCACCGCCGCCGCCATGGCGGCCAGCAGCGCCAGGATGGAGATGTGCCCGTAAATATTCCGCGACTGCTTGCGGAGGATGACGTCCAACACCATCAGCAGCGTGCCGGCCGCGATCAAGACGATCTCCGGCAGGAACCGGATGTATTCGACGCCGGCCGGAGCGATGCTAACGGGCATGCGCCACCTCGGGGGACCGCTCCCTCACGGTCGCGGCTGGGAAGTCGGGGGTCGCGGCCCGAAGGCCGGGCGACGCGGGCGCTTGCACGTGGATTTGTACGTTTACTTCGGTCTGCTCCAGAATGCGCGCGGTGGTCTTGCGCACGGCGGGCAGGAACGATTGGGAATACATGCCCATCCAAACCATCATCGCGATCAGCGGCACGATGGCGGCCCACTCGCGCGGCCGCAGATCGAAGACATGATGCCGCACTTCATCGGGTGTCTCGCCGTAGAAGACGCGCTGGTAGAGCCACAGCATGTAGCATGCCGACAGAATCACACCGATGGAGGCGAAGATCGTCCAGCGGAAGTTGGCCTGCGCGGAGCCTTGCAGCACCAGGAATTCGCCTACGAAATTATTCAACGTCGGCAATCCGATGCTGGCCAGCATGGTGATCATAAAGACCGTGGAGAGCCACGGCGCGGCCTTGGCCACACCGCCGTAGTCCGCGATGGCGAGTGAATGCCGCCTTTCATAGAGGAAGCCCACCAGCATGAACAGCGCGCCCGTCGAGATGCCGTGATTCAGCATCTGATATACCGCGCCATCCATGCCGATCTGTGTGAACGAAAAGATGCCCAGCACGACGAAACCAAGGTGACTCACCGACGAATATGCCACGAGCTTCTTCATATTGGGCTGCACCATGGCGACCAGCGCTCCGTAAATAATGCCGATGATGGCCAGGACCACGATCCACGGCGCGCAGGTGCGCGCGGCGTCAGGAAACATGGGCAGGCAGAATCGCGCGAGGCCGTACGTGCCCATTTTCAGCATGACGGAGGCGAGCATTACCGAGCCGGCCGTGGGAGCTTCCACGTGCGCATCCGGCAGCCAGGTGTGCAGCGGGAATATCGGCACCTTCACGGCGAAGGCCACGAAGAACGCCAGGAACAGCCACATCTGCTCCCAGGAATTGAAGTGCAGCCTGCCGCTGGCCAGCCCGGCCAGAATGTCGGAATAGTTGAAGGTGCCCGCGCCCGCGTGGTTGTATACATAGATGATCGCCGTCAGCATCAGGACCGAAGCGGCGAAGGTGTAAAGGAAGAACTTGAGCGCCGCATAAATGCGCCGCTCGTGGCCCCAGATGCCGATCAGGAAATACATGGGCACCAGCGATACTTCCCAGAACACGTAGAACAGGAACAGGTCTTGCGCCACGAACACACCGGCGAGGCCGAACTCAAGCAACAGCATGAAGGCGAAGAACTCTTTGATGCGGACCTGAATGGAACTCCAGGAGATCAGGATGCAGATGGGCGTCAGAAAAGTGGTCAGCACCACCAGCCACAGGCTCAGTCCATCGAGGGACACGTGGTAGTGAATGTTGGGCGAGGCCACCCAGACGATGTCGGTGACGAACTGTTCGCCGGGGCGGATCGTCTCATATTGGAAGGCCAGCCCCAGCGAGGCTACGAATGCCACCAGCGAAAACCCCAGTGCGGCCGCGCGGATAGCGCCTTCCGCGGCGCGGGGCACCAGCAGCAGAACGATGAAACCCACCAGCGGGATGGCCAGCACGATGTCCAGCAGGTTCATCGCAGGCCTCCCATCACTCCCATAACGAACAGCAGCACCACGCTTCCCAGCAACACCCACGCGGCGTAGCTGCGAATATTGCCCGATTGCAGGAGCTTGAGAACGCCGCCGATGCCGCGCGCGCGATTGCCCACGCCGTTCACCGCGCCATCGATCACGGCCACGTCCACGCCCTTCCACAGCACCTCGCGCGATCCGGAAACCACCGGATTGACTACCACCGCGGCGTAAATCTCATCCACGAAATATTTGTTGTAGATGAGCTTGTAGAGGCCGCTGAAAGTGGCGGCGACCCGATCCGGCAAGCCGGGCTGGAAGACATAGAAGAGCGCCGCCAGACCGATTCCGGCGAAGCCGAACGCCACGGAGACCAGCATCGGGCCGATGTCACCGCCCTCCTTGGCAAGTGGAAACAACGGCGACAAGAACTCGGGGATCTTGAAGAAGTAGCCGCCTCCCAGAGACAGCGCCGCCAGCACCGCCAACGGCGCAATCATCACCCACGGCGATTCATGTGGATGCGCCTTGCCGCGATAGTTGCCGAAAAACGCCAGGAAAATGGCGCGGAAAACGTAGAATGCGGTCATGCCCGCCGTGATCACGCCCACCCAAAACATCCACGGCGCGTGCCGATCCGCGGCGGCCAGAATCGCGTCTTTGCTGTAAAAGCCCGCGAACGGAGGCACGCCTGCGATGGCCACGGACGCGCATAGCATGGTCCAGAACGTCCACGGGATTTTCTTGCGCAGCCCGCCCATGTTACGTACGTCCTGCTCGCCGCCCAGCGCGTGAATGACGCTGCCGGCGCCCAGGAACAGCAGCGCTTTGAAGAACGCGTGCGTGACCAAGTGGTAGATGCCCGCCGAAAACGCGCCGACGCCCGCGCCCAGGAACATATAGCCAAGCTGCGAAACGGTGGAGTAGGCGAACACCTTCTTGATATCGTTCTGGGCCAGTCCGATGGTGGCCGCGAAGAACGCCGTCGCCAGGCCCACGATCGCCACCGCCTCCATGGCCGCGGGCGCGTGGGTGTAAATGGCGGCCGAACGCGCCACCATGTAGACGCCCGCCGTGACCATGGTGGCCGCGTGGATCAACGCCGAGACGGGCGTGGGACCGGCCATGGCATCCGGCAGCCAGACATACAACGGAAGCTGCGCGGACTTGCCGCAAGCGCCCACCAGCAGCAGGAACGCGATGGCCGTGAGGGTGGCTTCCGATTTCCCGGCCACGGAGGAGAACACCGCGCCGAAATCCAGCGATCCGAAATTCACCACGATCAAGAACATCGCCAGCGAGAAACCGAAATCGCCAATGCGGTTCACGATGAACGCCTTGTTGCCCGCGTCGGTGGCGAACTTCTTGTCGAAGTAGAAGCCGATCAGCAAATAGCTGCATAAGCCTACGCCTTCCCAGCCCACGAACATCACCAGGTAATTGGCGGCCAATACCAGCGTAAGCATGAAGAACATGAACAGGTTCATGTAGGCGAAGAAGCGGTAATAGCCCCCCTCATGCGCCATGTAGCCGATCGCGTAGATATGGATCAGGGAGCCGATGCCGGTGACTACCAGCAGCATCACGGCAGTGAGGCGATCGACGGTGAAGTCGAATCCGACGTTGAGAGTGCCGCTCTGAATCCAGGTGAAGTATTGCTCAGTGTGCGCGGCATTCAGATCTCCGAGGCCGGCGAGGGTCTTCAGCACCCACGCGAACGACAGCAGCACCGAGCCGATGGCGATGGTATTGACGGCGGTTTTGGAAAGGCGCCGCCCAAAGATCCCGTTCAACAGGAACCCGAGGAGAGGCAAGACGGGAATGAGCCAGAGTTGCATTAGCGGTTAGACCCCATGCCGACACCGGTTGCGTGGATGCCATGCGTCGCGAGGAGTCGCGACGCGGCACGCTGGGAGCGTGCGCCACGAAGCCCAAAAATGCGTTCCGCGAGTGTCATTTAGTTTTTCATCGAACTTACATCGTCGATATTCAACGTCGAGCGATTCTTGAAGACGGTCAGGATAATTGCGAGCCCCACGGCCGCCTCGGCCGCCGCCACCACCATTACGAAGAAGCTGAAAATATGACCGTTGACCTGCTTTAGCTGATACGAGAACGTGATGAAGCTCAAGTTGACGGCGTTGAGCATCAGCTCGATCGACATGAAAACCGTGATGATGTTGCGGCGCAGGAGGAATCCGGCGATACCCAGGGTAAATAGCACCGCGCTAAGGATCAGATACCAGGAGAGCGGCACGCCGGGCGAGGTCATTCCATCTCCTTTTGAGCCAGCACCACGGCGCCCAGAATAGCGATCAGGATGAGGACCGAAACTACTTCGAAAGGCAGCAAATACTGGGTGAAGAGCGCGCGTCCTACGTCCAGCGCCGTGCCGTGCGTGAATCCGCCGAAGTGCGCATCGGGAACTCCGGGAAACATATTCTTCGCGAAATAGGCCATCAGCCCGAGGAAAGTAAACAGCAGGGGAATCCCGAGCACTTGCGCCAGCAGCGACCGGCCCTGGCGAATCTCAGTACCGGCGTTCAGCAGCATGATCACGAAAACGAAGAGCACCATGATGGCGCCGGCGTACACGATCACCTGCGCCGCCGCCAGGAACTCGGCGCCCAGCAGCAGGTAAAGCACGGCCAGCGATCCCATCACGCCGATCAGCGAAATGGCGCTCGAAATCGGGTGCGACTGCACCACCACGTTGAAGCCGCAAACCACTGCGATCGCCGCGAAGATGAGGAAGAGGATGACGTCCATTTTCGGAAACCGCTCAGGAAAACGCGGCCACCATGAGGCCGGTGACCAGCAGGTTGAGGACGGCCAGCGGGAACATGAACTTCCACGCGAAGGCCATCAGTTGATCGTAGCGGAAACGCGGCAACGTGCCGCGAACCCAAATGAACACGAACAGCAGCCCGCCGGTCTTGGCCGCGAACCAGAACAACGGCAGCAGCGCCCCCCGCAGAAGGGGAACCAGAAATACCGCAGCCACCAGGAAGAAGACCACCGCCACCACCGGCAACGTAAAGCCGTCGCGGCGGCGCACCGGATTCAGGCCGTGATACAAGGCGATTGCCCCGGCCAGCAGGAATATGATCGCAGGCACGAAATTCGAACCCGCCGAGGCCGGCCAAAGCGGCAGCCATCCGCCTAGGAACAGGGTGGTGGTGATGGCGCACACCGTGATCATGTTCGAGTATTCGGCCATGAAGAAGGCTGCAAATTTCATGCTGCTGTACTCGGTGTGAAATCCGGCCACCAGCTCGTTCTCCGCTTCCGGCAGATCGAAGGGCACGCGGTTAGTCTCCGCGAAGGCCGCGATCAGGAAGATGATGAAGCTGAAAACCTGCGGCATGGGGGTCTGAAAGATGCTCCAGCGCGGAATGAACCCCAGATAATATCCGGCCTGCTGTTCCACGATGTGGCGCAGGCTCAAGCTGTTCACCAGCAGGAGCGGCGCGGCTACCGCCATGCTCAGCGGCAGTTCGTAGCTGATCATCTGCGCCGAGCTGCGCAGGCCGCCCATCAAGGAATACTCATTGTTGGAGGCCCACCCTGCCAGCGCAATTCCATACACACTCACCGACGACACCGCCAGCACGAACAGGATGCCGATATTCAGATCGGTCAACTGCATCCAGGTGCTGTCGCCGAAGATGTGAATCTCCGCGCCGAACGGGATCACCGAAATCGACAGCAGCGCCATGGTGATGGCGAAGAACGGCGCCGCCAGGTACAGGACCTTGTTGACGTACGGCGGAATCAGGTCTTCCTTGGTGATGAGCTTGATCACGTCGGCGAGCGGCTGCAACAGGCCGTGCGGACCGACGCGCGAAGGCCCCATACGCACTTGGATGTGCGCGATGACCTTGCGTTCCACCCATTGCAGATACGCCAGGGTGGTGAGTAGAACAAACGCCACCACCACAGCCTTGATCAGGCTCAGCAGGAAGAAGTTCATTATCGGTTGCCGTGGCTCTCCACCACGGAGTTCAGTACCTTAGAATAGCGCCCCAGCGTGCCTGAGGTGAAAAGACCTTCGTGCGCGGACCGGATCAATTCCGGACGCCCATCCAGCGGAATGCGCCCGTTCAGGGCCGCGGTTTGGGCAGCGCCGCCCATTTCCAGTACTGGTAGCGGGACATCGTATCCCCGCACGTTCTTGCGGATTTCGGCGAAAACGGTCTCCGGAATCCAGGGACCCAGCTCGGCGGCTACGCCCATTTCGCGGGCCAGCAGGCCCATGATTTCGAGATCCGGCTTGGCGCCCATAGCGCCTACGGCTTTGCGCAGCCCCTGCACCTCACCGCACACGTTGGTGACAGTGCCGTTCTTTTCATAAGCGGATGCGGCCGGGAAAACGACGTCCGCGGCCTGGGCGGTTTCGGTGAGGAAGAGGTCGTGGACGACGAGGAAGGGACCGCTCCCTGACGGTCGCGGCTCGGTAGCGCGGAACGGATTGGCTCCCACCACCCACAACACATCCAAATTCCCGGCTGCCAAAATCTCCGGCAGCGCCAAGCCACCTGCGTCCGGCAGCAGCCCCATGTCGACCGCGCCGCGCGAATTCGAATCGTCCACCAGGCAGACGTACTGTACCGGAATCGCCAGCGACTCGCCAAAATCCACCAACCGCTGCACCGCTTCGCCTTTGATGGCATCGCCGAAAACGACCACGAGCTCCGGCTCGGCTTTCAGGCGGTCGCGCAACGATTCCATCACGTCCAGTTCGCCGCCCGCCGCCACCCGCACACTGGCGGCCGCGTACTGGTCCTCGCGCACGGGCCCGGCCGTAACCACATAAACGCGCGCCTGGTGATGCCGGTAGTTCGCGCGAATCTGGAACGACAGGAAGGGCTGCTCCAGCGCCAGGTCCGCGCCGATCACCAGCACCGCCTTCTTCCCGTACAAATCCGCGGTGGTGGCCAGCTTGCCGCTCTTGCCGCTCAGGGCGTCCAGCAGCGCCGGCACATCGCCCGTGCGATGGTGATCGATATTGCCCGTCCCCAGCACCTTCCGCGCGAACTTCTGCAGGTAGTAGTTCTCTTCGTTGGTGGTGTGATTGGAGCCGATCACGCCGAAATTGCCGCTGCGTCCGCGCACCTCGTTGAACTTCGCCGCCACGGTCTCGATGGCCTTCGACCACGAGACTTCTTCCAGCTTCCCATTCACGCGCACCAGGGGCGCCAGCAAGCGCTCCGGATGATTGTAGAAATCGAAGGCGTAGCGCCCCTTGATGCACAGGAACTCACCGTTGATGCCGGAGCGGTCGCGGTTGTTGCCGCGGATGATCTCGTCGTTGCGGACGCCCAGCGTGGTCTTGCAGCCGTTCGAACAATGCGTGCAGATGGTGCCCACATGCTCCATCTCCTAGGGACGCGTATGATAGCGATAGATGCCGCTGGTGAGCGCGCCCACGGGGCAGATATCGATACACATGCCGCATTCGTCGCATTCCAGGTGATCGCCCTTGTTCGGCGCGATTTCCGAAACTACGCCGCGGTTGATCACGCCCAGCGCGCCCACCCCCATGCCTTCGTTGCAAATGCGCACGCAGCGATAGCAGAGGATGCAGCGGGGATTATCGAAGAATACCACCGGGGACCATTGCTTCTCATCCACGTGGACCTTCATTTCCGTGAAGCGGCTTTCCCCGGCGCCGTAACGGAAGGTCATATCCTGCAGTTCGCACTCGCCGCCCTTGTCGCACACCGGGCAATCCAGCGGATGGTTCGAGAGCAGAAACTCCAGCATGGATTTGCGCGCCGCCGCCACTTGCGAAGTTTCAGTGCGTACCACCATGCCTTCGGCCACCGGCAGAGTGCATGCCGTCATCAGCTTCGGCATCTTCTCCACTTCCACGAGGCACATGCGGCAGGCAGCCTGCAGCGAGAGTCCTTCGTAATAGCAGAAGGCCGGCACTTCGATGCCGGAATATTTGGCGGCGTCAATGACCAGGGTACCGGGCGCGGCTTGGATGGTCCGGCCGTCGATCGTTAGTGTGACTAAGTCAGCCATGTTTGCTCAGGAATGCGTCGGCAGGAGTGCCGACGCGGCAGGCAGAGTGCCTGCGCCACGGTTCTCATACGGGCAGGGCTTCCCATTCAAGTGATCTTCAAACTCGTGATAGAACTTTTCTACGATCGAGATGGTTGGCAGGGCGGCCGCGTCACCCAATGGGCAAAACGTTTTCCCCAACATGTTTTTGGCTAAGTCGCCGATCAAGGAGATGTCGCTGCGCTGCCCCATGCCGTCGTGGAAACGCTGCAGCAGCTTGCGAATCCAGGTGGTACCCTCGCGGCACGGAATGCACCATCCGCAGCTTTCGTGCGCATAAAACCGCATGATGCGCAGCGCCGCTTTCACCATGCAGGTATCTTCATGCATGATGATCACGCCGCCGGACCCCAGCATGCTCTTGGCCTTGGCCATCGAGTCGTAATCCATGGTCAGGCCCTCGCACTCCGCCGCCGTCAGCACCGGGCACGACGAGCCGCCCGGAATAAAGGCTTTCAGCTTCTTGCCGCCCAGAATACCGCCGCCCACTTCCTCGATCATGGTCTTCACCGGGAAGCCCAGCTTCAATTCGTAGACGCCCGGACGGTTCACATGACCGGTCAAACAAGTCAGCTTCGTACCGCCGGCTTTCGGTATTCCCAGCGCCGCGAACGCCGCACCGCCATCGCGGATGATGGCCGGCACCGCGCTGTAGGTCTCTACATTGTTCAGCACGGTGGGGCATTGAAAGGCGCCCGAAACCGCGGGAAAGGGCGGCCGGATGCGCGGAATGCCGCGCTTGCCCTCGAGCGACTCCAGCAACGCCGATTCCTCGCCGCACTCATAGGCGCCCGCGCCGGTGTGGGTGATCAGATCGAAATCGAACCCGCTGCCGAGAATGTTCTTTCCAAGGTAGCCTTTGGCATAAGCCTCGGCGATGGCCACATCCATGATGTC
>Ga0187855_10003879_pt1 | contig 10891 bp, 8 predicted proteins | sample June2016WEW_8_10_2_FD_132969 | JGI IMG/M metagenome (GOLD analysis project Ga0187855, IMG submission 132969) | Peatland microbial communities from SPRUCE experiment site at the Marcell Experimental Forest, Minnesota, USA - June2016WEW_8_10 | ecosystem: Environmental > Terrestrial > Soil >... | reverse complement strand
TGGAGATCGGGCATGTGCTTCCGTGGCGGACCATACTGGGAAGCAAGGATGTGCAAGCCATCGCCTTCAGCTACTTCGCGTACGGCTATGCGGCGTACATCTTCTTCACGTGGTTTTTCAAATATCTCAACGAGGTCCGCAACCTGCCGCTGTCTTCTAGTTCCCTTTACGGGATGCTCCCCTTCCTGGCGATGGCGACGTGTTCGCCGCTGGGGGGATGGATCAGCGACCGTCTCACGCGGCGCTACGGGAAACGCGCGGGGCGCTGTGGCGTCGCGGTAGTGGGGATGGCGCTCGCGGCGGTCTTCATCGGGCTGGGCACGCAGGTGGAGAGCGCGCGGCTGGCCAGCATGGTGCTAGCGGGGGGCGTGGGCGCGCTGTACCTTTCGCAAAGCTCGTTTTGGTCGGTGACGGCCGACATCGCGGGCGCTTCGGCCGGATCGGCATCCGGGGTGATGAACATGGCCGGGCAGTTCGGCAGCGTGATCACAGCTTCCATGACGCCGCTGATTGCCAGTCACTTCAGTTGGACAGCGTCGTTTATGATGGCGGCGGGTTTGTGCGCGGCCGGGTCGGTGGCGTGGCTTTTGGTGGATCCGGAAGTGGAACTGGCGCATGAAAAGAAAGAATAGTAACCGCCGATGCACGCAGATGCACGCCGATAGCTGTTGGCAGGCGAAAGCGCCTGCCCCACCTGCGGATGAATGCTTAGCGGACGGTTTTCAATTCCAGGCGGCGCTGCTTGAGCCAGCGTAGACGGCTCTGCTGCTCCTGGTACAAGGTGCCAAAGCCCGCCCAATAGTATCCGGCGACGAATAACAGGAGAAATGGAATGGAAAAGAAGTTATACGTGTCGATCGCGAACGCGATCATCACGACGAAGTAAGTACCGACCGTAATTTCGATGTACGGCAGCAAGCCGCTCTTCCGCCGATACTTCCTGGCTTCCAGACTCATCGGACGGTCGCCCACGGCGTATTTCGCGGTGCGCACGAAAGCGGTGCGGATTCCCAGCAACGCTTCAATCACCGCACGGGTGTTGATCACCGTGAGGGCCACGCCCACCGCCATCAGCACGGGCAACAGGAAAACGGAGCGCTTCCAGTGCTTCGGATAGAGCTCACGCTGGGCGACGACATAGAAGGCTGAGATGGACCAGAACGCGGCCATAATCAGCGGCAGATCGATGAAAACCATCTGCCACACGCCCATATAGAAGCGCACGATCATGACCGGCAGCATCAGCGCCGAGACCACTACCATCAGCGGATAGGAGATGTTGGGGGTCAGGTGCATGAAAGCTTCGATCTTCACGCGGCGCGGGATCTTGGCACGGAAGATCGCCGGAAGCAGTTTCCGGGCGCATTGCGTCAGGCCTTTGGCCCAGCGGGATTGCTGTACCTGGAAGCCATGCATCTCGACCGGAAGTTCGGACGGGCATTCCAGGCCAGGCAGATAAACGAAGCGCCATCCCTTGAGCTGTGCGCGGTAGCTGAGGTCGGAATCCTCGGTGAGGGTATCGTGCTGCCAGCCGCCGGCGTCTTCGATCATTTTGCGGCGGAGGATGCCAGCCGTGCCGTTGAAATTGAAGAAGTAGCCGGCGCGCGAGCGGGCTCCGTGCTCGAGGATAAAGTGGCCGTCCAACAGCATGGCCTCGACTTCGGTGAGGATATTGTAATCGCGGTTCAGATAGCTCCAGCGGGTTTGTACGACGCCGATAGAGGGGTCGGCGAGGTGATGAATCGTGCGCGTGAGGAAATCCGCCGGAGGGACGAAATCGGCGTCGAAGATCGCCACGAATTCTCCCGTAGCGGTCTCGAGGCCAGCTTGCAAGGCGCCGGCTTTGAACCCCTCGCGATTGGTGCGGTGATGGTACTCGATCGGGAATCCGAGCGCGCGATAGCGCTCCACCAGCGCTTCGGCAAACGGAGCGGTGTCGTCGGTGGAATCGTCCAACACCTGGATCTGGAGCAGCTCGCGTGGGTATTCGATGCGGGTAACTTCATCGATGAGGCGCTCGATCACGTACCGCTCGTTGTAAATGGGAAGTTGAATCGTGACGGGCGGCAATTGCGCGAAGCGCGCCGGCGGCTCGCCGGTGGCCTTCTTGCGGTGCTTAAAATAAGTGCGAATGATATCGTAGCGGTGCACACCGTAGACGGAAAGCACGGCCAGAATAGTGAAGTAGGGGACCAGGATCGCCCAATCGAACCAGCTCATTTGATAGACGCCGCTGAAGGTGTCGTCGAACAGGCTGCGCACCATGCGGGAGGCGGGCGAGGCCGCTAGAAACGCGAGAGGAAGCAGAGCGGCTACCATGCCGGTTTCCACACCGCGGAATCAATCTGCATATCGTGCATAGTGCGTTTTCGACGCCCGACTTCTCCGGACCAGCCGGGCGGGCGACCTTAGGATAGCGCATCCTGGAAACGATCCGCCGTATCTGACAATACTAATGTAACAAATCTTGCAGGTGGCCTACAGAGGCTGGGTGCTCGGGCGCACCAGAACTCTACCTCGCGGCAATGCGCCGCAACTGAAACCAGGCTCCCAGGGCCGCGATCAGCGCACCCGCAGTCAGGTACAGCGCGCGATGAAAGCCCGGCGGGCCGGCGAAGTGGTAATGGCTGAAAAAATACCCTCGGACCAAAATCACCAGCACCGCGAGACTCCATAGGAAAAACAGCGCCCGCCAAGTACGCCGGATCGCGAGAATGAGCGAAATCAGCCCCGCCAGCGCCGAGAAGAACAGCCAGTAGGTGAGGCTCGGGCCCTGCCATGGCAGCATCTCCAGATGCAGGGTCTGGCCGCTCGCCAGGGCGACTGCCGAAATGGCGAGAAGGAACAAGGCCAGCAGGCCGTGAAAAAGATAGCTGAATAAGCGTATCACGGCCTTCAGAACAGCCACCAGGAAACCTCCATGTTTCTGAGAACAGGCTATTGTAACAATTCTTCCAGCGGGGCTCGGGTGCGGGTCAGTCGTCAGGGCAAGCGCGAGCCCATGACCTCGAGCGCCTTGAGAATCTGTGGGTCCCTCTGCATTTCGACCTCGTCACCCTTCTCCACCCCCAGCGCCTGGTTGAAGATTTCAGTCTTCAGGCGATTCTGGATGAACTCCCGCTCGGTGGACCACTCGTTCACGGCCGGCTGTATACCCCGCTGCGAGAGGAACACCTGAAAATCGTCGAGCACGGCGGGGGTCACTTCGAAATCTTCGGTGACGGTGTGGTTGCGGACGTACTCGGTAGCGAAATTGGTGAAGGAGCCGCTGGCGTCCAGCACCGCCCGCAGGCGCGTCATGGCCGACGGATAGACCACATAGTCGGGTACGATACCGCCGCCGCCGGTGACCTTGCGGCCTGCGTCGGTGTGAAACTCGGATTGGCCATTCGGATGGGCGGTGGCGGCGGCCAACGCAAACTGCGCGGCATCGAGCGGCTTCTGAATGGAGCGCCCGCTGGGCGTGTAGTAGAGCGCCGTAGTCAGCGCCAGACCAGTGCCTGCGGAAAGCGGATAGACGCTCTGGACCAATCCTTTGCCAAAGCTGGCTCCGCCGACGATGGACGCCCGGTCGTGGTCCTGCAGGGCGCCAGCTACGATCTCCGATGCGCTGGCGCTCTTTTCATTCATCAGCACGGCCAGCGGGAACTCGTAGGGAGTCGCGTTGGCTGGAACCGCTTCCGACTTCTCGGCGACATTGCGCCCGCGCACGGTCACCAGCCTGGCGCCGGGCTTAAGGAACAGCGACGCGGTTTGGAGAGCGGAAGTAATCATCCCGCCGGGATTGTTCCGCAGATCGAGCAGCAGGCCCTTCAGGTTATTGCCGCCTAATTTTTCGATGGCCTCCTTGATCTGGCCTCCGGTCTTCTCATCGAAGCTGGAGACCCGGATGTAGCCGATGCCGGGTTTGAAGAAAAACGCGCGCTCCACGCTGGGAGACTGCATTTCCTCGGGAGTCAGCACAAAGTTCATGAAGCGCGCGTTGCCGGGCCTTTTGACCACAAGCTGCGCCGGTTGCTGGCGCGACTGGGTCAGCAGGGCGATGAGCTGATCCATATCGAGCCTGCTCAACTGGTAGCCGTTGACGGCCAGGATCTCGTCACCCGGCGCCATGCCCGATTTTGCGGATGGGGTGCCCGGCAGCGTCTGCAACACGATCACGCGGCCGGGAAGCACCGAGACCACGCTGCCGAAGCCTTTCTGCGTGGAGGTTTCCAGCTTCCTAAGCTGCTCGAACTGGCCGGGATCGAAGAATACCGAGTGCGGATCGAGGCGGCGCAGCATTCCCGGAATGGCTCCCTGAAAGAAGACCTGCTCGGCGGAGACCGGATCGGCGGCGTTGTCTTCGACGATGGCGTAAGCCTCGGTAATGCTCTTGATGCTGGATTCCATGTCGTCGGATGCGCGCAGGGAGAGCGCGCATAGCAACGCTGCGAGAACCGCGCTTCCGCGGAGGTGATTGGGCATTCGATTCCGGTATTTCTATTTTAGCGTGTGCGTGCAGGCGCGCTGTGCGCCCGGGGGCGGGGGTCAGGGGCGGGGACCGGGATTGTGTTTTTTGGGCGCGCTGCGCTCGCCGTTTTGAACAACGGCCGTCGGGCAGGCGAGCTTGGATCATGGAAGAACCGCCTGGAGCGGATCGCTTTGCGTGGCATTGGTGGATCGTTACATGTCGGTACCGATCACGCAATCATAGGTCGGCCAACTTCAGGTTCGAGCAGTCTGCCGCAATTTGAAGACTGCCTCGGACGGCATATTGCCAAGGTGCGACAGCTTGGCTACAATCCTTAACAGGAGGTGAACTGTGTGGATTCGTGTCAACTGTCTGGCTTTATGGGCACTTTGGGCGTCGGCCGCTATCGCGCAGGTTACTACATCAGCCGGCCGCTCAACTGAGCCGGGCTACTGGTACGCGGGCGTCGGATTAGGCAGTCATTTCCTAGGCAGTGTTTCGTCAGTTACGGGCGCACCTTATTCGGCCGAGGAAATCACTGAGAGTGTCCAAACTCTCGCGGATGGGACGCACATCACACATACGTCAACCACCAAGGTGTACCGCGATTCGGAAGGCCGAACGCGTACCGAGCGGCCGATCGGGGCTCCTGGAGTAGAAGGTGCGGATACACCAGTAATGACCGAAATCGTCGATCCCGTGGCACATGTTCGTTACATGATGAACACCAGCGACAAGGTCGCGCACAAACAGACCATCGAGTCTCCGGGACCAAGACCATTCCTTAAGAGCACCGCTGTGAGTGCATCATCGTCTGCGTCTGCCGCTCCTTCCGCGGCACCCCGCAAGGCCCGAGAGACGCCGGATGCCGAGGGTCCCGAGATAACAACCGAGAGGCTTGGCGCCCAAACAATTGAAGGACTGACGGTAGAAGGTACGCGCCAAACCATCACTTGGCCGGCGGGATCGCGGATGGGCAACGACCGGCCGATTACATCCGTGAGTGAAAACTGGATGTCGCCGGATCTGAAGATAATGGTGCTGTCCAAGAACCATGATCCACGCAGCGGTGAACACACGACTAGACTCGTTAACATCAGCCGCGCCGAACCGGACTTGAACTTGTTCCAGCCACCCGCTGATTATACGGTTACGGAAGAAACCCGCGAAGTCCTACTCCACTAATCGGATGCTGGAGATCCTGAACTGCCGTGCTTGAGTTGGCGCACAGCCTGACAGCATTGTGCAAACACTCAGTATCCAGAGGGTCAGACCACTCCCTGACGGTCGTGGCTCCGACCAGAGCCGCGCGCGTCAGCAAGCGGTGTTTTGTCAGGCGTTAAGGCTGACGGCCTGCCTTGAATAAGCGATGCTTCTGCGGGCGCGCCGCCTAACGGGCAACCCGGGATCCTACACCGCATGCAAACGCCAGCCGGAGAGCAGGGTGAATGTCCGATTCAGCGCGAGAAGCGCGTGGCCTTGCGGGCCGCGTGCCGCTCCAGCGCCAGTTCGATCAGACGATCGAGCAGCGCGGAAAAGGGCATGCCGGTCTGCTCCCACATTTTGGGGTACATGCTGATGGAGGTGAAGCCGGGAATAGTATTGATCTCGTTGATGTAGAGCTTGCCGGTGGCGGATTCGAGCAGGAAATCCACGCGCGCCATGCCTTCGCATTCGACTGCGCGATAACATGCGACGGCCAGGCGGCGCAGCTCGGCGGTTTGCTTCCCGGTCAATTCGGCAGGCAGGCGAAACTGCGCGCGGTCGAGCAGGTATTTGTCTTCGTAATCGTAGAACTCCTTGGAAGGCAGGATTTCGCACGGCAGAGAGGCCACCGGATCGTCGTTGCCCAGAACGCCGCATTCCAATTCCCTGCCCTCAATGCCGCGCTCTACTATGATCTTGCGGTCGAATTCGGCAGCCAGGCGCAGGGCCGGCTCGAGTTCCTCGCAATTGTGAACCTTGGAAATGCCCACCGACGAGCCCAGGTTGGCCGGTTTGACGAACACGGGAAAAGCGAACCGTTTGCAGATCGCATCGGGGTCGATTTCCCGGCGCGTGAGCGCGACGTATTCGACCACCGGCAGGCCGCGCTCGATGCAGACGCGCTTCATCATCTCCTTATCCATGGATACGGAAGACGCCAGCACGGCGGCGCCCACATAGGGCAGGCCGGCAAGCTCTAGCAAGCCTTGTACGGTACCGTCCTCGCCGAAGGTGCCGTGTAAGACCGGAAACACCACGTCTATTTCCGGATGCGCTCCGGGCTCCGGCAGGATGGGGCGCGGCGACCATTTGCCGGCCTGGTCGATGAAGTACTCGATTACGTCATACCGCGCGCGATCCAATCCCGCCATAATGGATTTCGCGGAACGGATGGAAATCTCGTGCTCGCCGCTGCGCCCGCCGTAGATCACGGCGACCCTGGTCTTCATAAGATACGTTTCCCCAGGGCCGACATGATCATTTCGACTGCCAAATCCGCCGTGCGGTTTACCTCATCGATTACCGGGTTGACTTCGACCACCTCCATAGAGAGCATGCGGCCGGAATCGCAGATCAGTTCCATGGCGAGGTGGGCTTCACGATAGGTTGCGCCGCCGCGGACCGGGGTGCCGACTCCGGGCGCGAACTGCGGGTCCACCCAATCCATATCGAGCGACAGGTGGAATCCGGCGGTGTCTTCGGTGGCGATGCGGAAGGCTTCGTCCATGACGGAGCGTAGGCCGCGCTCGTCGATGTCGCGCATGGTGAACGCCCGCACGCCGGTTTCGCGCACGGCGCCGCGCTCGAGCGAATCCACATCGCGCAGCCCAACCAGTACGGTCTTGCGTGGATTGACCTTGGGTGCGTAGCCCAGAAGGTTGGCGAGCTCGGGAGGTCCGAGGCCTACGCAGCATGCTAGGGGCATGCCGTGCACATTGCCGCTAGGCGAAGTTTCGGGCGTGTTCATGTCGGCATGCGCATCTATCCAGATGAGCCCGACTTCCTGCTTCTTGCGGCGGAAATGGCGGGAAACGCCCGCCACCGTACCGACCGCCACGGAATGGTCGCCGCCCAGGACCAGCGGCACATTCTTTTTGGTGAGCGCCTGGTCCACCATGACGGCCAGACGCTTGCAAGCGAGCGCGATTTGCGGCAAATACTTGGCGCGCGCGGGACCTTCGGGCAGGCTTTCGGGCTGATCCACCGGCACGTTGCCGAGGTCGTCGACGTGGTAGCCGAGGGCCGTGAGGCGCTTGTTGAGATTGGCTACGCGGATGGCGGAAGGACCCATGTCCACGCCGCGGCGGTCCTGGCCGAGGTCGAGAGGGGCTCCGATGATGGCGATGTGAGATGGGCGCATGGTTATGTCAGACGCCATGGCACGACGCCGGCAAGAGTGCCGGCGGGCAGGCAGGAGTGCCTGCGCCACGTCATGGTTTCAGCCTGTACAGCATCCGCGGAAAGGCGATGGTCTCGCGGATGTGCTCCAGCCCGCATAGCCAGGCCACGCAACGCTCGATGCCCATGCCGAAGCCGCCGTGCGGCACGCTGCCGTATTTGCGCAGGTCGATGTACCAGTCGAAAGCCTCCGGGGGCAGCTTCTGCTCTTCGATGCGGCGCAGCAGCAGGTCCACGTCGTGAATGCGCTGGCCGCCGCCGATGATCTCGCCGTAGCCCTCGGGCGCGAGCACATCCACGCCGAGGGCGACTTCGGGGCGCGCGGGGTCCGGCGCCATATAGAACGCCTTCACCTGGGCGGGGTAGCCGTCTACGATGAGCGGACGATCGAAGTCCTGGCTGAGGACCGTTTCGTCGGTGCCACCGAAATCGCCTCCCCACTGGATCTCACTGCCCTTCGATTGCAGGATCTTAACGGCTTCGTCGTAGCTCATGCGCGGGAACGGCGCTTTGATCGCCTCTAGCTTCGAAACATCCCGCTCCAGCACTTTCAACTCTTCGCGCCGGTTCTCCAGCACGCGGCCGGCTACGTGCACCAGCATGTCTTCGGCGAGCTGCTTCACGTCTTCCAGCGTGGCGTAGGCCATCTCCGGCTCGACCATCCAGAATTCGGTCAGGTGGCGGCGGGTCTTGGATTTCTCGGCGCGGAAGGTGGGCCCGAAGGTGTAGACCTTGCCGAAGGCCATGGCCGTGGCCTCGTTATAAAGCTGGCCGGATTGCGTCAGATAAGCCTTGGCGTCTTCGAAGTAGTTCACTTCGAAAAGCGTGGTGGTGCCCTCGCAGGCGGCGGGCGTGAAGATGGGCGTATCCACCAGTGTGAAGCCATGCGAATCGAAATACTCGCGCACGGATCGGATCACTTCGTGACGGATGCGAATGATGGCGTGCTGCCGCTGGCTGCGGAGCCAGAGGTGGCGATGGTCCATCAGGAATTCGATGCCGTGCTCTTTCGGCGTGATGGGGTACGGATCGGATTCCGGGACGCGCTGCACGACTTCGACATCTTCGACGTCCATCTCGTGGCCGCCGACGGCGCGCTGGTCGGCGCGGATCTTGCCTGTGACGATGAGCGAAGATTCCTGGGTGAGGTCTTTGATGGTTTCGAATAACGCTTCGGGGAGCGCACTCTTCACCGCCACGCACTGCATCAGGCCGGTGCCGTCGCGCACGATGGGGAAAACGATCTTTCCGGACTTTCGCAGGTTGTAGAGCCAGCCGGCGATGCGGACGGTTTCGCCCACGTGGTGGGAGGCTTCGGCGATGGTGATGCGGGGCGGGGTGGTCATAGGAGAATGCGCGAGCTTCGCTCGCGTGCGCCGACAGGAGTGTCGGCGCGGCAGGCTGAGAGCCTGCGCCACGGGCCGCGATCCTGCGCCACGTGGGCCGTCATAGATTCTCCAGGCGGTCGAAAGCCTCGGTCACGGCCGCTAGGGGCTGCGGGAATTCGGCCGCTTCTTTCAACTCCAGCAGCAGCGGATACTGGTTTTCGCGGGAGCGCAGGAGGTTCATCGTCTTTTTCCAGTCCATCGTTCCACCTTCGGAAACCAGCGGAAAAAGGTGGGAATCGTCATGGCCGTCGTTATCGTGGATGTGCGTGGAGCGTATGCGGTCCTTCATGATGCCAAATGCCGCTTCCACTCCTTCGTTGAGGTGCGCGTGCCCCACGTCCAGGACGAAGTTCAGGTCGAGATGCGTCAGCTCGAGAAAAAGCATCAGGCGCTCGGCGCTGGAAAGAGCGTTCGGAATATTCTCCAGCAGGACCTCTACTCCGCGCTGGCGTGCGAATAGGCTGATCTGCTCCAGCGCCGAGAAAGCCGCGTCGACCTTGCGCTCTGAAAACTCCTCGCCGGAAACGCCCATGTGTTGGATCAGATACTTGAACGGAATGACCTCGGCGATCTCCAGCGCGCGCTTGATCTCGTCCACAATCTCCAGGCGCCTGCCCTTAACAGGCTCGGTGATGGTGACGACCGCATGCGGTCCCGAGCGGCCCCAGATCTCGTCGGAGAACATGGGCGAATGCAGCGAGTGCAGCTTCAGAGTGGAATCGCGAAACCAGTGCCCCAGCTCGGCGATCTGGGCGCGATCGTGGTAGTCCAGGTGCTGCCGCGCACAGAAAATCTCCACGGCCGAAATGCCCGCGTGCTGAATCTTGTCGAGCTGCGCCACGGTCAGCCGGTGATTCACGAACAAGTGCGTGGACAAAACGTGCTGCATGCTTAGTATCCTTTAGCGGTCCCTTCGGTGCGCGGATCGGCCGCGCCTTCGAGCCAACCGTCGCGGGCTTCGATCGCGGCGACCTCACCGATGCTGTTTACGATCTTGATCTGATGGCCCCGCGCTTTCAGCAGGGCGATGGTATCGGGCGAAACGCCGCGCTCGATCACGAGCTGGTCGGGCAGCCATTGGTGATGGATGCGGGGGAAGTTCACGGAATCCTGCATGTTCATCCCGAAATCCACCACGTTGAGGAGAACCTCGAGAACGCTGTTGATGATGGTGGGTCCGCCGGGCGTGCCCAGCACCAGGAGGAGTTTTCCGTCATGCGTCACGATGGTTGGCGTCATGGAAGACAGTGGGCGTTTACCCGGCTGAATGCCGTTGGCGAGGCCCTGCACCAAGCCATAGGCATTCGGCTCGCCCGGCTTGGCGGCGAAATCGTCCATCTCGTTGTTCAGCAGGAAACCCAGACCGGGGACGGTTACGCCATCGCCGTATCCGCCGTTCAGGGTGTAAGTGACCGCCGCGGCGTTGCCCTCGGCATCCACGATTGAGTAGTGCGTGGTTTGGCTGCTCTCGCCCGCCGACAGGCTGCCCGCGTGTATCTCGGAACTCGGTGTGGCGTGCTCGGGGTCGATGGACTGGCGCAGTCGCGCGATGTAGGCTTTGTCCAGCAAGCCCGATATCGGGACCTTGACGAAATCCGCATCTCCCAAGGACGCGGCGCGATCGGCGAAAAACCGGCGCATGGCTTCCGCCAGAAAATGAAGTTCG
>Ga0187855_10003875_pt1 | contig 10895 bp, 10 predicted proteins | sample June2016WEW_8_10_2_FD_132969 | JGI IMG/M metagenome (GOLD analysis project Ga0187855, IMG submission 132969) | Peatland microbial communities from SPRUCE experiment site at the Marcell Experimental Forest, Minnesota, USA - June2016WEW_8_10 | ecosystem: Environmental > Terrestrial > Soil >... | reverse complement strand
GATTTCTGGTCGGCCGGAGCCGATGCGAGCTGTTGCCGAACCTGGGCTGAGTCATTCATTGCGACAATGCCGGCGTCAAAGTGAGATTTCATGTTCTTGAACGCATTCGCCTGCTCTTCAGCTTTCTTGCTTTCTTCGGCACTGGCATTCTTCTGCTGCGCTACGAGGTCTTTGAAGTTGAATGAGATGGCGTTGGGCTGCCCTTCGGTGATGGAATGCCTCTCGGTGAAATCCAGTTTAGCCTGCTCATTAATGAGCTCGAACTCATAGATACCGCCGCGCGGCACAAGCTGGCTGAAGTGTCCCATCCGGTCCGTCTTGACCGTAAATACCTGGCTCGTGTCTACATTCTTCATCTGCACCGTGATATCGGGCCAGGGATTCGCCTGAATATCCAACACTTGGCCTTCTATTCTGGTGGAGCCTTGTGCGCCAACGATGGAGGCGATCAAAACAACAGCCACCAGCGTTATCCAGGCGGGAATCGTTCGTGTCATTTGCCTATCTCCTCCAACTCTAGGATGCGGGCAGCTATTATCGCGCAACTGGGAGCCGATACGCGATAGGATCCTGCGAGCCAGCCTCTGCGAAAGCGCGCAGGCGAAGCCTGCAACTATCGCACGTCCCGCAGGCCTCGTCATTCGATTGGTAACAGGACCATGTGCGATCAAGCGGCGCCCCCAGCTCAATTCCCCGCCGAACGATTTCGCTTTTTCGCTTCGCAATTACAGACGTCACGATCCGGATATCGGTTTCGGGCCTGGTCCCCTGTTTAATGACCTGCTCAAATGCCCGGTAATAGGATGGCCGGCAATCCGGATACCCGGAGCTATCCTCCGCGACCGCCCCTATGAAGATCGCAGTCGCCCCCATGACCTCCGCCCAACTGACGGCCGCGGAAAGAAAATGGGCATTGCGGAATGGAACGTAGGTTACCGGTATCTCGGCCTCAGGCACAAGGGCCTGCCCGGCCTCGGGCACGGCGATTCGTTGATCTGTCAGAGCGGATCCGCCTATCTGCCGGAAAATATCGAAACGCGCGACCAACCGTTGCTTGACTCCATAGAAATCGGCGATTTCTTCAAAAGCCCGCCGCTCGCGCGATTCCGTAAGCTGTCCATAGCTTGCATGCAACAAAGCCAACTGGTGCGTCTGGTTGGCAATCGCAGCCGTGACGCAGGAATCCATTCCGCCGCTCAGCAGCACGACCCCTTTCGGTTTGTCTGGCCTGGCCACGTTGAACCCTCTCAAACCCCCTTGGTCACCGGATCCCACACAAACTTGTGCAGTTGCAGTCCCAGACGGACCGGCAATCGGTCCGCGAGGATCCATTCGACCAGCGTCCTCGCCTCCAACCCCTCCCAACGCCCCGCGGGATCGGGGAATGCCGGGGAGAACAGAACCTGGTTCACTCTGTCTGCCAGACCATGCCGTAGTGTGAAATCGCGCGCAAAAGCATAGTCGCGGTGGGTCGAGATTACAAACTTGATTTCGTCTTTGCGATCCACGGCATCGAGGTTGGCTAGGTCAAACGTATCGGCTTCACCGGAGTCCGGGCACTTCACGTCGACGATCTTGATCACCTCGCGCGGTAAGCTTCCCACAAAGCGCTCACCGCTTGTTTCAATCATCACTGTGTAGCCATCTTCCAGAAGCCCCTTGGCCAGCTCCGGGGTTTCCTGTTGCAACAGTGGTTCGCCGCCTGTAATTTCCACAAGCGTAGTGCGCGCCGTGCCATGTCCGGCCAGAACGTCTACTTTTCTACGGATTTCCGGCAGCGAGTGCCTGGCCCCTCCCTGAAAGGCGTACTCGGTATCGCACCAGATGCAGCGCAAGTTGCAGCCGGTAAGCCGCACGAAAATGCAGGGCAGTCCCGCGCGGGTTCCTTCACCTTGTATCGACTTGAATATTTCAGTGATGACCATATCAGAAGGCTAAGGTTTGTATGTCGCTGCGGTAGTGTCCGACTCCCAAACCGTGATGCTTGCGACCCCCGCGCCGTTGGCCGACCGGGGGAGCTGCTTTGCGGTTTGATCGTAGATGTAGCGCGCGATATTCTCCGCCGAAGGGTTTAGCACGTCGAACGGCGGAAGTTGGTTCAAGTAGGTGTGGTCCAGTGACCGCACCACCCCCTGAACGGCCTGTTTCAGTTGAACGAAATCGTACAGAAGGCCCGTCGAATCAAGCTCTTTGCCGGACAGAGTTATCCGCACCTTGTAGTTGTGTCCGTGTAAATTCTCGCATTTGCCCCGGTAGTTCCGCAGGTGATGGGCTGCGGCAAAACTCTCGTCCACACTGACTTCGTACATGCGATTCCTTCGCTGTTGCGGATGGCGGGCTGTCTCGCCGCGCTACTCCGGATGATTTTCCATGAAGCGGGCCACCTCGGCCAGGTCCTGCGTGGTTTTGTAATCAGGCAGGGACTCGATAAAAATCTTACCATACTGCATGCGCTGGATGCGGTTGTCGAGGATCGCCAGAATGCCCCGATCCGTCTTGGAACGAATGAGCCTCCCGAAGCCCTGCTTCAGCGCAAGCACGGCCTCTGGGATCTGAAATTCGGCGAACGCGTTGCGGCCGTCCTCCTGGAGTGCGCGCACGCGAGCCGCCACGATTGGATCGCTGGGCACCGCGAAGGGCAGCTTATCGATGATCACACAGGAAAGCTGCGAGCCTGGAACGTCCACGCCCTGCCAAAAGCTCGCCGTGGCAAACAGAACTGCGTTCGGGGTGGACCGGAAGCGGTCGAGCAATATCGACCGCGGCGCCGTTCCTTGCAAAAGCAGCGGAAAAGGCACCTGGGAGGACACGCGCTGATGCACGTCGCGCATCTGCGCGTAGCTCGTGAACAGGCAAAACGCGCGGCCCTGCGAGATTTCCAGCAAGCAGGCAATTTGGGCTGCCGCGCTTGCCGAAAAGGACGCGTGCCGGACGTCGGGCATCGACTTGGGAATGTAGAGCAGCGCCTGCTCGTGAAAATCAAACTCCGGCGGCAAAACCACTTCCTTCGAGGGAAGAACGCCCAGGCGCTGCTTCAGGTAATCAAACCGCCCGGCCACGGCAACTGTCGCCGATGTGAGCACGACCGTATCGAAGCGGTCAAAGAGCTGTTCGCGGAGGATTTGGCTCACGTCAATCGGAGTCGCCGCAAGAAACACTCCGCGGCCGCGCCGCTCATACCAGTAGACGTAGCTTTTCTCTTCGCTTTCCAGAAGAAACGTCAGCTCTCGGCGCGACTCCGCCGCCCGCCGTGCGAGCGTGATGACTTCCTCGGGCTTAGGGGACAGAGCCGATAGCTCCGCCTCGACCCCCTTGATCGCGGAGCCCAACTGGTCGTAAGCCTCGCGATGGCTGTCGAGGAAGGCGCGCCGCTCGGCGGGGCCGAAAGGAAATCGCCCTTCGCGTTCCGGGAAAGTCTCGAAGAAGCTGCGCCCGCGCTCGCGGGCATACGCCAGGTTCCGACGCAGCGGCGCCGCCTCAATCCGGAGCACGCGGAGCATACTTTCGGCATCGCGCGCCAGCTCATCGAAACGGTAGCTTGAAATCTGGCGCCCGAAATAGTCACTTGCCACATCCTCGATCTCGTGCGCCTCGTCGAAAACGACCGCGGAATATTCCGGCAGAATCGATCCGAAGTCGTCCTGGCGAATGGCGAGATCGGCAAAAAACAAGTGGTGATTCACGATAATTAGATCGGCTTCCTGCGCGCGCTGGTGCATCGCGGTGATGAAGCAGCGGTGGAATTCAGGACACTTCTGGCCGCTGCAGAGATCGCGGCGCGCGTCAATTCTGTTCCACAGTTCCGCGTCGTCGGGGAGAAAAGTCAGCTCGCTGCGATCTCCCGTGTCGGTCAGCCTTCCCCAGTCAAGGATCTGCGCAAACCAGTCGATTTCATCCATTCCCTTCAGGACCGGCTGGCCATCCATCTGGTACACCTTCTGTCGGCACAAGAAGTTGGCGCGCCCCTTCATGAGGGCGACTTTCAGGTGGGGGGCAAAATGCCTCTGCAGAAACGGCACGTCTTTCTCGAAGAGCTGCTCCTGCAATGACTTGGTCGCCGTCGAGATCACCACGCGGCGGCCGCTGCGGATGGCGGGAATCAGGTAGGCGAGAGTCTTGCCGGTGCCGGTACCCGCTTCGATCACCGCATGCTGGCGGCGCTGAAAAGCCTCTTCCACAATCCGCGCCATCTCTAGTTGGGAGGGGCGAAACTCGTATCCAGGGTGCCGCGATTTGAGCAAGCCGCCGGGACCAAAGATGCCGTCGACGGTAATTTCCTCGGGTTCCTCCGCCGTATCTCTTTTTGCCATGAGGGGAGCTTTGCGCTAGGGCCAAAGCCAAGACGTAACATAACACACGCAGGAGACGCTACGGCGCGGCTCTTCCGGTTGCGGAATCTCTTTGACTTTTGGCCTGACCAACGGCTATCGCCGGATGAGCTCTTCGAGGGCCTTGGCCCAGTGCGACAGATGATTCAACGATGCGGTGTGCGTGTGGTCAAGGACCAGCGGGGTAACGGAAATGGCCCCGTCGCGAATCGCAGCGTGGTCGGTGCCCGGCTCGATGCCTTCGGTAAGCTGCTGCTCATGTAGCCAATAATAGTGGCGCCCGCGAGGGTCGACGCCGGGCTGCAGCAGGTTTCGCGTAATCTTCGATGATTGCCGCGTGAAGCGCACTTCCCCGCTCCACGGCTGAGGCACGTTGATATTGAGCAGGACACCCTTTGGTAGGCCTTCTTTCAGGACCACCGGCACCAGCGTGCGTGTGAAGTGAGCCGCGACCGCGAAATCAAACTCCTTACCACGATATGCGACCGACACCGCCAGCGACGGCGTTCGATGGATCGCGCCCTCCATCGCTGCGCCAATCGTTCCCGAGTAATATACGTTCTCTCCCAGGTTTCCGCCGGGATTGATACCCGAGACAACGATATCGGGCTTTTCTTTCAAGAGCGTATTAAATGCAAGAATCATGGCATCGGCGGGCGTGCCTTCCACCGCAAACTCGCGTTCGGCAAGCTGTTGGCAATAAATCGGCTGGCGCAATGTCAGAGATTGCGCCGCGGCGCTGCGCTCCTGAGAAGGCGCGACGACCGTCACGACGCCGATTTCGCTCAGTTCGTTCACCAGCGCGCGCAAACCCGGCGCGTGAATCCCGTCGTCATTTGTGATCAGAATGCGCGGTCCCATGGAGTTTCGCTGCGGGTGAACTCATCCGCTTACTCGTTGAACGAGGTGGGCCGTTTAAGATTCCAAATGGCGGGCGCCCGTCTCTCGCAGCTTTCTCCACCAATCGTAACAGCAGAAAGAGCTACCCGCCAGCACGCCTGCTGAATTTCTATTTACCGATCGGTTCGCTTGAGTCCAGGGACATCGGGAGGGGAACCACTTGCTGTAAATGGTCGGGACGACTGGATTTGAACCAGCGACCTCACGCACCCCAAGCGTGCGCGCTACCAGGCTGCGCTACGTCCCGACCGCTTTCGACCCTTGTTGAGCGTATCACTCGTCTTTGAGAAGGGTCAAGGCAGCGAGTAACTCTTCCCGCAGGTTGAGCAGAAGCTCTTTGGTAGGATGGGGCATGGGTTGCGGCCGCGCCACCGACGCCAAGGTATGCGCGTTCTCCAGGGTGCGAGCGCCAGCTCCGTTTGCGCCGCCCTGCTCCGCAAGATGCTTCCGTGCGCCTGCAATCGTAAAGCCCTGTTCATAGAGCAGGCGCTTGATCTCAAGAACCGTCTCGATATCTTCACGCCGGTAGAGGCGGTGGCCGCTGGGGCTCTTCACCGGCTGCAGCGTGGGGAATTCGCTCTCCCAGAAGCGCAGGACGAAGGTTTTGGTTGCCGTCAACCGGCTCACTTCGCCGATGCGGAAAAGACTCTTTTCCGCATCCTCGCGCGCAGCTTGTGCAACACTCGCCATATCTTTTCTGTATCCTAGGCCGATTTCACGCCGTGTCAACCCCACATCTGTGGATTGCCCGCTAACGGCGTTCGCGGGCCTCGCGCTTGTTTCCCGTCCTGCCGCCATCGCGTTTCTTTAAACGTTGCATGAACCGGATCGGCGTCCCTGTGAAATCAAACGCATCGCGGAGCCGGTTTTCGAGGAACCGCTGAAAACTGAAGTGAAGCGGTTTGGTTTGATTGGTGAACAGTACAAAGGTAGGCGGCGCGGCGGTGGCCTGGGTGATGTAATAAATCTTAACGTGTCGGCTCGCGGGGGAAGTACCGCGATCGAGATCGACGCGGGAGAGCCAGCGATTGAGCTCACCAGTTGAAATGCGCCGATGGCGCGCTTCGACGACGTGATCAATCAACTTATAAAGCCTGTCGATGCGCTCGCCCGTGAGAGCTGATATGAATACCAGGGGCGCGTAGGCGAGAAACTTCAGTTTACCGCGCACCATCGGCTCGTAATCGGCCAGCAGCTTGCTCGGATTGCCGCCACCGCCTCTCCCCACCGCGCGCTTCTGTTTGACGGCCTTTTCCTGCGCGGCCTGGAGAGCGAGATCCCACTTATTCATAACGATGATGACCGAGCGCCCCGACTGCTCTGCGTAACTCGCGATAGTGGCATCATGCGATGTGACACCCACCGAGGCATCCGCCAGCAGGATGGCCACGTCCGCGCGCTCAAGATGCCTCCGCGCCATGATAACGCTGAGCTTTTCCGCGATGAGGTTTGTCTTACCCTTGCGACGTATGCCGGCCGTATCGAGAAAGCGGTATTTCTTGCCGTTACGTTCGACCACCGTGTCCACGGTATCTCTTGTGGTCCCGGCTTCCGGCGATACGATGGAACGCTCCGCGCCGACCAACTGATTGAGCAGCGTGGATTTGCCCACGTTGGGACGTCCGATAATGGCGATGCTCACGTCGGGACGCGCCTCGGCCACTTGACCGACGGGAAAATTGCGCGTCACCGAGTCCAGTAAGGTATCGACGCCAAATCCGTGCTCGGCCGAAATCGGGAAAATCTGGTCGCCCAGCTCGTAGAACTCTGCCGCAAGCTCCGCCTGCTTTGGTGAGTCCACTTTGTTCACCGCCAGCACGGGCGGCTTGCCGGCCTTCCGGAGCAGTCGGGCCAACTCCGCATCGAGCGGTGCCGGGCCGGTGCGCCCGTCGACCACCTGCACCACGCAGGTGGCGTTGTTGATGGCCAGATGCGCCTGCCGCAAAATTTCGCCGGGAATCCCGGCTTTGTCCTCGGGGACGATTCCGCCAGTGTCGACCACCTCGAACTCGCGCCCTTCCCACTCCGCTCTTCCGTAGATGCGATCGCGCGTAATCCCTGGCTCGTTGGTCACAATCGAGCGGCGGGTGCCGGTCAGCCGGTTGAATAACGTCGACTTGCCCACATTGGGGCGGCCGACAATAACAATGGACGGCAGTTTTTCGGTCATTCGGTTCCGCGTCGCGCTCCCGCGAGCCTTCTACACTACCACGTAGTGCCGAAACGCCGTCTATGACGCTCTCACGTCCTCTCACGTCCAGGTCAAGCTACCCATAAACTAGAAAAGCGCGCCAGCTCGGACTCTTCCGAACCAGCGCGCTTTTCTTAATAGCGGAACTCTACCCGAGCTTGTTTATTCGGCCGCCTTCTTTGCTCCAAACGCCTTGATATAGATCACCAGTTGCCACCGCTCTGTTTCAGAGAACTGGTCTTCCCAGCTTGGCATGGCCCCTCGGCCCTTACTCATCTTCCAGAAAAGCGACCCGTCGGTTTCCGCGGCCATCAGTTTCGCGTCGGTGAAGTTTGCCGGCTTGATCGTAAGAGTTTTTGCAGTCGGCCCGGCTCCATCGCCCTTGGGACCATGGCAGACTTCACAGTTCTCCTTGAAGGTCTCCTGGCCCGCTGCGAGCACATCCGGCGTTTTCTTCAGAGGATTCTTCACGGCCCGCGCTTCGGGAGGAGCGACCCAAGGCACGTAGGGCTTGGGCGTCGTCTGCGCCTTCACGCCCACCGCAACCGAAGCGAGCAGCGACAATGCAATACAAGCTCTGGCAATCTGACCAACCCGCAACGACATCTTGGTTCCGATCATGCTGGCCTACCCCTTTTCAAATCAGTTTTTTAGATGCGTCTGATGCTATCAAAATCTCAATTTTAGATTCAACCACAAATCGCAGGAGTTGCTCTCACTTGCACACACTCCCACAGGGGTGACGCACCTCACCCCGAACAAATTTTCCAGGTCCAGAAAAACTGGCAGGCAGAAACTCGTACGCGACACAATCAAGCGGCCGAGGAAGCGACCAACGTCCTCGGCCGCTGCCCTGAATATCTCTTTTCTTCTTACTTCGAAGCCCACGTCATCGAAACCGGCCCAACGCCATACACCAGAAAAACAGTGGCTCCTTTGGCCTGACCGAAGTGATGAGTCTGCGCCGGGATTTTGATGACCTGGCCGGCATTCACGGGTTGCAATTTGCCCGCGTCAAATGTTTCCCCGTTACCCCATTGATAGGTTCCGCGGAGCACGACGAGAGTAAGGTCTGTGGACAGCCAGTGGGGGTCAAGCTTCTGCCCGTCAGGCAGCTTGACGAGAGCGGAAAACAAACCGGGCCGGGAGAAATCTCCCGTAATCATAGATACCTGCACGCTGGCCGGAAGCCCCAGCGAGTCGGGAGGCGCCGCGAACTGAGTTTGATCCGGGTCGACGATCATGCTGGGCGCGGGTGCGGCAGGCGCCGGGGCCGGAGTTGGCTCTAGTGATCCCGTAGGACCGTAGTTTGCGGCAAGATAGTTGACCACCGTCTTCGTCTCATCATCGGTGAGCGGGGCGCCTTCCTCCACCATCAGGTCGATAACGGCTTGCCAGTCGTCTTTACCTCGCCGAGAAGTCACAACTCTTTCGAGCGAATGGCAAATCTGGCACTTCTCTACGATGATCTTCTTCCCGGCGCCATCTGGCATCTGAGCCGACAACTCTTTCGCTTGCGGCCACGCCGCGGGTGCGGCCGGCGCCGTCGAGCCGCCTGCTAGTACGAGCACGATAGAACATGCAGCGAAAATCCCCGGAACGATCATCGCGGTGTGGAACGGTCTTGGTTGCTGGCGTCTATGCGGCAAGCTTCTCCTCCTCAATAATTTACTGGTCGCCGCCCAATTATAATCGAATGAACCGGTTGATACTCAGTGAAGAGATGCCATGGCGAAACCTAGATGCTAGGTGTGGCCTTTTGGGCTGTCAAGAACTTTCCCTCTAATCTGTTAAGACCATGGCCGGGAAGCAAGCCACTCCAACGTCGATGGACTAAACAACAAACCGGTACCCGAGACCTCGCACGGTCAATAAATGACGCGGCTTGGAAGGATCCTGTTCAATGTAGCGGCGGAGGCGCACGATGAAGTTATCGATGGCCCTTGTATCGGTGTCTTCTCGCAGCCCCCACACATCTTCGAGGATGGATTTGCGAGACACGGTGCGGCCTTGGCTTTGAACCAGGTGGCGCAATAGCTTTGCTTCCATCAGCGTCAATTGAATCGTATTGCCGCCGGTTCGCAACTCAAGAGCATCAAAATCGATGGTTTTTCCATGGAACGAGAATACCTGGCTCCCTTCAACAGACGGAACCGCCGCGTTTCGGACCTCTCCTTCCCGGCCCCTAACGTCTTCTCCAGCGGTGCTAGTCCCCCTGAGCCACGCGCTGCGGCGCAATAGGCCCTGCAATCGAGCGAGGAATATGGGCAACTCGAAGGGCTTGGGAAGGTAATCGTCCGCGCCTGCCGCAAACCCTTGAAGAACGTCTTCGGGACGGCCTCGAGCAGTCAGCATGAGAACTGGAACGTAGTTCTTCGCCCTTCGCAACTCGGATGCCACCTCGAACCCATCGGCTCCTGGCAGCATCACGTCCAGCACGACGGCATCAAACTTCTCTCCGGATTTGAGCAGCCGTTCAATGGCGGATTCTCCATCGCCCACCACGTCCACCGAGTGCCCTTCCGCTTCCAGATTGAATCGTAGCCCTTGCGCGAGGTGCGCCTCGTCCTCGACGACGAGCAAATGACTCATGCATTGCTCCTAGGCAACTCAAAAACGATGGTGGTGCCGCGCGCCCAGCCGTCGCTCTCGGCAAATACCCTGCCGCCATGAGCGCGGGCGATGGCGCGCACGATGAATAGCCCCAGCCCGGTGCCTTTTACTTGCGAAGCCGATCTCCCTGGCACTCGGTAGAACCTCTTAAACACACGCTTCAAAGCGTGCGCGGGTATCCCTACACCGCGATCGCGAACCCGCAGCACCACCCGTCTCTCATCGGGCATTTCCAGCTGGACAGAAACGTCCACATGGTCCCCTGAATACTTGATGGCGTTATCGAGAATATTCGATACCGCCGTGCGAAGTTCGGCCGGGTCGGCCTCTACCTTGGCTCCCGATCCGTTCGCCGGCCCCAGATACTGCAAAGCGGAAGGCTCGAGATGGTGTCGCGTCCGCGCCAGTTCCATGCACTCGCGCACGAGAGTGCTGAAATCGGTCTCCGTGCGATGCAGCGAGCCGTGCTTGTATCCCATCTCGCCCGCCTTCAGAACCTGTTCCACGGTTCCCAGCAGGCGGTCGGCATCTTCCAGCATCAGCTGATAGAACTGCTGCCGTTGCACTTTATCGACCTCCCTCCGCTGCAACGTCTCCAGATACAGGCGGATCGATGCGATGGGCGTCTTCAGTTCATGAGTGACAGCGTTGATGAAGCTGTCGTGCTGCTCGTTCCGGCGGATTTCGCGCACCAGAAAACCCGTATTTAGGATTAATCCGAGAATAATTGCGGCGAAGAAAATGACGCCCAGGACCAGAAGAACGTCTTTCCGCCAGCTGAGAATAATCCAGCTGACGTTGAGCGTCAGCGCAAGAGCCACAAGGCAGACGCCCAAGATGATAAAGAAAACGATCTTCTTCCG
>Ga0187855_10003872_pt1 | contig 10898 bp, 8 predicted proteins | sample June2016WEW_8_10_2_FD_132969 | JGI IMG/M metagenome (GOLD analysis project Ga0187855, IMG submission 132969) | Peatland microbial communities from SPRUCE experiment site at the Marcell Experimental Forest, Minnesota, USA - June2016WEW_8_10 | ecosystem: Environmental > Terrestrial > Soil >... | reverse complement strand
TGGTTGCGATGCCGAGTCCCACGTCTTTCGGTGTCGGCGTACCCCAGCCCACCTTCGTGGCCAGACGGGCGAGCACCGCCGCCTGCCGGTGCGCGCCACCCACGGAATTCGGTGAGGATCCCGCATTTCTGCCGGCGCCATCCAACATCCGCAGCCGAAACTCTACCGGATCGACGCCGGCCGCGAGCGCAGCCTCATCCATGAAACTTTCGAGCGCCCAGTTGATCCAGCCTGCCCCGACGGAGCGCAGGTATCCGGGCCGAAGCGTCCGTTCCGCCAGATCATTGCGCAGCGCGCGAACGCGCTGGGCCCCTACCGTGTACCAGTGGTCAGCGCCCGAGATCGAGAAGATATCGTAAGGAACCCCGTTGACGCCCTTCAGCATGAAGAACGGAGCCATAACCGCGGTCGGCCACCCGGCCGCCGCGTGGTGATCCATCGCCGTCACACGGCCCCCATCTCCCCAGGCCATGCGCAGCACCTGCGTCGAAGGGGATCGCGGACAGTCAAAGCGCACGTCATCCGGGCGTGTGCAGACCATCTTGACCGGCCTCCCGATCGCCTTCGCAGCCAGCGCCGCCGGCACGGCGTAGTCACCGTCTAGCCGACGCCCGAATCCGCCGCCAAGCAGGTAACTGCGCAGCACGATTTTGTCCTGGCTGCGCCCCAACGCCTTGGCCAGCACCGGAAGGATCAGCGTCTGCCATTGATTGCCGGTATGAATTTCGAAAACGCCGTCTTTTTCGAAAGCCAGCGCGTTGACCGGTTCCAGTGCGAAATGCATCACGGTGCTCGTGGTGTAGGTTCGCTCAATCTTCTGCTTCGCCGATGCGAGCGCCGCGTCGACGCCCGTATCGTCCACCAGCAGGGAACCTCCGCTCCGATCTCGAATCAGCTCGGCTGCTCGATTCTGAATATCCCGCTCGGATACCGTCGCAGCCTGGCCCGAACTCCACACCACCTTCACCAGATCGGCCGCCCGGTTTGCGGCTACGAAGCTGTCCGCGAACACCATCACCCAGCCGGGCACCGTGCCCGAGGGGTCCTCCAGAGCCAGGCTCTTCAGATAGCCAGGTATTCGCTTCGCCGCCGAGTCGTCCATCGAGATTACCTTGGACTCGTAACGTGTCGGCGGAATCTTCGGACGGGCGTAGACCATTCCTTCCACCGCTGCGTCGAGTCCGTAGCGGCCTTGGCCGTTGACCTTCGACGGAACATCCAGCGCCAGCGTATCGCGTCCGATCAGACGGCGCTTGTCCGGCGCCTTGATCGGAATGTTTTTGAGCTGTTCCGGCGTGAACGTTCGCCTCAGATCGCCGCGCGCGACGATATCGCCGTACAGGATCGATCTTCCTCCGGCGTGCACCACGCCTTCGCGCGCCGTACACATTTGCGAAGAAACGCCCAGCAGCCTGGCGCCTTCCTCCACCAGAGCAATCCGGCCCGCTGCGCCGGCGCGGCTGAGCAACGGGAAACTCTGCCACACCGACCAGCTGCCGCCGGTGATCATTGTGCCCCATTTCGAATCGGAGTCGACCGTGACGATCTTCACTTTGTTCCAATCGGCCTCCAACTCTTCGGCTACGATCCGGCCGAGCGAGGTGCCCACATGCTGACCCATCTCAGCGCGAATGATATTGATCGTAACGGTGCCGCTGGGGTCGATCCCATACCAGATGGTTGGCTCGAAGAGCCCGCCGGCGCTCGGAGCCGGCTGGGCTGAGAGGCCTGATCGAGCGTATCCCAGCATGACGCCGGCGCCCATCATCGTAATCAGGAAGCCGCGGCGAGACGGCTCGTCGCTCGATCGAAATCCGTGAGCGGACAGGCTAACCATGAGTTGCTCCCTCTTGCATTCTGGCTGCCGCGAGCTTGATGGCTTTGCGGATTCGAATGTAGGTCATGCAGCGACAGACACTCCCGGCCATGACCGCGTTGATGTCCCGGTCGGTGGGATTGGGGTAATCCTTCAGCAGCGTGGCGGCTTGCATGATCTGTCCCGACTGACAATAGCCGCATTGTGGAACCTGCAGCTCAAGCCACGCCGTCTGCAGCGGATGCTTGCCCGCCGGATCCAGCCCCTCGATCGTAGTGACCTTGGTGCCCGCGATTGCTCCGAGCGGAGTGATGCAGGATCGCGTGGCGCGTCCCTCCACATGGACGGTACAGGCGCCACATAGGCCAATCCCGCAACCGAATTTAGTTCCGGTGAGTCCCAGTTCGTCCCGGATCACCCAGAGCAAGGGCGCGTCATCCGGACTGTGTGCGGAAACCGCACGCCCATTGAGTTGGAATGTGGTCATGGTCGCATAGCTCCTGTTCTCGCTTTCTGTTTAATGGGCCGCCGGCTTCCCGCGGATGGCCGCGACTTTTTTCTCCAGATCGCTCCAGGGTGGATAGTTCGTGCGCGTGCGGCGCAGATAGGCCGCGAGCCCGGCGATTTCAGTGTCGGTAAGCGACGCGTAGGCGGGCATCACCAATCCCGGCGCACCATCCGCATTTCCGACACCTTTCAACACAACCTGAATAAAATTCGTCGGTTCGGGCAGCGTCAGTGCGCTATTGAGCGCCAGTTCCGGCCGCGCGGGAAGGGGGGCTGGCCCGGTATTGTAGTGGCAGCTGATGCAGGCGGAGGCATAAAGGTCTGCCTCGGCATCGTACGGCTGGCTGATGGCGAGATCGGAAGTCGCCAGCGCTTGACGCACCGTCGCGTCCACGCTAGAGGCACGAGCGGCCGCGTGATTCATATCGCTGAAGTAGACTGCGATGGCGCGAATGTCGGAGTCCGGCACGACGGCAAGCGCCAGAGCATCGCGGATAACTGGAGTCATCGTCGCGCCCGCCGCCCCGTGCAGCGGGCTGGTGCCGTTTCGCAGGAAGGCGAACAGCTCCTCTTGTGTCCATGGCACAGGGGAAGGATTCTTTTGATCGAGCGCGGGTGCGATCCAGCCGTCAATCACCGTGCCGGCGTACGAATCCGCAACTTTTTCGCCACCGAGCGCGTTGCGCGGCGTGTGGCAGCCGCTGCAATCGCTGAGCGCTTCGGCGAGATAAGCTCCGCGATTCCATTCAGCGCTCTTGGAAGGGTTGGTCTCAAAGCGTCCGCTTCTGAAGAAAAGAGTTTTCCATCCTTCCTGGAGAGCGCGGACACTTAAAGGGAAGGGAACCGTGTTCGACGGTACGGTTGCGCTGACCGGCTGGCGCGTCATTAAGTACGCGTACAGCGCCCTGACGTCATCGTCTGTCAGCTTGGTGTAAGCATTGTAGGGGAAGGCAGCGAAAAGATGCGATCCATCGCGGGCCACGCCTTCGTGCATGGCGCGGACAAAGGCTTCGAGCGGCCATGCTCCGATACCGGTTTTCGGGTCCGGCGTAATATTCGTTCCATAAATGATTCCGAACGGTGTGTTTACTCCGTACCCGCCGGCAAAGGGTTGACCCCCGGCACGCGTGTGGCAGGACGCACAATGTCCAGCCGCTGCAAGAGCTTCCCCGTGAGCGATGGACTCCGGGGAGAAGCTTTGTGGGGCGGGCCGCTCGATTGGAGGAATTGCCCGCCGCCAGGACAAGAGCAGGAAGCCAGCCAGCCCGAGAAAAGCCACTGCGAAAATTGCGATCGCAATGCGTCGAATCATTGCATCCCCTCCTCTCTACACAAATGCCCCGGCGCGAGCGTTGTTCGCCTTACTACCTATCAGAGCCGAAACTGCGCGTCGCTGTTGGAAATCTCAGGGAATGTAGCTCGAAAACACGTAGTCTTGAGCTTTTTGCGGCGTATGGCAGACGAAGCAAGCTGCGACCGTGTGGGCTAGATCCGGTAATTGTGGTTTCGTGGGATCGCCTGCAGCCCACACTTGGAATCCCCACCCTCCAGTCGCCGCGTACTTCTTTGCGTTCTTCACCATCACCGTCACAAATGTCTTGGCGCCTTCCAGAGTCGCGCCATCCTTCACCGAGAAATCGTGAACGTCGTCCGCGAAAATGGTTCCGTCAGGATACGGAAATGGGCCGCCCGTTTTCAGGGTCGGCAGCCCCTTGGCATTCACGTAAATGTGGTGCAAGCCGGCCATACGGTCGAAAAGCGGGCTGTCCGCGGTCACGGACAGTGAGTTCACGAAGAACCAATTCCGGAAACCATTGGGGAACGGAACCCCATCGCCGGCGGAAACCGCCGAGAGGGCGCTGCATAACATCAAGACTCCAGCAGAGCCTAAAACGACTACAAATTTGCGCAACATTAGTGTGCCTCCTCTTGAATAATGAACTTGTTTATCGATGGCTCGTTTCGCCTTGGGCGACCGGTTGCGAAGCGGTGACATTGAGTGCGAAATCGAGATTGCCTCGCATCGCAAAAGAATACGGACGGCGGCACAACCCTCTTTTTAGCAGCCACGATCTTGAGGGCTGACAGGAAGCAACCAGCCCACGCCAACAGCAGGTGAGGGTTCGTGCCGTGCCGGTCATGCCAGGAACCGATAGCCTAACGTCCAGCCTGCCATCAGAAGTGCGGGATGCACCGTTTTCGCGGCCCCAGCGGTGTGGGCCAATCGCTGGCGAAGATCGGCTAATGTTGCTTCGGGAAAACTAGTATGGAAGGGCCGAATTGACACGGTCGTGCCAGTGCAATCAGAACACCACGAACGCGGAAGGTCGGAGTAGGTGCCTATGTGCCTAAGGGGCAACGGCTTCGCGCAATCATCGGGCGCGGTCCTGCTTGTCGATCTGTCGGTGCGCCGTCTCGCCGAGCCAGTTGGGCTCTGGAAGTGTCGGCAGTCTGACTCGTGTTTTCGGTGCTATGGCCCCTCAAAATAGGAGTTCCAGAGCCAGTTGCAGCGAGCGCGGGCCGCCAATCTGGTATAGAGGATTGAAAGTGCCATTCGCGCCTCCGGAACCCAAACTGTCCGCTAGTGTTGGCGTCGAGCGGCCAAACAGGGGGCTGGTCAGGTTGTTGGTGGGGCTCCCGAAGTTGGGGTGGTTCAGCATGTTGAAGAACTCGCCTCGTAAGCGGAGCCCTGTTTTCTTGGTGACGCGAAATGTGCGCTGCAGCCAAATATCGCCTTGCATGCCGTCGAAACCCCGCAGCACATTTCGCCCAAAATCACCCTGCTGGCCCGGAGGATTGGTGAAGGCCGCCGTGTTGAAAATCTTGCCGCCAGGATATCCCGCGCCATAAAACGCAAGAGGCACTCCCGGGTTCACGTTCGGGCGCCGACCAGATCAACCGGCGGAGCCGATCCGGCCAAGCTAAAACCATCCAGCGACCAGCCTGCCAATACCGCACGGGCAAGCGTCCCCGGCGCGGCCGAGGGCGCCTGATAGTCGTTCCCGAGGTGAATGCGTGCCGGATTCTCGAACGTGCCCTGCGTGACGAGGTCGTTTCCGATCGCATCGGTTGAGGCATCGTCAATCGAATGCGACAAAGCACAAGATGCCAACGCTTGGAAGCAAGGTGACAAACGCCGCTCGAACCGCGACGCCAACCAGAGACTAGGAACGAGAAACCAGCAACCCGGCTTGGGCGGATTTTAGCGCTGCCAGTTTCTCGGTGGCCTGTTGTTTCACTTTGGCGATGCTCTGGTCCTTGATCTTTTCGTAGCCGCGGATCTGGTCCGGGAGCGCCGCGATTTCGAGGGCTTGCGGAATATTCTCTGGCGTCAGGTTGGAGAGCACTTGCTCAATCAGATCGCGATACCACTGGATCAGCGACCGTTCCATGCGGCGATGGGCCGCGTAGCCGAAGAGGTCGAATGGGGTCCCGCGCAGCATCTTCATGTTTTTCAGCATGAGAAGCGGCGTACGGAACCACGAGCCGAATTTTAGCTTTTTGTTGACTCCGAAGCGGCGCAGCATGGGCGGATGCAGATTGTAAGAGACGGACTCAGCCGATGTCCACATGTCTCGCACGCCGCGCTCAAACGACGGCTTGGTTAATAAGCGTGCCACTTCGTACTCATCTTTATAGGCCATCAGCTTGTACAGGTACTTCGCGACGGTTGCCTTCAGGGATGGCTCGGAAATCTTTTCCAGGAAATCTACGTACGTCTGCGCGTAGGCTGCGTTTTGGTATTCGCGGAGTTCGGCGACGCGGTCGATAGATGGCTTCGTCGTGGTTTCGGATTTCAGGTAGCTTTCTACCCAGGCGGCGTCTTCGTAATACTTGCGTCCCCAGGAAAACGTTTGAATGTTACGCTCAATATCCACGCCATTCCACTCGATGGCTTTTTCCATGGCTTCGAGCGAAATCGGAATCAGCCCACCTTGATAGGCCACGCCCATCATGAAAAGATTCACCGCCATGTGAGTGCCGAACAATCCTTCGGCTAGCCGGTTGGCGTCCAGGAAAATATTGCGGCCGCGATTGGTGACGGAGTTCACCAGTTCAAGCATTTGCCCGGGTCCGGATACCGGCGCGCGGTTGCGAATATTGTCGATGGTGGGAACCACATCGCTATTGACGATGGCCACCGTTCGCCCCGCGCAGGCCGTGTTCAGATTCGCGGGATGCACCACACCCAGCAGATCGAAGCCAAGAATCAAATCGGCGTTCCCGCTATTCACTTTCGCGGGCGCTTCGATGGGATGCTCGCTCAGCAACAGATGCGAAACCACCGCGCCGCCCTTTTGAGCCGTGCCGGTCTGGTCGAGCGTAGCCACCGAAAGCCCGTCAATCCACGCCGCGGTGGCGAGCAGCGCGTTGATGGTCACTACGCCGGTCCCACCGATTCCTGGACCGATGATACGATAACCATCGCCGGCCTTCATCATCTGACGCGGCGCTGGCACATCGGCAGGCGGCAATTTCGGAAGCGTTTTCTTCTTGAGGCCGGTCCCTGCCTTGATTTGAACCGTGACAAACGACGGGCAATCGCCCATGGCGCAGGTGTAATCTTTGTTGCAGGACGATTGATGGATGCGGATCTTTTGTCCCAGCTCGGTTGCGACCGGTGTCAGGCTCATGCAGTTGGATTGGCGGACGCAATCGCCACAGCCTTCGCAAACTTCTTCGTTGATCACCAGGCGCATGGTGGGCTCGGCCAACTGGCCGCGCGAACGTTTGCGGCGCTTTTCAGCCGCGCACTCCTGGTCGTAAATAATCACCGTGACACCGGGAATCGATGGCAGCTCGCGCAGCGTACGCGGCAGTTCATCGCGGGAGCGGAGCTCAGCATTCGATGCGAAGACGCTCAGGTCGGTATATTGCTCGACGTTTTCCGCCAGCACCACGGTTTTGCGGACTCCTTCAGCCTGCAGCTTGCGCGTCAGCTCTGGAATCGGAAGAGCGCCCATGGCCGCTTGGCCTCCGGTCATAGCGACGTGACCGTTGTAGAGAATCTTGTAAGTGATGTTGACCTTGGCCGCGACGCAGGCTTCAATCGCCAGATAGCCGGAGTGAAACAGCGTGCCGTCGCCAATGTTTTGGAAAATGTGCGGATGATCCACGAAGGGCGTCATGCCGATCCAGGGCGCGCCTTCGCCACCCATCTGCGTGAGGAAAGAAATGGCACGAGTGGGATCCATCAGCCGCATGGCCATGGTGTGGCAGCCGATGCCGCCGCCTGCGATCTGACCCTCGAGCAGGAGTGTGGAGCGATTGTGAGGACAGCCGCTGCAGAAAGCCGCCGGGCGGGCGCCCAGAGGCTTCGGGGCTTGGGACTGGGGGCTGGGGGCTGGCTGTCGGTGATCCTTCAGGTTTAGGACGTCGCACAGAACTTTTGCGATTTTGTCGGGGTCCAGTTCGCCGACCGGGGGGAAATGGGATTTGCCTAAGATTTTTGGATGGGTTGGTTGATCGTAGAGGATTTCGCGGAGCTGCATTTCCAGGAAGCTGCGCTTTTCTTCCACTACCAGGATGGTTTCCAGACCCGCCGCGAATTGTTTTACAAACTCGGCATCCAGCGGGAAGGGCATGCCGATTTTTCCTATTCGGATGCCGTCGCGGACCTTGAGATCGCGGAGCGCCTGCATCAGATCGTAGTAAGTCTTCCCGGTGCTCAGGATTCCCACGCGAGCCGCCGCGCCGTTGTGCCGATTCACACCGTTTAAGCGCGCGAATTGGCGCGCGGCCTCCAGGCGCCGTACATTCACTTCATTTTCGAGCGCCAGCGTGATGGGTGGCACCAGGCGCGGATCGGTGTATTTCTGATACCCTTCCGGCAATCGAATGGCGGGCAGGTCGGGATCGGCTTCCATAGTGCCGCCGCCATCGCAAATGTCGGTGACCATTTTCATTCCAACCCAAGCGCCGGAGAAACGTGACATCGCGATGGCCAGCAAACCGTAGTCGATGATCTCCTGCGTGTTGCCGGGATACAGGAACGGAATGCCTAGGTTGAACAGGCTGAAGTCGCTCTGGTGTGGGATGGTGGAGCTTTTGGAAACGGGATCGTCACCGCACAACAGCAACGCGGCGCAATTCTTTCCGGTGCCGCCCAGGTTGGCGTGGCGCAGAATGTCGCCCGAACGATCCACGCCCGGCCCTTTGCCGTACCAGATGCCCACCACGCCGTCCACTTTGTTCTTGCCGATCACTTCATAAATCTGGCTGCCCATGACAGCCGTGGCTGCCAGATCCTCGTTTACTCCCGGTCGAAAATGGATGTTATATTCGGTGAGTAGCTTTGCGGAGCGAGCCAGCGCCATGTCATATCCGCCCAGTGGAGATCCCTCGTAGCCGGAAATGAACGCGCCGGTTTTGAGGCCCGCCGCCTGGTCGCGGCGCATCTGGTCCACGGGAAGCCGGACCAGCGCCTGGATACCGGTCAAATACACTCGGCCCCGTTCGAGTGTATATTTATCTGATAGCTTCATAGATCTGGTGGGATATCCGATTCATGCTAGCACGCTGTAAGGCGCGGGTTTCGGAATATATATTGTTTGGGAGGATCATTCACGATGCGCACAGTGATTTACGCACTCTCGGCGTGTTGGGCGTTTGTTCTTTTGGCGGCCGCAGCGGCTGGCCAGGAGCAGGAGCGTCCCAGTTTCAGCGGCAACTGGCAGTTCGACGCCTCCAAGAGCGAACTGCATTCCAGCAAGATCTCCAGCGCAACCTGGGTGATTGAGGAAGGCGACAACTCCATTCACATCTCGCAGACCGAGAACGGCAAGGCCAAGAAAACCGAGCTGCAGTGTACGACCGATGGAAAGGAATGCAAATTCCCCGGCGACCGGCGGGACTCGTTCTGGTTCAACGGCCCCATGCTGGTGGACATGGAAACCAAGAGCGAGCACGTTACCCGTTTTCGAATGAAGATTTCCGACGATGGGAAGACGTTGACGGTGGAAGTGACGCCGATTGTCCCGCAGAGCGACAAGATTGATACGTTGGTGTTTCAGAAGTAGGGCTGACGACGAGGGCCTGGGCGGTTTCACCAGACGGTGTGCACGTTGGATGCTCGGATGCGGCTGTCCCGGCTAATGACGGGAACGCCGAAATATGCAGCCGTCGCGGCAACGATTCGATCCGGTAGGTCTGGAACAGCATCTCTGGGGACCTGGCGCATCGCCTCGACGATATCTACTGTGAAAGGAGCCTCTTCGAGCACGTACTGATGATCAGCCAGCGCCTGCTTCAATTCTTCATAGGCCGACTCAGGTAAGCGCTGTTTTTCGGTGAGATAAACGATCTCCGCTAAACTGATCGGCGAAAGCAGAATTTCGTGACCGGCCGCGGCGGCATCATCTATAAACGTTCGGGCGGTCGGCGATAGGAGAGGATTGTTAAGCAAGTACCAAAGGGCAGCGTGTGTGTCCGCGACGCCAGCAATCACGGGACTTCCTCGGCAAAACCGTGAAACATTTCCCTGCGGTTCTCATCGATCTCCTCCGCAGAGGGGCCGGGCCCATACTTCGCAAGCAGACCGAATGCCGATTTCTTGGGTTCGTGACCTTGCTGTGGCCGCTCGGTCAAAGCATGTTCTAATACCTGCCGTGCGTAGCTGGAGGTGCTTATGCCTTGAGCGTTTGCCTTGGCTTTCAACACCGCTTCCAATGCGGCTGGAATTTCAATAGTCAGATTCATGTCCAGCGGATGCTTCTTCTTCCAGAGTACCGAATCAGTAGGCCTCTGTCATTCGTGCCGCAAGGCCTCCATGGGATCCACGTGGGCAGCGCGATGGGCTGGAATATAGCCTGCCATGGCGGCTGCCGCAACGATGGTGAAGACGACCGCCGTTAGCGTTAATGGATCGAACGGCTGCAATCCGTATAGCAGGCTCTGAATCGCTCGCGCCGACGCCATGGCGAGGGGTAATCCGATCGCGACACCGCCAACGACAAGCGCCAGTACCTCGCGGAGAATTGTCCAACACACGCTCGGTCTTGGTGCTCCCAGCGCGAGACGAATCCCGATTTCGCGGGTTCGTTCCACCACCGCGTAGTCGAGCCTTCCATAGAGGCCGATCGCGGCCAACACTAATGCAAAGATGCCGAAGCACGCCGATAGAGTGGACACCATGCGCTCTTGAACCAGCGTTGCATCCACTTGTTCATCCAGAGTGCTGAGCGAGAAGGCCGGGACGTTGGGCGCCGTTTCGTGAAGTTCGCGCCGCACCTCGGGCAAAATGCTCTCCGGATCGCCCACGGTTCGGATGCCGAAAAACAATTCCTCCCAGGTATCCGGGAATTGCAAATAGGGCCGGTAGACCATGGGCTGGGCGGGCGCGCGCAGGCTTTGGTAACGAGTATCTTTGGCGACGCCTACGATCTCCAAGGACGATCCACCGATCGTGATCCGCTCGCCCAATGGATTCCCGCCTGGGAACAAGCGCGACGCAACGCTCTCGCTGACCACGGCAACGCTCGCCGTGTGATCGTTGTCCCGTGCGGTTAGATCTCGACCCATTCGGAAGGGAATGCCCATGGTTTCGAAGAATCGCGGTCCGACGCTGTTGACGCTT
>Ga0187855_10003865_pt1 | contig 10905 bp, 13 predicted proteins | sample June2016WEW_8_10_2_FD_132969 | JGI IMG/M metagenome (GOLD analysis project Ga0187855, IMG submission 132969) | Peatland microbial communities from SPRUCE experiment site at the Marcell Experimental Forest, Minnesota, USA - June2016WEW_8_10 | ecosystem: Environmental > Terrestrial > Soil >... | reverse complement strand
CAAACACAAAAGAGAAACCAGCAATACGATACTCGCCGGCGTCCAGACGGAGATGGCGCTGCCGCGCATATCGAAGTCCGCAAGAATAGCGGAACTCAACCTAGACACGGCGAGAATTTCCGAACGGCCGAGGACGGTCATCACCGGAACCGTTGACAAGTTGATCGCATCTTCGCATCCAAACCAGCGGGAGGAGGCGCAGATTTCTATCGAAGGTGCCGATCCTGGCTATCGAGACGTCCGTATTGAGAATTCGCTTACTGACGAACACGGCGACGAAGTGAAGATCAAAAAAGGCGCTCATGTCGAGGTTACCGTCACGGCCGAAGATGCGTTCGACGCCATCAATCCTAAAGCGGTGGCATGACCTCCCGCCCTTCCCAGTCAAAAGAAAACAATGTCTCGACAACAATACTGTGCTGACAACCTACTTCTGCTCGGCGAAATGCTGGACGTAGCGGCACAGTATATCGGTCTTTGTGACGATGTCCTGAATGAGGAAGACAAGGCGATGGTCGGCCTGGCCTACGATCAAATCCATCCTCTCAGGGACCGAACCGTCAAACTCGGGAGGAAATTGGAAGAATTGGAAAAGCGGGTACTGAGCAAGCTGACACAACTGGGAGACCGGAACGCCTTGAAGGCAGGGCCAAGGCGACGTTTAGCTCGGGCGACCTAGCCGCAATGCAATCGTTGGCAGGTCGGCACATCAGGAGTGTCTCGACTGCGGTTTATCTTGGGGCAGTTGGATCGACCCTACGCATCAGCATTTTTTCAATAGCGACAAATCCCAATACCGCGAGCACGCTCCAGACGACTCCCAATTTCCAATTGAGATAAAAGGCAAAACCGCCAAAAAGAACACTGCCGACGATCCAAAAAATCAGCAACCCGGTTCGCTTTGCCACATACCACTGGGTACAGGAATCCACGTTTTAGCATCTATCAAATTCGCGGACCCCTGTAAATCCGGCGAATCACGTATCACGCAAACGGATTAGTTTTTTATGCTCTACCTTCAGGCTATGGCTGCTCGACCCCTGAAGAAATGTAGGAGGAGCATGATTATACCAACGATCAACAGAATGTGGATTAAGCCGGTGGAAACGTGGAAGGCAAAAAAGCCCAGCAACCAAAGAACAATCAGAACCGCTGCAATCATTCCAAGCATGTCGTTAACTCCTTAACCAGAGCGGCGTGCCAATGAGGAAAACCTCCTGTCACGCACAGCACAGATGCCGACTTCGGGTTCGTGCTTGGTTAAGGCTCCCAGATGGGGGTCTTGAAATCTGTCTCCTATGACACATATAGGTCGCGCAGCGGTCCGGTACTCTGTCCTCAGGGAGGCCAAGGGGCCATGTGGCGGGCTGAGTCTGGCGCAACTTGGGCGGAAGCAAGCACGCGACAAAAAGAATCGCAGGTCCCCTCGGCTTCCCATCTCCGATCTTGAAGCGGCCGCATTCTCCAAACGCCGAAAGACACGACGGGCCGGTAGCTTAAATTAGCAGACCTGAACTACAGCGGGGACAAGGTCCGAGGCCAGCCGGGATTTGTCTAACAACTTCGCAGCCATCGGATTCGAGCCAGATAAATGTCCCAAAGGAAACAAATCCAAGTCGGTTCGACCGTTGCCGCGGCCTAGGCTCTTCAAGGACCTCCTCGAACAGCGCATCCATGTCCTTCTTCCGCAGAGACGAGCGTCTACCATCCAAGCTCGCAACTAAACTGACGGCCGCGGCGAAGCTTGGCGCGAAGGAGTATTCCATTTGTAGGAGAGCGTGCGGCCGAAGGAAGAGAGGGAACTAGGGCTCGTTGGTTGGCTTGGTTCGCCTAGTGGTTTAATCCTTACCCCGCGCGAGCGCGCAGTAGGTGAGGAATCCAATCAAAAGTACAAGAACAAGAATACTGCCGGGGTGAGTTCGTTCTCCGCGTTGTTGAATGCTGAACCAGATAATCGCGGCTACCATTGCCGCTCCGAGTCCGCCAAAGACTGCCATCACGTAACTTTTATCACTTTTCGGTTTCGCCCAAATGCGCGGCAACGCTATACCAGAATGTGTGTCAGGGCGCATTGGGTGCATTGTCGAGGATCGGTCTTGTGCCTCCAACGCGTAAAAGTGTTTACAGTAGTGCTTGTCGCAGAAGTGAAAGCCACCGCAATCGTGACAAAACCAATCAGCGATCATTCCGCACGTTTTACACGTATGCATTATTTTTTATCCATACCCGACGAATTGACGGGTTATAGCCAAATGCTACGCTTTATGTATAGATCCCTGTAGTTAAACTCCTCTAATGAAGGCGATCCATCAGCTAGTCCAAGAGCTGATCGCCCATTCCTCCGCGCCCGTAAACGACCCGATGCGGTTGTCGGATGAATCCGGCGCGTCTGCTCACCCGCCTTACCCACCGGATGCACGAAGACCCCGCGCTTGCTGTTTTCACGAGCCATTTTGCCCAGGCTCTCTCCGGCGCGCTGAAGGTCCCTCCCGAAGGCCTCCACGCCGACGCAATCCAATCCTTGCTCCTTGATCGTTGGCTGATAAACTGCACGAAGTTGGCATTCTAGCTAGAGGAGGACTAATGGAGACGTCTGCTCCGGCTAAGTCCGCGTCGGGCCGTTATCCTCGAGTCGCTAGCCCAATGCACACGATTTTAGTGCTCGCCGCCATTGGCGGTTGGACGATCGGTCATAAGATTTTTATAGATCAATTGAGCGCGGCAGCTAATCCGAACCGGGTACGCTTTTATGTAGTCACGGGTCTCTATGAATGGCTCTTGTTCGTTTTGACAGTCGTAGGCGTGCGGGGTAGTGGCGCGTCTGCCCTCATGGTTCTCGGTGAACATTGGCGTTCCGTCCGCCAGGTGCTGCGGGATATTGGAATTGCCGCTGGGTTCTGGATCGTCGCGGCGATGCTCCTTTGGATATTTGGCTGGCTCTTGCGCATCGCCGCCCTGGGTCGGAATGTGTCCATGCTCCCGCATCGAGGTATCGAACTGACATTATGGATAGCGCTCTCAGTCACCGCCGGTATTTGCGAGGAAACGATCTTTCGGGGTTATCTACAACGACAGTTCATGGCTCTGAGTAAGAGCGCTCCCGTCGGCATCCTCCTTTCTGCTGTGGTGTTCGGCGCGGCTCACGCGTACCAAGGCTTCCGGATGGTGATTCTGATCGGCCTATACGGAGCAATGTTCGGGATTCTGGCCCATTGGCGCGGAACCGTTCGCCCTGGAATAATTGCTCATGCGTGGAACGATTCATTGAACGGAGTGCTCGCCAGCTTAGTGAGGAATTAGGGTCTGTTCGCTGACGGCAGCGGTGGTTCCGAGAAGGAAGAACAGACCTGTGGTACCGATAAACTCCAAGTAGCTTCATAAGTGCTGTCTCCATAACAACAGTTTCACGCCCCTGGCGCAGGTCGCTTGCGCGAGGTGTTCCAATAGCTTCTGTGTTGGTCAGAGAGCTAATGCGACAGTCAGAGCGGAGAATAAGCCGGAATCTCTGCTGTGGTTCGGCTGAAGCTTGGGGACTGAACAGAGGATGGGGGGATTGTGTCCCTTTTGGGACAGACAGTTTACGCCTCAATGGGCTATTTGTAGCACTAAGGATTTTGGGTCCCCCTCTGGCTTATTGCGAAAGCCATCCTCGATCGCAAAGTGGAAATTCTAGAAAAGGAAAATTTCACATGATGAGGCTCCGACTTGTCCCTTTCTTGATTGCGTTGGCCACGCTGGGAGGGCTGGCGCCGGTGGCAAAAGCGCAATCCGCCGTCGACTTTGGATCTTCCTCGAACAACGCCGCAGCGCCCTCCATCACGACGGGGCCACAACTGGACCTGACGTACCGGCGGCCCACGGAGCAAACGAAAATCCGAAACTACCTGTTCGACACCTTTGGTCCCTATCCCATCGCCGGTGTTGCGATCTTGGGAGCCATCAATCAAGCGGACAAGACGCCTCCGGATTGGGGACAGGGCACGGAAGCCTACGGGGAGCGAGTGGGATCCGACTTCGGCATTGCGATGGTAACGACGACGACGCGCTATGCGTTGGCGGAAGCCTTCCGGGAAGACACCATCTATTATCGCTGTGAGTGCAAAGGGCTATTTCGGCGGCTGGGTCATGCGGTGATTTCGACGGTGACCGCACGCCGTGATGACGACGGCCATCGCCACTTGTCGTTCCCCTCGCTGGTTGCGCCCTATGCGGGCACGATGACCGCCGTGTATGGATGGTATCCGAGCCGCTACGGTTTCAAAGATGGGATACGGATGGGCAACTACGGCCTGCTGGCGTTCGCGGGCGGAAATATCGCGCGTGAATTCATTTATGGAGGGCGGCACACGCTATTTGGATTTATGCATCGTGATCGCTCCGGGTCTCCGGGAACGGACACGGTAGCCAACTCGAACCCCTGAGCCATCGCTATGAGCGACTATACCAAGGCCCCTTCGCGCTGGATCAGCCAGGACGTGCCGCAAGCTACGTCACTGATCCGATCTGTTTTCGCTGCGCTCTGGAGTCCAGTCAACGGCTTCCTCGAATGGTTTGGGGAGCTTGGGGGTTTTGTCTGGCAGGTGATGCGGGCGGCGGTGCGGCGTCCGTTTGAATGGCGCGAACTGATTCGGCAGCTCGACGATATAGGCTCCAAATCGTTGCCGCTGGTGGCGCTGGCGGGTGGCGCCATTGGTGCAGTGCTGGCCTTGGAAAGCCGCTACAGCCTGGTGCGATTCGGCGCCAGGTCCATGCTGCCTGCCGCGATTGTGTTCTCGATTGTTCACGAGATGGGTCCCGTCGTGACCGGTTTGGTGGTCAGCGGCCGGGTAGGGGCGGGGATCGGCGCGGAATTGGGATCGATGAAGGTCACCGAGCAGATCGATGCCATCGAGGCGTCGGGCGTAAATCCGTACAAGCTGCTGGCCTTCACACGGATCCTGGCGTGCATCTTGATGTTGCCACTGCTAACCCTGGCTGCCGATTTCTGCGGTGTGGCCGCCGGTTGGATTGCGGATACACTGGTCGACCCGATTTCCTTTCATAAATTCCTGCATTCTGGATTCGCCGGGACCAGCTTCAGCGACTTTCTGGCGCCGACCTTCCGAACCGCGGCGTTCGGGCTGATCGTCGGGACGATCGCGTGTTTCCAGGGAATGCGCAGCCAGGGTGGTACCCAAGGCGTGGGCCGTTCGGCGACAAGTTCCGTGGTGTTGTCTTCCCTGTTTGTCATTCTGGCCGACGTCATCTTGGTGAAACTGATCCTGGTGTTTTTCCCATGATGCACGCCAACCCAGAAGTGACGCTGCTCGTGGCAGAGACCGGCGACCGCACGATTGAAAATACCGAGTGGAACAGCGCCGGGCCTGCAGTGGTTTTGCAGGGTTTACATAAGTCCTACGGCCCGCAAACAGTCTTGAACGGGATCGATCTGACGGTGACTAGGGGCGAAACCCTGGTGGTGCTGGGCCGCAGCGGAACCGGTAAGAGTGTGCTGCTGAAGCTGATCATCGGGCTGCAGAAACCGGACTCGGGATCGATTCGCGTCCACGGGGAAGAGATCACGAGCGCGAATATCGAAGAGGTGAACAGGATCAGGAAGACGATGGGGTTCTTGTTCCAGCACGCGGCACTCTACGACTCGCTGACGGTAGAGGAGAACGTCGCGTTTCCGTTGCGGCGCCACACAAAAATGACCACATCGGAGCGGGGAGACCGCATCCAGGAATTGTTGGCCGGCGTGGGCATGGAAGACGCACTCAAGAAAATGCCCGGGGATATTTCGGGCGGTATGCAGAAACGAGTAGGACTGGCGCGAGCGCTGGCTTTGGAGCCCGCCATTTTGTTGCTCGATGAACCGACCGCGGGGCTCGATCCCATCACATCTCGGGCGATCGATGAATTGATACTGAAATTGCAAGAGGAACGCGACGTGGCATCGATCGTGGTCACGCACGACTTGCTCAGCGCGAAGCTTATTGCGGACCGCATTGTGCTGCTGCACGAAGGGAATGCCGTGATGGAGGGCACCTTCGATGAGCTGGAAAGAAGCGACGACAAATTTGTCGCGGAATTCTTCAAGCGGGATTTATAGGGAGCAGATATGTCAAGAGCGGCTAGGCTAGGGGCTTTTATCATCGCAACGCTGGCGATTCTGGTCGCAGGAGTCTTCATTATTGGTGACCGGCAATACCTCTTCACCTCAACCTATCGATTGAAGGCACAGTTCAATACCGTAGCTGGACTGGACGAAGGCGCGGAGGTGCGAGTAGGCGGAGTCCATAGCGGCAGCGTGCGGAGTATCGAGTTACCGAACAAGCCGACCGACAAAATCACCGTGCTGATGGATCTGCAGCGCTCGACTCACGAGATCATCAAGCAGGACTCTGTCGCTAGCATCGAGACCGAGGGCCTCCTGGGCAATGAGTATGTCGCGATCTCGTTTGGATCCGCCCAAGCGTTGAACGTCGGGGATGGCGACGCGATCGCGAGCGAGCCTCCGCTGGTCATCGCGGACCTGATCAAGAAGACGGACGGCATCCTGGACAGCGGTCAGGAAGCCCTGGACAACGTCACAGTGGCAACCGCGAATATCAGTTCGATCAGCGCGAAGATCAATCAAGGTCAGGGAACGATCGGGGCCCTGGTCAACGACAAGAAAATGTATAACGAGCTGGATCAAGCCACGATTGGCATGCGTGATACCGTGATCCACGCGCAAGCGGGCATCGCTGACTTCCAGGAAAACATGGAAGCGCTGAAGCAGAATTTCCTACTGCGCGGATATTTCAAGAAACGCGGCTATGAAGATTCTGCGGAGCTGGCGAAATACGAAATCGTCAGCCTACCGAAAGCTTCGCCTCTGAAAACCTTCACATACGAACCAAAACATCTCTTCGACAAGATAGACACGGCCAAGCTGAAGAACCAAGATTCTTTGCGTGCCGCCGGGCGGTTTCTTGCCGGCAATGAGTTCGGCATTGCGGTTGTGGTCGTTTATACGGGCATGACCGGAGAGGCACAGAAAGACTTGGTGCTGACGCAGGCCCGCGCCGTGGCGGTACGCGCCTACCTGGTTGGCAATTTTGCTTTCAATGACGCCCAGCTTAAGACCTTGGGAATAGGGAAGAAGATTGATGCAGACGCCGACTCCGGCTGGGGAGCTGTCGAGATCATCGTCTATCCAGCTGGCACGGGGATTCCTTCCGACTAGTGGGTACGTGACCTAGTCGCTGAGCCAGACGTGCATAGTCATGGCTGTCGGGATTGGGCATCTCGGGCCAGGTGCAGGACTACATCATGGACCGCGCACGCCCGGGATACGGGCGCTGAAGCGGTCGGAGAACCGATGTTCCTCGTGGAGCCCGCGAATAATCTCGCCTTTCTGAATAGCTCGCGATTCAGAGCAAACAGCGGACTTCAGAATTTATCTTCTAGTGAACAAGCGCGTTAAACGATTTTAGAGTTGCCCCTGTCTGAACTATACAGCGTGCTGAATCGCGCACGGCCCGCATATGGATGAGGCAAGAATTCTGGCTAGGGTCAGTTTGAAATTTTGACAAAGCGACCCGGTTGGTGGGGTCGCGATTTACATAGCCGATTCAACCGCAGGGATTGACCGAACTTCTGAAGCGTTATTCATTCACTGCTTCCACAGAAACGAACGGCGCCAAATCCTAACCGATGGGTGATTCGTACATCGGGCGACAACACCTTACTGTTGGGTGTGCCAATTGGTTACGCGAGCCTCTACGTTCCAGAGATGGAGCTTAGACATCTCAACGGGTAGGCTGGACTCCACAACGTTATCGGGCGCGTGCGATCACCAAAGTCATGTCGTCTGTTTGCTCGCCTAACCTGAACTGCTCCACCGCGTCCTCTACGTGTTGCAATATCTGCGCGGCTTCACCTCCCCGATTCTTGCGCAGCGTTTCCAAGAGACGAGCGTCGCCGAATTCTTCTCCACTATCGCCAGCCGTTTCTGTGATCCCGTCTGTGTGTATACTCAAGACATCTCCGATTTCCAACTGAACCGCCGCGAGGGAACACTCCCAATCCGAGAACAAACCAAGTACCGTGGCGTTCGCGTCTAGTCTCTCAACGTCGCCTCCTACGCGAAGCAGTACGGGAGGGTTATGCCCACAATTGACGAACTGAAGCGTTCGCGTGGCATCGCTGTAGCGACCAAAAAACAGAGTGACATATCGTTGGTTCGGACTGTGCTTGTAGAGGTGCATGTTCAGAGAGGCGAGTAATTGGGGAAGATCATGTGCGCCAGTGCTGCACTGGCTGTGTAGGTTGCCCTGCAAACTTGCCATCAGTAGGGCGGCCGGGATGCCCTTTCCTGAAACATCCGCCATGACGAACCCGACATTTCCTGGACCAAGATCGAGAAAATCATAGTAATCTCCTCCTACCAGCCGTGCCTGGACGCAGTGCCCGCAGTAATCGAGGGTTTTTAACTGCGGTTTCGCCTGAGGCAGCAATCCGCTCTGTACCTCTCGAGCGCGGTTCATCAATTCTTCATTCTGCGTTTGGTCTTGATTCAATGTCCAGAAGTCTGCATCTGGGGCCAAACACTCAAGGCCGGCCTGTCGGGCGGCGGCAGTGCCCGCCGCGCCGGCCCAGACCACGCGGAAGGGTGCTCTTCGATTGCCGCATTCGACCGTAAGAACTTCACCGAGTTGGAGCGCTTCTTCTAGGCCGGCAAGTCGCGCTCCCGAATTGGAAATATCCAAAGTATGGGCCGACTGCACTTTCTGACCTGAGGTGGACCGGCATAAATGCACCGGTATTTCAATCCGCACTCGCGCTTCTTTTCGCTGGTGATAACACGCGAGTGCCGCAGTAATCGCCCCCATTAGGACTGATTCATCGCAAGGCTTCATAAGCAAGCGGAAGATGCCCCCTTCGTTGACCGCATTTACTGCGCCATCGAGATCAACGCGACCCGTTAATAACAACCTGACAGTGTTTGGGGCGAGTTGCCGCACACGCTTTAGGAATTGCGCGCCATTCATGCCGGGCATTTGCATATCGGAAATAACAACCGCAAAGGGACCAAGATTGCGGAGCAAACTTATGCCGTCTTCACCGCCAATAGCGGTCGAGATGTCGAATTCGCCTTTAAGCATTTGCCTATAAAGGCTCAAGGAAGCCGGTTCATCATCGACGAAAAGGATCTTCTGATTCACAAGGCGGACTTTCAAACTTCATTGTGTACAAGACAGCGGTGATGGGTCGCCGAAAGCATCGAAGATGCAAGCTAAAGCTGTCAGATTCTTCATAGATGATTTACGCGAAGCGACGGACTCATGCGACAGGTCGGGTTTTCTTACAAGACTGCGATGCACTTCGCTTCCTCCGTTTGTTTTCGCGAATCTTCTGGATCGAAGTATCGTCGATTTGAACCTGCACCCCGGATCATGCGTTGTTGCCAAATTAGGGGGCGGCGGAAGTAAAACCGGAATTGCCAACCGAGAGGGTTCCCAAGAAGGGCTTAGACCGTGCTTGTCTAGAGCCAAAACTACGAAACTGTACTTACATTAACACTTCTAGAGGCTTCTCGATGGCAACCATCTCGAAGCGAGTTGCCCAGTGCATACATCACCCTGCTAGTGGAATTTACCCCAACTCTCATCGGAGCACCATCTTGCTGGACGCGGTCCCCTAACGTCCTAAGACCTGTTCTATTCGGCGTGCGATGTGACCCGCCAGGTGTGCGTCAAGTTCCATAGTCCGAATGGGCTTTGTGAGGTAGCCGTCCATCCCGCTGGCCTGGCACTTCTCGCGATCTCCTCTTGTGGTACTTGCAGTTAAGGCGATAATCGGCGTGTGCAATCCGCTGGTTTTCTCGTTTTGCCGGATCGCCACAGTTGCCTCCACTCCGCCCACGCCCCGAATCCGAAGTTCGGTTTGCGGATCAACTGCAACCACTTCTTCATGTGACATCACCATTTTGGGAAGGGGAATACCTAGTTGGATAACGGCTGAAGGTGGCTGCTTACAAACCAGTGCCAACTGTCCAGGAGGGAGACTCAAGTGTATACGCGGCGCAGATGCGGTCAAGCCAGGTTTGCAGGCAGATGCCCAATGGATTACAAACAGAGCGGCCGATGCAGCTCGTGACTGCCATTGCGGTGTAACATCCCTTTTTATAGAACGCGGTTATCGGGAAAGTAGAGTCCCGATACGGCCGCTTTGATACGGCACGGCGATTTACCCTCCGCGCCAACTCTCGCCGCGAATTTTGCGTGCAGACTATCCGGAACCCTGGGGGTCACGCCTTCCCCGAAGGTACCCACGGGGTAGTTTACGCCGATGTTATATTCAGTCAACGATCCCAGACACTAGGGCTTGCCGGCTAGGTAGTCAGCGATCCTATCGCGTTGTTAAGCCTTCCTCGCCTGCTTCCTAGTCTTCGCCCACCTCTTCTTCGCCGCCTTCACAATCGCCGCTCTGCCAGCAGCCGACAGAATGCGCTTTTTCACAACGACTGCTTCGCGCTCGGCCGATCCGCCCAACGCTTTTGCAGCCGCGCGTACGCCGCCCAATTTACGCTCTAACTTGACTAACTGCTTTTCGAGCTTTCTCTCTTCGCGCTTAATCGATGCAAGAATGTCCATGAATCCTCCGGCTGAAATCTATCTCAACCGGAGGTAGGGCGCCAGAGTACTGCAAGAGGTAAGTAACTCAGATTGAGTATTCTTCGACAGTCTACGGATCTGTGAGGTCCAGTCTTCGTTGCGGGCGCAGGTAGATTTCCTCGATACAGACTCCCGCCCTCGCGGGCGATCAACACCGATAAAGCCTACCAGCGCTTCGCGTGCTCCATGAGGAAGCCGGTCTATTATTTCTGATCGCCCTGGTGACCCTGCTGATAGCCAGACTCGTAAGCTCTCTGGTCTT
>Ga0187855_10003864_pt1 | contig 10905 bp, 6 predicted proteins | sample June2016WEW_8_10_2_FD_132969 | JGI IMG/M metagenome (GOLD analysis project Ga0187855, IMG submission 132969) | Peatland microbial communities from SPRUCE experiment site at the Marcell Experimental Forest, Minnesota, USA - June2016WEW_8_10 | ecosystem: Environmental > Terrestrial > Soil >... | reverse complement strand
CTCATGCCACTCGCCCTCAAAACTCCAGCGCCTCACGCACCCCCTCCACCGGCGCCTCATGCCACTCGCCCTCAAAACTCCAGCGCCTCACGCACCCCCTCCACCGGCGCCTCATGCCACTCGCCCTCAAAGCTCCAGCGCTTCGCGTGCGCGCTCCAGCGAATGCTCGTCGAACACCTCGGGCGCCACGCCAAGTGTGGCGCGCTCCCCCACCCCCCAGTTGGCGAGTGCCAGGTCGAACGCTTCCATCGGCACCGTCATTGCTTTCGCCAGCTCCTGAGCACGGTGCTCCAGGTGCATCTGGTCGCCGATCCCAAACACGCGCTTGGCGGCCAGCGTGGCGAGGTCGTCGTGGGCGGCGCCGGGGGCGTTGGTGAAGCACAGCGTCTCCGCGCGCACCTCCGCCAGCCCGATGCGGCCGGCCGTGACCAGCAACTCGTAGCGGCCCATCCGCCCCAGGCCCGGCAGCGCCAGCCGTTCGAAGATCCGCTCGAAGCGCCTTGCGGGAGTCCAGGCCGGGTCGCCCGTGAAGGCCAACACCTGCCGACCGAAACGGGGATGCTGATCGAACGGGGGATTCTCGCCGGAGGCGAGTGTCTCCCCGCTTCGGTCGGAGGCAAGCGTCTCCCCGCTTCGGTCGGAGGCAAGCGTCTCCCCGCTTCGGTCGGAGGCAAGCGTCTCCCGGCTTCGGTCGGAGGCAAGCGTCTCTCGGCTTCGGTCGACCGGTGAGCGGCCTGCGTGCTCGACCCACTGCAGGTAGGCGCGCAACGTGGCGTCTCCTCTGGCCGGGTCGTGGGAGGTGCGGGCACCCAGCGGGATCCCATCGAGGTCCGGCAGCTCGCCGGCGCGCCAGTCAGCCCTCAGCGCCTTCCTGATCCCGGCGAAGGGGTCGGCATCCTCCAGCGGTGAGAGGTAGGCGCTCAGGAAGCACATCCACATCGCCTGCTCCTGGTCCTCCTGTTCGCGCATCTCCCCGTACAGGTCCGGCGGCGCGGTTCTGAGCGCCAGCAGCCGCCCCTCCGCAAACCCGATCTCTTGTGCCAGGCGCTCCGCGTCCGCGGAGGCGCGCAGGCCGGTCGCCAGCGGCGAGCGGTAGCCGTCGTCCTCGGCACGCTGCTCCTGGATCACGTGCAGCCCCGCGCGGCGGCGGCCCTGTGGCGAGGCGCGGCGTGCCCCGCCCGCCCCGGCGCGTCCGTGTCCCTCTTTCGCCCCCTCAGCCGTGCGCGTGCGCGAGCGGCGCCCCTGCCCCTCGGCCGGCGTCAGGCCCGGCACGGTCTCGCGGCAGATCGGGCAGCGCTCGATGAAGCGGTTGTGACGGCAAAACCTCGCCATACCACGCAGTTTAGTTGTCTCATGCCCGCCTCCCGGTGAGGAGCCGCGACAGCGGAGAGGCAGCTGGAAGGGGTGGTGGGGCTTGGAGAGGACGGGGAGTGGAGAGAATGTCCTTTAAAACAGACCCCACCACTTCAGAAAATGAAGGGTTTGGGGCCCAAAACAATACATCCAACTGCACTCCCTCACTTCACAAAATGAAGGGTTGGGGTCTGAAAAATATATGCTCTCCCTACTGCTTGTGCGCCACCCAAGCCCTACGCGGCGACGTGCGCGCGCAACGCCGGCGTGAATCCCTGCGCACGCGCTCGCTCGACGCCGGCGCGGCGCTCGTCGTCAAGCTCGACCACGTAGTTGGAGAAGTCCACCTGGATCGTGTGGCGCTTGGAGGCCTGGTAGCGGCGGCCCTGGCGGCGCATCATCGCCTCCATGTCCCGCCGCATCTGCGCGGGCGATGGCAGCGCGTAATCGCCCCACAGGTGCTCCGCCACCAAACGGCTCTGCAGCTCGGCGATCGGCATGATCGCCCCCCACGGCTGAACGAATCCGATGAAGTACAGCCCTTGCTGCTCGGGCGAGAAGACCCGCTTGTACAGCACGAGGCGGTTCTCGGGCGCGGACACCAGCCGCTCGTCGAGGAACGGGAAGCTGATCTTGTAGCCGGTGCAGTACACGATCAGGTCGGCCTGCCCCTCGCTGCCGTCGGCGTATCGCACCCGGTCGCCGTCCAACTCGGCGATCTCCGGCTTCACCGCGATCGCGCCGTGTGCGAGGCGGTCGAGGATGCGTGAGGAGACCGTGGGGTGCGCCTGTCCGAGGCGGTGGTCGGGCCGCGGCAGCCCGTAGCGCTCCATCGGCCCCACCGTCAGGCGTGTCACGACCTGCATCCCGCGCAGCAGCCACGTGAAGGGGATGCGGCTGGGTTTGACGCCGGCGTCCAGCGGGCGGCCGAGGATGTACTTCGGCACCACATGCACGCCGCGGCGGGCGACAAGCGTGGTGGAGCGTGCGTGGTAGGAGGCGTCCACGGCGATGTCCATCGCGCTGTTGCCCATCCCCACCACGACGACACGCTTGCCGGCGAGTTGGCTGGGCTCTTTGTATTCGTGCGCGTGGATCTGCTCCCCGTCGAAGCTCCCGGGGATCGGCGGCTCCGGCCAGCGGGGGCTCCAGTGGTGGCCGTTGGCGACCAGCAGCGCGTCGTAGCGATGCACCTCTTTGCCCCTTTCGGCTGCCCCCTTCCCGGAGATCGTCACCTCCCACCCGCCGTCCTCACACGGGCGAGCGTGCTCCACGGAGGTGTTGAACGTGATCCGCTCGCGCAACCCGAAGTGCTCGACATAATCGTCGAAGTAGCGCGCGATCTGGTCGTGGCGCGGGAAGTCGGGATAGGAGCCGGGCATCGGGTAGTCGGCGTACTCCATGCGCTCGCGCGAGGTGTTGATGTGCAGCGTGGAGTACGACGAGGACATTCCATTGCGGTTGCCGAACACCCAGTTGCCGCCCACCTTGTCGGAGGCCTCGAAGCAGTCGAAGGAGATGCCCCGATCGGCCAGCGCCTTCGCAGCGGTGATCCCCGAGGAGCCCGCGCCGACGATGCACGCGCGAGGTGGTGCGTCGGCGGCGCTCATGCCTACGGCCAGTCGAGCTGCTCGGCCAGCCCCGCAGGCCCAAGCTCGATCAGGGCGCTCCGCTCGACCGGCTCGTACTTTTCGCCGTCCCGGAGCGCAAACAAGTGCACCTGGCGCTTTTTGTGATCGAGGTCGTGCCGTTCGCGATATTCGCGCAGCTCCTGAAGCTCGACTGGCTCGGGGTCGCGGACGAACGTGGCCATGGTATGAAGGTTATCCCTCGGAGCGGAGAGCGCGGGTCATTCGACGCTGACCCCACCGCTGACGTGCGACGGCGGGCCCTCGGGCCCTTCGTCGGCGTCGGCGTGGCCCAGCAGGGCGCCGTCTTCGGGGACCGCACCGCTCACACCGGCCCGGCCGTTGCGCTTGCCCGCGAGGTAGCGATCCACCATACGGGCGCACTGGCGGCCCTCGTTGATCGCCCACACGATCAGCGACTGCCCGCGACGCGCGTCGCCCGCTGCGAAGACTCCCTCCACCGAAGTGGTATAGGGCGCGACGGCCTTCACGTTGCCCCGCGGATCCTTCTCCACGCCGAGCTGGTCGAGCAGCTCCTGTTCGGGATGCAGGAAGCCCATCGCGAGCAGCACCAGCTGTGCGGGCAGCTCGCGCTCGGTGCCCTCCACTGGCGCAAACGGCGGCCTGGGCTGGGCCTGAGCGACGTGCAGAGCCGCGACGCCGCCGTCCGCGTCGCCGCTGAAGCGCGTGGTCGTCACCGCGTAGTCCTGCTCCCCCACACCCTCCTCGCGCGCCTCCTCCATCGCGTAGCTGAGGCGGTACTTCAGCGGCCACTCCGGCCACGGGGTGCGATCGTCGGGGCGGTGCGCAGGCGGCTCGGGCAACAGCTCCAGCTGCACGATCGACGCGGCGCCCTCCCGCAGCGCGTTGCCGACGCAGTCCGCGCCGGTGTCGCCGCCGCCGATCACCACCACGTGCTTGCCGGCGGCGGTGATGGGCTCGCCCTCAGACGCGACAGACGCGGCGGCCGCAGTGGGGGCGGACCCGGCCCCATCGGGCGAGTGGAGAGCGCCGGTGGGCAAGGCACCGTCAGGCGAGCGTAAGGCGTTGCCGGCCGCAAGCTCCCGCGTGATGAAGCGGTTGCGCTGGTAGAGGTAGTCCATCGCGAAGTGCACCCCTTGCAGCTCGCGCCCCGGGACGGCGAGGTCGCGCGGCACGCGCGAGCCGGTGGCGAGCACCACCGCGTCGAAGCTCTCGCGCAGCTCCTGCACGGTGAGATCGCGCCCGACATCCACGCCGCAGCGCAGCTCCACGCCCTCCTCCACCAGTTGCTGCACCCGGCGCTCCACGATGCGCTTCTCGATCTTGAAGTCGGGCACGCCGAAGCGCACCAGCCCGCCGGCGGCCTCGTCGCGCTCGAACAGGGTCACGTCGTGCCCGGCGCGGCGCAGCTGCTGAGCGGCCGCCATGCCGGCCGGGCCGCTGCCGACGACGGCGACGCGTTGGCCGCTGAGGTGTCGCGGCGAGGGCGGCTCGGCTTTTATCCACCCCTCGGCGAAGGCGCGCTCGACGATCGCGTGCTCGATCTGTTTGATCGTCACCGCGTCGCCCTCGCGGATCTCCAGCACGCACGCCGCCTCGCACGGCGCAGGGCAGAGACGCCCGGTGAAGTCGGGGAAGTTGTTGGTCGCGTGCAACTGCACGATCGCCTCCCGCCAGCGGTCGCGGTAGACGAGGTCGTTCCAGTCGGGGATCAGGTTGCCCAGCGGGCAACCGTTGTGGCAGAACGGCACCCCGCAGTCCATGCAGCGCGCACCCTGCTCGCGCAGCTCTTGCTCGGGGCGCACCACCATGAACTCGCGGTAGTCGCGCGCGCGCTCGTGCGCGTCGCGGTAGGGCACGCCGCGACGCTCGATCTGCAGGAAGCCTCCCAGCTTTCCCATCAGTGGTCCGTCCTGTGAGCCCCTTGGCGCCTGGGCGAGCGAAAACCGAGCCTGCCGCGGACGCAGGGAGGGGACAGTGGTGATACCACGGACCCGACCGAGGACAAAGGCAGGCGAAGGTTTGCAGCCGATCCAGGCGACATGGGGTTTGCAGGACGGACCACTACGCCGCCGCTACTCCCTCGGGCTGCTCCTCTTCCGCGGCGAGCTCCGCCAGCACCCGCTTGTAGTCGCGGGGCATCACCTTCACGAACGCTCCCCGCGCCAGCAACTCATCCCACTCGGCCAGCACGCGCCGGGCAACCGGGGAGGCGGTGCGCTGCTCGTGCTCGGCGATCAGCGCGCGCAGCTCGAGCGCGTCGGCGGGAGCGGGTGTTTCGAAGTCGACCATCCCCATGTTGCAGCGCTTGGCGAAGGCGCCCTCCTCGTCGAGCACGTATGCGATCCCGCCGCTCATGCCGGCGGCGAAATTGCGTCCCGTGGGGCCGAGTACCACGACGCGGCCGCCGGTCATGTACTCGCAGCCGTGGTCGCCCACGCCCTCCACCACCGCGCAGGCGCCGGAGTTGCGCACCGCGAAGCGCTCGCCGGCCAGACCGCGGAAGAAGGCCCTGCCGGCGGTCGCCCCGTACAGCACGGTGTTGCCCACGATCACGTTGCGCTCGGCCACGAAGTCCCCGCTCATACCCTCGCGGGGGCGCACCGCGATCACGCCGCCGGAGAGGCCCTTGCCGGCGTAGTCGTTGGCGTCGCCGCGCAGCGTGAACCTCACCCCCGGCGCCAGCCAGCCGCCGAAGCTCTGGCCGGCCGAGCCCTCGAAGTCGACCACGATCGAGTCGGTCGCGAGCCCCTCGGCGCCGTGGGCGCGCGCGATGTGGCTGGAGAGGATGCCCCCCACGCAGCGGTTGACGTTGCGGATCGGCAACGCGATGTGGACCGGCGCCGAGCGCTCGGTGATGCGGCCGTCGCGGCCCGCGCCCTCAATGATGCGCCCGTTGCGGCCCGGGCCGCTCGTGGCCGGGGTAAAGGGCTCGATCGCCGAGCGCGCCAGCTCCACCAGCCGCCAGTCGAGCGCATCCTCCAGCACCGGCGGAGGCGGCTGCACGCGATGGCGCGGTTCGCCCTCGGCCAGCTCCACATGGGTGAGGATGTGGGTGAGGTCCACGCCGCGCGCCTTCCAGTGGTCGATCGCGGGACCGGCCTCCAGCAGGTCCACACGGCCGATCGCCTCATCGAGCGAACGCAGCCCCAACGAGGCCAGCAGCTCGCGGACTTCCTCGGCGACGTAGAAGAAGAAGTTGACAACCTGCTCGGGCGTGCCCTGGAAGCGCTTGCGCAGCTCGGGGTCCTGGGTGGCGATCCCCACCGGGCACGTGTTGAGGTGGCAGGCGCGCATCATGATGCAGCCGGTCGCGATCAGCGGCGCGGTTGAGAAGCCCATCTCATCGGCCCCCAGCAGCGCCGCGATCAGCACGTCGCGGCCTGTCTTCAGCTGGCCGTCGGTCTGCACCACGATCCGCGAGCGCAGCTCGTTGAGCAGCAGCGTCTGCTGGGTCTCCGCCAGGCCGATCTCCCACGGGACGCCGGCCGACTGGATCGAGGAGAGCGGGGAGGCGCCGGTGCCGCCGTCGTGGCCGGCGATCAGCACGCGATCGGCATTGGCCTTGGAGACGCCCGCCGCCACCGTGCCGACCCCCACCTCGGAGACCAGCTTCACCGACACCTGCGCCTGCGGGTTGGAGCAGCGCAGGTCGTAGATCAGCTGCTTGAGATCCTCGATCGAGTAGATGTCGTGGTGGGGCGGCGGCGAGATCAAGCCGACACCGGGGGTGGTGTGGCGGATCGAGCCGATGTACTTGTCCACCTTGTGGCCCGGCAGCTGGCCGCCCTCGCCCGGCTTGGCGCCCTGCGCCATCTTGATCTGCAGCTCGTCGGCGTTGACGAGGTAGTGGATCGTCACCCCGAAGCGCCCCGAGGCGACCTGCTTGATCGCCGAGCGCCGCCGGTCGCCGTTGGGGTCGGGCGTGAAGCGCACCGGGTCCTCGCCGCCCTCGCCCGTGTTGGAGCGCCCGCCGAGGCGGTTCATCGCGATCGCCAGCGTCTCGTGCGCCTCGCGCGAGATCGAGCCGAGGGACATCGCGCCGGTGCAGAAGCGCCTGACGATCTCCTTGGCGGGCTCAACCTGCTGCAAGGGAATCCCTCCCCCTCCTCCTCCTGATCCCCGCTCGGTCGCCCCCGACGACGATCCGTGCCCGCCCGCCGCCGACCCTGACCCGGCACCCGGCCCGCCGGCGTGCGAAGCGCCGTCGTCGGCAGACGCGGACTCGCTGCGCAGCTTCAGCAGGCCCCGCAGCGTCGCCCGCCGCGCTGCGTCCTCGTTGACCGTGCGCGCATACTCGCGGTACCTGGCGTAGGCGGAGCTCTCGCGCACCGACGCGTGCGCCTGCTCGTCCCCCGCCAGCGCAGCGCCCACCTGCGCGTCGTCGGTGGCACGCACCGCGTGCTGCACCAGCGCGATCGTCTCGGGGTTCCAGATGTGGCGCTCCCCGTCGCGCCGCCACGCATACACGCCGCCCACCGGGAGGATGTCGTCGTGCGGCGCCGGCCAGGCGCGGGCGTGGCGCTCCAGCGCCTCCACCGCCAGCTCCGGCAGGCCGACGCCGCCGATCCGCGAGGCGGTGCCGGTGAAGTGACGGTCTATCAGCTCGCGCGACAGGCCCACCGCCTCGAATATCTGCGCGCTGCGGTAGGACTGGATCGTGGAGATGCCCATCTTCGAGATCGTCTTGAGCAGCCCTTTGCCGATCGCCTTCACGACGTTCTGCGAGGCCTCCTCGGAGTTCACCGTGCTCGCCGCCGAGCCGTTCGCCGGGCGCTCGATCAGCCCGCGGTAGGCCAGCTCGTCGAGCGTCTCCAGCATCAGGTAGGGGTTGATCGCGCTCACCCCATACCCGATCAAAGTGGCGAAGTGGTGCACCTCGCGAGGCTCCCCCGACTCCAGCACGATCCCCGCGCGCAGGCGGGTGCCCTCGCGCACGAGGTGGTGATGAACGGTGGACACCGCCAGCAGCGAGGGGATCGGCGCGCGCAGCGGCCCGAGCGAGCGGTCGGAAAGGATCAGGATGTTGACGCCCTCGGCGATCGCCTCCTGCGAGTTCGCGCAGAGGCGCTCCAGCGCCCGCTGCATGCCGGCGGCGCCCTCGGCGATCGGCCAGGTGATGTCGAGCGTGCGCGCGGAGAACTCGTCGTGGGCGACGTGGCGCAGCGTCTCCAGCTCCCGGTTGAGCAAAATCGGTTGGCGCAGAATCAGCTTGTGGGCATGCTCCGGCGTCTCGTCAAACAGGTTGCGCTCGGTGCCCAGCGAGGTCGCGAGGCTCATCACGATCTCCTCGCGGATCGGGTCGATCGGCGGGTTGGTGACCTGCGCGAACAGCTGCTTGAAGTAGGAGAACAGCGGCGGCGCCTGGTCGGATAGCACCGCCAGCGCCAGATCGTTGCCCATCGAGCCCACCGGCTCGGCGCCGTCGCGCGCCATTGGGGTGAGCAGCACGCGCAGGTCCTCCTGGCTGTAGCCGAAGGCGCGCTGGCGGGCATGCAGCGGTTGGTCGGAGATCGTCACCGCCTCCGATGGGGGGAGGTCGTCGAAGTGCACCGAGTTGCGCACATACCACTCGCCGTACGGGCGGCGCGTGGAGATCTCCCGCTTGACCTCGCCATCCTCGACGATGCAGCCCCGCTCGAGGTCCACGAGGAACAGCTTGCCGGGCTGCAGACGCCCGAGGCGCTTGACGCGCTCCGGCGGGATGTCGAGCAAGCCGATCTCCGAGCCCAGCACCACGAGGCCATCGACGGTCTCCACCCAGCGCCCCGGCCGCAAGCCGTTGCGGTCGAGCGTGGCGCCGATCACGCGCCCGTCGGTGAACGCCACCGACGCCGGGCCGTCCCACGGCTCCATCAGGCAGGCGTGGAAGGCGTAGAAGCTCTTCAGCTCCTGCGGCAAATCCTCGCGTTCGCGCCAGGCCTCGGGGATCATCATCATCACGGCGTGTGGCAGCGAGCGGCCGGCCAGCATCAGCAGCTCCAGCACGCGGTCGAAGGTCGCGGAGTCCGAGTCGCCGGCCTTGACCACGGGCAGGATCTTGTGCAGGTCCTCGCCGAACAGCTCGCTCTGCAGCTCGCTCTCACGAGCGCGCATCCAGCTGACGTTGCCCATCACGGTGTTGATCTCGCCGTTGTGGCAGATCACGCGGTAGGGGTGCGCCAGCTCCCAGCTCGGGAAGGTGTTGGTCGAGAAGCGCGAGTGCACCAGCGCCATCGCGCTCTTGGCGCGCGGGTCCCGCAGGTCGGGGTAGAAGCCGGCGAGCTGGTTTGAGATCAGCATTCCCTTGTAGTTGATCGTGCGCGAGGAGCTCGAGGTCACGTACAGGCCGGACGGGCGGGCGTCGGCATCAGACAGCTCGCAGACGCGGCGAATCACAAACAGCTTGCGCTCGAAAGCGTCCTGGTCGAAGGGTTGCTCGTGCTGAGCGCCCTCCCGACCCGCGGTTTCCGCGCCGGCGCCCGACCCCGGCACGGCAAGAGGTGTATCTGGCGCTCCGGCAAGAGCCGGCGCGGACGAGCCGGCGGGCAGCTCCCCCGCCCCCACGAACAGCTGCCAGATCGCGGGACGGCAGGCGCCCGCGGTGCGTCCGGTGCAGGCGGTGTCCACCGGCACCTCGCGCCAGCCCAGCACCCGCTGGCCCTCGGCGCGGGTGGTGCGCTCGAGCAGCTCCCGCAGGCGCCCACACTCGTCCTCCTCGAGCGGCAAGAAGCACATCAGCACCCCGTAGCGGCCGGGTGGCGGCAGGTCGAAGTCCACGACGGCGCGCAGCAGCTCGTCCGGCATCTGCATCAAGATCCCCGCGCCATCGCCCGTCGTGGGATCGGCGCCTGAGGCGCCTCGGTGCTCGAGGTTCTCCAGCGCCTCAACCGCCTGCGCGATCACCTCGTGGGAGGGCGTATTGTCCAGGCGCGCGACCATGCCCACGCCGCACGCGTCGTGCTCGAAGCGGGGGTCGTAGAGGCCAACGGCCTTGGGCGGCTGTCTGGTAGGCGAAGTCATGGCAGTGCTCCTGGGAGGGCCGTGCTCCCGCGCAGACGGGGGGTCTTGCCCGTGCAGGCGGTGAGGGCACCTGAGGCGAAGGCTGAAGCGTAGCAGTGGATTGGGCCTGTGAGTAACGAGCGGGCAACGCCGAGGTACGTCCGAACCGGGTCCGCCGCCGGGCCCACCCGCCGGGTCTGAGGCAGCGGCGAGCCGGTCGTGCGTCCAGCCGCCCGAGCGTCCGCCCGGCGCCTCGCGTATCCTGATCTGCGAAGCGTCCATCGGTGACTTCCAGCTCAGCGCAGGGCAGTGGTGGAGAAGCTCGACGTGTGAAAACTGCGCCGGCAGGGCACCATCACCCAAGACAGGATCCGCGCCGCACCAAATTGGGAGACGCACACACAAGATGACCCCGGATATGCAGATCGCCCTCCCGGCGCGCGCGGAGAACATCGCGATCGTGCGCCACGCCTTCGGGGCACTGGAGGATGCCTGCGCGATCGACGCTCAAACCCTCTCTGACATCCGCCTGGCGGTGACGGAGGCGTGCACCAACGTCGTCGTCCATGCCTACCCGGATGGCCAGGAGGGGCCGATGGAGGTGATCGCCTCGCTGTTGGGCGACGAGCTGACGGTGGTGGTCAGAGACGAAGGCACAGGCATCGGCCCACGTCCGGACAGCCCCGGCCTCGGCCTCGGCCTGCCGTTGATCGCCTCTCTCACGGAGAGCGTGCAGCTGGGGCGCGACGATGAGGAGCACACCGAGGTGCGCATGACGTTCTCCCTCACCGGCGCCCCCCACCAGTACGACGACCTGTCCTCTGGGGCGCTCTTCGGCGGCGCCGACACCCCGGGCACCCGGTGAGCGAGGAGCTGTACAGCCCCGAGCAGGGCACGCAGTTGGAGCGCGAGGAGCTCGCATACGAGAGCTCGGCGTCGCTGCGCCTGGCCAAGGGACCGT
>Ga0187855_10003854_pt1 | contig 10918 bp, 6 predicted proteins | sample June2016WEW_8_10_2_FD_132969 | JGI IMG/M metagenome (GOLD analysis project Ga0187855, IMG submission 132969) | Peatland microbial communities from SPRUCE experiment site at the Marcell Experimental Forest, Minnesota, USA - June2016WEW_8_10 | ecosystem: Environmental > Terrestrial > Soil >... | reverse complement strand
GACGTGCGCATCGGCTGGAATCCCGACTCATTTGGATATACGTGGCAGCTTCCGCAGATCTACAAAAAGAGCGGCATCGATTACTTCGTCACGCAGAAGATGACCTGGAACGACACCAATCAACTTCCCTTCAAACTCTTCTGGTGGGAGTCGCCCGATGGCTCCAAGGTTCTCGCGTATTTCCCGCACGACTACGCCAATAACAATCTCAACCCGGTGCGCCTCTCTGACGATCTGGCCACGGCGCGCACCCGCGCCACCGGTATGACCGAGATGATGGACCTCTACGGCATCGGCGATCACGGCGGCGGTCCAACACGCGCCATTCTCGACGAAGGTTTCCATTGGGCCGATCGCGGCACCGACGGTGGCCACGTGATGCCGAAAATCGAATTCGGCATCGCGCAAAGCTACTTCTCGTCGATCGAAAAGCAGATCGCGTCGGATAGCCCCGAGTGGAACTACCAGTCCATCGCCAAGGGCTACACCGCTCCGCCCGCCGTTCCGGGCAAAGTGGATATTCCTACCTGGAAGAGCGAGCTTTACTTCGAGTATCACCGCGGCGTGATGACCACGCAGGCCAACCACAAGCGCAACATGCGTGAGAGTTCCATCGAGACCCTCAACGCCGAAAAGTGGGCTTCCCTAGCTTGGCTGGACGGCGACAAGTATCCCGCCAGCGAACTCACCGAGGATTGGAAGAAGGTCCTCTTCAACCAGTTCCACGACCTCGCCGCCGGCTCCGGCATCGGCGTCATTTATAAAGACGCGCAAAAGGACTACGACGTCGTGCGATGGTCCACAAACGAGATCAGCAGCGACGCCTTGCAAACGGTGAACGAGCGCGTCAACACCACAGGCAACGGTATTCCGGTCATCGTCTATAACCCGCTCGGTTGGGAACGTTCCGGAGAAGTCAGCGTGCATGCGCAGGGCAGTAAGCCCGTCGAAACCGCAATAGGAGCACAGGTCATTGAGACCAATACTGATCCAAAGACCGGTGTCTCTGACGTACGGCTTCACGTGCTCCACGTGCCCCCGCTAGGGTATAAGGTCGTGTGGCTCGGAGCAGGCAACAAGGCTGCGCAAACGAAAGAGAGTGATGTAGAGGCGAAGGAGTCCGGAGACTCCATCTCACTCGAGAGCAAAACCCTTCGTGTCATTGTCAACAAACAGACCGGCTGTGTCACCAGCATCTCCGATTTGCGTTCGGGCTATGAAACTCTGGCCAAAGGCGCATGCGGCAATCAACTTCAGTTCTTCAAGGACACCCCGAAGGACTACGACGCATGGAACATCGATCCGGGCACGCTCGATGTTGCGCCCATGACGATCGATCATGCGGATTCGGTCGAGCTCCTCAAGACAGCGGAGCCCGGCATTCGCGTCACGCGTCATTGGCAGAATTCGAAATTCGTGCAGACCTTCAGCCTCTCGGCAGATGGCGACATGGTCAGTGTCGATAACGACATCGACTGGCACGAAACCCACATCCTGCTCAAGGCTGCTTTTCCCGTCTCGGCCACCAGCCCATTCGCTACGTACGAAATCCCCTATGGCACCATCGACCGCCCCACTACCCGCGATAATAGCTGGGAGAAGGCGCAGTTCGAAGTCCCTGCACAGCAGTGGGCTGACCTCGGGAACGGCAAGCATGGCCTCAGTGTCATCAATGAATCAAAGTTCGGCTACGACGCTGTCGGCAATTTGCTCCGACTCACATTGCTGCGCTCGCCCACCTGGCCTGATCCCGATGCCGACCGCGGACATCATCACTTCCACTACGCACTTTATCCGCACGCCGGCACTTGGAAAGAGGCGGACACGATTCGCCACGGCTTTGAGTACAACTACCCGCTCACAGCGGTGGTCACCACGGCGCATCCAGGTTCTTTGCCCGCGGCAAACTCCTTCGCCTCGGTCGCGCCCGAGAATGTCGTGCTGACAGCAGTGAAAAAAGCCGAAGACGCCAATGGCCTCATCTTCCGCTGCTACGAGTGGGCCGGCAAGGACTCGACCGTCGAGTTCCACGTTCCGCCCGGTGCAACCGCAGCCACTGTCACAAACATGATGGAAACGCCGGAAGGCAGCCCGCTCGAAGTTGCCGGCGACGTCGTCAAGGCCCCCATCCACCCCTACGAAATCCTCACCATCCGCGTGGATTATCCCAACGGCGGCCCGAAAGAATAACTCGCAGGAGCGTCAACCAGCACCACAATGGGTGCCCCATTCTAACCGTGGTTCTTCAAAGAAGAACCACGGTTAGGGTGGGAAAGCACGAACCAGCCCGTTCGTTTCTCTGTTTCTCTGTCTCGCTGCTACTCTAGTTCCAGGGAGCCTCAAGCATGGATATCACTTCCCCGTTCTTCGTCGTGCCGATCATCGTCGTTGTATTCGCCTGCTGCATCCTCTTCGCCACCAGCAGCAAAGAAGACGGTCACGCGGCGCACTAATCAATCCATCTGAAGACGCACCACCGCGACGCTTTGTCGCGGCAGTGATAGTTCGATGGCCGCTTTTCCGTCTTTCATCGCGACGCCCTTGCCGCGCACCGTCTCTTCCAGTTGCCCTGCGTTCTGTAGCTGCTTCAACTGCTCCGCATTCGGCTCCGCCGGACTGCCCATCTGCAGCCACACGCGATAGGCATTGCTGTGCGTCGCGTCCATGCGAAACTCCGACTCCAACACACGCGTGCCGATCAGCCCATCGATCGTCACTTCGACTTGAGCGTCCGGCACCGCAACATCCGCGTCGTGATAATTCCAAACAAGTACATCCACTTCTTTCCCATGCCGGGTCGCCACAGCATTCACATCTGCCTTGCCGTTCACGCTGTGTGTGACGACGTCCTCCAACGGTAAAGCACCATCGCTCTCCGTTTCGATCCACTCGCCACTCAGCTTGCTCATCAGCCGAAATGCATTCAGCACCGGCTTATCGATCCCGTCCGTCGCCAAAGCCCGCAGCGACGCAAACGCAGGCTGATCCTCGAACTCGAATGCCCACGTCACCGCGCCCTGAACGGTTAAGCCATAGTTCCGCGCCAATTCATACGTGCGCATCGTCGCCTCGGTCACGCTCGCGCCATAGAGTGGCCCATTGCGATAGCCGTTCTGCGCGCTGAGGCACGCGCCGCATCCTTCGGGATCGCTTTCACCCAGAATGATTGGCGTATTCTTCCATTCCGGATAACTCGCAATCACTTTCATGCCGCGCTCGACGGCCCGCAACTGCGTGCTGACACTCATGACTACATGCCCGTCGACAAACGTCGGGTGCCCTTTAGGGTGATAGCTGACAAAGTCTAGCGGCGCTCCTACTCCGCCTGTTGCCGCATTCGCGCCGTGCGCGCAGTGCTCCAGAAATTGCCGCAGAAACGGCTCGGAGTGATCGCTTACCCCTGTCGCTTCCGGTCCGCCGATCTTCGCCTTTGGCAGCGCCTGCCGTACGGCCGCAGCAGTCACGTCGTAGAGTCGGTCATATTCTGCCGCCGTCCCGTGCCAATAGGCGATGTCCGGCTCATTCCACACCTCCCAAAGCCACGCGCTCGTCTGACTTCCGTAACGATGCTTCAGGTGCGTCGCATACGCAGCTACGAGCTTCGACCAGTTTTCCCAAGCCGCGTCGTCCTTCGGCGGATAACTCCAGCCAGTGAACACATCGCCTTTTGGAAAGCTGTGCCGATAGGGCTCGGGATGCGCCGAGAGCGCCTCCGGCATGAACCCAATCTCAACCAGCGGGCGCACATGCGCTGCAACCAATGCATCGAAGATCCGGTCCGTAATCGCGAAGTCGTACACCGGCGTGCCGTCGGGACACTCCGTGTAGACATTTGTCGAGCCCCATTTCAGCGACCCGTCGCCGTTGCCGGTCGTCAGCAAATTATGCGGCCGGAAGTACACCGGCGCTGGACTAAGCGCCGACAACTCACGCAGCAGCTTCTTCCCGTTCGGCGAATACAGATAATTGGGCTCATCTGCCCCAAAATAGTTCCAGATCGGGGTGTAAGCACCAATTGGATTTCCAGCATGCACGCGCACCTGAATCGGCGTGGAAGCCGCGCTTTCTGCCACCTGACCTTGCGTCTGCGGAGGAACAACGATCGCCGTGCCCGCGCAGACTACACCAGCCACTAGAATTTCCCATCCGCGAAGCGGCCCCTTTGTCATGGCACCACAATAAAGGGTTCCCCGTCCTTTCCGCGCTCCTAAACTGCGGGCAAAGTGGTAAAACGATCTCGGACCGGTCGGAAGCCCTGCGAGGAACCAATCGGACCGGCTTGCCGTATTACTGGAAAGAGGGCGAATGCCATGTTGCGGAAAGTAATAGTGAGTGCGGCTGTTTTGGCGCTCGTCGCGTGGTGTGTCGGCTGCCGCGTGCGCACCGAAAAGGGCGCCAACGGCGAAGACAAATCGGTCCAGGTTGATACTCCGTTCGGCGGAGTCCACGTCAACACCAACGAAACAACAGCTGCGGATCTCGGCCTTCCGGTCTATCCCGGTGCGGAAATCATCAAGGATGACGAACAACACAAGTCTGCCGACGTCCACATGGGCTTTGGCGAGTGGCAACTCCGCGTGCGTGCGGTCTCCTACAGCACCACTGACCCAGAGGACAAAGTTTCCGCATTCTATAAAAAGGCGCTCGGGCGCTACGGCGACGTCCTCACCTGCCAGGGCAATGCCCCTGTTGGCATGCCCACCGCGACAGCCGAAGGCCTGAATTGCTCCGACTCTGGCCACCACACGAATATCCAGATCAACGGCAAAGCGAATGGCATCGACATGTCGGGCGGACTGCAACTCAAGGCCGGTTCAAAACGCCATCAACACATCGTGGGATTTGAAGATCCAAACGACGGAAAGACCCGTTTCGCCCTGGTCGCGATCGATCTGCCGGCGGGGGTGGAGACCAACGACGATAAGAGCGACTAGAGCGTTTCCGAATGACCACAGACAGCAAACACGCGGCATGTTCTTGAACAGGATTCCGAGTGATATCTTCGTCGCTGGAGTGAACGCAAAAGCTGCCCTTTCATCTCTGCTAAAGGGCGCAGGTCCATCCGGAATCGATCGATGCGCTGCTGGGCAAGAAAACCGTCGAGGGAGCCCTTCTTCAATGGATCATGGCGATCGAGCGCGGTGACTGGACTACGTGCGATGCTGTTGCTGCGAGGTACGGACTGAAACAGACGGTCTTGATGCGACAGTTCGGTGAAGCAATTGCCTGGGCCGAAACGTCCCTCACTTCGATGGCCTGAGCCCGGTCCGTACACGCGGATTACGAAGGCACAAGCAGATTCTGGATCGACGGCCTAATCTCCAGTGGTCCGGGTTGAGACCGGATTGAGATTGGGCCTCGTAGAACCTCCCAGGACCAAGTCAGCAAGATAGCCTACAATTCCAACAGAAGAAGCATACCCCTTCGGAGCCCCTTCCCATGCTGAGAAACACTGATCGCTTTCTCGCTGCGGCGCTGCTGTGTGCCGCGGTTGCGTTGCTGCACGCGGCTGACAAAACAAAACCTCAACCGCCCGCTTCGGTCGATCCCTATGCCGAGGTGCAGCCTGCAACCGAGACTCTGGACCTGAACATGTACCAGCGGATCCGCGACGAAGGGCTCAATCGCTCACACGTAATGGAATTCGCGACAGCCCTGATGGACGGGATTGGCCCGCGCCTCACGGGTTCACCCAACTTGATGAAAGCCAACGAGTGGACGCGCGATACGCTGGCGAAAATCGGACTCGAGAATGCACATCTTGAAGATTGGGGCGAATTCGGACTCGGCTGGCAGCAACTCAACACCTGGGCACGCATGGTCACGCCGGATACGGCGGTTCTCATCGTGCAGGCCACGCCATGGTCGCCCTCGACCTCTGGTCCGGTTACGGGCGATGTAGTCTTCGTCAGCATTCAGAATGACCAGGACATCGAAAAATACAAGGGCAAGCTGGCCGGCAAAGTCGTGCTGTACGGCGCGATGCGTGACGTTCTACCTGTCGACAAGCCGCTCTTTCAGCGCTACACGGAAAAGGAACTTGATGACCTCGCCGAGTTTACAGTAAACGCCAACCCCAGTGGCCTTTCGCCGGAGATTCAGGCTCGCATGCGAGTACGCCAGGAGCGGCTACGCATCCTCGACAAGGTCGCGCAGTTCTTCGCCGATGAAAAAGTAGCAGCGGTCATCGAGCCCAGCCGCGACGGAACCAACGGTGGCGGCTCCGGAGGAACCCTCTTTGACGACAATGGCGCTACGTTAGGCCGCACGCCTTATCTGGCGGATCATCGTGTCAAAATCCCCGTCGTCGTTGCCGCCATCGAAAGTTACGGCCGTCTTTACCGGCTCACGCAGGCCCATGCCCCCGTCAGTGTCGAGATGGATGTCGAAACCAAATTCACCGGCGAGCACGAACACGCTTTTGACACCATCGCTGAAATTCCCGGGACCGACCCGAAACTGAAAGACCAGGTCGTTATGTTGGGTGGCCATCTCGACAGCTGGATCGCCGGAACCGGAGCCACCGACAACGGCGCCGGCACCATCGTTGCCATGGAAGCGGTACGCATTCTGAATGCGCTTGACGTCAAGCCGCGCCGCACCATTCGTATCGCCTTGTGGACCGGCGAAGAACAAGGACTCTTTGGCTCGAAGGGCTACGTAAAGCAGCATTTTGGATCCGCGCCGGTTTCCACGGCACCCGATCAACTCGCGCTGCCTGAGTTCATGCGGCGCTATGCCGGCCCGTTCGAATTCAAGCCGGAGCAGAAACTCATCTCCGGCTACTTCAACGTTGACAATGGATCGGGCAAGATTCGTGGCGTCTACTTGCAGGGGGATGCCGCCATTGCTCCCATCTTTGCGCAATGGATAGCGCCCCTGAAAGACCTCGGCGTGACAACGCTCACGATGCGCAATACAGGCGGCACGGACCATCTCAGTTTCGACGCGGTGGGTATTCCCGGTTTTCAATTCATCCAGGACGACCTCGACTACGAGAGCCGCACGCACCACTCCAATCAGGACGTGTTGGAGCGGTTGCAGCCAGCCGACCTCAAACAGATCGCCACCGTGGAGGCGATTTTTGTGTACAACGCGGCGCAGCGCGACCAGATGCTGCCGCGCAAGCCACTTCCCGATCCCGATGCGGAGCAGAAGCGCAGTATGCCCCTGGAGGGAATTTTTCCCGGCGCCGTTTCCCCCGTGGAAGACAAGAAGTAGCGTCTCTCCCAGCTTCTCGACGGCACGCGTCCCGTGATGGCTCTTATGCTTTGGCGACTGCAAGACCCGTCGAGAATTGGCTCAAGCAGCGACTCGCCGAGTGCCCTCGCGAGTTCCTTGTTTCTGCTAAACTTATACGAGCGTATCAACGGGACTCAGGGACGAACGCACCAGGGAGAGCCTGAAGATTCGCATCCGCACAGCATGTCGGGGAGTGGCTCAGCCTGGTAGAGCACCTGGTTCGGGACCAGGGGGTCGGAGGTTCAAATCCTCTCTCCCCGACCATCGAGCAAAATCAGTGGTTTACACGAGTCTGACTCGTTGGCCAAATGCTTAGCGGGTGAGCCTTTTTTCGGAAGCAGGCGGTCAGTGGTGTTGCGTTCGAGCCTGACCGCAATCACGTCTGCCGGGTTCAGGAAGCCTGCGGATTGAGCAAGGGTGGCGCTCGCGTGTGCGATCGGCGAATCTCAACTCTTCAGAGATGTGCTACCGGAGTGCTTCTCTTCTTCGCGGCCCTTTATGGCAGTTTCCTCATCGGCTGCGCATACATCACGGCCAGCCCGGGCATCTATCTCGCAGTGCCATTCGACTACCGGTCCGGCCATGGGAATGAGTGTTCCCTCGACATGTCATTCGATGGGCGAGTCTGGAGCAATGTACGTACGCCGCTTTACACTGCGCCGAGCCCAGCGCTCTGCCGAAACGCATCTCTGTTCAAGCTCGGCAGCACCTACATGATGACCTATTCGTCGTTTCTACCTTCCGGCACAATCACCGGACAGTCGACGTCCTTCGGACTTGCCAGCGGCAGCGATCCTTTACATCTGACTCATTTGACCGAGGTCAGCCTCGCGTCCTGCTGCATGGGCGTTGAAACGGCTTCGCCGATAGTGGACGAAGCTGGCGAGCTGCACGTGGTTGTGAACGCGTGGACGGGACAGGAATCCGGAGACCTCAAGCTATGGGAGGTGCATAACGACAGCTGCACTTTCGCGGATCAGTCGGGATGCGGGTCAGGTTGGTCAGACCCCGTGGCGTTGCAATGCGCGACACAGTCGGGCTGCGGAAATCCCGATGGCAGCATTCGCGCACTTGATCCTTCGATGGTCAGCATGGGCGGGGAGTACTATCTGATCGCTGGTGGCGGAGCGATCGTTCAGTTTACGCCGTCGTCATCGATCACTGGACCATTTGGACCTTTCTCGACGGTGGTACCAGCGAACGCCGAGGCCAGCAGCGCGGTTCAAATTGGACCAAATACTTGGCGCAATGTCTACATCAATACCGCCGACTACCAGCCTAGCTACGTTGAGACAAACAACCTGGCGTCCGGTGTGTGGGGCAGTCCAGTCCCTCTCGCTGTTCCGCCTGCACACAGCGATTCATGGGGAACCACCCGTTTCTCCGATCTGGGCACGATGCGCTACGTGCTTGGAGACGATTACCATCCTTGAATCGTCTCCATGGATTTCGCGGGAAAGTTGCGGAAAGGAAGCCCGTCAGTGTGACCACTTCAGCTCGGTGTACGCCGGTTTTGTCTTCCATTTATCCCCACACTAGCCCGCCATTCGTCCACGGGCATCCTAGCGCGAAGGCGGAACACACTTGGACGAAACGAACCGAGGAGTAGGCTTGGGGTGGATGTCTCTCGGAGTGCGATCTTGTGACAATCATCGCGGGCCAAAGCGCGAAAGCGCAGGGAAGAAGAGCAAAAGAAGAGAACGCATTTCGCAATACATCCTCTCGCCGGATTCATTACACTCATCGGGCTTGCTGCCTCTGTGGCCACATTTTGGCCCCACCCCAAAGCAACGGTAGCTCCCCCTGTTGATCCAAACGACCCCTTTTCTTCCTCGGTTACTGTTGAAAACGCGGGATTGCTGCCACTGCTCAGTGTCCGGTTTGTACTGGCGTTGCGGAGCGGAGATTTTGCGTCCGGCCTGAGCATGGCTGGACCTCCGAACTATAGCTCCTCGTTGTGCCTTCTCGGGTCTGTTTTGCAAGACCTAACCATGGACGAGAGATTCGAGTTCCCATTAAACAAGATGCTTGACGCCGAGAAGCAAGACCTTAAGGGTGCCGATCTGGGTGTAATCGTGATTTACCAGCTTCCGATTATTGGGACCGAAATGCAGAAGCTCTTCCCGTTCGCCGCTGCCCGTCAGAGCGACGGGAACTTCTATTGGTATGCACACTCCGCTCCGCCGCCCCCAAAGTTCGAACACTGCTACGGCATCGCCAAGGCTTTGCAGTTTTACAGAAACCCGAGCACCGGGAAGATGGACCTATGTTAGAGGCCGAGCGAGGTCTCGCATTGAAAGCCCCTTCCTGAAAAGGCCGCTAGGGGTGATGCTCCCCACGCAACCACGTCGAACTGCTGTCGACACTCTGGTTCGCACAGCGCGCTTCGAAAGACGGAGGAGTGTCGGCAGCTCTCGGCGATCGATCCCCGCCGGATCGGCACGCAGCAGGTTTGCCCACAGGTCTAATGACAGAACAGGGAGGGCCCAGCACCTTGTTCGGCGAGTTCGGATTCTCGACTTTTCGTTGGTCGTGATCACGATCAAAAATTGAACGTCATCTGCAAATCGATGCTCCGGTTCGAAGCTGGTGAGGAGAAGAACCCTCCAGCCAGCGCGTTGGACTTGTCGAAGAGCGGCGACTCGAGCACGCCGACCGGCTGTGCAAGGTTGACATTGTTAAAGACGTTCCGCGTCATGGCGGCAAAGGTGAGCGAATAGCGGCGTGCCACGGGCTGGTCAAACCTGGGCGGACCACCGCTGCGGCTCAGGCCGCTCGGACCAAGGCCACCTCCCGGAGGGCCGCCTCCCCCGGGGCCTACGCCTGGGCCGCCGAATCCACCGCTCGGGGCTGCGCCTTCCACCTTGGGACCGATGCCGAAGGACTTGCTCACCCGCATGTTCATGCTGAACTGGCCTGGGCCGGTGCCGTAATTGTAGGGAACGCGGGCTTCATTCGCGGACGGGTCGAGATCAAACGTTCCATAGCTGGTCTTAACAATGTCAGTGCTTGCGGATGTTGCGACGGCTGGCCGATCGTTGAATTGGTTGTCGCCGTTCACATCCTGCCCGATCGTGATATTGAAGGGTGTTCCCGAGTTCGTGACGAGCATGGGACTGAACGAGACGCCGTACGGACCCTGCAGGTTCCCGCCGAGCAGGAAGCGGCTGCGTATATCGAAATTCGCTCGGCCATAGTCGGCTCCGGGATCAAATTGATTCGATGGAAAGTAGGTGGCGCCGGACGTATCGGCCTTGGCAAAGTTCAGCATGTAGAAGCCGAACAACGAAACGCGCTTCGCCTTCACGTTGTAGTTCACCATCAGCTGGTTCTGGTTGTACACGCTACCCGATTGAAACTGATAAAGATTCTCGTTGATGCCGTTCGGACGAGTGCCGGTTCCAGTGGTGGCATCGTATGTCCCAGGCAGGTACGCATTCACGTTGTCGCTCAGATACTGGTGCACACCGCGCGAGCTGACATACGTGACAGACGTAGTAGCGATTTTGCCAAACTGGTGCTCAATGCCCACGGCCGCCTGCATGTTCAGAGAAGCCTTCATGCGGGGCGAGACCTCGTAGATGGTCGGAGCAACCGAACTGAGCGAGGAAAGCTCGCTAGCCGATGGCGCATTCTCGAAGAAAGACGGATACTTCACGACGAACTGCTGCTGGTT
>Ga0187855_10003853_pt1 | contig 10919 bp, 9 predicted proteins | sample June2016WEW_8_10_2_FD_132969 | JGI IMG/M metagenome (GOLD analysis project Ga0187855, IMG submission 132969) | Peatland microbial communities from SPRUCE experiment site at the Marcell Experimental Forest, Minnesota, USA - June2016WEW_8_10 | ecosystem: Environmental > Terrestrial > Soil >... | reverse complement strand
GGCTTGTTGTCTGTTTTGCACGCAATGGTCGCTGAGCGAGCAGCTTGATTCGAGGGAAGGGTGGTTCCGATGAATACCGCAGCAATCCCGACTGTCGCGCGTGCACCGGAAACAGCGCGTATGCCCTCGCGCAAGCGAAATTACATTCTGCAGCCGATCCCCTTCCGATTTGCGGCGCACACCATGGAAATCGAAGGGCAAAACCGGCACGCCGAGCTCTTTTATCTGCAAAAGCAGATCCAGTCGCAGACACCTATGGTCATTGTGCTCGAAGACGGCGAACGGGTCGAGGGCTGCATCGAGTGGTACGATCGAAACTCGCTGAAGGTTCGCGGGCGCAGCAAGACGCTCGTCTACAAGTCCGCAATCAAATACATGTACAAGCTGGGTGACAACGGATAAACGATAAGCCGGGAGCGCCTTAGCCGCGCTCTTCCAGCACCTCGTCGAGCAGCAGGCGCAACTTGGCAGTTTGTGCGTGTCCAGCCCGTGGATCCGCAGTCCCTGCCTGCGAGAGTTCGTCGGCTAAATTGAGCGCGGCAAGCACTGCCACGCGCAGCGAATCCACGGTTCGGCCCTGCGCTGCCACGGCGCGCATCTTGGCATCGACACAGGCGGCCAGCTCGCGGATGTGTCCCGGATTTTGGCCCGAGAGATGATAAAGCTGGTCGTAGATTTCGACCGTTACGTACTCGTTGCCGCCGCGCGATTCCTCTGCCATTTTGAACCTCACAGTTCCAAAGCGTCGAGCTGCGACAAGAGGCGCTCCACCCTCTGCCGCACCCGGTCGCGCTCGGTGCGCAGTGTGTTGATTTCGTCTTGCAGTTGTTCCATCTGCGGCGACTGAATGCGCAATTGCGCTTCGGCACTCGTGGCTCGCTCTTCGGCGGCCGCCCGCGCCTCCCGCTCGTGCTTGATCAGCTCCACGGCACGGTGAATCCGCTCCTCAAGCGCCGAAAAATCGTCCGCGCTGACGGTCAACGCACCCGGTCCGTCTCCCCCCAGTTGCCGGTCCTCACTGTCCATAAGTTTCGCGTCCCTTCCGCCGCGAGCAATTGCCTCGCGGCTCCTCGCGCACGGCTAGCCCGCGGTTTCGTTCGAGTATAGCTCCGAATCTGAGGCGAGTTTTGCTCAGGTCCGCAGTCGCGCGCCGGTGCTGCCAACCGCCTCTACGACTTTTGTCTGGAAACCTTGCAGCTCCTCCTCGCGCAAGGTCCGGTCCGACGCCTGGAACGTTGTTCGCAGCAGCAACGAGTATTCGCCTTTGCCGAGCCGCGGATCCCGGAATACCTCGAGCACGCGCCAGTCAACGAGTTCGGGAATCCGCAGCTCGGCAAGCGCGTGATCAATCGTCTCCCAGCTGATTCTCTCGTCCAAAACCAGTGAAAAGTCGCGACGCACGGGCTGGAAACGCGATATCTCGCGTGCTACCGCTCTGCGCAGCGGCAGATCGTAGAGCCGGTCGACGTAAATTTCGCCAATCAGCACAGCATCTTTGATCTTGCGAGCCGAGGCTTCGCGCGGATGCAATTGGCCGAGCCAACCAACTGTCAGGCCGTTGGCCACCGCCCGCGCCGCGCGATACGGATGCAACCATTCTGGCGTGATTCCAGCTTCCGCCGGAAAACGATCGAAGTACACAGCACGCATCTCAAAGCGCGCGAGAAGCTGTTCAACCACGCCTTTCAGATCATAGAAGTCGATCGCCCGAGTTGGATGCAGTGCGCTGTCTTCGGGAATCGCTCCCGCCGCGCTGAACGCCAGCGCCGGTCGCTCATCCACCCTCTCGGTCGTCCCGGTGAAAACGGTACCCAGTTCGAAGAGCCGCACATCGTTGACGTCGCGATTCAGGTTGCCCGCAACCATCGTTAACATTCCGGGTACCAGCGAAGGCCGCAGAACACCAGCTTCTTCGCTGAGTGGATTGCCGAGGGGCACTACCAGTGCCGGTTGCGCGGCCGTGAAAGCGCCTTCGGAAGCAGAGCAAAACGTGCTGCCGATCGCCTCGTCGAAGCCTGCGGCAAGCATCGTGTTCCGAATCGCAGCTTCTTTCTCCGCCCACGGAAGCGCTCTGACGCCCTCGCCGTACTCAGGCAGCGTGTTGGCAAAGCGGTTGTAGCCGTAGACCCGCGCAACCTCCTCGATCAGGTCGATCTCCCGTTCGAGGTCGAGCCGCCAGCTGGGCAGGCTAACCTCCCACGGTGCGGGTCCAGGAGTCCGCCCCACTGCAAGTGGCGCGGATGGCTGACTCGATGACTCACCGACTTGCTGACTTGCTAACTTGCACCCCAGTGCCGTCAGCACATCCTCAACAGTCTTCGCGGCAATCCCGTCTTCGTCGATAGTTGCGCCGAGGATCCTATGTACTTCGCTGAGCGCCAGACGAACCGGCTTGCGGTTTGCCGTTCGCTCTGCCATCGCCGGCACCTGCACGTCAACCAGATCACCTTCGGCCCACCCTCCGTTGGCCAGGAGAATCGCGCTCACCAGCGCCGAGGCCACTGGAGGCGCATTGAAGTCCGCGCCGCGCTCGAAGCGATGGCTCGCGTCGGTGTGCAGTCCGTGTCGCCGCGCCGTCTGTCGCACGGCCATGGGGTCGAACCAGGCCGCCTCGACGAGCACGTTCTTCGTCTCCGCCGTGATCATCGTGTCCCAGCCACCCATCACGCCGGCCAGCCCCAGCGCCTTGGCATGGTCGGCGACAACGAGATCATCTGCGCTCAGCTCGCGCTCCACTCCGTCGAGTGTCTTCAGCCGCTCGCCCTTCTTCGCCCGGCGCACAATGATGCCGCCTTCGAGCTTGTCGAGATCGAAGGCATGCGTGGGCTGGCCCATTGCGAGCCATGCAAAGTTGGTGGCGTCGACAGCATTCGAAATCATCTTCTGCTCGAGAAGACGGAAGTACGTAGCAACTTCAGCGCCGGGAAACCAGTCGCGCGACTCACCAATCGTGATATCGCGCAGCACGCGCGCCGTGAAACGGCCGCATGCGTCTTCGGCGTCAATTTGAACCGGGAAGGGCTTGGCCGCAGGCCGCGGCTGCGGCAATGCGTAATCTAGTGCCGGCAGTTTGAGCCCGTAGATCGCGGCCGCCTCGCGCGCAATGCCATAGTGGTTCATTGCGTCGACGCGATTAGTCGTGATGTCCATCTCATACAGCGACCTATTACCTTCGTCAAGCGAGTAGATGCCCTCGACGGCGATGCCGCGAAGGGTGAGGTCCTCTGCGAGCTGCGCATCGTCAACCGCGAGCGCTGGCAGATAAGTCCGAAGCCATTTGGTAAGGATTTTCATCAGTGCGGCCTTTTTTGAGCGGAGTCAGCGGAGTTAGCGGCGCTCTGCGCCGATAGCGGAGTTAGCGATCCACGGGATTGGCGAGCCGAATCGCGCAGCGCGGTGATCAAGCCATTAATCAAACGCGCTACTTCCCGGCCCTGCTCCATGAATTTCCTTAACTCCCCCGTGTCAATATGGCCAAGGTCGTGCGCAAGCTCAATCTGCGTTTGAACTTCGCAAAGGGAGCCGCGAGCATTCCCCAAGAATTGGCGGAACTGCATATCCGTAAGTCTCCCATGCCCCTCCGCTATATTGCTTGGCACCGAAATGGCGGCACGGTGAATCTGGGATACGAGCCCGAATGCTTCGTTTCTTGGGAACCCCGCTGTGAGATCATAGGCGGATTTCGCCAGCTTCATTGCCTTCTGCCAGGCAATCAGTTCTCGATACGATCTTGTCCTTGCCATTTCTAACCCCGCTAACCGCGCGAAGCGCGGCAAACCCCCTAACGTGCGTGCACGCACGCTAACTGGCTACCTTCACACAAATTGATTCAGAAACCGCATATCCCCCGCGAAAAAGCTGCCGATTTCCGCGATCCCGTACTTCATCATCGCGATCCGCTCCACGCCCATCCCGAAAGCGAAGCCGGAGATCTTCCCCGCATCGTAGGCCGGCTGCTTTTCCGCCGCAAACGCAAACACCGCGGGATCGACCATTCCGCAGCCCAGCAGCTCGATCCATCCTGACTGCTTGCACTTGCGGCAGCCTTTCCCACCACAAAAGATGCAACTGATCTGCACATCGGCGCTCGGCTCAGTGAACGGGAAGAACGAGGGGAAGAAGCGCGTCTTCACCGCCGAGCCGAATAGCGCCTTCATGGCGTGATCGAGCGTGCCCTTCAGATCGCTGAAGGTGATGTAGGTATCGACGCACAGGCCTTCGACCTGGTGGAAGATCGGCGAGTGCGTAGCGTCGGCGGCGTCGTTGCGGTGCACTTTGCCCGGGATCACGATGCGCACCGGCGGCGGCTGGCGCTCCATGGTGCGCATCTGCACCGGCGAGGTGTGCGTGCGCAGCAGCAGACGTTCGCGCAAGGGTTTGCGCTCCTGGTTGGCGATCACCAGCGTGTCCTGCGTGTCGCGTGCCGGATGGCCCGGCGGAAAATTCATGCTCTCGAAGTTGTAGAAATCGGTTTCGACCTCGGGCCCTACACCCACTGAATAACCGAGTGCCGCAAAGACTGAAACAATTTCGTTCAGCGTGCGCGCGATGGGATGCTCGGCGCCTGTAAGCCGCCGCGTACCGGGCAGCGTAATGTCGATGGCCTCGGCCTTGAGCGCGGCATCTTTCGGTCCAGCGCCATGCGCGGCGTCAAGCAGCCCCTCAACGACGGACTTCAGTGCGTTGAAGCGCACCCCCAAAGCCTTTTTCGCCTCGGGAGGTGCTGCCTTGAGCCACCGTCTCGAGACTTCGTTGAGCCGCCCCTGCTTGCGCCCCAGCCACTCCAGCCGGAATGCTTCTACGGCTTCTTCGCCATTGAGCACCGCGGCTGCTGCTCGCGCCTGCGCTTCGAGCTCGGCAAACGCTTTGTCGAGCGCGGCATCGCTGTAATCGGGCAGTTCTGGTGTCGCCTCATTCGTCATGGGTAAACAGCAGGATAAACCACCGCGTGGGGCAGCTGCGCGCATACGCGCTTGCCCTGCCCATTGCGGTAAATCCAGAATCAATGCCGATCGGGAAAGGGTTCCTGTCGTAGCATGGTCTCCCATGAGGAATCTCAGCGTCGCAACTGTTCTTGCCCTATCTTTGCTCCTTGGCTTGACTCGGCATTCGCCCGGTCAGCAACCCTCAGCCATTTACGTGCAGCAGTCGGGCTACGTCGATGCCAACGGCGTTCTCATTTATTACGTGGAGTTCGGCAAAGGCGCGCCGCTGGTTGTCCTCCACGGTGGGCCCGGCGCCGACCACACTTATTTTCTGCCGTGGCTTCTGCCCCTGGCACGCACCCACCGGCTCATCTTTATCGACGAGCGGGGCTCCGGCCAATCCGAGCGCCTGCAGGACGTGAGCCAATACACCATCGAAAACATGGCCGACGATGTGGAAGCTGTGCGCGTCGCGCTCGGCCTAGGCAAGATTGACCTGCTCGGCCACAGCTGCGGCGGGGTGCTGGCTGAGGCTTACGCGCTCAAGTACCAGGAGCACCTGAACCACCTCATCCTGAACAGCACCTTCGCCTCAACTCGCGAGATGAACGATGTTCTGGCGCGCGAGAAGGCGCAACTGCCGGCTGATAAGCTGGCACAGTTAAATGAGCTCGAAGCCGCCGGTCTCTACGGCAAAGGAGCCACCTGGGAACATGGGCGCTATCCGGCTAAGTACGAAACCCTGGCGTGGGGGGACGGGTATTTCCCGTTCCTTTATGGCGCGCGACCCGATCCGGCCTACGACCCTGCAACAGGGAATGCGCCCACCAACTGGGATCTCTATCGAGAAATGTGGGGCTCCGACGGCGAGTTTGTCATCGACGGCAACCTGAAATCGGTGGAGTGGGTCGATCGCCTGCACACCATCCAGGTGGCCACACTGGTCCTCGTGGGCGATCACGACGAATGCGACCCCAGCCTGAGCAAGGAAATGCACGAGAAAATCGCCCGCTCAAAGCTCGTCATCTTTCCAAATGCAGGCCACATGAATTTCATCGATCAGCCGGAGATGTGGCGGAAGGCAGTGAACGATTTTCTCGGCAGCTAGTGGCGTCCACAGCAGAACGGCCCGGAGTCCTTTCGAACCCGGGCCGCTTTTCCGCCAGTCGTATTTTGTGTTACGCAGCCTTCGCTTTGTCCGCCTTGGCCCGCGCCGCCTCTGCCTGCTCAACAAGCTTCGTAAATCCAGCCGGGTCCTTCACGGCGATCTCAGCCAAAACCTTGCGGTCCAGCTCGATGCCGGCCTTCTTCAATCCATTGATGAACTGCGAATAGCTCGTGCCGTTCAACTTGGCTGCGGCGGCGATGCGCACGATCCACAGCGACCGGAACTGGCGCTTCTTTTCCCGCCGGCCTTTGTAGGCGAACTTCAGGCCGCGCTCCACGGCTTCCTGCGCTGCCTGGTAAAGCTTTGATTTTGTCAGAAAGTAACCGCTGGCGCGATTGAGGATCTTCTTGCGGCGGTCTTTTCGCTTGGTGCCACGTTTTACGCGAGGCATGGTGGTTCTCCTTTTTGGTTCCTTCGACCTGCCCCCCGCTTCGCGCGGAGAGTCGTGGAACCTGGCTGAAGCACGTCGAGCTAAGAGCTGACGGCTGTAGTTACGCGGCTGGAGGCAGGTGAGCCTCTTCACTCGCTCGTTTCAAGCCTGAACTCTCGCCTAATTCGGCGGGGGCCAAACAACGCGTTCACGGCCCGTTCGTAGCAGCACGCCCCTCATCCAAAAGGCTGCTGCATGCAATGCTCAGGCGTAGGGAATCATGCGCGCGACCTTCTTGTAGTCGCCGTCAGAAACCAGCGCCTTCTTGCCGAGCTTGCGCTTGGTCTTCGGTCCCTTCGACGTAAGAATGTGCCGCGTCTTCGTCTGGCCCCGCTCGATTTTGCCGGTCCCGGTCTTCTTGAAGCGCTTGGCCGCGCCCGAATGGGTCTTCAACTTGGGCATCTTGATCTCGTTTTCGCTAGATTTTGGCGAACAGATCGCTCGCCTGCGGGCGTCAAAGACAGGGACTCCCCTGCCATTTATGGCCTTAATCAGTATAGCGCAACGTCTGTTTGCGCGCGACTTTAACCCCGCCGAACCCGCTAACTCAGCTGAGACCACTGCCTGGCTCTCACTCCGCTGGATCGTCCGCCAGGAACGGGGAGCAGCATGGCTTGTCGGTAGCATGGAGGTTCATCAGTTCCGCGCGAATCCCGTCAGGATCGTAGATGTTGAACTGATACTTTCCATCCAAGCCGATCTTGGGCGCCTGGTCATGTTGGGCGCCGAGGCGATTGGCGGCGGCGAGAGCTTTGTACTCCTCGGGAACCGACACCATCCCGATCGAGAAATGATCCATGACGCCCAGCTCATGCTGCGTCATATCGGCAGGCATGCCCGAGGTGCCGCGGGTCATCATGTACTCCATCCAATCGTGGCCGTCGGGACATTGCTGGGCGACCCAGTCAATCTTCACATCGGGTTTCCACCCACCCCACCAATATGGCCTGAAACCGAGAAGATCGCGATAGAACTTATCTTCGGCGGCGCGGTCATGCACCATGTAGCCCGCGTGGATGATGTGACGTCCGACGGCGTTCGGCGCGTCCACGGTCTTGGGATGCGCAGGCGGCTCGAAGAATTGCACTTTGTTGCCTTCGGGGTCGCGAACGTCGAACCACCGGCTACCGTCCGCCCCTTTTTCGACGCGAGGCGGTGTCTTCCATCCCTTTGCGGCGAGGTACCGGCGCATGCCCTCAGCGCTGTCGGTGTTCCAGGCTGTGTGGTCCAGGCGAACGATCCCAGATCCTGCCGGGAGGGGCAGCACCTCGATGTATTGAGTCGTGCTGAACGCATAGCGAACGCCCTTGGGGTTCTCGGGATCGGGCAGCTTTACTGCGCCAAGAATCGCGGTGTAGTAGTGCTCGGCGGCCGCCGGGTCTGAGGTATAGACGGCGAGATGCGAGATCCCCGTGATTCTCGGACGCGGCGGCGCGGTTTGTGCGAATGCAGCGGACAGGCTAAGCACGGCAATTATTACAAGAACAGAAATCTTGATTTGCATTGCGATTCCCTCTCGATTCTTGAAGCGAGATAACGATAAATCGGTTTGGAAGGATGCGCAACGGCGGGCTACACCGGATCAGGATCCGCTCTAGAAGTGAACTCTGGCCGCGACCTGTATCAACCGGGGGGCCATCGCGCTGACTGCCTGGCCAAAAGTGCCGCTCGAGATGTTCCCTTCCACGGCTGCCGGGCCAAAGAACTGCGCGTGATTGAAGACATTGAAGGCCTCGCCGCGAATCTCCAGGCTATGGCCTTCATTGAGCGAGATCTCGCGGGACACGGTCAAGTCCAGATTCTGCATGCCCGGCCCTGAGAAAAACCGTCGGCGTGCGTTGCCCATGGTTCCCAGAGCGGGCAAGCTGAACTGGCCCGCGTTGAATACAGGAGTGCCGCCACGAGGATTGGTGCGAATGCTCAGCGAGTCGCCACTCCACTCCGGTGTGTCCACACCATTGTTGTTAATTCCGTTTGGGATGGTACCCAGCAGCGAAGTGTCATTGTTATTCAGCAGAGTGACCGGCAATCCCGTTGTGAATCGCGCAATTCCGGCGATCGACCAACCCTCTTCGAGAACCCTCACTGCGTGGCGCGCGCCTTTGGAGTTGATCGCCGGAAGATCGTAATGGAAGGAAGCGACAAAGTTTTGCCGCAGGTCGAAGGCCGACAGTCCGCGGCTCAGTGAAGGATTAATTGGATTCACCGGTTCAGGAAGTCCCGCCGACTGATCGATCGACTTCGAATAGGTGCAGCTGCCCAGCAGATCCAGTCCGTGCGTACGGTGGCTCAGCGTCGCCTCAAATGCGTTGTAGTCTGCATTCGCGATGGTTTCCTGCAGCTCTACGCTGCCGAACGCGGGGCCGAACGTTGTGCGCGCGGCCTGCTCGTTGAATGGCCCGCACGCAGCCCCGAGGCTCAAACACAATGCAGGATTCGCCGGGTTCGCCTCTTTTAGCACCAGCAGATGGTGCGACGAAGTCCCCACATAGCTCACCGTCGCCAGCGTGGATTCGCCAAACTGACGTTGGATGCTGGCCATCCAATGCTGCGCGTAAGGAGTGACATCGTTCGGATCCACTGCCGGAATCCCAACCAGCGGCTCAAACTGGCTCCAGTTCACGGTTGCATTCGGATTCGCGCGGCTGACTCCATAGGCCACATTCTGCAGCGGAAATCTCTGCCCCGCGTTCGCACCCGTCGCCGCCACGGTAAACGGCGAGGCAAACAACGGAGGCGCAGCTGAGGTGTAGGTGTATCCATACGGCGGATTCGCGCTCATGATTCCCGCCGAGAGGCCTTCGTAGGCCGTGTAATACATGCCGTAGCCGAGGCGGATGCTAGTACTGCCTGCTGAACCGATAAGCTTACCTAAAAACCCGCCCCCCGCAGGGGCAGCGGCAGGGGCGTATGCGATTCCCACGCGCGGCGAAAAATCGTCGCGTGGCGGCGCAAGAGAACGTGGCACGCCCGGGTCACCCGGGAAAACCAGGCCCTGCGGAGCCCCGGGAAACACCTGCGACCGCTCCCCTTTGATCAGCGTCTGAAGCTGATTGAACTTTTCCAGCCAGGGGCGGATGCGATCCCAGCGGACGCCATAGTTGACCGTTATCTGGCTCCCAAGCTTCCAACTATCCTGGGCGAACGCGGCAAGGTAGAGGTTGCGGTTATAAAAATTCTCTGCCTGCCCCTGGGTATAGCTCGATGCCACGCCGAGCAGGAAATCGGCGAAATCCACTCCCGTTTCCGATCCGTTGAATCCGAAGCTGCCATTGAACACCACGTCGGGGTGCGTGTTGATCTGGCTCGCGTGCACTTCGCTGCCGAATTTCAGGCCATGCCGGCCTTCGATGCGCGAAAACGCGTCGCTTGCCTCGTAGATGTTCTCGGCCTGCACCAGCGCGGTCGTATCCACGCCGAGGGTAAAGTCGTTGAACGCTACGTCCTCGATTCCCTCGGTCGTCGGCTGCAGCGGAACGATCCCGGTAAACCCCTGCTCGGCCAACGTAGGTCCGACGCCGCCGCGTGGCTGACCGACGGCATTGTCGTTCCTCATGTAGCTCGCGTGTGCCTCGTTCAGCATGGCGCCGCCGATCGTCATGGTATGTTGCAGGCTGGCAAGTTGCGCGCGCCCATGAGAGGTCGCATCAAATCCCGGCACATTGGCGCCGCCGGTTCCCGTCGGGTACGGATTGTCGAGCGAATACTGATCGAGAAAGTAGTATCCGGTAAAGGTTTGTTTCCCGTGCAACCAGTCGGCGCGCAATGCACCCTTGTCGTCTTCGAGAGCCTTGGCCGCATCGGCGGTCTCAAAGACTGCGCTGCCTGCGTTCGGTCCCGGGATTGAGGCAAGCAGATACTTTGCAGGCGCCGACCAGATCGCCTGCGGAATCTGGCCCGTGGGGAAGGCCTGTGCATACGGCTCGCCGGGAGTCACCGTCTGCCCGAGCGCCGTTGACAGCTGAGCCGCCCACGCATTTCCGTTGACGCTTCCGGTGAGCGGAACCTGGCTAAAGTCCCCGCTGCGCTCGGCGATCGACGGCACAGCAATGTCGCCGGTATCGATTCCTTCGGTCAGGCGCGTTCCCTGATAGTCAGCGAACCAATGGATGCCCGCCCGAAAAGTGGGCCCCCCTGCGGCGGCGCCAAACTGGTTCTGGCGATACGCCGCGCGATCCGAAGAGAAATAATTCCGCGCGTCCAGAGCCGTATTCCGCAGAAACTCAAACGCGCTGCCATGCACCTGGTCGCCGCCGGATTTGGTTGTCACCAGAATCTGCCCGCCGCTCGAGTTTCCGTACTCGGCGTCGAAGTTCGACGTCAGCACGCGGAAGCTGTCGATGGCATCGAGATTGGGAACGATCGACGTGCCCATATTCACGTCTTCTTCCACGTC